>Ga0209008_1000519_pt1 | contig 11946 bp, 10 predicted proteins | sample JacPin_JW_Ref_O3_FD_187963 | JGI IMG/M metagenome (GOLD analysis project Ga0209008, IMG submission 187963) | Forest soil microbial communities from Algoma, Ontario, Canada - Jack Pine, Ontario site 1_JW_Ref_O3 (SPAdes) (version 2) | ecosystem: Environmental > Terrestrial > Soil > Boreal...
ACTTTCTTACCGGTATTTATGGTTATCTGCAGCTCTATGGAAAGGGCCTGTTCACCGGTGCAGATATTGTCCATGGTCTGGGAACCCGCTATCGAATGCAGGAGGTCGCATTCAAAAAGTATCCGAGCTGCGCAATGACGTTGGCGCCTACAGATGTGGCATTGAGCCTGCTCAGGGAGAATGGTCTTGATCCCGCCGATATTGAATCGGCGAAGTTAACCTTGCCTCCTTACGGATACAGACTCGTGGGTCATGAGTTCAAAATTGGTGATAATCCAACGGTAGACGGGCAATTCAGTGCCAAGTACTGCATAGCGAATGCGCTTTTGCGCGGAAGTTCAAGGCTACAGCACTTTACGGCGCAGGCAGTTCGCGACCCTGAAATATTGAACTACGTATCGAAGGTAACCGTACTGCCGGATGCTTCGTTGGATCGTCGTGGACATACCGCAATGGATATGGAAATAACCATGACAAATGGCGAGGTTTACAAGGGTGGCATGGATATTGCGCCCGGCTTTCCGGGCAATCCGCTTACGGACGAAGATCACATGCGGCGATTCCAGGATTGTATCGACTTTGCCCTGGATTGGTTCGACGGGAAGCACGTCGACGAAATTGTTTCATTTGTCAAAGGTATTGAATTGGAATCGGACGTCCGCAGGCTCGTTCATTTGCTGAATGATTTGGACGGTTCGGCCAGGACTCATTCCGGCTGAAGGCCGGTTGGATTGAATCAAGTGTCCGTGATATGCGATTGAGCGCACCATTAAGTTCTCCAAAGCCGGCATCCGGATTGGCAGTCTGGAATGGCAATACCCAGTTGCTCAAAAATGACTGGGTCCTTCATCTCAATGACGGTCAAATTGCAGAACTCGAAGAGGCTGCGGACTCTGTGCGATCCAGTGGTTTAAAGCCGGATGAGGTGACACGTTCGGATGTCTCGCTTCCGACACTTACCCCGACGCTGGAGAAAGTCAAGCAGGAGCTCAAACAAGGTCGAGGGTTTGTTCTTGTTCGAGGATTGCCGGTGGCAGGGTATACATCGGATGAGCTTGGCACAATTTTCTGTGCGATTGGTGCATACCTTGGGATCATCGTTTCACAGAGCGCGCAAGGTGACAGGCTCGGACATGTTGTCGACCGTGGTGAAACGGATCGATATTACAGCGCGGGCGGCCCTATTGAGTTTCACATGGATCCGGTGGATGTCGTCGGACTCCTTTGCTTGCGCGCCGCGCTCGAAGGCGGCCAGAGTCGCATTGTCAGTTCTTTGGCCGTTCATAACGTAATGCTCGAGGAAAGGCCGGATCTGCTGGAGACCCTATACAGGGGGTTTCATTGCAGCCGCAGGGGTCACGGTGAACGGGCAACTGAATATCGTATTCCCGTATTTGCGCCGGGCCAGAACGCGATGGAAAGCTATTTTCTACCGATTACGATCCGCCAGGCCGAGGAGGAGGGGTATCCTCTGAGTGATCGGGACCGGGAAGCCATTGAGCACGTTCAGAGTGTTGCCTCGCGCCCTGGTATTTACCTGGACATGGACTTTCGGCCTGGCGACATCCAGCTTCTGAATAATCGCGTGATTTTTCATGCCAGAACGGACTACAGGGACAATCCAGATCCTGATCTGCGACGTCACCTTCTGCGTCTCTGGCTGATGATGCCGGACTGGCCGGCGCGTCCCGATGTCCTGCGATTACACAACAAGACAGATCGCGCCGGAGGCGGTGTGCAATCTGCGTGATCGGTCTCCTTCCGGCAAGTTCAGCTCTGTACAAAATATGAGTTGCGCTTCTGATAAAAACACCACCTGCGCGCCGTAATATGATCCTACAAAAGGTGACGATTTTGAACCGCGCAGGCGCGGTAAAAGCAGAGCTCTATCGACAAGCGATCCAAGTTCGAATTGCCGGAAACATCGTTGGGGAAGTATCGATGAAAAATTCACATGCAATTGTCGCGGCCTTGATACTCGTTCTAGCATTTGTCGTGGGAAATACCGTACGCCCGGCCCCGAGTAGTCTTTCGGTAGATCAGCGCTTGCAGAAATTGGAAGACACAGAGGCCATCCGGACGCTTCTTATCGACTACGGTCGCGCGCTCGACAAGCGTGACTTTGTTGCATATGGCCGATTGTTTGCAAAGGATGGCGCGTGGAAAGGCGGTATGGGATCGGCAACCACGCCGCAAGGCATCCAAAAAATGGTTGAAGACGGATTCAGCAAAATGTCGCCCGACTTATACCAGAACTCCAATCATGTCATGACCAGCATGGACATCGAAGTACATGGCGATACAGCGACGGCGTGGTCACGCTGGTTATGGGTTGTGAGGGGCGCCGATGGAAAGCCACGCACTGAACGGGGCGGGCACTACGAAGATATTCTGATCCGTGAAAACGGACTGTGGAGATTCAAGATCAGGCAGGCATTCAATGAGACCGGCTAAAAGCAGCAACTAAAGGGCAAACACCGTCCTTACATCGTCATACCAACTGCACAATCTAAATTTACAAGTGATAAGGGCTCTTTGGCGGAGCTGGGGGATAACGAGATGAATGCGAATCGGCTTGGATTGAAATCGCTGCGTTGGGGGGCTATGAGCCTCGTGTCATTGATTTTCGCCGGCGAGGCCGTGGCTCAGAGCAGCAGTACTGAACTCGAGCAAATCGTCGTTACGGCGCAAAAGAAGGAAGAAAGTCTGCAAAGTGCGGCGGTTTCCGTCACTGTCCTCAAGGGTAGCGACATTGGAAATTTCGGAGTGACTGACCCGGATGCTTTACAAAGTCAAATGCCCGGCGTGCAGTTCATGAATTCCGACCTGACCAATACAATTATCCGAGGTGTGGGAACGTACAACAACCAACCGAATGTCGACGCAGCTGTGGCGTGGAATATCGACGGAGCTTACGCAGCGCATCAGGAAGCAAACCCTCCGATATTGTTCGACATCGACCGGATAGAAGTGCTTCGCGGGCCGCAGGGCACCCTCTACGGTCGAAACTCGAACGGTGGATCGATCAACGTGATCACGGGAGCACCTGTGCTCGGGGAATTTCAGGAGAAAATATCCGTTGGCGCCGGTAACTTCGATTCAAAGCAAAGTGAATTCGTCATCAATTTACCCGTGGCCGAGTATGTGGCTGTGCGAGCAGCGTTTGCGAGCGACTTCAACAAGGGATACTACCAAGATGGAAGCGATTCCAAGGACAACTATGCAGGGCGAGTGCGGGTACTGTACGAGCCCTCCGACCGATTCAATATAATTGCAACCGGGGAATGGTCCAGTGTGCACGACGGCAACGAGGGCTTGTCCTACTGCCCGCCGGTGGCCAGGGCGTCGGTGCCAGCGTGTCAAAGTGTGGCATGGGTACCTTACCAGGGGTACGGCCTGCCTGGAAACTTCGACAAGTACGGCACCGCCGGTCCCATTGGGATGAACCCCGGCTTTGTGCATCGTGACAATGACAGTTTCTATGTGGAATGGAATTATAAGTGGGACCTTGCCGCGCTGACCTCCATTTCCAATTGGCACGAATATCAGCGGCAAGAACTCGAAGTCTGGGACTTCGAATCGTACTCCCCACTGCACGACGACAGGCTCATAACACAGGAGTTTCGCCTGGCGTCAGTGGGGAAATCGAGCTTGGATTGGGTTGCTGGACTTTATTACTCAAACGAACACAGCAATGGCCTGGAGAGGTTCGGAACCCAGATAGGTGCTCCAAACTATCAAACATTCCAGGAACAAAGCGACTACGGCGTCCAAGGCGGCGTGGTGACATCGGAGGCTGCGTTTGGCCAGGTCACATATTCAATCATCGATCCGTTTCGCGTGAAAGGTGGATTGCGCTATACCAACGAGAAGAAAGCTCTGCCGGGTTCGGCGGGGGCGGACTTGAACACAGCCGATCCAGTCATCGTGCAGACCGGCGCTACGCTGAAAACCGACAAGCTCACGTGGCTGGCCGGCACCGAATATGACGTTGCGAAAGACAACATGCTCTACGCAAAGGTCAGCACGGGTTTCAAGTCGGGAACCGTCAATGCCGTACCAGCGGGTATCGGAGTGCCCCCAGTAACGTCGCCCGAAGAGATCACGGCGTACGAGATCGGATCAAAAAATCGCTTCCTCGACAACCGGCTCGAGGTCAACGCCGAGGCTTTTCATTACACATACACCGGCTACCAGACCGTAATCGTCGCGACCGATCCGACCGGTTTCTTTCCCGGCAATTTTTTCCCTTCGGTCAACTCACAGAAGGCAAGATTTGACGGCGGAGAGATCGAATCCCACTATAAAATAGAGGAGCACACGCAGTTCGATTTGGCACTGAGTGTGCTCACTGCCAAGCACACAGAGTTTGTGACTCCGACTTTCGACTGGTCCGGCCACAGGGTGGAAGATGCGCCGCCCAAAACGATCATTGCGGGCTTATCGCATGATTTTTTATTGCCCAATGGAGGTTCTTTAATCGGTAAGATCACAACCAATTTGGTCGCCGGGTATTTTAACCAAGATTCCAATCTTCCTGGGACCTACACAAATAGCTACACCAATACCAGTGCCTTCCTGACTTACAAGCACCCGCTCGGCCACTGGAGCATAACCGGGTGGGTTCGCAATCTGGAAAATTACGCTGTGATCAACGTAGCACAGGGGCAAGTTGAGCGACCTGGTTTCAACGTCTTCCTGTACCCGCCGCGCGAGTATGGATTTACTCTCAAGTACGAGATGTAATCGCGCACGAGGCGACTTTTGATGTCCCTGTCGTGGTGGTGTCGTCCCGAGGACGCCACTCGCCACGGGGACCGCCGGAATCCCCACGACGCAGTAGCCCGAGTGGGTGGCGGCAACAGGGCCGCAAACATGCTATCTCAGTTGCGAGGAATATGGGAGGGAATGAAGAAGTAACTGACCACCGTAATCACCATCACCGCGGCCATGAACAAGAAGAACGCGCCAGCCGGAGGAGTAGGATCCATGTGGAAGTAGTAGGCGGCCACCATTGGACTTGCCACCGCGCCAATACGCGATATGGTTTGCGCCATACCCACGGCCGATCCACGCACCTCAGTAGGATATGCATGGGCGCCGACCGCATACAAGAAGGCCTGCATGCCGTTCACCGACGCCCCAGCCAGCAGGCAAAGCGCGAACAACTGGACAGTCGAAGGATTGCCGGCGAGCAACACGAAAGCGATCAACGCGCTCGCTACGCCCCCCACTGCGGCCAACGACGTTCCGGTATACTTTGAGCCGAACGAGCCTATGAGAATGGCCCCCCCAAGCGAACCGATAATCGCGCCGAAGCTGAAGTACTGTAGCGCCATGGAAGCAGTACCACTTGACAGGTTCGCCGTATCGAGCAGCAGGGGAATTTGGCTGGTAAACATGTAAAGCACAAAGCTGTTAACGATGAACGCGATCCAGATAAGAATGGTTCCGGCACGAAAATCGTCATTTAAAACGGTCGCGAGCCAGTTGCTGGACCGTTTGCCACTTTCCGCCACGTAAAAATCCTCGCTACCATCAAAACGATTTTCCCTGAGCAACTGATTTAAAGACGTGGCAAGGCGCTTGTGCAATCTGCGATGTCTCGCCATGTACTTGGGCGACTCCGGCAGCAAATACGAGAATAGGAGGATTAGAGCCAGCGGCACGATAGCGCCCACCGCGAACATGCCTCGCCAACCGTATACGGGCGCCAGCGTCCGATAAACGGAGCCCGCCAGAGTGCCGCCAAGCGGAATGGAAACAATCACGGCGGCCACCATGATGCTGCGCATTTTCTTGTTGGTCCACTCAGACACCAGCGTAGTTCCCATGGGAGTAAGGCCACCCAAGCCGAGACCCATGACCAGGCGCCAAACAAACAGCTGGGAAATACTATGCGCCAAGTAACAGAAGATCGAGCCTACACACATGAACAAGAGACTCAATGCATACGCTTTCTTGCGGCCGGCTCGATCTCCGATATAGCCAATGACAACCGATCCGATCGCCATCCCGATTAAACCGGCTTGTACAAAGGGCTGAACAGCCGCTTTGGAAATATTCCACTCTTTCACGAGCGCGGTAGCAACGTAGCTTGGTATGAACAAGTCAAAGCCGTCGGTCAGCATGATGATAATGATCATCGCGGCTATACCGAACGGCTTCCAAAAAAAGCTCGCCGAATCGACGATCTCGCCTACGTCAACCGTCCTATTTTCCATCAACCGTTTTACTGATTTTCTTACAGCGGATCATTTGTTCGCGCATACGCCAAACTGAAGCGACCTCGTCTTCTCAAAGACATGGGTCCTGGACTTAAATTTCCAGCCCTCCTTGGTTTTGACATAGACATCTTCGTATCCTCCCTGAAGCTCCATCAAATGCGGATAACCACATATGCCTACGGCAATCAGCCTGTGCTTGCCGACAGCGCCGGTTTTGGTAGGAGTAATCATGTGGTTGGTCACGATGTGCGTGATCCCGTAGCCCAGATATTCCTTTGGAGGCACGCATTGGCCGTTTGCACCTCCACCAGCCGCCTTCGCGAGCGCCTCACGCCCTTTTGCGAGGGAAGTTCTCTGCTCGTTGGAGGATGTTCCCCAGTCGTCTGCCGTCGAAAATTGGCCATCATCGACATATAAATCCGCATAGTCGTAGCCACCGTTAGTGCAATGGTCGAGAAGCCATGCATAACGAATGGCCAATTGTTGTATCTCAGCGTAATCGTCCGCTGTGAGCTTCATGGCATCAGGCGGGGCCTTCTCCACCAATTCGTATGCGACTCCAGGTTGTGCGTACATAAACAGCATGAGCACGGCAATCTTCGGCAGAAGAGACATTCTATTCATGATCAGGACCTCGCGCGACTAGTTTGTGAATCAGTCTGACCAACCAACAACGAGAGTCGGTTGGGTCCGCATGCGCCAAACTAGATGGTATGGTGGAAATCTGTGTCGGAGTTTATTCCAGCGGCCGCCGCCCTTTTTTACCCAAAACGAATTCTGCCCTTGATTGAACGCGAACCGAATCTGTGGTTATGCAAGGTACAATTGGCTAAATCTGGAGGGGTTGTCGATGAAAGCCTGCATTCTTCGCAAGGATAATATTAGCCTTGAAGGTATTCAGTTCGTTGAATTGCCGGACCCTAGTCCCGGACCCGATGAAGTACTAATCAGAATTCATGCAGTATCGCTCAATTACCGGGACTACCTGATTGTCACCAACAACTATTCAACTGAAAAAATCAACCACGATTTAGTTCTGCTTTCGGACGGGGCGGGCGAAGTCGTAGGGTTAGGAAGCAACGTCACGCGTTTCCAACTTGGGGACCGTGTTGCGGGCACATTCTTTCAGGTATGGAAAGACGGCCCGATGAATGAACGCTCCCCAGCGCTCGGCCTGCCTCTGCCAGGGGTAATGGCCGAGCTTGTAACCTTGCACGAAGATGGCGTAGTCCGAATTCCGAACAGTCTTTCTTATGAAGACGCTGCAGCACTTCCCTGCGCCGGCGTCACCGCCTGGAATGCAACCATGGAGTCAGGCAGGTCAGTGAGGCCCGGTGAGACTGTTCTCTGTCTTGGCGCAGGTGGTGTTTCCTTGTTGGCGGCACAATTTGCCGACGCGGCGGGAGCGCGCGTGATTCTCGCGTCGTCGAATGACGAGAAATTGAAACGCGCCTACAAACTGCTGCCGGGCCAGAATCCCGGGGACGGTATCAATTACAACGATGTCCCCCAATGGGACGAGAACGTTCTGAATCTCACCCATGGACGGGGCGCAGATCATATCATCGAGCTTGGAGGGGCTGGCACCCTGGCACGTTCATATAGGGCGCTGGCATTTGGCGGCAAGATTGCCCTGATCGGCTTCCGCCCGGATTCCGCCGGTGATTGTAATCCGTGGCCGCTAATGATGAAAGACGGCCGCATTCATGGTGTCGGAGTCGGCAGTACCCGCATGTTCGAGGATATGAACAGGGCTATCGAAGTAAATCGCATCAAGCCGCCCGTGGACAGGGTCTTCGCTTGCTCCGAGACAGTGGACGCATTCAGGTATCTCGCTTCGGGAACCTCCGTAGGCAAGATTGTGATTCGTTTCGCAACCGAACGGTAGCATTACGAATTGGAGACCGTGATCCCGAGAAACTCATGTCCCCGCGGAGACGCGCTGGTCCGTCATTTGCCAGTAGGCATATCGATCGGTTCGAGTAAGCCGGTGGGAATATCGGTCGGATCGTAAAGGACGAGGAGTTTCCAGCGCCCGTCTTCGCGCACCACTTGTTCTTCGTAGCGCCCCGTTCTCGCCGGGACGGGCTTATTGTCGGGGCCGGGGACGACATAGATCCAGCGCGATTCGACCTTCGCGTGGTCCCCATCGGTTGGGATGATGAGGACGCTGGTATTGAACAGCACCCCCTTCACCTTCATCGAATCGTACGGGGTTTGGCCCATCTTCTCACGTACGAGAGTGAAAACCTGCGCCGGCCCGCGCGCGACTCGGTTAAAAGCGCGCAGCTCGCCGTTTTTCGCGAAGAGCTGCGAAAGGGCACCCCAGTCTTCCAGATTGTGCAGCAGGTTATATTCGTCGATGAGGTCGTGAATCCGCTCTTTGTCCTCCAGCGCCTTTATGCGCGATTCGAGGGATTGGCGCGGTGGCGCCGCGGCGGCGGGCAGGGCAGCCGCGCAGATCAAAAGCGCGGCAGCCGTCATCGCATAGCTCATACCCATAACTGCCACCCACGCTACAAGGTTGCCATATCGATAACGAAGCGATAGCGCACGTCACTCTTCAAAATGCGTTCATACGCCTCGTTGATTTTCTGGATCGACGTTATCTCGATATCCGAAACGATATTGTGCCGACCGCAAAAATCCAGCATTTCTTGGGTCTCCTTGATGCCGCCCATTTGCGAACCGGAGAGACTTCGACGCTTTGCGATCAGGAAGGGCGCGGAAATGGGAGTGGGCGCCTCCGGTATTCCCACCACCACCATTGCACCGTCGACCTTCAACAGGGAAAGATATTGGTTCCAGTCGACGTCGGCCGATACGGTGTTGATGATGAGATCGAACGTCATGCTGAGCTTCTCGAAAATCGCGGGATGGGACGAGGCATAGAAATGGGCAGCTCCCATACTCTTGGCTTCGTCTTGTTTGCTCAGCGACTGGCTGATTACGGTGACTTCGGCGCCGAATGCGTGAGCGAACTTGAGCCCCATATGGCCCAGGCCGCCGAGCCCGACGACTGCGACCTTCTTGCCCGGTCCCGCTTTCCAGTGCTTGAGCGGTGAATACAGCGTGATTCCGGCACAGAGCAATGGTGCTGCAGCGTCTAGAGGTAAACTGGACGGCATTCGGAGAACATAGTCCTCGTCGACGACAATTTTGTCCGAGTAGCCGCCCAGGGTGGGCGTTCGTCGATCGCGCTCCAGGCAATTATAAGTCTGTGTAGGCGATTGAACGCAGTATTGTTCGAGGCCTTCCCTGCAATAGGTGCAATCACGGCAAGAGTCAACAAAGCACCCGACTCCAACCGCGTCACCTACTTTGTGCTTCGTCGCTTGGTCGCCGATGCGGGACACAATGCCGACGATTTCGTGGCCGGGTACCATCGGATAGATGGAGCCGCCCCAGCCGTTGCGCGATTGATGGATGTCGGAATGGCAGACTCCACAAAACTTGATGTCTATCAGGATGTCATGGGGGCCCAGGTCTCTGCGCTGGATCATCAGCGGCGCGAGTGGTGATTTCGCATTCGCCGCCGCGTAGGCCTTGGTAGGTGACATGTCCCTTCCTCGTGTTCAGGCGCGCAATGAAGAGTCGACGACCTCCGCCGCTGCATTGAACGCCTCGACTCCGGCGGGGATACCGGCGTACACCGTCGTATGCAATATAATTTCCCGAATTTCCTCACGCGTCACGCCATTTTTCAGTGCGCCGCGAACGTGAGTCTTCAGCTGATTGGGACGACCCAACGCAGCGAGCGCCGCCACGGTGACGATGCTGCGTGTTTTGAGATCGAGGCCGGGGCGTGCCCATGTTTCCCCGAAACAGTAGCGGGTCACGACCTCCTCGAGAGGGCGGGTAAAATCTGTGGTTGCTGCCAATCGGTCATCGGCGCCCGCGGGCCCAAACATGTCGCGACGTATCTGCATGCCAGTCTGGAAAGATGACTTTTCGTGTTCCGACATTCCTTAACCCCGTACAGTATTGAGCCGCAATGGTGACGAGCCCGACGACAATCACACGCGGTAATGCAATGGTCGTGACCGTCAACGCCAGCTCGTTATCGCTCGCTGCGGTGGATGATAGAGCGTAAATCCCGGGCGGTATCTCCCAAAGCGCGGCAACAGATTTCGCTATTTCGAAAGAGTTCTTTTGCCGTAATTTATTGGCCGCAGATAAGAGCGGTGCGGTATTCTTGCCTGTCTGATTACGCAGCTCACGTCAATTCGGTCAAACCTAAGTCGCATTGATTTAGGACGGATGGTCACTATGGGACATGCAGTAGATTGAGCCCGCCGTTCAAGCATTGGCAGATTGCGGTGGCCGCGCTGCTTGGCATGATGGTCTCCAGCGCCCCCGTCTTGATCTATCCATTCGCTGTGTTCCTGGAGCCGGTATCCAGGCAATTTGGGTGGGGCCGTGCGGTGATGCCCGGCGCCCTGGTGCTGGCCGCGCCCGTCATGTCTGCATTGTATCCTGTCGTCGGCTGGCTGCTTGATCGCGTCGGGTCCCGTGTGTTGCTCCTCTGGAGCTTCGTCTTGTTCGGTCTATCCGTGGCATCGCTTTCGTTGTTAAACGGTTCCACCCGACAACTGGTGACGCTCTTCGTGATAGCTGCGATCTTCAGCACAGGGCCGACCAGCATCGCGTATGCACGGCTCATATCGAAGAGTTTTTCAAGCAATCGCGGCCTAATACTCGGAATCGGTCTGGGAGTCGGCGGCGGCGTGGGCGCGGTAGTTCTCCCTGTATTGACCCAATATTTGATAGGCACCTTCGGCTGGCGAGGGGCTTACGTCGGAATCGGATTGGCGCCGATTCTCGTAGGGTGGTCTACCGCATTTTTGTTGCTAAAACGCGAGACTCGTATTGTCCAAGGGCCAGCAGTCGCGCCTGACCGTGCTCGGGGTTTGTCGATAGGTGAAGTACTAAAGACGCACGAGTTCTGGTTGTTGCTGAGCAGTGTGCTCCTGAGCTGCACCGCCATCAATGGCGTCATGGCTCACATCGCCGCCATCGGAACGGATCGCGGACTTACCGCTTCAATGGCCGCCTTCACGGTATCGTTGATTGCCGTTTTCCAGGTCGCTGGACAGTTTTTGATGGGCGTATTCTTAGACCGCTCCAAAACTCCACGGATCGCGTTGCCCATGTTCGGGTGTCTTTTGTTGGGCATCATCGTACTGCATATGGGTCACGGTACGCCGGCAATGTTCTTGGCGCCGTGCTTGATCGGATTCGGCGCGGGCAGCGAATATGGACTTCTGCCGTATTTCGTTACCCGCTTCTTCGGGCTGCGTAGTTTCGGGCGTGTTTATGGATCAATTTTTGGAGCGTCGGCGATCGCGATCGGTATCGGTCCTTATTTGATGGGGCGTATCTTCGACGCGACCGGGACATATAACATCGCTTTCGCTGCGTTCGAAGTGGCCGTTGCAATTACGTTGGTTTGCGTCGCCTCGCTTCGCCGCTATGCGTTTCCGGCAAAAAGCGACGCTTAGTGCGCTTCGATCATCGCAGTCAGTCCGGCGGCGGGATGTCTCGCGTTACTTTCCGTTCGAGAAATTTCCACTGACCCTTTTCCCGAATGAGCGTATCTTCGTAGTGACCGGCAAGTGAAGGAACCAACTTGTTGCCCGCGTCACGCGTGAAGAACGTCCAACGAGACCGGGACACGGCATGATCGCCATTGACCTGGATGACGAAATTTGTCATCAAG
>Ga0209008_1000520_pt1 | contig 11936 bp, 12 predicted proteins | sample JacPin_JW_Ref_O3_FD_187963 | JGI IMG/M metagenome (GOLD analysis project Ga0209008, IMG submission 187963) | Forest soil microbial communities from Algoma, Ontario, Canada - Jack Pine, Ontario site 1_JW_Ref_O3 (SPAdes) (version 2) | ecosystem: Environmental > Terrestrial > Soil > Boreal...
CGCCGCCACTTCTTCCGCGGTGCGGATATCGATCACTTCGAAACCGCGCCGCGCCGCCTCGTCGAGCGAGCGCAACGTGATCTCGATCTCGGCATCCTCGCCGGCGATCTCGCGAATGTGCGCGCAATCCGGGGCATGACACTCGGCGCGTCGCGGCGCCTTGATCTTGAGAGTGGAGAAGTTCGTGAAATCCAGCACCCAAAGCTCCTCCTCGAGCTGGCCGGGCAGCCCCAGGAGAATCTTCAGCGTCAACAGGGCCTGCATCGTGCCGAAGGTCCCAGGTACCGGGCCCAGCACTCCCGCTTCCGCACAGTTGCCGACCACGCCGTCCGCGACGGCATCGGGCCACAGGCAGCGCAGGCATGCGTGGCGCGGGTCCGGCTTGTAGACCTGCAGCTGGCCTTCGTACTGATAGACGCTGGCGAAGACGGCGGGCCGGTGCGCGAGCACGGCGGCGTCGTTGATCAGGTACTTGGTGCGGAAATTGTCGCTGCAGTCGACCACCACATCGTAGCCGCGGATCAGTGCGAGTGCGTTGTCCGCGTCGAGCCGCAGGGCGTGCAATTCGACCCGAACGGCCGGGTTGATTCGCTGCACCGCAGCCATCGCAAGCTCGGCTTTTTGCCGGCCGGCATCCGCCAAGGCGAAGATCGGCTGGCGATGCAAATTGCTCGCGTCCAGGGTGTCGGCGTCGACTATCCCCAAGCAGCCGACCCCGGCGCCCGCCAGGTATTGCAGCACCGGGCTGCCGAGGCCTCCCGCGCCCACGACCAGCACCCGGCCGCGCGCGAGCGCGGCCTGGCCACGCTCGCCGATCTCCTTGAGCAAAATTTGCCGTGAGTAATCGGGCTGCATGGCGCCCTACTTATGAATGGCTAATGCGTCGGCCTCGCCCTGATGCTCGCGATCATGGCCGTGTTCATGAGCATGATTGGGCGCCGCCGCGCAGCGCTCGCAGTTCACCCAGCCCGAATCGCCGCTGCGATAGTGTTCCTTCTTCCAGATCGGCACTCGATGCTTCACCTCATCGATGATGAAGCGGCAGGCATCGAACGCTTCGCCGCGGTGCGCGGAGCTGACGCCCACCCACACGGCCATGTCGCTCAGTCCCAGCGTGCCGACGCGATGAATGCACAGAGCATGTTTCACCGGGAAGCGCCGCAGGGCTTCGGCGACGATGCGTTCGCCTTCCTTCACGGCGAGTTCCTGGAACGCCTCATACTCCAAGCGAGTGACCTCCTGCCCCTCGTTGTGATCGCGAACCCAGCCCTCGAAGCTCACATAGCCGCCCGCGCCCGGATCGAGCAGCTCGCGCCGCGCCTGGGCGGGGTCGATGGCAATTTGGGTGAATCGGAAGCGCATCAGCCCCCCGCCACCGGCGGAATGAACACTACGGCGTCGCCCGCGGCGAGGCGGCGCGACCAGTCGCTGAACTCGCTGTTCACCGCCACCTTCAACTGTTCGCGCGTGAGTGTGAATCCGTACCGAGCGAGCAGCTCGCCGTACAGATCCGCCGGCGTGGCGGCGGAGGTATCCAGGGTTTCCTCGGATCGGCCGGCCTGCTCGCGCATCAGGGCGTAATAGTGGATTTTCAATTGCATGGGATCGGCTCAGGGCGAGGCATCAAGGGTGGCCAACGCCTGCGCATACTCCTCGGGGGTGTTGATGTTGTCGAGCGCACGCCGGTCGAGGGGTTCGAGCAGGTGCGCCGTATGACGAATGAGAAATTTACGCGGGCAGTCCGCTCCGCCCGCCTGGTAGGCGGCGAGCGGCGCCGCGGCCGCCGGCTCCCACACGGCGCACAGGGGTTCCGGCAGGCCATCATGGGCGCTGCGGTACGCCGTGGCCAAGCTCGCCGCATCGCGCTCGCGCAGCAGCTGTGACAGTGCGGCGTCCGACAGAAACGGCAAATCGCAGGCCAGCACCAACCAGGCAGCTCGTGGGTACGCCGCGAGCGCCGAACGGATGCCAACGATGGGTCCTGTCCCTGCGACGGAATCCACGATCATGGGTCGTTGGGCGCGCGTCGGGTCGGCGGTCTGGTCGGCCCGCACGGAGACAAACACCTTCGAGACGTGCCGGCCCGCCAATTCGAAGGCCCGTTCCAGCTGGCTCTTGCCCCGGTATCTAAGAGCGGCCTTGTCCCGGTGCATGCGCGAGCTGGAGCCGCCCGCGAGAATCAGGCCGTACAGGGGCGCGGCGTCGGCCGCGGAGTGAGCGCCGGGGCCGCTCACGGCGTTGCCTTCAACGAGTAGCTGCTGCGGCCGCCGTCCTTTGCCAGCAGTCGCAGGCCGCCGATGACGATGTCGTGCGACAGCGCCTTGCACATGTCGTAAACGGTGAGCGCGGCAATGCTGGCGCCGGTGAGGGCCTCCATTTCAACGCCCGTTTTGTGATGCACACTCACGCTGCAGCGTATGACCGCCGTGTCGCCCTCGAGTTCGATGGTGATGCGGCAGTTCTCCAATCCGAGCGGATGGCAGAAGGGAATCAGCTCATGGGTGCGCTTGGCCCCCATGACTCCGGCCACGATGGCCGTGTCGAATACCGGGCCTTTCGGCGAGCGCAGGCCGCTGTCGCGCAGCGCCGCGGCCACCGACGGCGGGAACTGCACCTGCGCCTCGGCGGTCGCCGTGCGCTTGGTCGGTGTCTTGTCGCTGACATCGACCATGGTGGGGCGGCGGTCCGCATCCAGATGAGTGAAGGTCATTGGGCTCATCCGCCGATGTAGTTCATTTCGATTTTCTTGGTTTCGGGCAGCGTGCGCCGCATTTCCTCGCGCCGCTCGCTGTAGCGATCGGTACGGCCGTTCCAGACGCCGCGAATCAATTGAAGGACGTCGGCATCGCTCGCACCCGCGCGCAGCGGCGCCCGCAGATCGAGACCGTGGGTGGCGAACAGGCAGGTGTAGAACTTGCCCTCGGAGGACAGGCGCGCACGGCTGCAGGCGCCGCAAAAAGGCTGCGACACCGACGAGATGAATCCGACTTCTCCGGCGCCGTCCTCGAAGCGCCAGCGCTGCGCCACTTCGCCCCTATAGTTCTCCGATATCGGCTGAATCGGCCAGCGCTCGTGGATGCGAGCGGCGAGCTCGCGCGACGGCACGACCAGCTCGGGGCGCCATTTATTACGATTGCCCACGTCCATGAACTCGATGAAACGCACGATCACGGGCGAACCGCGGAAGCGTTCGACGAGATCAAGCGCGGTGTGGTCGTTCAGGCCTCGTTCGATGACGGCGTTGATCTTGACCGGCGTCAGGCCGGCGGCGATGGCCGAGTTTATGCCGCCGAGGACTTGATCGAGGGCGCCGAACCCGCCGCTCATCCGTGCGAAGATATCCCTGTCGAGCGTGTCCAGACTGATGGTTACGCGGCGCAGGCCGTTCGCATGCAGATCGACGGCATGCTGCGCCAGCAATACTCCATTCGTGGTCAGCGCGATGTCATCGATGCCCGGGACATCCGTGAGATCCCCGATCAGGTCCGCGAGGTTCGTGCGCAGCAGGGGTTCGCCGCCCGTGAGACGCAGTTTGCGCACGCCGAGACTCGCGAAAAGGCGCGCGAGGCGCACGATCTCATCGAAGGACAATCGTTCCTGCGACCTCAGGAACCGATAGTGTTCGTGAAACTGCTCCTTCGGCATGCAGTAGGGGCAGCGAAAATTGCACCGGTCCATGACCGAGATGCGCAAATCGTGCAGCGGCCTGCCGAGCTTGTCGAGCGAGTTCTGCGGTCCGCGAATGGGATGCACGGTGGCGTTCATGACCGTTCAGGCTACCAACGGTATACCGTCGTCACGAAGCCTTTGGGGTAGGTATTCGGACCCGGTGGAAGCTCGACGAACCCGTCGGTGCCCCTGAGACTGAGGAAATCTCCGGATCCGTTGGGCCGCCGCGGATTCGCCCACGGACGTCCCCACTCGTCATGCTCGATGGCCACCGGCAGGAAGTACGCGAGCGGATGCTGGAATGTGACCGGCGCCGCCAAGGCCAGGCGCTCGAGCGGCGCACGTTTGGTGCCCATGGCTTCGGCGATGGCCGGGATGACATAACGGATCAGACAGACCAGGGTGGAGACGGGATTGCCGGGCAGTCCGAACACAGACTGGCCTTGGGGCCCGATGCCGAACCACATGGGCCGGCCAGGCCGCTGCGCAATCTTGTGAAAGACCTCCTGTACCCCAAGCTGCTGCAACACTTTGGGGACGAGATCGAACTTACCCATCGAGACACCGCCGCTCAGCACCACGACCTCGTGTGTAGTCAGATGTAGGGCCAATCGCTCGCGCATCAAGGGCTCGTCGTCCGGAACATGGTCGTCGCCCACGCGGGCGAAGCCGCGCGTGCGCAAGGTCGCGGCAACCGCGTAGGCGTTGGAGCGGCGCACCTGGTAATCCGCGATGGGATCGCCGGGTTCGATCAGTTCATCGCCGGTCGAGACGATCATGATGGCCGGCTGACTGCTCACGCGCACCCGCGCCATGCCGGCCGACGCGGCAACCGCGATTTCCGGCGCACGCAGCAAGGTTCCCGCTTCCAGCAACAGCGTCCCCTGACGGCTGTCGTTGCCGCGCCGATCCACGTTATGGTACGAGGAGTTCACCACGGCGGCGTTGAGCGATGCATAGCCATCGGCGACCGCCAATTGCTCGATTGGAATGACGCAGTCGCTGCCGAGCGGCAAAATCGCGCCCGTCATGACTTCGATGGCGTCCTCACCGCCGCCAAGCTTCAGCTGCGGCGCACCCGCCGCTTGAATTCCCCGAATGCGAAAGCGCTTCAGGCCGCGCCGCAATGCCTCGCTGTCCACGGCCATCCCATCCATGGCGACGCGATCGAAGGGCGGTTGGTCGCGCTCCGCATAAATATTCTCGCGCAGCGTCGCTCCGACACACTGCGTCAACGGCAGTGATTCGATTGGCAGACACGTCAGCCGAGAGTAGATGGCCTCTTCGGCCAGACGCGGGGTGATGAGCGTTCCAGCCTGCATATCAAGTTGCGGCGGAGTGTGGCTCCGCCGCATCCAATGCTACGACTTCGCCGCCGCCGCCTTGGCCTTGTAGAGCTTCAATTGTTCATTGAAGCGCCCAACCACCGCCTGCAATTCGTCGACGGCGGCGTTGTTCTTCTGCACGAGAACCTTCTGCTGCGCGTCCGATTGCTTCTTTTCGTCGGCGGTCAGCTTCTTCGGGTCCTTCGGAGTTGCCGCGTCCATTTCGAGCTTCAGGCAGTCCAGGTAGGAATTCATCTCTCCGTTGTAGCGGTCGAAGTCATGCTTTGCCGCGATCATTTGGTCCTTGGTCGCGGTATTCCCGTCGGGGGGCGCGTCCGGCGCACGCGGATAGGTGCAATCCGCCTGTGCAACTGCGACGGTGCCAAGTGCTAAGACCAGAGTCAGGGGTATCCAAGCCTTCATCGGGAATCCTCTTTATCGGTAGAAATGAGTTGTCGGAGCCAACGTGATCTTACGGCCAAAGGGCGATGAGCCGCCAGCGTTCCACTGCGCAACTGTAAGTCGCTGATTCTATGATTATATTGGAGTTGGCAGGCGGTAATTGGTTCCCTTTACCCTGCCGTGGCGCTATCGCGGGCGTGCAAGGCCATGGCGATGAGCGCCGTGCCACCGAATACTAGATTGACGCCGATGAGCAGACCGATGGCCCATGCCGCCGTGCCGGGAAGGCCCTCAATGATGATGCCGGCGAGGAATAAATCGACCAGGCCGCTGAACAGCATTGCTCCCCATCGGCCGGACAGTTCACGCTTGTGCTCGAGCGCGAAGAGAATTGAAACGATGCCTTCGATGACCAGAAACACGGTCAGTATCACGGTGAGAGACAGAGCGCCCGACACGGGCGATCGAAACAGCAGAATGCCGGCAACGATCCCGAGAATGGCCGATATCAAGGACCACCAGAATCCGGGTGCGGTGCGCATCCGGAACGTGGCGATCAAGCCGACGGCTCCGCTCACGAGCAAGATCCATCCTATGAACACCGCGACCGCGATGGTCGCGATCTGCGGAACGACGATGGCCAATAGGCCGAGGACGAGAAGCACGATGCCCTCGGCCAGAAAAAGCCGCCAGTGTGCGTGCAGGGATCTGGTCACCGACGATCGAATCTTGTCGAGGTCAGCGTTGTTCGTTGACATGATGCGAACCCTCGAGTGCGGTGCGGATGGCGGTATCTTACCGGAGGACCCTGCATCGTGCGCGGCGGGCGACGTCAGATTCTACTGACATCACCTCGCCCACGGCGTTGACTGGCGATCGGCCGGCCAATGGGCAATGCTCTCCGCCCTGTCTACCGGTGTTCCTATTACCAGGAGGAGATGTCCATGGGCAAAGAATCTCAATCGAATCACGGTGAGGGAAATCCAGAGGCAGCGGCGCGATTCAACACTGCTGAAAAAGCCTTCGTTGCATCGGCGCGCGGCAAGAAAAAGATCAAGGAGGGCCCCAAGGTCAGCCCGGGTGAGGAGGCGGATTTGGCGCAAGCCGAGCAAGCCGGCCGGGATCACGCCAAAGACGACGACTCCCAAACGGCATTTCGCCCCAAGCGGTAGGCGCGCCGACCGCCCAAAAATCGGGTACCGGCAGAATCAGCGGGCAGGGGAGGGGATTCGCTCTCCTGAGGTTTCAGAATGTGTGCTTCACGGCTACACTGCGTGCCCATGCGCCCGTAGCTCAGCTGGATAGAGCACCTGGCTTCGAACCAGGTGGTCGGCGGTTCGAATCCGTCCGGGCGCGCCACCGATTTTTTGTATGAGAACCACCGGTCGCGTCAAGCTGCCAGACGGGGGAACCGGAGGTAAGTATGAGAATGGCGCTGCGCATTCATCAGTCAACCTACCTATGTTTCGCAATGCTCCTTCCTGCTTGCCAGCACGCGTCTCCTCCCTACACCGGTGACATCTTTATGGGCTGCTGGGGAAACAAAACTGATTGATATCGGTGGCAAGGCATCCAAGTCTGGGAAGGATTGCCCCGAGTAAGTCGCTCAGTCGTAATCAATTTGATGCAGGTAATTTCATTCAAAGACACGGTCTTGTACAAACGCGGCGTTTGGTTAAGTGCGGCGGCGCTCGTCGCGGCGGTGGCTGCACCATCTGTCGTTGACAAAAGCATTTTCAACCAACCTGTCGTCCATATAATTCCGATTTGCATTCTGATCGGATTCTGGGTGTATTTCCTGCAAAAGGGACGATTTTTCAGTATTGCTGATGAGGTGGTTGACTGCGGAGATCACTTGAAAGTCCGGCGCGCACGCGCGGAAATAGAAATACCGTTCTCCAGTATTTCTGCTGCTGAAGTTTCGACGGTTTATCGCATGCATCGAATCACTGTTCATCTGCGCGAGGAAACCAAGATCGGGAAGCGCGTTGACTTCTGGCCGCAGGCGAGTCTTTGGGGCAATCTTTTCGCAGTACGACAGGTCGCGATTGGCCTGGCCGATCGGGCGAAACCAGCGATAGGTAACCATGTCTAGGCGCTGCCGAATCTCCACCCCGCTCACTCGATGAGCCCCCCATCGGGGGGATACGGTCGCAGGCCTTTGAGCGGCAGCATTCGCCAAGGACTTCATAGTGGCCGAACGGTGGGTGCGATCGAATGGGCAACTCTTCGCTGCTCGACAGACGTAAATTTCTTCTGGGGGTCGTGCCGGCGGCAACGCTGGGCACGTTAGGCGTTTCCGCCTGCTCGAACAACGGACCGACGTCAACTCCATCCAGCTACGCGCCGACGTACTTTAACATCGCCGAATGGGCGTTCATCAATGCGGCTGTCGGGCGCCTGATTCCGTCGGAAGGTGCGGGCCCGGGTGGGGTGGACGCCGGCGTGCCCGAATTCATCGACCGCCAAATGGAGCTGCCATACGGTCACGGTACATATTTTTATTTGAAAGGTCCGTTCCTGGACAATTCTCCGCCAACACTGGGCTACCAGCTGCGGTATACGCCTCGTGAGATCTATAGACTCGGTATTGCCGCTGCAAATTCCGCGACGCAGAAATCGAAAGGCAAGGACTTCTCTCAGCTTTCTGCTGCCGAGCAGGATCGCTTTCTCGCGATAGTCGAGAAGGGTGAAGCCACTTTTACGACGGTGCCTGCGACTGTCTTCTTCGCGCAGCTTCTGGAAAATACCAAGGAAGGTTTTTTCTCGGACCCGCTCTATGGCGGCAATCGGGGAATGGTTGCGTGGAAATGGATCGGCTTTCCCGGTGCCCGGGCCGATTTTACCGACTGGATCGATCAGGCAGGCCGCCACTATCCCTACGGACCGGTCTCAATCAGCCGGGCAACCAATGGCTGAACGCAAAAAGAGTGTGGACGCGGTCATCATAGGCTATGGATGGACCGGCGCCATTCTGGCGAAGACTCTCACGGATGCCGGCTTATCCGTCGTGGCGCTCGAACGCGGGCCGGCCCGTGACACGTCCCCCGATTTTGAGTTCCCGAGGATTGCGGATGAACTCAAGTACGGCGTCAGAGGTGATCTTTGGCAACCTCTGGCCAACGAGACTGTCACGATCCGTCACAGCGTGAATGACGTTGCTGCCCCTTATCGGAAATACGGCTCCTTCGTCCTCGGCAATGGCGTGGGTGGCGCCGGCGTGCACTGGAATGGGCAGCTCTGGCGTGCATCGCCTGAAGATCTGAACCTGCGTAGCCACATCGAAGGACGCTACGGAAAGAAGTTCATCCCGCCGGACATGACCATCCAGGACTATCCGGTCACGTTCGGTGAATTGGAGCCGCACTTCGATCATTTTGAAAAGGTGTGCGGCGTTTCCGGTGTGGCCGGCAATCTACGCGGCCAGATCAAGGCCGGTGGCAATCCGTTCGAGGGACCCCGGAGCGACGAGTTCCCGACACCTCCGTTGCCGGCCATTTTTGTGGGTCAACTCTTCGAGAAGGCAGCTGCGGAGCTGGGATACAAATCCTTCCCCCTTCCGGCGGCGAATAGCTCCATTGCCTACACGAATCCCTACGGTGTGAGGCTGGGGCCGTGCAACCTCTGCGGTTTCTGCGAGCGCTTCGGCTGCTTCCTCTACTCCAAGGCATCACCGCAGACAACGATCTTGCCGATTCTGGAGGGTCGCTCCAATCTGGAAGTACGGACGAACTCCTACGTCACCAAAATCTTGCTTGATAACACGGGCAAGATCGCGACCGGCGTTCTCTACATCGATGAGAGCGGACGTGAAGTCGAGCAGCCGGCCGGGCTTGTCGTTCTTTCCGCATTCCAGATGCATAACGTGCGTCTGCTGCTGCTCTCGAAGATTGGCACTCCCTATGACCCGGTCTCCGGGAAAGGCGTCGTGGGCAAGAACTACGCTTACCAGATGTGTGCCCAAACCGCCGCCTACTTCAGCGAGGATGTCGAAATCAACCCATTCATCGGAGCAGGCGCGGCAGGCCAGCGAGTCATCGATGAGTTCAATTCGGATCATTTCGATCATTCACAGGTGGGATTTATCGGCGGATCGCTCATCTATGCGGGCGCGACGGGCGGGCGACCCATCGACCAGATGATGGTTCCGCCGGGAACACCCGCCTGGGGCGAGGGGTGGAAGGCCGCGATACGCAAGCATTACCGCCATTCGGCGCCACTGGGGACGCAGGGGAGCGTGATGTCGTATCGAGATCGGTATTTGTCGCTCGATCCCACATACACGGACGCTCATGGCCTGCCGCTCCTGCGTTTGACCTTCGACTGGCACGACAATGAATACAAGATGGCTGCCTACAGCGCCGCCAAGATGGAGGAGATCGCGCGCGCCATGAAGCCGGAAAAGCAGGCGACGCTGCTCATGCGCCCGGGCAATCCATACGACGTGCGCATCTACCAGAGTACCCATACGACCGGCGGCGCGATCATGGGATCCAATCCGTCCAACAGCGTGATCAACCGCTATTCGCAGAGCTGGGATGTCTCGAATCTGTTCGTGTACGGCGCCTCAGCCTTCCCGCAGAATATCGGCTATAACCCCACCGGTCTTCTGGCGGGGCTCGCCTATTTCTCAGCCGCCAAGCTGCGCGACACCTATCTCAAGTCGCCAGGTCCGCTGGTACAGGCATGAATTGGAAGGTGGGTCTGACGGTGGTCGCGATTGGCCTGGCGGGCCTGCTGATCGCGATGGGCGTCGCCCACATATCGGACGGCAGCGCGGGCGAGAAGAATCTCGTCGCACCGGCCGCAACGCCAGCCCTTATTGCGCGAGGCGCTTATCTTGCCAGACTCGGCGATTGCGCCGCATGCCACAGTGTTCCCGGCAAGCCCGCCTACTCGGGCGGCTTGCGCATGGGTATTCCGATCGGCGCCATCTATACGAGCAACATCACTCCTGATTCGAACGACGGTATAGGGCGCATGTCCCTCGGTGATTTCGACCGCGCACTTCGCTTCGGTGTCGCTGAGGGTCACAGTTTATATCCGGCGATGCCGTTTACCTCGTACTACAACACGCGCCCGGACGATGTTGCTGCGCTGTATACGTACTTCAAGTACGCAGTCGCGCCGGCGGCGATTCCGAATCGGCCGAGCGACATTGTGTTCCCCTTGTCGATGCGTTGGCCGCTGACGTTCTGGCGGTGGTTCTTCGCGCCCGCGCCCAAACCTTTCGCGGCGCCACCCGGTATGGACGCGCAGCTGTCGCAAGGAGCCTACTTTGTCGAGGGGCTGGGGCACTGCGGCGAATGTCACACTCCGCGTGCAGTCGCGATGCAGATGAAAGCGACGACACCCGCCGGGGGAGCCGCCTACCTTTCGGGAGCCGTCATTGAGAATTACTTTGCGCCCAGTCTGCGCAACGGCGGCCCGGGAACTCTCGGCGCTTGGAGTGAGGAGGAGCTGGCGCAGTTTCTCGAGACAGGGGCGAACGCTCAAGGCATCGCCTTCGGCTCGATGAGCGACGTCATCATCCACAGCACCCAATACATGACGCCTGCGGACGCGCTCGCGACCGCGAAGTATCTCAAGTCTCTGGGAAACCCAGACGAGAAACCCGCAACACGCTTCACCTATGACGCGACCGAACATCTCGCCCTCAAGAACGGTGATGCGAGCAAACCAGGAGCGATGATTTATCTGAACAATTGTGCCGCGTGCCACCGTCCGGACGGTGTTGGATACGAACGAGTATTCCCAGCCCTCGCGGGCAACCCGGTCGTACAGGCCGGGAACCCGCAGTCGCTCATCTCCATCGTCTTGGACGGGTCGCAGACGCCGCGCACGGCTCGTACGCCGGCGCAATTCACGATGCCCCGCTTTGCCTGGCGGCTCTCAGATAAAGACGTGGCGGACGTCGTGAATTTCATTCGCACGAGTTGGGGCAATGGCGCTTCGCCTGTCTCGTCCGCCGATGTAGCCAAGAGCCGCGAGGCGCTGCAGCGCCGCCAGGCCTCGATCAGAGTCCCGGAACAATGATCCATCTTGCAAATCAGAGGCCTACCTTGAGTTTCGGGATGAGATTGCGCGATCTCCGTCGCCGGGCCGTGCCGCGACGCTAGTTCACGCGCCTGTGGGTGGTGTTACATAGCTGTCAAATAATCGTCATTCGGATGTTACGTCGCGCAAGCATTCTGCGTCGCACAATCACTCTGCCACAACAATTACAAGCTATCTTCTCTCAATTCGAGGACATCCATGAGCACTGCGCGTACGAAATCGCTTTCCCTGGTCATTGCGGGCGTGTTGATGGCGGCGGCCGGCAGCGCGGGCGCTGGATTCCACGTCAGCGGCGCGTCGTTCGACCCGACCGTGGTGTCATCGCTGCCGCACGCGGTGCGGGAGATCGTCTTCCGCGCGGTCACCCACGGCGAGGACGCGGTGTTCCTGGCCGTGCTGCCCGCCTCGATCGTGGTCTTCGTGCTCGCCCTGTTCATCAAGCAGGTGCCGCTGCGCGGCCGGGCGCCGAGCGAGAACGCGCCC
>Ga0209008_1000521_pt1 | contig 11916 bp, 9 predicted proteins | sample JacPin_JW_Ref_O3_FD_187963 | JGI IMG/M metagenome (GOLD analysis project Ga0209008, IMG submission 187963) | Forest soil microbial communities from Algoma, Ontario, Canada - Jack Pine, Ontario site 1_JW_Ref_O3 (SPAdes) (version 2) | ecosystem: Environmental > Terrestrial > Soil > Boreal...
ATTAATGTGTTTCAGATTTGCGCGTTCAATAATCACGCTACGAGGCGACAAGTGGGCGATTTTGGCTTTTAGCCATGTTTCGGCGGCGGCCGAAAAGAGCTGAGCTGTGCGTGGTTTCGAAATACAGTTGAAGGACCCCTCTAGCTCTCTGCGCCGAGCGCGCTCCGCGTCTTTTGCGACGGTCTTGCTCTCGCTCTTCGAGGACTCACGGATCAATTGCCCGGCGAAACGGAACTTGTACCACCAAACGTCTCCCCGCTTGTAAACGCTCATTGCACACCGTCCTTTTTGGGTGGTCGCCCGCCCTTCTTGCCGTTCTCTCTTGCAATCTCGCGAATCCGTTCGATTCCCAAACGCTCAACGCGGGCGGCATAACTGCGCTTCCCGAGCCAACTTGTGAACCGCCGAATCTCATTATTTTTCACGGTCGTTATCCTAAACTGTTTGGGTTATGGAAATCAACCGAAAAGTGCTAGAATCCGCGCGCGGCTAGGCAACGCGAGCCGAAAAGCAGGCGCATCCCGTCCTGTCTGCCGCATCCACTCCGAAACGGGGATTGACCACGCGGGAGGTGGCGATTGGAACCGTTTGACAACTGGCTGTGCGATCTTAAGCTGAAGCCCGCGATCAACCGGCTGCACGAGGAAGCCGGAAAATGCTTGGCGAAGGCTCACGCCGAGGTGAAAGACCTCGGGAACAGCGCGCGACTTTACCCGGCATTTGTGGACTGCCGTTTAGAGGTTCTTCATAACTATTTGGACGAGATTGACAGCACTATGCGGGAGGTGCGACTCGTTGACGGAAGCGTCACTCCAGAATTTATCCGCAGCGTGTTGGTGCCGCGTGTCTTCAGTGCGATTGCCGCGCAAAAGGGCGCCATCCAGCACAGTTTGGAGCTAACGGCTAGACGCAGGGGGGAGCACAATTCTGCGGCTGTCCACTATCTCATCCACAAAATAAATCATCTTCACAGTGAGCTGGCGGCTCGCTATGAGGCAGAGGCTATAGAATGCGGAAAACGAGCCAGGCGAACCCGCGTCAGCGATTCGCGCTTTACGGAGCTGCGCGAGATTCATGCTATCGAGTTGGTGGACTCGAACCTTGTGCGTCTCGGCTTGCAACATTTGACTCTCGATAGACTCCTCCGGGAATCACCCGAATATTTGCGGACGCAACATGAACAGGCGAGAGCGAACTGCCGACGCCTACGACGAGCTGTTCCTGAAGGGCAAATCGATCCTGACGTAGAGAGAGCCGAAACGACCGAGAAGCAGTTCGCGAAGGCGCTCGCTTTACTAGGCGCGTGGCCTGATTTGAGCGAAGCAACCTCCACAGCTGATTTATGGCGAACGTTTCACGACAGATTCATGGAGCTGGCGCGCGAGGAACAGGGGCGAGCACATACGGATACGATCACAAACGGGAAAGTACTCCAGATGATGAATCAAGTGCTGCGCACCTCTTGCGACTACGGGACGCACCCGGAGGTCTTGGAAAGAGGGAAACTTGGACAAGGGCTTATGTGCCTACTTGACACACCCCCGCACGGAATTTGGAATTATGACAACCGCGGCATAAGTGAGAACTTCTACGAACGAGTTCGGCTTTGCGTTGCGGAAGCTGGCCGCGTTCTCCCTAAGTACGTAAAAGGCGCAGACCCAGAAGATTTTTGGCTTCACTGCCTCTATCTCGACTTACTCGAAAACAACAGCGACTCCCTCTTTTGTGCCTCCCCAAAAGGCGGGATGATCGTCAGTATTTGCGTGGCTTCGGCTACGTTTTGCGCACGGCTTAGGAGGCGGGCGCTTGAGCATCAGGAACCCAGCAAGAGGATTGGGGCAGAGCACCTTGAAAACAAAGCCGAGACGCTAGCATCTGCCGTTTCTCACGTTCAGAACAACGCGAAAACAGCGCGAAGGCCGGAGAGCAATTGGGCCGAGAGAAATCGGCGTCCCGGCGGAAGGCCTCGGAACGACCGCGACCGAGACTTGGTTCGAAAACTGAAGGCCGATGGCAAGACATGGAAGGAAATCGCTGGCACAGTGAATGCTCAGACCCACCAGAACAAGAGTCCGGACGCATATCGCTCACTCTTAAAAAGTCGATCACTGGCCGCCAACCATTCCGGAAAGAACGAGCAAAAATAGGTTTTGCCCGTTTCCACCGTTTATTCCATCTCGACGTATTCACCTCAGTGCTACATCCTCCCTTCTCGTCGTACTCATTTTGTAGCAGAGGTGAACCGCATGACGAAATTACTTTCAATCAAAGAGGCGAGCGAGGCGCTGAATCTGCGACCGGCGACGATCCGCGCGTGGCTACTGAGAAGAAAACTTCCGCGAGTGAACTGCGGCCGGGCCGTCCGCATTCCCGCTGATGCGATCACAGAGTTTATCGAGCGCAACACGATCCCGGCACGGGAAGAGCGACGATGACTGTCGCCGAGCTATCGGAGCGATTCCTCATTCCGCGCGAGTTACTGGAAACGGCGGGCGTGCGACACGCCTCCGATACAGAGGTACGCGAACTCCTCGGCGTTCATGGACGTGCACGACAAGACTTGACCGGAATCGTCTTTTCGTACCGCGATCCGCGCGACAGTCGCGTACTGAGCTATCGCGTGCGTCTCGACACGCCGCTGGAGGGGGGGCAGAAGTATCTTTCGGAGCAAGACTGCCGCGCTCTATTCTTCGCGCCGATTCGTGACAAGGAACTGACTGACATATCGTTCCCGGTAGTGATCGTAGAGTCTGAAAAAGCCGCCCTCGCACTGACGGCACTTGCCGATCGTTACGGGCGAAAGTTTTTCGTTGTGGCAATCGGCGGTGTATATGGCTGGCGGCGAAAGATCGGGGTCGAACCGACGCCGAACGGTGAACGCGAGACTGTTACAGGGCCAAGCCCGAGCTTGGATTTGGTTGTGTGGCAGGGTCGCAAAGTAATCATCGCCTTTGATTCAAATGTGGCAGGCCGCCGCGATCTTGAGAAAGCACGGCTAGCGCTCGGGAAGGAATTGCTAAATCGCGGAGCGCAAGCCTTCATCGCCAGCACCCCGCGACGGACGGGCGTTAACGGGCCGGATGATCTAATCGCCGTTGCTGGTGACGAGGCGGCGCTAGAAATGCTTGACAGAGCCGCGCCGTTCACTGCGGTTACAGCGACGCGCTCCCGGACAGGCTTTGTCTTGACGCGGCTGAGCGATCTTCTCAATAAACTGGACGCGCCGGTTGATTACGTTCTCGAAAACGTTCTCGTCGCAGGCGGAGTTTCGGGGGTTTTTGCCAAACCGAAGGTGGGTAAGAGCACGTTTGCAAGAAATCTGTGTTTGGCAGTCGCCCGTGGCGAGGATTTCCTGGGGTTTAGAACGAAGAAGGGTGAGTGCATATACTTGGCGCTCGAAGAACGCGAAGAGGACATCCGTCAAGATTTTCGCGCGATGGGTGCGGATGGAAGCGAGCCTGTCTATGTTCATGCCGCGAGTGCCCCGGCTGAAGGGATCGCTGCACTCTGCGATTTGGTCCGAGAGCGCAAACCCGGGCTCGTAGTGATTGATCCCTTGTTTCGACTCGCTCGTATTCGCGACGAAAAGGCATACGCAGAGACTTATGCAGCCCTCGGACCTTTAATTGACGTGGCCCGTGAAATTGGTACGCACGTGATGTTTTCTCACCACGCGGGAAAGGGTATGAAGGCCGACTCCGTTGACTCGCCTCTTGGGAGCACGGCCATCGGCGGAGTTGTCTCGACGTTGCTTGTCCTCAAGCGAAAAAACAACCGAAGAACCATCGAAACAGTCCAACGGGTGGGCGCGGATATTCCAGAGACCGTCCTAGAATTCGAGTCCAACGCGCGGCGGCTCGCTTTGGGTGGAACCCGCCTTGAGTCGGAGCGTCAAGAGTGCGAGATGGGGATCCTCGAATTCCTCAAGTTGGCGAGTGATCCACAAACGCAGGAGCAAATCCGCGACGGTGTCGAGGGGCAAACAAGGGTTATCCGCGCGGCCCTGACCGCACTCGTGGCCTCCGAAAGGGTAGATAGGACCGGGCACGGGAAGAAGGGAAAACCATTTTTCTACGCATTGCCGAATTCTGGTTCCGAATATATAGCGGGAACCAGAAAACCAGAATCCGAAGGTCAGTGCGAAGTCACTGAAAAGAATGAACGAATTCCGGTTCCCGAGAATTTGCAAACTTCGATGGTGGTTTCAGACATCGAGCAGGGCGACGACACGGTGCGTCTATGACGCAAGTTGCTGAAATCCTGACCGAGCTTCGCGGGCGTGGAGTAAGCGTCACAGTCGAAGGCGACATTCTCTGCCTCAAACCCAAGCGTGCGTTGGACGATGCATTATTGGCGCGCGTACGAGACTCGAAGCCTTCCATTTTAGAGGTCTTACGAAAACTTCCGTCGAATTGTGCGGCGAGTCCCACCCAAACCCCCGCAACCTCAATGTGCTGGCATTGCGGCGGATCGCGCGAATGCAATTGCTCGGCATGCGGAGTGATGAAACCGTCCGTCGTGTGGGCCGGAGGAGAATGCGTTGCTTGCAAGTCTAAAAACGCTCGCGTCCAGTGAAAGCCAATGCCAGAGACGCCGAAGGGACCTGAATCATGCCGCGGATTTGTAACCGAGGCGGATGCGGAAGGTCAATCGTGGCGGAAGATGGCAGCCCGGATTATCGGAAACACTTCTGCGGTGCGACGTGCCTGAAGATCGACAAGCGGGAGCGTTTGCAAGCCAAGAGAGCACGACTTGAGGATCGCCGTTGTCCCCATTGTGGTCGAAAGTCCGTCGTCGATGTTAGAGGCGAGGTTTCATGAGCCTGAGAGCCGCCCTGAGATTGCCGTGTGAAGCTTCACCACAAGCGTAGAGACCCGCAGTGGTCGAAGGCGGGGGGCACGCCGAAGCAGGCGTTTAAGCGCCCGGAAAACCCACAAGAAAGGGAATCAGGATATTGACTTTTATTGATTCGAGCGGAAGACCATGACCCACGAAAAAAACATAGCGGCAAAACCGATTGGAGAGCACCTTCTCACTCTTCGTGAAGCGGCAGAAGTGCTCAGACTGAATCCCCGGACCGTGCGCGAGTACGTTAAACGCGGAGAGATTCAGGGCCGAATTATTGGTGGACGGTGGAGATTTAGGCGTGCAGACCTTGATGCTTTCTTTGAAAACGCGCCCAGTAGCTGGGACTTCGTTGGAAAGAATTAACACGGGGATCAGATGGTGTACGGACGTGCATATGCGAGATACAGAAGCGGAGGACGTTTCTTCGGTCGCCGGGTGAACTGCGAGCGCGTTCCAATGCTGCCTGCGTTGGTCGTTCGCGAGGTCTTGGATGATCCACGAAAGATTCCCTATCTTCTCGTTTGGAAGAACGATGACGAGGAAATCAAAGAAGCCGTCCGCATAATTGGACTCGGTCCAACCACGTACCTACCGACATCCGATTCAGTCGAAATCAAACGCACTGACGGAAGTGTCGTTCATATCCGCACAATCAAGTGGTCACTTCCGAGGAACGGCGGATATGCGATATTGCTGGCTTGCCCTTACTGCTGCTCCCTGCACCGCGCGCTATACGGATGGGAGCCCGGGGGACCATACACGACCAGCGCCCAGAGGTGCGGTTGGCAGTGCCGCAGGTGCGCTGGACTTAGGTATGCCTCAGAGGGTAGCGCGCTGATCCTTCGTTCGCGATGCGCGATGCTTCGCCCATTGTCGGGCCTGTCTAGCCCGCGTCCCGAACCCTGGTATCCATATATCTTTTCGTCACCCGAGCATGCTGCCAGACTCTGTACTTTTAATGTTATACAGAGGAGTGCAGTTAAGCAGCTATGAATAGGTCGGACGAAAGCTGTTAAGAAAAGTTAAGGTTACCGAGGCTTCGCGGGAAGAACTCAAGCACACAGGAGGTCGGATGAAACTCGCACTGCTATCAGCGATACAATACCGAGCTTTCCGGGATTCGAAGTCGGATGGAACTTGTGCCTCAGAACAGGCGAACATGCAGGAATTCGTGAAGGCTAAAAGGTCGGACCTGCGAAACGGGCTTACTCGCCGACAACGCACATTCGTCCTGGAAAAGCTGGTCGGACTCAATGACAAGGACGCGGCCCTCGCCGCTGGATATTCCTTGAGCGTAGCGGAAAACACGAAGCAAAGAATTTGGAAGCCTCGGGTGCGCGCAGAGTGGGAGAGGCTGCGACGGGAGGTTGCCGCCAGATTGCTCGCTGGGAAAGGCCAATAATTGCAAAGCATCAACTTTGAACAGTGGGATTCAGCACGATTCTGACTCGCGGTTCAGATAAGCCAGCACCGATCCACAGGCTTCGCATGCAGGCAAGCGCGCGATAAACTTCGCGTTTAACAGCATTCCCTCGGCAAATCGTCTGCAGGGCTTAGGTTCGAATCGAGCGGCGGTTACCGAAGGTTTGCGGGATCGTTCGAGTGCCAGTTTGCTTACGACGACCATAGTTAGCCAAGTCGATTGAACACTTCGCATTTTATAATTCTATTATTTGCCTGCCTCGATATTACGAATAAATATTAGTGCCATTTCGGGAATTTAACTTGACAGCTAACACGCATTCCCATTATATCGCACCGACACTTTATCGCCGCGGAGGCTTTATGACTCTAAAACGGCTGGCATTTCTGTTTTGCGTGCTCTTTATCGCTGCCTCGGCGTACGCTCAAGGTAATCAGGACCCGCAAGCGGTGGCCCTACTTACTCAATCTCTAAATGCAGCAGGAGGCGCTTCTGCAATTAGTGCCGTTCAAGACTACACAGGCGTCGGGAACATTACCTACAACTGGGCTGGCGCACAAGTACAGGCGTCGGCAACAGTGGAAAGTATGGGCGTCACAACTTTTCGCGTTGATTCAAGTCTGAGCAACGGAACTCGCACCTGGGCGGTAGATGGACTTTTCGGTGTGTTGATTGCGCCCGACGGCACCCGGCAGCCGTCTTCGTTCTACAATCTGGCGACGGCAGGTAGCCTAACGTTGCCTGCCCTTCAGGTCGCATCTATTCTGCAATCGACCGCCACGAGCGTTACTTACGTAGGGCAAGTCACGATAAATGGCAACACCGCTTACCAGATACACTGCGTCTTGCCAGCTAACCCCTCGACACCTCCAGCGCCAAGTCTCCCCGCGTTCGGAGCATTCGATTTATTTATCGACTCCACGTCATTCCTGGTGGACAGCCTCCAGGAAACCGCCTACTCCGACGCAAATTTCCAAATCTCTTTCACGCACGAAATTGATTACAGCAATTACCAGACCGTGGGGGGCGTAGTCGCTCCGTTTGGGATTACGGAAAGTCTAGGCGGCCAGCAAACCTGGTCCATTTCGCTAAATTCTTTGTCCTTCAATTCAGGTTTAACCGAGTCAGTTTTTACGCCCTAATCAGCGTCGGGCAGTTTGGGCCAAGTGAAACTAATAAATTCTGGAGAGTCAGATGAATAATCCTTGGCACAGAGTCCTGATGATCGCAATCTTCTCTCTAATTGCTCTGACAGCCTCACGACCAGCGTTAGCACAGAGCTACCTATATGGTTATGGAAGCTATCCTTGGACTACTCCACTGCCTGTTCCGGGCGGCTATGTTGATGCGGCCAACGGCAACCTCCACATCGAAATCCCGATTGCCTCCATACCGCAACGCGGACACGTTCCGTTTGTTGCGAAGTTGGTCTATGACTCCCACATTTGGCAGCAAGTAACCTCGGGTAGCTCGACGAGCTGGCAGCCAACGAATGTCGTAAACACTCCTTGGTCGGGATGGCGATTGAGTACTAGCGCGGGTACCGGAACGAATTTCTCGTATCAAACGATCCACGGCACATGCACCGTCATAAATGGAAAGATCGAAGGCCATCCAGCGTGGACTGAATACGAGAATTTTAGCTGGACGTCTCCCGATGGGCGGAAGATTACGTTTAATGCTCCGTACACTTTCTATGACGCCGGTGATGGCTGTGGTCCCGAGGGCCCCACATCGAATGGCATCGCTACCGATACATCGGGATATCAAATCCATGTCACTAACTATACCTCTGCGGCGATTTTTGCTCCGGACGGAACACAGGTTTATCCGTTTGTCGAAGATACGAACGGGAATTACTATTCGCCACCCAACAGCAACGGAGATGTGACCGACACACTCGGTCGCAAACCAATAACCACAACGGTCAACGGCAGCACAACGACTTATGCGGTGTTGAATTCGCAGGGCGGGAAGTCAAATATTGTAGTCACAACTCAAAGTTTCCCCGTTAACACTCTTTTCGGGCAATCTGGGGTAACGGAGTGCAGCGCAAGTTGCACGGTCACTGTAATAACAGAGATTCAGCTACCTGATAACACGTCCTACCAGTTTTCCTACGATCAAGGTTCGACAGGAACTCACTACGGCACCCTGACTGCCATGACCCTGCCTACGGGGGGAACTGTCAATTTCGGGTACGAGAATTTCCAGGATGCATATAAGAATCAGAATATTTGGGCTTCCAGTACCACGTGGGGCGGGTCCTCCGGAGGAGAATGGAGCTATACCCCTGCCGTCCTGCAAAACTGCGGCACATCGTGTACACAGAATTGCCCGACGTGTTCACAACAAATGACAGCGGCCGGACCGAGTGGCGAGAAGGCAGTCTATGCTTTCAGTCTTAATACAGGGGCATGGAATACTAGCGTCAACTCGTACGACACTACAGCCAATGGTGGTGGCCTGCTCCAAACGTTGACTACAGTATATAACTTTAGCAGCCTTCCATTCGTCGTTCCCACTTCTGTTAAGACTACCCTTCCAGTTCCTGGGGGCAATTTGAACAAGCAGACGAATCTAACCTTTGATACCTCAAATTTCGGGAATGTCACCGCGCAGACTGAAACGAGCTTCTCCACTGGTACCGGATCTGCGTATCGCACCACCGCTTACACATATCTCGCGAATTCCAACAACAACATGGTCAACAAAAAACAGGGCATTATTGTCTGCGCCGGTGCAGGACCATGCGTTTATAGCTCTAATTGGGTTAAAGACACACAGATTACCTACGATAACGTTCCAACAACCCAAATGACGGGCGTAATAAGCCACGATGATACTGATTTTGGTACCTCATACCTGCCACGCGGAAATCCCACTTCTATCGAGCACATGAGTTATCCCGTCAACCCCACCACAACTCTTGCTTACGATATGACCGGGCAAGTAACTGCTTCGACGGATACAAACGGAAATGTTACAAGTTTTAAATATACAGATAGCTATTTCAATGACAGTTCGAGCGGGCCCACCGGCACTACGCCTGCTGGTAAGACCAATGCATTCGTAACTACCGTAACGCTGCCCACGCCCTTCAGTTGGACCATCAGCTCGGGCTACTATCTAGGGACTAGCCAACTCGCCACCAAAACGGACCAGAACGCAATCGTGTCGACCTTTGATTATTTCGACCCGTGGAGTCGACCTACCAGTTCGAAAGTGAAGATTAACTCGACGAACTATAGTTGGAAAATGATGAGCTACCCCTCTGGAAGCGAGACTGAGGTCGACAGCTATACAGGAATTGCCGATGCGTCGCCAAGTTTATCCTGCTCGTCTTGCCGCCACGATCAAGCGAATCTCGACGCGTTCGGTCGACCGTCAACTCAAATCCTGGTCAGCGATCTCCCGGAGGGAGCCGACACTGTTACGGCGACCTATACCAACGGACACCTTGCGAGTGTTACGAATGCCGAACGCTCGACCTCAAGCTCGACAGACGGTTACGACACTTATACTTACGACGGCTTGGGCCGTGTAACTAAGGTGACGCATAGCGACAGCAGCTCATCCTCGACATACTATGGGACCGCGGTCACAACCGGAGGCGGGATTGGCACTCAACTCTGCTCCTCTTCTACTTACGGGCTGGGCTATCCAGTGCTTGCCGTGGACGAAGCGGGAAAGAAGCGCCAAGCCTGGGGCGACGCTTTTGGGCGAACAATCGAAGTTGACGAACCGAACAACACTGGCAGTCTCACGCAAAACACCTGTTACGCATATGACGTAGTAAATGACGTTACCGGTGTAGCGCAGGGAAGCCAGACTAGGACGTATTCGTATGATTCGCTCTCGCGGCTTGCGGAAACCATTACTCCGGAGACTGGCACGATTTTTACGCCGCATACGAACAACCGACAATTACTCTGTACCGGCAATCCGGCTTTACTATGCCAGCGAATCAACAACACTTCCGGAGTTACCACAACATATGCATACGACACTCTCAATCGGCTCACAAGCATCAGCTATTCCGACAAGACACCCTCGGTGACGTACACCTACGACGGCGGAACGAGTCAGAAGGGATTTCTTACCAGCATGACCGATAGCTCCGGAACCACAACCTGGACGTATAACAATGCGGGCTGGCCCATTACGGAGCAACGCACCATTGCCGGAGTCACCAAGACCATTTCGTACAGTTACAACGGAGATGGGTCGCTAGCAACCATCACCTATCCTAGCGGACGCGTAATCACCTACGCCACCAACAACGCCCAGCGACCGACCTCGGCTCAGGACTTGACCAACAACATACAGTACGCAGTGACGGCCAGTTACGCGCCCGTTGGAGCGTTGAACAGCGTCATTTATGGTTCGGCGACGGGATTCAGTGGCATTACGAATGCCGCGTTATACAACAGCCGTCTGGAACCGACCACCACTTCCGCGATTTCGACGGCAGGGACCGCACAAAGCCTTTCGTTCAACTACAACTCGCCGACCGGGAACGATGCGACGCTGGCCGGTGTCCAAAATATTGTGAACTCGGGACTGAGTGAGTCATTCATTTACGATTCGCTAAATAGGATTCTGTCCGCGTCAACGACGGCTACTTCCGGTTCGGGCTGTTGGGGGCAGAGCTTCGGTCCTTCAGGTGCCCCACCACCAGGCCCGCCTGACGACCGCTACAGCAATCTGACGGAAGCCAATGTGACAAATTGTTCGTCAGGGGCACTTAGCCTAGCGGTGAACGCTGCCACGAACCAGATCAGCACAACTGGCTATACTTACGATTACGCGGGGAATATGTCGGCTGAGCCATTTCCGATAGGCTACAGCTACACGTACGACGCCGAAAACCACCTAACACAGGCGGCAGGTACGGACAGCGGCACATGGACTTATGGGTACGATGGCGAGAGCTTGCGTGTCGAGAAATCCAACGCATCTGGGGGCACGCTGTACTGGCGCGCGATTTCCGGCCAGACCATCGCCGAATCCGATCTAAGCGGGAATATCACAAGCGAATACGTCTTCTTCGCCGGTCGGCGAATCGCACGGCGAGACGCCAACAACAACGTTTACTATTATTATGCGGATCAGATGGGGAACACCTCGGTGATTACGACGTCGAACGGAACACCGTGCTATCAAGCGACATTTACGCCGTACGGTCAGGAGATGGCAACACAGAATGCTTGCCCGCAAAATTACAAATTCACTGGCTATGAACGCGACGCAGAGACGGGCCTTGATTATGCTTTTGCCCGCTATTACAACTCACGTCTGGGCCGCTTCATGTCAGCCGACCCGATGGCGGGCAGTCTCACCGACCCGCAGTCCTTCAACCGTTACGCCTACGTCGTTAACTCTCCAACAAACTTCACCGACCCTGCAGGTATGGAAAAGTACCCTTGTCAAGGAGATCCTTGCTTTTCCAGTGACGGGGATGACGGCAACTGCGCGATTGATGGTGCAGTTGGTTTGGGTTTGTGCGGCGCAGTATCCTGGGATCTCCTAATTGGCAGCTTTCAAATGAGTTACACATTCCTGGGCAGCCCGGGTCTCGACTGGTCTAATTACAGCCTTGATGATCTTCTAACAATGGCGAGCTACAATGGCGGGGCAGGCAA
>Ga0209008_1000522_pt1 | contig 11904 bp, 9 predicted proteins | sample JacPin_JW_Ref_O3_FD_187963 | JGI IMG/M metagenome (GOLD analysis project Ga0209008, IMG submission 187963) | Forest soil microbial communities from Algoma, Ontario, Canada - Jack Pine, Ontario site 1_JW_Ref_O3 (SPAdes) (version 2) | ecosystem: Environmental > Terrestrial > Soil > Boreal...
CCAGCGACGGCGACAACTCATCGGGATAGCCCGCGTCCGTGGTTTGCGCGGAGGCCGCCGGCAAAATCACGCACCCAAATATCACAGCCAACAAAAGCAGACGCAGCATCGTTCGTCTCCCTTCACCGTCCGAATTGTTTTGGCCCGGCACCGCTCGCTTACACACCGCGACAACAGCTTTTCGCCAATCACACTACCCTTCTGCAGCTGCGCCCTTGGCAAACGAAGCCACCGCCGTGGCTTCATCCTCGCTAATTTCAAAAACCGTATCCAGCTTCGACATTTTCAAAAGATTCAGCACTCGCGCGTTCGGCCGCAGCAACTTTAGACTGCCCCCTTGTCTCTGTGCGCTCGCCAGCCCCCCGGTCAGTTGACCAATACCCGAGCTATCCACGTAGGTGACTCCCGCGAGATTCACCAGAATATTTTTTGGCCCCTTTTTCGCCAATTCTCGAATGGTCTCGCTCAACACCACGCCACTCCCCGGACCAAACGCCATCTCTTCCGCCAGACTCAACCGTCCCGTCAAATCAATGATCGTAACGCCATCGCTTTGGCGGATAGCGCATTGCATCGTCATCGTCCTTCCTCCTTCGCAATCTCCTCGGAGTCCATCCCACGCGCTAGGTTTTAAACCGAATCCCCAAGCTTGTACACCCAATTCGCAAACCTCGCCCGGCCCACTGGGACTTGACCATCCAGCTTCTTCCCGATTTATCGTTTACCCTAAATTCACCCATTAGTTCTCCCGGCAATGCGACTTACCAAGGTTTGGCGCGTCAATACAGCTTGGATTGGCATTGGCCCGATGCTTCGGTAGAAATACCGGCGGGAGAAAAGAAAGACAGGCACCAACTCGCGTCGCGTTTCAAACCGCGTAGCTACCAGTCCGCGTGACGGCCGACTGCCAGGAGCGCATCCACATGAAAAAGTCCTATGCCGCGATGTCGCTACTTGCGCTTTGCGCCGTCCTCGTCATGGGCAGCGCGCGTTTTGCGGCCGACTCCATCGAAATCAAGCTCCGGAACGACACTGACGCAGAGCGCCAGACCAAGGTCCAGCTCGAAAGACTCCTCAATTCCTACGACTTGAGCAAATACACGTTCACCCGGCAGGTCGTGATTGACGAACATGCGATCCCGCACAGCCACCCGGTTCTCAGCCTGCACACCCGCCATCTAAATTCCGACGATCAATTGCTTTCCACCTACGTCCACGAACAGCTGCATTGGTACCTTGCAGCTCACGACAAACAAACCCAAGCTGCCGAGGCCGAATTGCGCAAGCTCTATCCCAAAGTTCCGGCGGGCTATCCCGATGGCGCGCAAGATGAGGAGAGCACCTATCTCCACTTGATTGACTGCTATTTGGAGCTGCAGGCGGACCGCCATTTGATGGGGCCGCAACGCGCCGCCGAAGTCATACAGTTCTGGTCCGGCGATCACTATCGTTGGGTCTACAAAACCGTGCTGCAGGACGAAGCGCGAATCGCTGAGATCGTCAAACGCCAGAACCTGGAATTGAATTAAGCTCAGCCGCACAGTCGCGGGTCGCTACACTCTTCGTCTCCTTCACCTCACCCCGTCAAAAAACATCGGCGCGGGGCGCCTGCCGCTCGGCGGCTTTTTCGCCGAACCTTTCTAAGATTCGCCGGCCGTATCCCAATTTCCAATTTCAATTTTCCATTTGGCGCCGTTTCGATTCTGCCCGTTCGTTCCACTTCGAGAGGTTCAGGCCCATCACGATCAGCCACAGGCAAGTTAGCAACTCTCCGAGGAATGCGCCGAACAGGACACCTGGAACCATCTTGGCCTGGAGTGCGGGCGCGAGAATGAGCGTAAAACTATTCGCCAAATAGCATAGGCCGGCGATGAACTGCAAGACGCCAAGAATCTTGGGGAAGTATCCGGACTTAAACATCAAGTATCCCGTCACCAGGCAGGTGAAACCGAAAAACACCAGGCCGATGGAGAAGCCGTATTCATGCAAGGTGAGACAAATATTGGCCAGCGCCTGCAGCTGACCTGGATCGAAAGCCTTCAGGTATTCCGCGTGGCCCAGGAAAACCACTACCGCAACCAGAGTCAATTTGTTGGCGACCAGGACCGAGGTCTGCACCAAATTGAATAACGCCGCGAGCAAGGAAAGATCTTTGCTCACCGGTTTGAGCAGCACGTAGAAGATCAGAATTATGGGGATGTCAGAGACGTGCATGAGCAGGTCGCCGGCGATGCCGCTGCGAAACAAAAAATTCGAGGCCGTAATGTTTTGGACCGTGGCTGCGGCGTCGCCGGCGACGATCAGATGGTTGCGCACGACGATCTCGCCGAAAATGCCAGCAAGAATATTGAAGAGGTACAGTACGCCGGCAATTCTGGCGTAAACCAGCGGCCAATTACTGTTTTTGTGGTTGGTCATTCGATGCTCCTTGAATTGTGGCACATGGCGATCTTCCGCCAACAATGAATGTCTGATTAGCAACTCGTCCGGAGATGGTGTCGATGTGGAGGCGGGGCGGATTAACGGCTTGGCTTCGTCTTTTCCTTCGTGCGCATGCGCTCGTAGCGCAGGCCCACCGATCCGTTCGAGTAGGATTTGCACTCCGTCAACTTAAAGTCGCGTTGCGGGAATTTGGCCGGGAAACCGGGGATGCCATCACCTAAAAGAATCGGGCCGATGCCGATGAAAAGTTCGTCCACCAAATCCTCTTGCAGGAAGCTGCGACACAACTCGCCACCACCGCCGAGGTAGATGTCCTTCCCTTGGCGGCTTTTTAGTGTTTTCACGAAGGCGGAGAGCGATCCGCGGACGACTTCGAATCCGTCGCGCTTGCCCGGCTTCCAGCGTCGCGAGAAAACGTAGGTCGACATGCCCGGCATCTCCGGGATCTCGCCACGCTTACGCATTTCCTCCGTGGCAGCCGCGGTCTTGCGGCCCATGATGGTGGTGTCAATTTTGGAGAAAAACTCGGCCATCAGCGCTTCGCCTTCCTGGTCTATCACCAGAAAATCCAGGGCGCCGTTGCGCCGCGCGATGTAGCCGTCGAGGCTGAGTCCAAATCCAAGGATGACTTTTCGTGGCATGCGGTAACTGTAAAGGGATGATTACTTATCGTCAACCGGTGCGCGAGGCTCGGAGGGCTTCAGTAAGGAGGGTCGATCTGGTCTTTGAATTGTTGGGCGAAGCGTTGATTGCAAATCGGATCGAGGATGCGGTCTTCGGCGGTTTGAACGTAAGCGAGGAATCGGGTCTGATGCGATCCATCGGGAGCGAATTCATCCTGGCGCGTCCAGTCGCCGAAATTGAAATGGAGATTCACAGCGTCGGTCACCGATTCGAGGGCAGTCGGAGCCAGCGGGAAATCAAATTTATGGAGGTAGCGATTCAAATCAATGCGGTCCGGAAGGCCGTAGTGTCGAAGAGTTTCGGGCGCGCGTGCTTTGCCGAGGGAAATCGCGTCCTTTTCGAAGCCGGTAAGGTCGTTGGCATGAACCCAGTCGCCGCCGTGCGAGCCATTGAGGTAGACGCTGCGCAGGCGGCCGTCGGTCGAATAGACCGCGGTGACAATCACGTATTCGGGCGGGGCGCGAAATACGCGGATGACGCTGAGATAGAACAGCGTGTCGGCCACTCCAGCCGGCTGCTCCGAGTGAATCGCGGGAGGCTCAGCAAGTTCCGCATAGGGCTGAACGTCAAAATGATTAGGCCGCTGCGCTGCTTGCGCGGGCGGCAGGTAAAAGCAGCTCTTGATGGCCAAAACTGCTCCGAACGCGCCTTTCAGGACTTCCCGGGTTTTCACGAAGTGGCCAAGATTATGGTTTGCGCTACTTACGAGGTAGGTATATCGGATCAGCGAGGAGTGCGCGTCCCGGCGCGAAAGATGGCTGATGATGAAATCGCCGTTGCCTGCCTGGAACGGCAGGAAATAATCGCCGACCACGGGAAGGACGTGATCGTTTTCATCCATCTGGGCGAAAATCGGATCGCTCCAGTCGGCACGGAGGGTTCCGGGTTCGATGGTAAGCGACCTATAGCCCACGATGGGGGGCCGGTGAGTACAGGAGGCGAGGACGCCGAACAGAAGAACCGCGAACAGCAGCGGCCGCAAGAAGGCGCCGGTGCGAGGGCTTTGGCTTGGGGGTGAGTCCGGTCGAGTCATGGACTGACTGCATCTTAGGCCAGCTGGACTGGCGACGACGGCCTGCGACGCGCGCACTTGCTCTAAGCGCCACGGGCGACATTCCGGCAGACGCATTTAAGGAACGGCTCAGATTCCGCGGCCGGCATGCTGCGCTTGACGCCGAGGTGCGTGCGGGAGCTTGCTCCTCTTGACAATCAAAAGGAGTGGAGTAGTATCCCTCTTGATCCTCAGGAGGAGAGTTTAATGGCGGAAAATTCGGGCGATCTGGTGCAGGGCACGTTGGATATGTTAATCCTGAAAACTCTGGCGCTCGAACCCATGCACGGATATGGGATCTCGGTGCGCATCGAACAGATGAGCCAGGGCGTGTTCCGGGTCAATGCCGGGTCGCTGTTTGTGGCTTTTCAGCGGCTGCAACGCGCGGGGCTGATCAAAACGGAATGGAAAGCCACTGAGAATAGCCGGCGCGCGAAATATTACATTTTGACCGAGAAGGGACGAAAGCGGCTGAGCAGCGAAAAGCGAGAATGGGGCAAGCAAGTTGCGGCGATCGCGAGAATCCTGGAGGCGTCGTAAAGGAACATGTCACTGCTGCAAAACATCGCGGGCGGACTTCGATCGCTGCTGCGGCGGAAACAGGTCAGCCAGGAGCTGGATGAAGAGCTGAACGCTTTTCTGAGGATGGCGGCCGAAGGAAAGATGAAGGAGGGGATGAGTCGCGAGGAGGCGCTGCGCTCCGTGCGCCTGGAGCGTGGCAACCTGGAGGGCGCCAAGGAAACGGTTCGAACCGCGGGCTGGGAATCTTTTTTCGAAACGTCCTGGCAGGACGTGCGCTTCGGCCTGCGTACTCTGCGCAAATCTCCGGGCTTCACCGCCGTCGCGGTTTTGACGCTGGCGCTCGGCATCGGCGCCAACACCGCCATGTTCAGCGTGATCGAAGGCGTGTTACTTTCGCCGCTGCCATACCGACAACCGGACCGGCTGGTGGTGCTTTGGGGAAACAATCTCACTCTGAAGCACTTTATTTCCCCGTCGTATCCAGATTTTCGGGATTGGCAAGGCGGTTCCCGCTCGCTCGAGCAGTTCGCGGCACTCACCTGGCAGAGCTACGATCTCACCGCGCCGGGAACACCCGAACATGTGGATGGCAAACTGGTCTCCTCCGGGTTTTTCAGCGCCCTGGGTGTGAATCTCGCTCTCGGGCGAGAATTCTCGGAGGAAGAGGACCGGCACGGAGGCCCGCCGGTGGTGATTATCAGCGATCGGCTCCGCAAAGATCGCTTCGCGCCGGATTCGGAGGTTCTCAACAAATCGGTGGTGTTGAATGGAGTGGCCTACACGATTGCCGGCGTGCTGCCTCCCGGGTTTCAGTTCATCGATAGTGCTGACGTTTACACTCCGCTCGGTCAGGGCAATCCGCTTTATCTTGACGATCGTAGCGTCCATGCCATTTTCGGTTTCGCTCGCCTGAAACCTGGCGTGAGCCTGGCCCAAGCGCAAGGCGACATGAATGTGGTGCAGGACAATATCGTTCGCCTTTATCCCGCAATCGATCAGGGGGTGGGAATACAAATCGAAACACTGAAGCAAGTGCTGGTCGGCGACGTGCGCGGCACGCTCCTGCTGCTGCTGGGAACGGTGGGCCTGGTTCTGCTGATCGCCTGCGCCAATGTCGCGAATCTTTTGCTGGCGCGGTCCGCCGGGCGCACCCGCGAGTTTGCGGTTCGTTTCGCGCTGGGCGCCAATCGCGCGCGCATCATTCGCCAACTGGTAACGGAAAGCGTGCTTCTTGCGCTCGGCGGCAGCGCGCTGGGTCTGATGATGGCGAAACCGGGCCTTGACGCGGCCCTCGCGGCGGTGCCGGGAGGCCTGCCCCGCGCCGAAAACATCAACGTGAACGTTTATGTTCTGCTGTTTACGTTTGCCATTTCGATGGCAGTCGGGATCCTGTTCGGTCTGGCGCCGGCACTGAAGAGCTCAAAAACGGACTTACAATCTTCGCTGAAGGAAGGCGGCCGCGGTTCGACTGGCAGACATCATCGCGCTCAAAACACGCTGGTGGTTGTGCAGGTCGCTCTGGCGCTGATCATCCTCGTAGGCGCTGGGCTGCTGTTTCGCTCGGTCCGCCGCTTATGGCGTGCCGATCCTGGCTTCGCCCTGCAACACACATTCACTTTCAAGGTTGGCCTTTCGCCCACAGCGGTCAAGACACCGGAAGGCCAGCGAAATGCTTTTCGGCAGCTGACTGAACGCGTCGGCGAAATTCCCGGCGTCGAAGCCGCGGACCTTACGGCTCTGGTGCCACTCAGCCAGCGTGACAATGCCGGGCCTTTTTGGGTTGGTTCGGAAGCTCCGGCCTCGATCGCGCAGGCACCGCGCGCTACTTTCTATTGGATCGGCCCCGATTACCTTCGGGTGATGGGCATCCCGCTGCTTCGTGGCCGCTCTTTCACTCCCGAGGACACAATCAACACCGAACGTGTCGTCGCCATTGATAGCGATCTCGCGCGCGGTTATTTCCCGGACAAAGATCCGGTCGGCCAGACCATGATGATTCCGCATTGGGGTTCGGTTCGAGTGGTCGGCGTAGTAGGCCACGTGAACCACTGGGATCTGGCCGACACGAGCCGCTACACCCAAAATCAGATTTACGCGCCGTACTACCAGCTTCAAGACCGGTGGGTGCCGGTCTTTTACGGGGACATGCGTATGGCGGTTCGCACGCCACTCGATCTGGCGGCGGTTCTTCCCGCGATCAAAGCAGCGGTTCTGGCAATGGGCAGCGATCAGACGGTCTACGATGTGCAATCCATGCAGGTGGTGGCGTCCACATCGATGTCGAAGCAGCGATTGCCGATGATTTTGCTCGGCGCGTTTGCGGGCCTGGCGTTGCTGTTGGCATCCATCGGAATCTACGGCGTGATCTCCTATTCGATCGCTCGGCGAATTCACGAAATTGGAATTCGCATGGCGCTTGGCGCGGAGAGATCAGATGTTCGCTGGCTGGTCATCGGCCAGGGGCTTCGACTGGTGCTGGCGGGCATCGCCATCGGTGCGGTCGTCACTTTGGTATTGGCGCATTTGCTTTCGAGTTTCTCGAGTCTGCTGTACGGGGTTGGCGCAAGCGATCCGGCCACCTTGGGCGCTGTTTCGCTGTTGTTGGCGGTAGTCGCGGTCGTGGCGTGTTACGTTCCGGCGCGCCGGGCGATGAGCGTGGACCCTATGGTGGCCCTGCGTTACGAGTGATGCGTGGAATCCTGGAGGCGTCGTAAAGGAACATGTCACTGCTGCAAAACATCGCGGGCGGACTGCGATCGCTGCTGCGGCGGAAACAGGTCAGCCGGGAGCTGGATGAAGAGCTGAACGCTTTTCTGGGGATGGCGGCGGAGGAAAAGATGAAGGAGGGCATGAGCCGCGAGGAAGCGCTGCGCGCCGTGCGCCTGGAGCGAGGAAACATGGAAAGCGCAAGAGAAACGGTTCGGACCGCGGGTTGGGAATCTTTTTTTGAAACTTGCTGGCAGGATTTGCGCCTGGGGTTGCGCACTTTGCGCAAGTCGGCGGGGTTCAGCGCCATCGCCATTCTGATTTTGGCGCTGGGCATCGGGGCGAACACCGCGATCTTCAGCGTGGTCTACGCCGTGCTGCTGCGCCCGCTGCCCTTCCAGAATCCTGCGCGGCTGGTGTGGTCGTGGGGGGCGTGCGCGCAGTGCGATCGAGCGGCCGTGTCGCCGTCGGACTTTCTGGATTATCGGGCGCAGAACCAATCGTTCGAATATTACGGAGCGATGGCCGTGGGCGATTCGCTGTTCAACCTGACCGGCAATGACCGGCCGGCGCAGATCAAGGGCGCGATGATCACCGTCGGTTATTTTGAAGCTCTTGGCGTGCAGCCCCGTTATGGCCGGGTGTTTAGCGTCGCCGACGAGCAGATCACCGATCCGCAAACTATAATCCTCAGTCATCACTTGTGGCAGGACCGCTTCGGCGGAGACCCCGGAGTGGTGGGCAAAACTATTTCGCTCGACGGCGAATCGCGGACCGTCATAGGAGTGCTGGCCAAAGACGTTCCGGTGCTCAGCGAAGCCGACATATGGTTCCCCGCTGCGTTTCAAAATCAGGGAATGCAGACCCGGCGCTCCCATTTTCTGCGTCCGATCGGGCTGCTCAAGAGCGGCGTTACGCTGGCGCAGGCGCAATCCGACCTGAGCACGATCGCGGCTCGCCTGGAAACGCAGTATTCCGACACGAATCGCGGATTCGGCGTAAAGCTGGAACCGCTGCAGACCGTACTCATCGGCAATGTGGGTCCAGCATTCATGATACTTACCGGCGCGGTGGCGTTGGTTCTGCTGATTGCCTGCGCCAATATCGCCAGCCTGCTTTTCGCGCGCAATACCGCTCGCGAGCGAGAGATCGCCATTCGCACCGCACTCGGCGCGGGACGCCGGCGCCTGCTGCGCCAGCTGTTAACGGAAAGTCTGGTGCTGGCGTTTGCGGGCGGAGTGGCTGGAATTTTTCTGGCGGCGGGCAGCGTGGAACTCCTGAAGCGACTCGGCCCGCAGAGTCTGCCGCGCCTGGACGAAGTGAATCTCAACGGAGTAGTGCTGGCTTTCACTTTCGTGACATCAATTTTCACCGGGATATTGTTTGGCCTGGCTCCGGCGCTGAAAGCGAGCCGCCGCGATCTGACCCGGAGCCTGAAGGAAGGAGGATCTTCGGGCGAATCGCGTTCCAAGCATCGCGCGTACGATTCGCTGGTGGTGGCGGAAGTGGCGCTTTCGGTGGTGGTGCTGGTCGCTTCCGGCCTGCTGGTGAATAGTTTCTGGCGGTTGATGCGCGTTCATCTGGGCTTCGATCCGGCGAACGTGCTGACCACCGAGTTGTCGTTGATATCGCCGCGGTACAACGACGCGCCGCCGCGCGAAGCGTTCTTCAACCAGCTGCAGGACCGGCTGCAGTCCTCGCCGGGGGTCAAAAGCGTTGGATTCATTTCCGAATTGCCGCTAAGCGGCGAAGGCAACGATACTTTTTTCACCATCAGCGAGCATCCACCGGCGAATCCCCGCGACACCGCCGACGCGGATTTTCGCAACATTGATGGCGACTATTTCGGGGCGATGCGGATTCCGCTGCTGGCCGGGCGGGCGTTTGACCGCCGGGATTCCACGGAAATGCGGAACGTGGTGATCGTCAACGAGCCGTTCGTGAAAAAGTATTTTCCCAACGAAGATCCCATCGGCAAGCACCTGAAAATGTTTGAAGGGCAACCCGGTTTCATGGAGCGCGAGATCGTCGGCGTGGTCGGCGGCAACAAACACTTTGCGCTGCAGGAATCGGCGCGTCCGGAAATGTTTCAGCCAGCTTCTTTCCTGCAAATGAATGCGGTGGTGCGCGGCGAGGGCGATCCCGCGATGCTCACCAGCGCGGTGCGGGAGGCGATCCACGAGATCGATCCAGATGAGGCTACCGCCACATTCCGCACCATGGACGATGTGATATCGCTCTCGGCCGCGGGGGACCGTTTCAACACATTGTTGCTCGGAACTTTCGGAGCCATGGCGCTGCTGCTGACCGCGGCGGGAATTTTCGGCGTGCTGTCTTATCTGGTAACGCAGCGCACGCGCGAAATCGGGCTGCGCATGGCGCTCGGAGCGCAACGCCGGGATGTGCTGCGGGTGATCGTGGCCCACGGACTGCGGCTGGCGCTGCTCGGCCTGTGTATCGGGGTTGCGGCCTCGCTGGTGGTGACGCGCTGGATGTCCAGCGTGCTATTCGACGTGAAACCAACCGACCCGCTGACGTTCGCACTGGTGGCCGTAGTGCTGGGCACCGTTTCGTTTCTGGCGTCATACATCCCGGCCCGCCGGGCGATGAGCGTTGATCCAATGGTGGCGTTGCGTTACGAATAGAATGCAAGGGCGCACTGCGACGCGTTCCTTCCGTTGAGTGCCGGCGAAACTGGTTTTCCCTGGCGTCTTCGTTTTCTTTGCCACCGGCGTTTTTTCTTTGTTACCATCCGGCGAATGAAGGCGGCTTCCCTATTATGCGGATTGGTTCTTTGCGCGATGGTAACAATCGCGCAGACCAGTGAACTCAAGGTGGTGACGCCCGACGAAGCCACCAGTCATCTGCTGCAGCGCGTGGAGCCAACCGTACCGCCGATAGCGAAACTGGCCAAAATCGGTGGAAAAGTTAAAGTGCACATCTCGATCTCGCCCTCTGGCGAAGTTTCCAGCGCAACGATGGTCAGTGGTCACCCGCTGCTGATGAGCGCAGCCATAGCTGCGGTGAAACAATGGAAATTCAAACCCTTTTTGGAAAATGCAAGTCCCGTCGCGGTCAGCGCGGATGTCGAACTGGATTTTCCGGCTGGCATGTCCGAAAGTGAAAGTACCGCCCGGGATAAATATTTTCGCGCTGAAGATGAATGCAGGAGTTTGATTAAGTCCGACAAATACACGGAAGCCGAGCCAGCGTGCCGCGACGCCGTGGAGATTTCAAACACCTTGCCGAAAGAGGTGGTGCTCGAACGTAGCACCGCACTTTCTCTGCTGGCAAACTGCATTTTTCTGCAACGTCGCTACACCGAAGCTATTCCGATTTACGAACGGGCGCTGGAGCTGGACAAAGGATATCTCAAGCCTGACGATGCCGATCTGGCCAGCAATTACGCCAATCTGGGCCGCGCATATGGTGCCATCGGCAATCTGACGAAGGCGGATGAGTCCTACGCGCTGGCCGTCAGCACATTTACGGCCGCCATCAAGAACTTGCCATCCATGTCTGAGAATTACTCACGACGGCTGCAGAGAACTCTCAACGAATATGCCGAGCTCAAGGATGCGGAAGGACAGAGCGAGGCTGCAACTGCCCTCCGCCGACAATCTCGCGAAATGAATTCCAAACCTTGAACAAGTCCGAGTGACTCACTACTCGTAGCGCAAGGCGACCATGGGGTCAACGCGCATGGCGCGGCGGGCGGGAAGGTAGCAGGCGGCCAGCGCAACGAGCGTCAACAAAAGGGCCACGCCGACAAAGGTTAGCGGGTCGGTGGGACTGACGCCAAAGAGCAGGCTGGACATCAGATGGGTGAGCGCAAATCCGGCGACGAGGCCGGCAACGATGCCGGTGCCCACGAGTCGCAAGCCCTGAGAAATGACCATGGCGAGAACGTCGCGCGGCTGAGCGCCCATGGCCATGCGAATGCCAATTTCGAGCGAGCGTTGTAAAAAGATGTAGGACATCACACCGTAGATTCCAACCGCGGCGAGCCCCAACGCGAGTGTGCCGAATATTCCCAGCATGGCGACAATGGATTTGCGCCAGGCCAGCGAAGTTTCGAGGTAGTCGCCGACCGGCTGCACTTCATCCACGGCCTGGTCGGGATCCAGGGCGTGAATTTCATTCGTCACGGTGTTGGCCAAGGCCATTGGTTCGGGGCCGGTGCGAACCATCAGCGTCACGGCCGGGGTTGCTTCCTGAGCGTCGGCGAAATAAACCTCGGGGCGCTGCGGCATGTCGGGCCCTTCTGCTTTCACGTCGCCGACCACGCCGACGATTTCACGAAAAGGCGTCTTGTCTTCCGGGAAGCCCTGCTTGATGCGCTTGCCCAGGGCGCTCTCGTTTGGCCACCATAGCCGGGCCATGGTTTCGTTGATGATGGCAACCGAAGCGGAAGCGGCAGTGTCCGACTGATTGAAATATCTTCCGGCGAGCAGTGGAACCTGCAAGGTGCGGAAGAAGTTGGGATCGGCAACGTTGAA
>Ga0209008_1000523_pt1 | contig 11899 bp, 10 predicted proteins | sample JacPin_JW_Ref_O3_FD_187963 | JGI IMG/M metagenome (GOLD analysis project Ga0209008, IMG submission 187963) | Forest soil microbial communities from Algoma, Ontario, Canada - Jack Pine, Ontario site 1_JW_Ref_O3 (SPAdes) (version 2) | ecosystem: Environmental > Terrestrial > Soil > Boreal...
TTGTTGGCCATCCTGCAAAACAGTGGCGCTTTGATGACTCTTTGCCAAAGAGATGTAACCTTCGTAGGTAGCGATCAAGAAAGAGGCCATCTCTTCGGGATTTATATCGCTGCGCACCATTCCGCGTTTCTTGCCATTTCGCAGGGCACTCTCGATTGCGCTTTGCCACTTCCAGAACAACTTCGCCGTTCTCTTTCGAAAGCCCTCATCGATAGGGGACATCTCCTGAGACAAGTTATTCAGGGCGCAGCCGCAGCGCACGTCAGAGCGCTTTAACGATACTGAGCGAATAATGCCGATCAAAGCGTCGATCGGATTCACGGCATTTTTCAATGGCGACCACCACTTTTCCTGGCCGAGGCCTGCAATTATCTCGTCTACCACGGCGTACCCGAGGGCTTCCTTATTCTCGAAGTGGTGGTACATAGCCCCCTTCGTTATGCCCGCCGTCCGGAGAATTGTGTCCAAATCCGTGCCTCGGTACCCCGACCTGTGAATCTCATGGAAGGCAGCCTGCAACAGGCGCTCCCTGGTGCGCTGGGGATCGCGGCGTTCGCCGCCCGCGGCTTTGCGGCTCGTCAAAGAGTCAAGCATACCGACTAGTATGTATTACCGGAACAGAAAGTCAACAAAACAATTTGGAGCCGGCGAGAAGGCCGAGGTTTATGCCGATTGAGTGATTTGTAAATCCTATTCCGCAACTCGTGGCTTGCGTTTGGTCACTGCATCCTTCGTTCTGTCACATTTATCTAGCGGCAAAGATGGTTCCATTCATAATCATCGAGATGCGGACGTTAAATAAAATATCGTACCGGAAGAACGGGGTCCCGATGAACGCTGAGAGAAGACGAATCCTCGAATCTTTTCGCAACGGTCCAGCCTTGCTCACCACTGCGCTTCGACGATTCCCAAGGAAGATGTGGGTCTATAAACATGCCTCAAATGGCCCAAGTATTCACGACAGTGTGTGCCGAATCGCCGACAACGAGGTGATTGAGTATCTCCATTGTCGTTCTCTTGTCGCCAATCCTGATTCCGCTACGACTGGAATTGATTCCTTTTCGGAGTCAGGGAGACTTGGTTATTTCTACCAAGACATTAGCGAAGCCCTGGGAATTATTCGCGCTCTGAGGCGATTTACATATCGTTTCCTGGAGAACTTGCCCGAAGATTTATGGACGCGCGCGTCGGACAAGCACATATCACTGGACCAATGGCTGGCGATCCGGGAAAGCTGCTATCCGGAACAGATTCGGCGGATGGAAAGGACTTATTACGAATGGCTGGAATCTACCTCGTCAGCAAGGACCGTAACAGTTGCCTGTAAGACGGTAAGCTTTGAGTCGTTCGTTTTCCGCCCGGGAGTCGCGCAAGAAAATCAATGAACTGCACCTAATTTGATTTAAATATCTCCCGTAGAGTGTAATGGGCAAGCACACTGCGTCGTTGCACTATTTGTGTGAGTCTCTACATATCCGGAAGAACTGAAGCAACAACTCGCCCCAAATCACCAAGGATTGCCTCCCAGAAAATACGAACGCTCCACAATTCAGTATCGCGTAGCCAGTTTCTCTCGATTGATGTATGTCGACGATGAAAAGTGTGGAGACGCCAGGCGGATGTTCCGAAACACCTGAGCGCGTGACCAATTGCTTTTCTAATTCTACGAATTCACATATCCCTCCAGAACAATCCCCGTAAGTACCTGCAATCGCTCAACGATTTTTTGGCTATCGAGCTGCTATTGAGGGAGTGAATCGGAGTTGTAGGTGGGTCTCGCTCGCGTTTCACAAATTTACTGAATCCGGAGATGAAAATGCGATTGAATCGATATTTTTTGCGAGCCGCAATATTCGCGGCTTTGATGTTTCTGTTGCCCAGCTTGCTTTTGGCGCAGAGCGTAGTCACTGGAGCGCTCAATGGCACAGTGACGGATCCCTCGAATGCGGTGATCGTGGGCGCTACCGTCGCGTTGACGAGCACGACCACTGGTGAGGCCCTGGTTACGCGGACCAGCACGACCGGTTCGTACTCGTTTGGGCTCGTGAAACCGGGCGCTTATAAAGTGACTGTGACGCAGTCTGGATTCAAGGAAGCATCTCTATCTGCTGACGTTGCCCTTGGCGAAACGGCCGTGGCGAATGTGAAGTTGGAACTCGGCAGCGGCGCAGTCACTATCGAAGTCACGGGACAAGGCGCTCTGCTTCAAACCGAAAATGCAAATATCTCGACGAGCATCGACACTGCTGAGATCGAAAATCTGCCCAATCCTGGCGGGGACCTGAGCAACATCGCACAGACCGCGCCGGGAGTGGCCATGAACAGCGCAGGCAGCGGCTATGGAAACTTCAGCGCTTTTGGTATGCCCGGCACTGCCAATCTTTTCACTATCAATGGTAACGATTACAACGATCCGTTTCTGAACCTGAACAACTCGGGCGCCAGCAACTTGTTGTTGGGTTCAAACGAAATTCAGGAAGTATCGGTGATCAGCAACGCCTACACCGGTCAGTATGGGCGTCAGGCCGGCGCGCAGATTGACTACGCCACCAAGTCGGGAGGCAACGCGTTTCACGGCGACGCCGTGTATTACTACAACGCGGGCGGCATGAATGGCACCGACTTCTTCGCCGGCTATAGCCCGGAAACAAATAATCAGTGGGCAGCGGCATTGGGCGGGCCGATCAAAAAGGATAAGGTCTTCTTTTTCGTGAACACGGAGGGGCTTCGCTATTCGCTAGGCTCGGGCGGGTTCGTGGATCTTCCCACCACGGCCTTTGAGAATTACGTGTCGCAGAATATCGCCAAGCTACCGACCGCCCCGACGGCAACACCGTTCTACCAGAACATTTTCAACCAGTTTAACGGCGCTCCTGGCTTCGCGGCTGCCAATGCCAACCCATTACCTTCCAGCTGCGGATCTTTGAACGGCCTCAGCGGCGGAGCCATACCGAACGATGCCTGCGTCGGCCAAACACAAGAGATCGTCCCGAACGGGAACAAAGAATGGCTGCTTTCCGGACGCGTAGATTGGAATATCAACGAAAACAACAAAATCTTCGCCCGCACCAGGTTCGACCGCGGAACGCAGCCGACCGATACCAGCTTCGTAAGCCCAGCGTTCAACGTTCACAGTGTGCAACCGCAGGATGAAGGCCAATTGAACTATACTCACATTTTTAACCCGAACGTGGTGAACAACTTCGTTGGGTCCGTGCTGTGGTACTCGGCCATCTTTCAGAGTCCGGACATGAATGCCGCGACCAACGCATTTCCCGGATTGTTTTTCTTCACCGACCTCGGCTCAACCTGCCTCGGTTTGGGCTGCCAAATCAACACCGCCGGCGCAGCGGCGGACATTCCGCAGGGCCGTAACGTGACCCAGTGGGGAGTCGTGGACGACCTTTCGATCACCCGGGGAAATCACAGCTTCAAGATGGGCGTGAATTTCCGGCGTGACGATGTAAGCGACTACCGAGCGAGTGAAGGCCAGATTCCGAACGTAGGAATCAGCGCGCTCGATTTCGCCAACGATGTCATGAATCCGAATGGCGCGGGAACGGCTGGCGATTCGGTGTTCCAGCAATTCGCTGTCAGCCTGAAGCAGCCCCTCGCCATTTACAGCATGGGCCTGTATTTCCAGGATGAGTATCGCGTAAATCCGAGGCTCAAACTGACCCTTGCGCTCCGTGCTGACCGTAACTCGGGCGGTGTGTGTCAGTCCGATTGCGGTTCCGCTCCCGTTATTCCGTTCGCGCAGGCGAGCCATGATGAAGCCCTTCCGTTCAATACGATCACGAATCCGGGCTCGCACAGCATCTTGCCGGGAATCGAGAAGGTTGTATTTCAGCCTCGCATTGGTGTCGCCTGGACGCCTTGGGGAGACAAAACCGTGATTCGAGCCGGCATCGGACAATTCTCCGATCTCTATCCCGGCACGATTCTCGATGACTTCACCACCAACTTCCCGCAAGTGACGGCGTTCAATTACGTCGCGCCAGGCAATTTTGCCTTCACTGATCCCGGCTCGGCAGCGCAAGCGACGATTGCCTGCAATACGACGTTCCAGTCCGTCTATCACTCCGGTGGAAACCTGGCGGATTACCTGGCGCCGAATTCGAATTGCGCGGTGCCAAACCTGAACAACGTAGGCAAGCTGCTGAATCCCAAGTATACCGAGTGGAACGTCGAAGTTCAGCGCACCATCGGCAGCAATACGGTGGTTTCGGTGAACTACGTTGGCAATCGCGGGTACGACGAACTGATGCTCAATCCATACCCGAACACGTTCAGCCCGTCCGGTTTCGGTGGTCTTCCTGTCGCCGCTACGGATGCGCGCGTCGGGAACGTGACCACGCTCAACAACGAAGGCTACTCTAACTACAACGGCGTGACTTTCTCCGTGCAGCGCAGCATGTGGCACGGTTTTACGGGGCGCTTGAATTACAGCTACAGCCATGCACTGGACACTTCCTCGAATGGCGGAATTTTGCCGTTCCAGGCGACGTTCTCGCAGGTCAGCGTGCTGGATCAGATCAACCCGAACTGTCTGCGATGCCAGAATTACTCGAATGCCGACTACGACATTCGCCACAACCTCACGGGCAACTATGTTTACCAGATGCCGTTTCATAGCTCGAATCGGCTGGTAGATGCAGCGGTCGGCGGCTGGACTGTGTCCGGAACAGTTTATTTCCACACCGGATTCCCGTTCAGCCTTCTGGATACCAGTGATTTCCTTAACGAAGTGGGTGGCAACAATGGAGCCGGCGGCGTTGTGTTGGCGCAGCCGATTACCGCTGTCCGGCAATCTTGCACCAGCCCGAATGTGGCGTGCTACACGCTCGATCAATTCGCCGGCCAAGGCACCAATCCACCGCCGAACGGATTCGGAGACATTCGCCGGAATACTTTCCGCGGACCGGATTGGTTCAACACCGACTTGACCGTAAGGAAGAACTTCCGCATCACCGAACACATGGGCCTGGAACTCGGAGCTAACGCGTACAACGTGCTGAACCATCCCAATTTCCAGAATCCCGTGAACCAGACGGGCTTTGGACCGGGGACGTTTGGCAACATCCTGCAAACGACCGCGCCGCCGACCACGCCCTACGGTGCGTTTACGGGATCACTAGCCAGCGCCCGTATTCTTCAGGTTATGGCGAAGTTCACCTTCTAACTAACCGCTATTTACGAAAAAGGGGCGGCCAAAGAGCAAGAGGCCGCCCCGCTTTTCGTTTGAGCCACCTCCACAATGTTGGTCGAAAACCCCGAAAAACATGACTCGGAACTAACGGCACTTGAGCACGGCCTGAAAAAAAGGCATCGCGCTGGAAATTCAGGACCGAATGAGAAGGCGCTCAGGTTCGAAGCTCCAGAATCTCGCTTGCGTTTTTGCTAACTCCTGATAAGTCAGATAATTTTACATGTTCCGGGCTAGTACTCAACTTGTCCGGTAAGCGCTGCCAGCTCAACCGGTCGACGCAACACTTTGCTGAAGTTTTGTCGCTGGAGTTTGGAATCCTAAGTCTTTCTGGGAGGTTGATTCAAGCGCAGCGAGACCTGGTCGAACTGCGCTTGAGAATAGGCGGACAGGTCGGTGCCTCGCGGGAAGAATTGCCGCAATAGTAGATTGGTGTTTTCGTTGGTGCCGCGTTGCCAGGGACTCTGCGGATCGCAGAAGTAGACCTGCACATCTGTGGCTACCGTGAAGCTAACTCCCGGACAACCCATCCTGGCAGTCCTTCCCGCAAGCCTTTGTCCCCTACAGTGTTGCGGGATTTAACTGGCGAGTCTTCATGGCCAGGACATCCGTCGATCCTGGCTCGCTATTGAAAAACATGGGCCAAGAAGTCGGCGCTCTCGATCCGGGCGTGCAGATATCTACGCCCGGCACACTAGAAGCTTCGTTGCGAGAGTTCTATCGTGGACCGCAATTTCAGCTCGTGACGCTCGCAGGGTTCGCTGGGATTGGACTGGTCCTCGCGGTCGTCGCCGGACTCATTAGTCGCCAGCGGGTAGCGAGTCGGAAGAAGAAAATCTTGCGCAATCGTCTGTCAAAAGATGGGTGGAAATGGAGGCGACTCAAAAGTTTGTCTCTAGCGATTCGTGAGGATGAGCCCGCTACAAGAGAATTACTGTTTGAAATTGGCGCGCGGGCCAGTACGAGGGGACGAGATGTGTGGACATTGGAGAAATAAAATTCGCGTCCAGAAAAAACTTCATTTTCCATTTTCCGTTTGTTTTCCATTTGAGAGCATCATTCGGGAAGTTAAGTGCCGCCGTTCCAACTGTTTAAGTTGAATCCGACTTAGCTTCCCAAGCTATAGGTGAGGGTTCGATTCCCTTCTCCCGCTCCAGAAACTTCGCGCTAACTCATTCCATCTAAGGCAAAATGCTTGCGCTACAGAGAGCCCGCTGCGGGCGCGCTCAGAACTCTTGGCGTATGTGATGAGGCAATCTCGATGAAAAAGTCGCTCGTTATTTGGATTTTCTGCCTGGCGGCCGTCATTTCGGCAGGATTCTCGGCCGCCGGACATAGCGCGCAAGGCACGCCGCCGTCGCAACGTACAATTGCTGTCACTGTGGACGATCTTCCAGGCGCAATTCCGGGAAATGATTTCGCCATGGGAGATTTGAAGGAGCTACAGAAGATTAACCACGCAATTCCCGCGATACTGAAATCACATCATGCGTGGGCCATCGGCTTCGTTAACGAACGCAAACTGCAAGTCCAGGGTGAACGCGACGCGCGCGCCGGGCTGCTTCAGATGTGGCTGGAGGCGGGCCTCACGCTCGGCAATCACACTTTCTCTCACGCCGATTTTCAAATTACCCCTCTCGCGCAGTATGAGGACGAAACGATTCGCGGCGAGGTGGTAACCACCGCGCTGCTAAAAGCCCAGGGGCAAACGGAAAAGTATTTCCGGCATCCCTACCTCAACACCGGCCCGACGGCAGAAGCGAAGACCGCCTTTGAAGTTTTCCTGAAAGAGCGTGGATATACGATCGCGCCCGTGACTGTGGAAGACGCCGATTACGTTTTCAATGACGTGCTCCAGTATGCCGCTGAAAAGAAGGACAAAAAGCTCGCGGCTCGCGCGAAAAAAGAATATCTCGAATACGCCGAAACCTCTTTGAATTATTCCGAGGGCCTTTCACGCGATCTCTTCGGCCGCGAAGTCCCCCAGACCCTCCTGATTCATGACAATCAGCTCAATTCCGAATGCTTGGACGCCCTGCTCGCACAGATCGAGCATCGAGGATATAAATTCATTTCGCTCGATCAGGCCCTCGCCGATCCGGCGTATTCGACTGCGGATAATTACGTGGGTGCAACAGGAATTTCCTGGTTGTTGCGCTGGAGGGTCGCGCTTGGGCAACCCGTGAATTCTCAGCAGGGTCCGGAGCCGCCCGCATGGGCCAACACAATCTTCGAGCAGATGCGAAAAGAACGTCAGAAGCACTAAAACGTAGATTCAAAACTTCATGCGATAGCCTGCGGGATCGCTTTCTTCCATTTTCCCTGCGCTTTCAGAATCAGCTCGACCACTTCGCGCGCCGCGCCCTTCCCTCCCGGAACGGTTGTAATGTAATGCGCCGCGCGTTTCACTTCCACCACGGCATCGCCCACCGCGACGGCTAGTCCGGCGCGGCCCAAAATTGGGAGGTCCGGCAAATCGTCTCCAATGTAGGCGACTTCTTCGTCCGTAACGCCGGCGCGTATTAAAATTGCTTTGTAAGATTCCAGTTTTTTCGGCTGGCCTTGGATTACAAATTCCATCCCCATTTCGCGCGCGCGACGTGTTGTCGCCGGAGAATCGCGCCCCGTGATCAGTCCTGTACGGATACCCATAATGCTCGCTAGCTTCACCCCAGCGCCGTCATGGGGGTCGAACACTTTCATCTCTGCCACGCTGCCGTCGGGAAATCCCTGCAGGCAGACCATCCCGGGCGTTAACGTGCCGTCCACATCCATCAGCAGGACGCGAATTTTCTTCGCGCGTCGTAAAACTTTAGGCGGAAATTTTATTTCACGTATTGTCATACTTGCCTCAGGTTAACATCGACCAGTAGATCCTTTGTCGCGCTGCTCCTCAGGATGACTATGCTCTTCGCATGCTCAAAATAATTGCAAAGTCCAAAGGTCGTGGACGTGCACCACGCCTTCCAAACATCCGTTGGAATCCACCACCAGAACGGACGTGATTTTTTTTTCTTCCATCAGGCGCAGCGCGCTCGCCGCGAGTTCGATCGACGGAATTGTGACGGGATTTATGGTCATACATTCCGCGGCCGTCAGGCCCAACACGTTCTCTTTTTTCTTTAGCATCACACGGCGCAAATCACCGTCCGTGATGATCCCAAGAACGCGTCCGTCCAATTCAGTGACGGCGGCCAAGCCCAGCCCTTTGCGGCTCATTTCGTAAATCACATCCGGCATCTTAGCGGTAGGCAACACGCGCGGCACATCTTCGCCAGAGTGCATCAACGCCCCAACGCGCCGCAATTTTTTACCCAAACGCCCGCCAGGATGCAGCGCGGCAAAATCCTCTTCCTTGAAACCACGGCGTTCCAGCAGCGAAATGGCCAACGCGTCTCCCATCGCAAGCGCAGCAGCAGTTGAAGCGGTAGGCGCCAGGTTGAGCGAGCACGCTTCCTCTTTCACCGCGATGTCCAGAACGATGTCGCTCGCGCCGGCAAGTGTGGAGCGCGGATTGGCCGTAAGTGTGATGATGTGGATTCCCAGCCGCTTCACGGCTTCCATTAGCTCGACAAGTTCCTCGGTCTCCCCGCTGGACGAAATCGCCACCAAAACGTCTGCGGAGGTGAGCATTCCCAGATCGCCGTGAAGTGCTTCGGCCGCATGCAAGAAAATAGATGGAGTGCCGATGCTGGCGAAAGTGGCGGCGGTTTTTCGTCCAATCAGCCCTGACTTGCCCAGGCCGGTGACGACGACCCTGCCTTTGCAGGCATATAACAGTTCGACCGCTTTCTCGAAGCGTTCATCGAGACGTTCGATCAATCCGGCGATTGCTTCGGATTCAATTCGAAGCACTCGTTTGGCGGTGGCGAGACTCATGCTGGATTCCATTCGCGCACGAGCGCCGATATTTTTAGAATTTTTTCCAACAACGGACGAAGCTCACCAAGCGGCAGCGCGTTAGAACCGTCAGAAAGCGCCTTCGCGGGATTATCGTGCACTTCGAGGAACAAGCCGTCCACGCCGGCAGCAGTTCCCGCGCGTGCGAGCGGTTCAATGAATTCGGGTTGCCCTCCGCTGGATTTTCCTTCGCCGCCGGGCAGCTGCACGGAATGGGTCACGTCGAAAACAACCGGGTAGCCAAGCTTTTTCATGATGGGAAATGAGCGCATATCGACGACAAGATTTTGGTAGCCGAAGGAGCTGCCGCGTTCTGTGAGGATAATTTTCTCATTCCCGGTGCTGGCGATTTTTTCTGCCGCGTTGCCGATTTCCCAGGGCGAGAGAAACTGTCCTTTCTTCACATTCACAACGCGGCCACTGCGCCCGGCGGCGATCAGCAGATCCGTTTGGCGGCACAGGAATGCCGGGATCTGGAGAATGTCGCAGACTTCCGAGGCTGGGCCCACTTCCGACAAATCGTGCACGTCCGTAAGAACTGCCAATCCTGTTTTTTTCTTTATGTTTTTGAGGATGCGCAGTCCTTCCTGCAGTCCCGGCCCGCGGAAGGAAGAGAGCGAGGTGCGATTTGCCTTGTCATACGACGCTTTGAAAATGTAAGGGATACCCAACTTGGAGGCGGTGGCCCCCACATGCTCTGCGATGGTTGTCGCATGAGCTTCACTTTCGATGACGCACGGCCCGGCGATCAAAAACAGCGGCGCGTTTGCGCCGAAGCGAATTTTCCCGATCTCGAAGCTGCGCTGCGCTGTCATGGAATCGGCTTGAACTTATCCGCGGAGTTTGTACTCGCGGGATCACATTTTGACGTCCGAAAGAGAATTTCGCTAACTGCAATTCTAGAACCGGTTAGAAATCTGGCTGCCTTTTGTTTTGAGTAACTTAGGTTGATTTCTGTTTGTGGGTCAGAACCGGTTAGAAGTGCGGCGGAGTGACCAAAAACCGGGAGCAAAAACGTACCCACGAGTTGTGGTTTTGAGACCGTAACTGGGCGCGGGAGTGCCGAGGGAGAGCAGCGGACAATAGCCGACTTCGGCTTTCCGTGAAGCGTCGTATGTTGTGAAAATTTAATCACGCGGAACGGTAGCACGTGATTTGGGGAATTTCAAGGAGTCGTGTGTGTGTGCGTCCTAGTACTGAAACCACTTCATTCCATTTCGGGAATGCACGTCGGGAAGCAATTATTTGGAACTACGCCCGAGACATTCGCGAAACTGCTTTCATGACGGCGGCACTAGAAAGTCAAATTTCACGAGATTACTATCACGGTAGTATCTGATTCTTTACAAGGTCATTGACCTCTCGTCAGACAGACCACTACACTCGAACTCCCCAGATTTCTCGTGCTGAAGGACCGTGGAGGAAATCATGATCGAAAAAAAGAAACTGCTGCGCGCGTTTTTCACGTTTTCAGCGGGCTTGCTTGCGTGCTGCCTGGGACAGACCGCGCAAGCCGCCGCGGGGACGACTGTTGCGGTTGGGAATTGCAAAGCTGGACTGACTTCTTATCCAACTATTCAAAAAGCGGTTGACGCCTCGCCTGCTGGATACACGATTGACGTGTGCCCCGGTACGTACCCGGAGCAGGTTTCAATCACCAAGAATTTGACGCTCATTGGAGTGGCAGCAGGAACCGCCGATGCGCCGACCATCGTGCCGCCGACGGGTGGCTTGGTTGCAAATGCCTCTGATCCGTCAGGCGGAGGTTCGCCTGTCGCTGCGCAAATCGTGGTCACATCACCAGCCACGAGCGTAACCCTCCAGCACCTCACTGTGGATGGAGCTAACAACCAGGTTACCGGTTGCGCCAGCTTCGGCGGCAGCGTTCCGCTGGTCGTGGGGATCTACTTTCTCAACGTTTCCGGAACCATCACTCAGAACGCCGTGCGGAACCAATTGCAGGACACTGCCGATCAAGACTGCCCCAATGGCCTCGGGATCTACGCGGAAACCGGGGGCGGCGCAACTACAACCGTCACAATCTCAAACAACACGGTCCGCAATTACCAACAGAATGGCATCACGGCAAACGGATTTGGCGATGGAAGCGCGGGCCCAGCGGTAACCATCATGAACAATTCCGTGCCAGGAACCGGCGCAACGGCTACTTCCGGCAAAAACGGCATTCAGATCGGCTTTGGCGCAACCGGACAAGTTACAGGAAACATCACCATCCAGGATATTTATGCATTAAGCGGTAACAATGGAGATGCGGGAGTGGGCATCCTGGTGTTTGCATCCACTGGCATCACTGTTTCCAACAACGTGGTTGGAAACACGCAGTTCGGAATCGTGACCGAAAGTGCCGGCGAGGGATTCTTGGCTGACACCACCTCCATTACCGGCAATAAGATTATCGGCACAGAGCTGTTTGACGGAATCGATCTGTGCAGTAACGGAAATACGGTGACCAGCAACACCGTGAACAGCAGCACCGAAGCCGGCATTCACCTCGATGATAGCTGCGGCTCCACGGGCAACAACAACACAGTAAAAACGAATAACATCAACGAAGCCTGCGCGGGTATTTTGACCGGGACGGGCACCAGCGGCAACGTCACTACTCCCAACACAATATTTAACGTAATAAATACAACAATGGCAGACGACACCTGCACCGCGTTTCAAGGGCAGGCGGCGGCAGCTCAGCCAGCATCGCGTAACGCGAAGCACGGCGTGGCCCGCATCTCACCCTACCCGCCAAGAGCGTTCTCGAAGCAGTAAGGCAAAGGC
>Ga0209008_1000525_pt1 | contig 11883 bp, 4 predicted proteins | sample JacPin_JW_Ref_O3_FD_187963 | JGI IMG/M metagenome (GOLD analysis project Ga0209008, IMG submission 187963) | Forest soil microbial communities from Algoma, Ontario, Canada - Jack Pine, Ontario site 1_JW_Ref_O3 (SPAdes) (version 2) | ecosystem: Environmental > Terrestrial > Soil > Boreal...
AGCGACCAACCGTCCGTCACGCGGCCCCTGAACGTGTCTTTGCCGTAGAAATCCGGCGCACGATAGACGTATGTGAAGTTGAAGACGTGGGTGCGATCGAAGTCGGACGATCCGTACCCGGAGCGCAGGTTGAGCGGGTTATTGCCGTTGTAGAAGAGGCCCATGCCGCTTTGTTCATCGGTGGCGTGAGAGTAGGTGTAGGAGAAGCCGACTTGCAATCCGTGACTCATGCGCTTTTCGATGTGCGTCTGGAGCGCGTTGTAAGCGGAGATGCCGGCTGCGGTGTAGCTTTCTGATTCGGCCGAATAGCCAATATAGGGAACGCGCAGGTCGACGTTGCCACCTTCGAAATTTGCCTGAAAGGGCTGACCATTGGGCAGCAAAATGGGGTTGAAGGTATTCGGGTCGAGTACGGTGTATCCGTACGTGTATTGCTGCGGGTTTTGCGAGTTGGGGTGCGCTGGGTTAGTCGGGGTGGCGATTGTGGGCTGGTTGAAGGGGATGGGAATGACTTCGTGGCGTCCGAGGTTGCCAACGTATCCGACCTCGACCGCCAGATCGTTCCGCGGCTGCCATTGAATGTCTAGGGTGTAATTGATGGTGTAGGGCAGTTTGTTGGCGCGGTTATAAGTGGCAAAGGAGAAGAGCGATGAGCCGTTGATGATGGCCGCCTGGTTGGGTAGGTACGAGTCGATGCTGGCTGGATTGCCGGAGGGAGCGGGTCCGAGGGTTGGTCCCCAGGGATTGGTGAATGGGTCGTTGGCGTTGTTGTAGGGCGGGGCGGATGCGGGGCAAGTGGGAATGTAATCCAAGTACAAGTTCGAATATGCGTTCGCACACTCGGTGTAGTTGACGAAGGGCGGCGTCTGGTTGACGCCGAAGGGGCCACCATCGATTACGCCTTCGGCGTAGCCGGGTGAGAGATAGGAGAAGAGTTCGCCGCGATCGTAGTAGATACCGGTTCCGGAGCGGACTACGATCTTGTCGTTGAAACGTTTGGGACTCCAGGCGACGCCCAGGCGTGGGGCGAGTCCCCATTGGCGGCCGGTGAGGGTGGTGTTGCTGACACCCTTGCTCGGGAAAAGTTTGTTGTTGCCGGCGATGACGATTCCGTTGAGGCCGGTGCCAGAGGGATCGATGGTATCGGTGGCGTCGTCGTAGGTGTAGCGCGAGGGATCGAAATTGAAGATGCGGCCGTATTTTTCGGTGAGGCCGCCATCCCAATCCCAACGCAGGCCGGCGGTAAAGGTTAAGTTTGTGCGGAACTGGAATTTGTCTTGAATGTAGGCTCCCGACTGGCCGGCGCGGTAGTAGCGGTCGGCGTTGCCTTGCAGGAATTTGGTGGTGGTGAAGTCGTCGTTGATGTTGACGAATCCCTGAATGAATTGGGAAAAGTCGGCGCTCGAAATGATGCCCTGGCCGGTTCTTGTGTCGCGGGCATTGAGTTGGGTATAGGCATAGCTGCCGCCGAAATTTAAGGTGTGCTTGCCCTTGATCCAAATGGCGTTGGCGGACGGCATGATGCGATTCTGGAAGACCCCGGTGAAAGCTCCTTGAGAGGCAGAGCCCTGGCCGATGACCAGAGGCTGCTGGTTGGTGATGGGGCAGGGATTGGCGGCGTTGCAGGTTGGGCCGACGCCGGTGTTCGCCGCGCCGTCTACGCCGAAGGGATCGACGATGCTGATGCCTGGGAAAAACGTAGATCCGAAAGTGTTGATGGGGGCCGTTCCGGTTTGGCCGGCAAAAGATTGAGGCGAGAAGGGCTGGGCGATGGTGCTGTACACCTTCTCGCGAAGGATGCCAAGGACTTCGGTGACGCTTAGATTGGGCCGTAGGGTCTGAGTGTTGGTGAGGGATGCGACTTGGCTGCCGGCATCGAGATACTGGGGAAATCCGGCGACGTTGGAGTAGGCGTAGGGAGCGACGGTCGGGTCGTGCTGGTAATAGTATTTTGCGGAAATTGTGTCTTTGGTACTGCGATTCCAATCGAGATTGGCGACGGCTTGGTCGGCCTTGAAGTAGGCGGTGCCGGGGCTGATGGCGTTCTCAGGGAAAGTGGCATCAGCGGTCTGGCCGTCCCACGAGGGGATGAGATATTGGCCATTGGGCAATTTGTATTGGAAGAGGGCAACGGCGGTCGGGCTGACGGCGGCGGGCCCGGCTGCCACGAGGTTCGTGCCCCAGTATGTGTCGGAGAGCGTCTCGAGGGCTGTCACGGATCGGTCATCGGTCAGCCCTTGCGGCACGATTAAGCGGGAGAGGCCGATATCCTGATCGGAATCGTGAAGGTGTTGATAGCTGATAAAGCCGAAGAGCTTGTCTTTGATGATGGGGCCGCCTACGGTGCCGCCTACGGTCTCGCGATGCAGTTCGGGATTTTTGTCGTAGGCAGGAATGTTGGGGTCTTCTTTGTTGAAGAAGGGAGCGGCGTTGAGCCAATCCGTGCCGCGGTGCCAGTAGGCCTGGCCGTGAAACGCGTTGGTCCCTGACCTGGTGCTCATGTCGATGTGAGCGCCGCTGGTGGCACCTTGTTGCGCGTCGTACATGGAGGCGTTGACGCGCAATTCCTGGACACTTTCCGGCGCGGGAGTGGGCAAGGCCTGGCCGACGGCAAGATAAACCGAAGCGGTGCTCTGGACGGGCGCGGCGGTGGTGCTGTTGGGATTGGCGACTCCAGTGTTATTGACGATGCGGGCGGAGGCAACCTGGCTGGTGCTCTTGCCGTTGAACAGGTTGCTGGCGTCGACCCCGTTGAGGAGGAAGCTGTTGCTGGTATCACGCTGGCCGTTGGCCCAGATGGGCTGATTGCCGAGGCCGCTGTTGACGCCGGTGCCGCCGGGGAGTTCGGCGTTGACTCCGGGAGTAAGAATGGCGAGGCCGGTGAAGCTACCAGTGGGCAGTGGGACGTCCTGAATCTGCTGATCGTCGAGCACGTAGCCGTTGGTGGTGTCGACGGCATTCATCAGGGGATCGGCTTGAACTTCGACTACGGTTCCGACCTGGCCGACGGGCAGGACAGCGTTGACGGTGGCGGTGCGATTCGCCTGCACGGTGATGGAGGGAATCTTTTGGGTTTCGAAGCCCTCATGGGTGAAGGTGAGGGTGTAGGTACCGATGGGCAGGTTGACGAAATCGTAGACGCCGCTGGCATTGGTTTTCTGAGTGCGGGTGAGTTTGGTCTGATCGCCGACAATGGTGGCCGTGGTGTCGGGCAGAACGCCGCCGGTTTTGTCGGCGACGGCGCCGGTGATTCCGCCGAGAGTCTGCTGCGCGTGGGCGGATGGTGTAAGGGCGATGGGGATGAGCAGCGACCATGCCGCGAGGAGGACGGATAGTCTGATTTTCTTGAGCATCAATTGCCTCGTATGTGTTGCTGAGTAAACACACTGCGACAGCACCGTTTGTCCGCGGGTCGAGCTCACTTCTGAAGTTATAAAAACGGTACTTGCGGCAAGGCTGGGTTGCGCGCGTTTCGACGCAAAAAAGGACGGAGCAAATTTACGCGAGTTGGGAGCGGAAGGAAAGCGTTGGCTGTAGTGAAAATTCCTTTGGCAGAGATCAGATATTTTTATGGTGGCAGAAGATCTCAGCCCCGAGGTGGAGTTTCTTTTCGTCGGCCGTGGAGCGCGAACCACAACAAACCTGCTGACAGATAGGCGAGATAAATATAGGGCAGCTTGCCGTAGGGGCCATCAGGGACTGGATATAGATTTCCTGCCAGCGCGAGAAGCATGGCGGTGGCGGCGAGCCAGGGCACGATCTGCGCCCCGGCGCGGAAGACGCCGTGGTCGCGTAAGTAGCGTGGAAGGGCGACGCAGACCAATGCGTAGGCCACGATAAAGCCGTAAGTTGCGAGCGAGCCTAGCCATCCATAGACATCGAGACCGCTGGCCCCGCGAGCGGCGAGGACGACGACTGGCGCGAGGGCAGCCACGCCGGTGATGACGACGGCGCGGCTGGGAGTTTGATTTCGGGCATGGGTTTTTTTTAGCGAATCGTGGGCCAGGCCGTGGTGAGCCATGAGCAGGAGCACGCGGGCCGCGGCGGTGATGCAGGCGAGGGTTCCGGCAAAGAGACTGACAAGCGCGCCGATATCGATGAGCAGGCCAAGCACCGGAACGCCGCCGACTTGCGCGAGCACATGCATGGGAGCCTGGCTGGTGCCCAAGTCCTGACCGGCGGTGTGGAAGCCCAAGATTTCGGCGTAGGAGCAGACAATGAAGAACACACCGGCTAAAAGGGCGCTAAGGGTGACCGCGCGCGGAATCGTCCGAAGCGGGTTGTGCGCCTCGGAACCCAGTGTCGTGGCGCTTTCGAATCCTACGAAACTGAAAAGCGCGAGCACCAGGCCGAGGCGCAGGCCGCTACCGGTCATGCCGTGGAGGTGTAGTTGTTCACGATCCAAATGCCAGCCCTGGCGAAAAAGCACCAGTGCGACAACGATCACAATTACAGTGACCGATGCGGCCTCGGTCCACAGCATCAGGCGCGCGGAGATTTTGACATCGCGGTAGGCAATCCAGAGTGAAACCGCAGTAACGAGCGTGGCGAGCAACGCGCTGGAGTAAACATGGCCGGTGGCGTCGCGCAGGAGCAGGTTGGCGTAGTGGTAGAAGCCGCCGATGACGCTTGAGCCGGTGGCCACGTAGGCTAGCAAGAGGCTCCAAGCAACGGTAGCGCTGAGCCACGGCGGGAGCGTCATCGACGCGTACGTGTAGAGCGATCCGGGCGAAGCGGAATGACGGGCATAGCGACTGATGCAGAGCGCGACGAGCAGCACGGCCGCGGTAGCGAGCGCGTACGCCAACCATGTGCCATTGCCGGCGAGGGCACAGACCAGCGGGATGGTTGCCGCGGGCGTGGTTGTGGGAGCGATGGTGGAAACGGATTGCGCCAGCGTTTCCATTGGCGAGAGAATCTCGCGGCGCAGGCCATAGGCTGTTCCCGGCGAAGCCACGATCGATGTTTGCGCGGAGCTGGGCAGCGCTCGGTTGAGTTGCATTGGGGTGGGATTGTACAACAGGCGCCACGCATGGGTCGGAGGCGGACAATCTGAGGGGCGAGTCGCTGCATTATCTGGCAACGATTTGCCTGCTATAGACTAGGGCGAGAAGAGAGCCGTTGATGAACTTTGATAAACAGCGATTGCAGAGTCTTCCGAAAGTGCTATTGCACGAGCGTCTGGATGGTGTGCTGCGGCCGCGCGCGGTGGTCGAGTTGGCAAAAGATGCGGGATAGACGGCGCTTACTACTGGCGATCTTCAGCTGTTTTGAAGGGTCTCGAACGAGGGCGCAAGGATTATGCTGATTTCGCGGGGATCCTAGCGACGAATCTCAGCGATAGAATCACCACGGGGGGCCCCGTTCAATATTCCCATAAGCCGTGTCTGGATTCCCGGTTAGCCAACGATCCTCCCGCAATCGTTTGGCACGCCAGCAAATGGTTCAGATCGGATGCTGTGCGTCTATCGAGACGCCAGCATTCGTCCGCAGACGATCTCCTTCGTTCCTTCGTCGCCCTCCGAGTCGGGCAGCTCTGCCTGAAGCGTCCCTTTGGGAGCAGAATCTTTTGTCTCGGATTGTTAGGCTTTTTCAACGCTCCGGTCATCAAAAGGAAGACTTCAGTGACTCGCACAGGCGATTGCGAGTTCCCGATTGACCGATCTCTATCCATTCCGATGGATTGGAAAGGAAGTGTAATGACATTGTCCCGCTGGATCAAGATTGGCGGATGGTTGGCTGTACTTGTGATCGGCGGCGCCGCTGTTTTTATGGCTAGCCACTGGCCGTTCACGCGAGGAAGCGTCGTCAAGGCGCTGCAGGAAAAGTTCTCCAGCACCGTGGAAGTGAAAGTATTTCACGGGACGTATTTCCCGCCGGGGTGCGTGGCCGAAGGAGTGACTTTCCGCCGCAACGGTGACGGAAATACTCCGCCGATCGCCTCCATCGAAAAGCTTACCATCCAGGGGGCTTACTGGGAGTTTTTCAGCATTCCGAAGCGGGTTCGAAATGTGAGGATCGACGGTCTGCGCATGTTCGTGTCGCCGGGCAGTGAAAGCACCGGCGAGGTAGTGCGACCTACCGGCGGCGCGCCGCAACCCACGTTCATTGTCGACGAGATCGTCGCCGACGGTGCCGTCGTGGAGTTTGCTTCCGGAGCACCCGCAAGAGATCCACTGAAGTACGAGATTCAGAAATTGACCCTGAACTCCGTGGCTGACGACCGGCCACTGTCGTTCCACGCTGAGCTGCTGGATGCGGAGCCTCCGGGACAAATTCGCACGGACGGGCACTGGGGCCCCTTGCGGCCTCAGAATGTCGGACAAACCGCTCTGTCCGGATCCTATGTGTTTCAACGCGCGGACCTGGGGGCATTTTCGGGCATCGAAGGAACACTATCTTCCGCCGGCAAATTTAATGGCGTGCTCGAACACATCGAGATTGAAGGCAGCACGGATACGCCGGATTTCAAGGTGACGAGGAGCGATCATGCGGTACACCTGAAAACGCAATTCTCCGGGATGGTGAACGGGATGGACGGAGACGTTTCGCTATCCTCGGTCCGGGCGCAATTTGGGCGGACGGCTCTGGTATCGCAAATCGCAGTGGCAGGCAAGGCGCCCTCGGAGGGTAAGACCGTCTCGCTGACCGCGACGGAACAGCAGGGCCGGATACAGGACTGGTTACTCCTGGTCGCTCACGCGGAGACTCCTGCTTTGACCGGAGCGATGAACTTCAGGGCACAAGTCACGGTTCCCCCTGGAAAGCAATCTTTCATCGAAAGGGTGAGCTTGCGGGGAGACTTTGGAGTGGATGCGGCGAGTTTCGTTCGCGCCACGACGCAGCACGAGGTAGACAATCTCAGTCTGGTGGGGGAGGGCGAGAAAGAGAACGACAATCCGGCAAGCATCGTGGAAAACCTGAAGGGACATGTCGTGCTCGACCATGCTATCGCGACGTTCTCAGATCTCACCTTCAGCGTTCCGGGAGCGCGGGCTCGTCTGCATGGCACATATGGATTGCTGACGCAGAACATCAATCTTCACGGAGGCTTGCAACTCGATCACAAGCTTTCGAAGGGAACGAAGGGGATGAAATCCGTTCTGCTTAAATCAGTGGAGCCACTCCTAAAAAAGAATAAAGCGGGAGAGATCGTGCCCATCAAGGTCGGCGGAACCTTCAGCCACCCATCTTATGGACTGGATGTGCTCCCGTAGACAACAGAGAACACGAGTGCCACGCCGTTCCTCCCGAACGACGGGCAAACCGAAACTTATATTCCTGGCCAGAACTCGCGAGGAGATCACCCCACTGCTGTCCGCGAAACCCGCTGGTGGATAGTTTCGGGATTGCCGACGAATCGACCAGAGGCACCGAAAGCCTTTTTGCACCATGTGCTTCGGTTTAGGGCTCATCCCTCCGAACGGCTGTCGACCCGGTGAATGCCCCAGCCACAGATCGGACCCAAGCTCTCCAGGCTGCCGATTGTTCCCTTCCTTGAGTCCCTGAGTTTCTGCTAGCTGGTGCGGAGCGCGCGTATGGGATCGGCGGAGGAGGCGCGGCGCGCAGGCAGTGCGGAGGCTGCGAACGCGAGCAGGATCATGACAATCACGCTCGTTGCATACATCCAAGGTTCAGTTGCGCTGACATCAAAAAGGAGTGAGGCGACAAGACGGATGGCGCCCATCGAGCCTATTACTCCAAGCGCACATCCCACCAGCGCGATGCGAGCTCCCGACCCCAGGATGAGGCGCGCGATTGACGCGCGCTGCGCGCCGAGCGCCATGCGAATTGCGATTTCCTGCGTGCGCAGTGACACGCTGAATGCCATGACGGCATAGATACCCATAACCGCAAGCAGCAGGGCGCTGACCGCGAAGACGGCGATCAGGCGCGTGTTAAAGCGCCGAGGGGCCTCGACGTTCGAGAGAGCGTCCGCCATCGATCGCACCGGATCAAGGGCGAGTTGCGGATCGATCCCCGCGACCACAGAGCGCAATGTATGAATCATTTGATCGGGCGGAAGCGTCGAGCGCAGGGTGATGAAGCCACTGGAAAGCGGGGGCGCGTCCCCGGAAGATCCAGTGCCATTGATAATGACGGGCTGCGCGAGCGGGAAATAAAACTGATCCGGCGCGGGTTGATCGGGAGCGCCGATCCTGGTGTCGGCGACGACGCCCACCACAGCGGCCCATGGTAGCGGCGCGTTAGGATTCCCGAGGTGCATGCGTTTGCCAATTGGATTCTCGCCTGGCCATGAATGCCGGGCCATGGACTGATTTACAACGATCACAAGAGGTGTCTCTGCTCGATCGTGAATCGTAAACGTGCGACCGGTGAGGAGAGCAATCCCCATCGCGCGGAAATAATCGCCATGGGTTTCCACAAACGGCGCGAAACGCATTTTCCAGGCAAGAGACGCTCCCTCGACGGTGTAGTCGGCTTCCCCAGCTCTGCCATTGGCAGGCAGAGCATTACTGAGCCCGACGGCTGTAACTGAAGCCTGGCTGGTGAGACGTTCGACCACTTCGCGATTGAAGGCGTCCACTGTGGCGGTGGTCTTATACTGGCTGTTCGGCAGTTCGTAGCCGGCGACGAGGACATGTTCGGGGCGAAAACCGGGATCGACAGCGAGAATTTTCTGATAGCTGCGCAGGAAGGCCAGCGAAACCGTGAGCAGGATCAGGGCAACGGCGATCTCCACCACCACCAGAGTCGATCGCAGCCAGCCATGATGTGCTTTTCCAGTGCTGGTGCGGGCATCGTCCCTAAGCCCCTCGAGCAGATTCGTGTGGATCGCCGCCCAGGCGGGCACAAGACTGCAACACGCACCCGTAGCAACCGCGAGCAGAAGCGCGAAGAGCGCAACCTTCGGGTCAAGCGAAACGGACTCAATACGCGGCAGGGAATCGGGCAGCAGTGTGGCCGCGGCTCGGATTACCGCGGCGGCAAATGCCAGTCCCAGCACCCCGCCTGTGAGGCTCAGCAATAGGCCCTCACACAGGGATTCACCAAGGATACTTCCGGCACTTGCGCCAAGAGCGAGAGCCACGGCGAAGGCGCGGCGACGGAGCAGCGCGCGCACCAGCAACAGCACCGCGACGTTGACGCAGGCGATGAGTAGCACGACTGAAGCAGCCAGGAAAAGCATGCGCAGCAGGGGCTCAGCAGCGCCGGTGATAAAGTCGCGCAAGGGGCGGACTTCGCCATGGATGCGGACTGCCGACAGGGCGGGAGGAAAATCACGCATCACCTCCTGAGCGACTCGATTGGCATCCTGCGCCGCCTGCGGCAATGCGATGCCGGGGTTGAGACGAGCCACCAGATGGTATCCCCATAGCGCAACATTGACATCGGAAAGATCATCCGCACTCAAACTCATGGGCACCCACAGTTGCGCTTGGTCCAATCGCCCGAGAGTCACGGGAAACTCAAAACCGGCGGGCATGACACCGACAATGGTGTAATTGCGACGGCTGAGTGTAATGGTCGAACCGAGGATACGTGGGTCGTGATTGTAGCGCTTCACCCAGAGTCCATAACTGAGAACGGTGACCGGAGTGTGGCTGTCATCTTCCTGCTGTGTAAATACGCGGCCAAGCAGGGGCGCGACTCCAAGCACCGGAAAGACACTTGCGGTCGTCCGCTCTCCGTGAAGGAGCGACGGGATGGCGTCGCCTGAAAGTTCGAAGTCTATCGAGCGGTCAGCTCCAATCCGCGAAAATGCCGTTGCGGCAGAAGCGTAAGTAGCAATCTCGCGCGCGGTGACGGGCAAGCCGGGACTGTCTCCGAGGCGATCGCCCACTTGGACGAGACGATCGGGATCATGGTAGGGCAACGGGCGCAGAAGGATGCCCTCGATCAGGGAGAAGATGGCGGTCGTCGCCCCGATACCGAGTGCAAGGGTGAGCAGGACCGTGAGAGCAAAACCGGGCACCAGACAGAGTCGCCGCGAGGCGATCCCGACTGCTAACACTATGCCAGACATAAAAAATTCCTTAGAGCGGCGGCCCTGCCTTCAACAATGCCACGGACTATCGCTCGGCTCGCGGCATGCTGTTGCTTGCCGACAGAATACCGTGAAAACAAGGAAGAATCTGGGGTTGCGTCCCGCCCACAACAGATCGACACCGACCCGATCCCTAGCCAAACTTCTGAAACATCTTGCCATGTTCTCCTTAATTTTCTGCCAAAAATGTCTCCGTCCCTCGCGATTTGCAAGTTTTGCAAGTGAGGTCAGCGGGCAGTTCAACTCTTACGACCGAGTGGGCTGCCGCGAGATCGGACTCGTGGCTTGAGCTTGGCACAGCTCGCAAAGGCTTATAAAATTTCGCGAACCAGCGAGGGCGTTAAAGCGGACCGAAGTCGCCGCGCTGAAGACCCAGCTTCCTCCGGCTGCGACAGATACTGAAAGCCTCCGCATAAGCAGGAATATCCGGCAGCTTGACGGTCGATTATTTTCCGAAAAGCACATCCAGCAGCCGCACTAGTTCAACCTTATCCTGTGCTCCACTTGCGTTGTCCTGCGTGTCCTCGGTGAGCTGTGCAAGTTCGTGAGCCAAGAGACGCTCGGCCGTGTGCTGGGGCAGGTAGATTGCGTTCCGTAAAGGGGTCAGCTTCCAACTTTGTTTGTCGCTGCGCCTCAGTGACCATCGTTGCCGTTCCAATCCGTTGTGCAGAACCTCCGCATGACCGCCGGTGAGAGAAACCAGATCCTCGATCTGAACTTCGATCCAACCCTGGTTTCCACTGATATGCACCTTCTTCACTTCGAACTGGTCGAATACGACGAGAGGTTGAGCCGACTTGATGAGATCACTCTCAGCGAGCAACTCCTCTGAATCGTTGCCTGCTTGCAAGAAGGCTGCTCTCACCTGTTCCGATTTAGGCCGAGCGGGGCTCAAGATCACAACGCGAAATGCCTCTGCTTTCACTGGCTTATTTTCCCCAGGTTTTGCGGAGGACGCTTCCGCTATCGCAGGCACTCGGCCGTCAGGAGCCGACTCGTACCGTTCCGGGTCGTTCAAAACTTCGGGTTGCCAGCGCGCGCTCCGGATCACTGCCTTGACGTCACCCGGCGCCGGCTTGATGTAACGAAAGAAGCGGGGCTGTCCTCGCTGTTTCCAGTAGGGCGACTCGTAAGAATCGACACCGGGGCCCGAACGCAGCACGCTGAAAAAGGAATGCTGACCGGGATTGACGACAATCCCAGCATGTCCGCGCCAGACCGCCAGGTCACCCGGTTGCGGACTTGCGACCTGTCGAAACTCACTGCTCCCCTCGTAAAGGTCCGAAGAACTCGCGTACTCATAACGGAAACCCGCGCGCTCATAGAGTCCGTGGACAAAATGGGAGCAATCGGAAGAGAAATCCGAGTGACGATGGCGCGAATCGAGCGCGGCGCCCAGAATCGCCAAACCCTCATTAGGAGTTAAGAGGCGGGGCGCGGTCGACGCCTCCCTAAGATCGGGAGTCTTGTGGGTGACTCGCTCAGCCCCGTGAGCGCTTATCTGCGTCTCTTTCTCATGCTCATGCTCTCGCTCCTGCGCCAACCCAGGGGGAACAGCAGCCAGGTAGAGCAGGAGGATAAGCAGAGTGCCTTGGGCGTGGAACCGCATAGTCCATCTTCATAACGAACCTGCAAAAGGCACAGGTCACAGGGGTGCCCCCGGGTCCGGGAAAGTGTCTTGAGCTCAGATGCACCTTAGGGTCCAAGAAGTTTCCAACTTTTTGGCGGTTGGCGGGTTGAGGTGCATTTGAGCAAAGGCTTCCATGTCCCAGTCGTGCTCCAGCTAGCCCGATTCCGTTGACCGTCCAACTCGAGGAGCTATGTCGGCTGCGGCTGTACCCAAGAGTTCTTAGTTAGTTACTTTCCGTCGCAAA
>Ga0209008_1000526_pt1 | contig 11850 bp, 9 predicted proteins | sample JacPin_JW_Ref_O3_FD_187963 | JGI IMG/M metagenome (GOLD analysis project Ga0209008, IMG submission 187963) | Forest soil microbial communities from Algoma, Ontario, Canada - Jack Pine, Ontario site 1_JW_Ref_O3 (SPAdes) (version 2) | ecosystem: Environmental > Terrestrial > Soil > Boreal...
TGGTTTCCGACTCTGCGGGCTGCTTTGGAACTCGATGCCAACAATCCTGCGCAGGCGGTGATTTATCTGGAGGCTGCTGCGCCGTATGAGTTGGGCGAGCCTTCGCAGTTACAACTGGGAACTATGTATCCGGTTTATCTGCGCGGCGAGGCGCTGTTGATGGAGAAGAATGGAATCGGGGCGGCGGCGGAGTTTCAGAAGTTTTTGGATCATCGTGGAGTTACTTTGAATTTTCCGCTGGGGGCGCTGGCGCGTTTGGGAGTGGCGCGGGGTTATGCGATGGCCGGGGATGCGGCTAAGGCTCGCGTGGCTTATACGGATTTCTTTGGGCTTTGGAAGGATGCGGATCCGGATATTCCGATTTTGGTGGCGGCTAGGGCTGAGTACGCTAAGTTGAAGTAGTTCGGCATGGTTGAGTTTTATCCGCGATAAATTCCAACACAATTTTTCGCAAGCTTTGAGTCCGCGCTTGAGTGCGGCTATTTCTTACATTTGCGCTCGTACCAGCCGGCGGGACGCCAGCGGTACGCGGGCGGGCGCTACTTTTTCTCTGTTGGAATCAAGTTATCTTCGGGATTCCGATCTATTAATTTGTTGTAGGGATCGATTCCTGCGTAGGTTGGTGGCTCGCTTACTTCTACTTCTATTGTTGTCGTATTTTGAGTGAAGTGCTGCTTTTTTAGATATAGGGGATTCAGGTGTTCTTTTGTGCCGGTGAAGACTCCTACATCGATTAGATCGTCGGTGGGCATTGGAGATTCGTTGCCTGAGCCGTCGGATTTTTTCTTTTGGGTGTTCACTACCATCGTTACTTTATATTTTCCATCGCCGGCGGGCGTGTAACTGGCTGAGACGGCTTTATCGTCGTAGAGGACGATCGATTCGAACATGTCTGTAATTGTGTATTGGAGTTCGGGCGGAGTTACGGCGCGCATGGCCGCTACGAAGCCTCTTGTGTCCGGGTACGGGCCTGTGGCGTAGCGATTGGCCATCAGGAAATTTCTTAGGCCAGTGTTTAGCTGGTCTTCGCCTATGTAATCGGCGAGCGCGTACATTACTAGCGAGCCTTTGTTGTACCAGACGTAGGGTTCGCGCTGGACTAGAACGATGGGAGGCTCGTGGCGGATTTCGCCGGCGCGGCCTCTTAGGTAGCGATCGAGTTCGCGGCGCAGGGCTTTCCGCACCATATCCATTCCGTATTTCTTCTCTACCACTTTCAGGGCGGAATATTGGGCCAGTGTTTCGGACATCATGTTCGAGCCTTGCGTTTGGCTGCCTATCAGTTGGTGGCCCCACCATTGATGGGCTAGCTCGTGGGCGGTTACGTAATAGAGGAGATCTAGATCATCGGTTTTTTTCAGGCGCTCGATGAAGCCGATGCCTTCTGAATATGGAACTGTGTTGGGGAAAGATTGCGCGAAGCTTCTGTAGCGCGGGAATTCGAGGACTCGGAATTGCTGGAATTGGTAGGGGCTAAAATTTTTATCGTAATAGGCCAGGCCGGCTTTGGAGGACTCAAGCATGCGGTCGAGATTGTATTCGTGGCCTGGCTGGTAATAGATCTCGAGTTTCACGCCATTGGATTCGTCGCGCTTTACTTCGTAACGGGCGGAGAGGAAGGAAAAGAAATTATTTATGCGCGTGTCGCCCATGGTGTATTCGAAATAGCGGCGATTGTTTTCGGTCCATTCGCGCTGGAGATAGCCTGGGGCGATGGCGATTTGATCGGGCGAAGTGCTGACTACGGAATGGAAAGTGACCCACTCGGAATCTGTGGTGAAGAGATTGACGTTGGAGTAGTAGGGGTCCCCGGGCGGGGCTAGTTCTTCGAGCGGTCCCAGATGTTCTTCGCGGCGGCGGACTGGATCGTCCAGCTCGGTGCCGTTGTTATAGCCGATGAATGGGAAATAGCCGCGATCGAAGAAAGTCCCGTTGTAGGCGAGCTCGGGGAGCTCGTGGCCGTCGCGGAAACCGTGGGATGTGTGCGAGACGCGGAAATCGAGGCGCATGGTTTCGTTGGGTTGCAGCGGTTGATCGAGTGTGTAGATGGCGTAGAAATGTTTTTTGTCGGCTAGCGTTTGGTGGAAGGGGCGATCGAAGCGGAGATCGTCTATGGCTTCGCTGCCATCGGTGATGTGAATGGCTTCGATGGGCCGGCCAGTGTGATTGGCGAGCACGAAGTGACCCGTGGCGCTGAAAGAGCGGCGCTCGGGGAAAATATCCACTGAGACATCTACATCGGTAATTTTTGGTTGCGGCAGGCGCTCGTACTTTTTGTAGAGTCTTTCGTAATCGGCGGTGCGGTGGCGGCCTTCCTGGTCGGTGCGGAATTCGTTTAGGACGTGGGTGTTGTAATAGAACCAAGCGCCGCAGGCGGTAGTCAGCAACAGAAAAGTTACAGCCGCGGGAATGAGGCGGCGGAAGCGCGGGCGGGCCAGACGCAAACGCGAGGACCAGGAGAGATCGGTGCCTCGGCGAGAGAGAGCGATGGCGATCACGCCGAGCAGACAGCAGAAGAAAAACCAGTACAGGATGGACCAAGTTAAAGCTGGTACGAAATGGCCGTAGCCGTTCATGTCGGAATAGGTGTAGGGAGTGATTTCGCCCACCAGGTAAAGGCGATTTTCGATGCCGTAGCGGTAGAGGATGGGGATCAAGATGAAGAAACCGATCACTATCGCGTGACCTACGAATTTATTGCTGACGAGTGTGTGGACGAAGAGGGCAAGAAGAATGAAAGTCAGGATTTGCGGGAACGCGATTAGGAACATTTCCTTCAAATAGACCGGAATTTCGTAGTGATGATAGCCGAGGCAGGTTTGCACGATAACGCCGCAGAGGATTACTACCGAGATCAGGACTGCTTGGACCGCAGCTAGAGCGAAGAATTTGCTTAGCCAGTCGGTGGAATCGGCTACAGGCAGCGAGTCATGGATTTGATCGAAGTGGACGTCGCGCTCGCGCCAGATTACTTCGCCGGCGTAAATCGTGACGATGATGTAAAGGAAAAGGAATGCGCCGCCTTGTAGCGACTGAACCATCAAGTAGGTGACTGGCCAGACGTAAACGTCGCTCACTTCGCCGGCGAAGTAGGCGTTGATGGAGACGTTGACGATCATGATTACTACGATGGCCCAGAAGACAATTTCGCGGGAAATGTTTGAGAAACGGAGACGCGTGAGCGACCAGAGTTGCGCGCGAGTGGTGGCCGAATTGAAAACTTGTGTGGCTTGTGGAATTGATACGCTGCGAGGACGGGATTTTTGCTCGGCTTCTTCATCGGCGCGGGCTGCGCGGGCTTTCTTCGTGGTGCTGCGGGCGCCTAGAACTTCGGCAGACATCGGAAAGAAAATAAAAGTTACCAGCAGAGCTAGCAGGCCAACGCCTATCCAGACCAGGCGATTGGCTAGAAACACGCCGGACCATTGCATGAACTGGGAATTGCGTTCGGCGACCGTCCAGTAACGAGTGATGCCGTCCATCAGAACTATGCCGAGAGGATCAGAGATCGAGGGCCAGGTGCGATCGAGTTTATTGCTGGTGACTACCGAGACTAGAAGGATTAAGTAGATGGCGAAGAGGATTACGCCTTGTAGATAGACGACCACGATGCGGCGGGTGAGCGCGGCCACGCAAAAGAACAGGCTGCCCAGGAAAAAGATCTGGACCACACTGATGGAGAGGAACGGCTGTAAGTACGTCCAGAAATGAATGGGAGCGATGCGGGCTTTGTCTGCCCAGGGCATTGTGCCGCCGACCATCGCGCCGAAGACTAATCCAGAAAAAACGAGGACTGAGATTACGAAAGAGGCGGCCCAGCGTCCGCCCAGATAATCGAATTTGGAGATGGGCTTGGTGAACAGGAGCGGATACGTATCCAGTTGGAAATCGCGCAGGATGGATGGGCCGAAAATGGCGGAGATCAGGATCGAGCCGAAGGCTGTTAGCTGGACGAAGCAGATCGTGAGCGCCCACGGGCCGTTGAGGAAAACTTTGCCATTGGGGACGGGGCTGAAGTCGCGGGCTGACTCGGTGAACAACATCATTACGAATGGAATTAGGAAGAAGACATACGTCGAGATGCTTTTGAAGCGCTGCTTCAGTTCGAGTGCGAAGAAATCAAAAAACATTTGCTGAGCTCCGGTCGGCGTGCATCGTGTGTGGTCGCATGGTTAGTTGCTCCGCGCGGTTAGTTGCGCTGATGGCGGGCTAGCGTTAGGAAATAGACGTCTTCCAGATCGGCATCTACTTGAGAGAAGCCGCTGCCTGGGGCTGATTCGGAATAGACGCGGACTTCGTGTTGGCCGCCTACTAGGTGCGTGGAAACTACCTGCATGGATTTTTCCAGCGATTCGCGCTCGGAATCTGTAGGTACAATTTTGGTCCAGATGCGGCCTTTGATGGCTTCGAGCGTTTGCGCTGGGGCGCCTTCGATCAGGAGTTCACCGTTGCTGATCATGGCCATGCGGGAGCAGAGTTCGCGGACGTCGTCGACGATATGAGTGGATAGGATTACCACTACGTTGCGGCCGATGGAACTCAGAAGATTTAGGAATCGATTGCGCTCGGCTGGATCTAAGCCTGCGGTGGGTTCGTCCACGATAATTAATTTGGGATTTGCCAGCAGTGCTTGGGCTATGCCGAATCTTTGTTTCATGCCGCCGGAGAAACCGCCTAGTGCTTTCTTGCGGAAGTCCCAGAGATTGGTTTGTTGGAGCAGGCCTTCCACTAATTGCTTTCGCTCGGCGCGATTGGTGATCCCTTTCATTATGGCCAAGTGACTAAGTAAATCTAACGCGGACATTTTTGGATATACGCCGAATTCTTGCGGGAGATAGCCGAGTAGGCGGCGGGTGGCGTTTTTGTCGGCGATTAGATCGAGGGAATCCAGATGGGCGCTCCCGGAATCCGGCTCTAATAGCGTTGCCAGGATTTTCATTAGCGTGGATTTACCGGCGCCGTTGGGGCCTAGTAGGCCAAACATTCCTGGGGGAATTTCGAGGGAGACGCCTTTCAGGGCGCGGACTCCGCCAGAATATGTTTTTGTTAAATTTTGAATGGAGAGCATTTTGGCTCCTGGTTCGATGTGCGCTTTTCTTGGGGATTAGGTGGGAATTGTATCGGAAAGGTTGTTTGGCGGGAAGAGTGGGAGCCACCGTTATGACAGCTGCGGACGAGCCTGCAGTACTGGAAACGGGTATAATCCGCGCGGTTGTTAGTTTTGGTTAGGAGGTGGGGCTTGCCTGACTGGCATTATGCGCAGAAGAGTGGTGCCGAGGAATTGTGTCAGCTTTCTTTTTATTCGGTGAAGAAGCGCGAGGGGGACCGCGAGATTGAGTTCCGGATAACCGTGCGGGAGTATGTGGAGCGGCCTGCTGGGCAGCACTCGCGTTTTTTTGCTGAGGCGGATCAACATGTGAATCGAGGGACGGCGCCGATTTTGCCTTGCGGATGGGGAACATCGGAATTGGAGGCGCTGGCTGGTTGCACGCAGATGATTCGTCAATTTCCTTTTGAAGAATAGCTCGCACGCGCGCTGGTGGAGAGCGCCGCTATGAAATATTCGAAGAGTACGATGGAGCCGGGAATCTTGGTGTTGACGATGACCGGGCGATTCTTGATGGGCACGGATTGCCAGCAGGTAAGCGCGGAAATTGACGCGGGGATCTTGCGCAATGAAACTAAATTTATTTTCGATATGACTGGCGTGGATCACGTGGATAGCGCGGGAGTGGGACAGATCGTAAAGTGTTTTTCGAAATTGAAGAAGGTTGGAGGGACTTTGCGGTTGGCCGGAGTGGGCGGAATGGTGGATCGCGTTTTGAAGATGACGCAGGTGCATAAAGTGATTCCGATTTTTCCCACGGCGGCGGATGCGGCCAAGGATTTTCCGAGCTAAAAAGCGTTTAGGCTGGAAGAAAGATACGACAGAGAGCCTGAGCCGCAGTTGATTTCGGTTCTTGCTAATGATTGATGGCTGATCCTTCTCCACTTTCCGGGCGCACAGTCTCCCACTATCGAGTGCTGGAACGGCTCGGTGGCGGTGGCATGGGAGTGGTGTATGAGGCTGAGGACGAGAGCCTGGGGCGTCATGTTGCGCTGAAATTCCTGCCGGACGATGTGGCCACCGACCATCAGGCGCTCGAGCGATTTCAGCGCGAGGCGCGCGCTGCTTCCGCATTAAATCACCCCAACATTTGCACGATTTACGAGATTGGCCAGCATGACGGGCGCCCTTTTCTGGCGATGGAATTGATGAAGGGGCAGACGCTCAAGCATCGCATCGAAGGCAAGCCGCTGCCTCTGGACGAAGCGCTGCAAATTGCCGCGCAGATTGCCGACGGGCTCGATGCCGCGCACTCCGAGCGCATCGTTCACCGCGATATCAAGCCCGCCAATATTTTTCTCACCCGTCGCGAACAGGTGAAGATTCTCGATTTCGGTCTGGCGAAACTCGTTCAGGGGCGCGTCTCGGCGGAATCGGCCGGGGCGACTATGGACGCCCACGTCATGGAACCGATGCTGACGAGTCCGGGCACGGCAGTCGGAACCGTCGCTTACATGTCCCCCGAGCAGGTGCGCGGCGAAGAGTTGGATGCACGCACCGATCTTTTCTCTTTTGGCGTGGTGGTGTACGAGATGGCAACGGGCGTTCTTCCGTTTCGCGGCGAGACTTCCGGAGTGATCACCAACTCCATTCTGGACCGCATGCCGGTTGCGCCGGTGCGCTTGAACGCCGAAGTGCCGGCGGAATTCGAGCGCATCATTAACAAAGCCTTGGAGAAGAATCGCAAGCTGCGTTACCAGAGCGCCGCGGAGATGCGCGCCGATTTGCAGCGGCTCAAGCGCGATATTGAGTCCGGGCGGCGCAGCGCGTCGGAGAAAGGCGCTTCGGGTTCGGGGACGCAGGCCGTCGCATCCAGGCAAAAATCGGTGGCCGTGCTTTACTTCGAGAATCAGAGTGGATCGAAAGAGGACGAATATTTTCGCGACGGGATTACCGAAGACATCGTTACGGAACTCTCGAAGATCGAACAACTCGAAATCTTTCCGCGCTCGGAGATGCTGGCGTTTCGCGACAAGCCGGTGACGGCGCAGCAAGTGGGGCAGCAGCTTGGAGCCGCTTACGTGCTCGAGGGATCGATCCGGCGGGCCGGAAATCGCGTGCGGATTACGGCGCAGCTTGTGGAAGCTTCGACGCGCCATTCAGTCTGGGCCGAGCGTTACGACCGGCAGCTCGAGGATGTGTTCGCGATTCAGGAGGAGATCGCGCGGAGCATCGCGCAGGCGCTGCGCATTACTTTAACGCCGCAGGAAGAAAAAACCATCGCGCGCAAGCCTACGGAAAACGCGCAGGCGTACGACCTTTACTTGCGCGGAAAAAGCTACACGCGGCGCGTGAATTTGGATTACGCGCTGCAGATGTTCGAGCAGGCCATTCAACTGGATCCGAATTTCGCGCTGGCGCACGCGGGGATCGCGCATCTCTGCGGGCTGATTTACGTGCTGCGCGAACAAAATCCGAAATGGATTGAGCGCGGACTGGCGGCGGGCGACCGGGCCAACGCGCTGGCGCCGGAGTTGCCGGAAGTGCTGGTGGCGCAGGCGCACATTTTGTATGCGCAGAAACAATACGACGAAGCAGCGGTGCTGGCACGGCGGGCGATCGAGCGCAAGCCGGACTGCGAAGGATCGTGGGACATTCTAGGACGAGCATATTTTGCGTCGGGGCGTTTCGAGGAGGCCGCGGCATTGATCGAGCGGGCCTTCGAGGCCAACGGCGACGATTACAATACTTACATTCCCTACAGCAACGCACTCGGGAGGCTCGGGCGAAAAAAGGAAAACGAGCAGGTCCGGCAACGGATGATCAAGGTGCTGCGCCAACAACTCGAGTTGGTTCCGGAGGACGTGCGCGCGCGTGTCTTGCTGGCCGGGCAACTTGCTTTCTTCAAACAAGACGAAGAGGAGAGCGTGCGGCAATTGCAGACGGCCGTCACGCTTCGGCCCGGCGATCCCAGCACTCTCTACAATGCCGCATGCACTTACGGAGTGCTGGGGAAAAAAGTGGAATCGCTCGATACGCTCAAGAAGGCGTTCGCGGCTGGATACAGTAATCGCGACTGGGCCGGGAAAGATTCGGATCTGGATTGTTTGCACGATGACCCAGAATTTCAGAAATTGGTGAGTGCTAGGGGCTAGAGGACGGAAGTTAGAACTTGGGAGGGTTTTGTGGGTGTTGTTGTGAAGCTTACTGCTACGGCTAAGGCTGCCGGGTGTGCTGCTAAGTTGAGTCCTAGTATTTTGGAGCAGGTTTTGAAGCGGTTGCCTCGCGGGACTGACCCTCATGTGCTCGTGGGATTTGAGACTTCTGATGATGCGGGGGTTTATCAGGTGACGCCGGAACTGGCGTTGGTGCAGACGGTGGATTTTTTTACGGCGATTGTGGATGAGCCGTTTGCGTTTGGGCAGGTGGCTGCGGCGAATGCTTTGAGCGATGTTTATGCGATGGGAGGGCGGCCGGTTTCGGCGCTGTCGATTGTGGGATTTCCGCCGGGGGCTTCGCCGGATTTACTTGAAGAGATTTTGCGCGGAGGGTTGAGCAAGATTACTGAGGCTGGGGCTTCGGTGCTCGGCGGCCATTCGATTCGCGATGAGGAATTGAAATTTGGCTATGCGGTTACTGGATTGATCGATCCGCGAAAGATTTGGAAAAACGTTGGAGCGCGCGCTGGAGATGCCTTGATTTTGACTAAGGCGATCGGGACTGGAGTGATTGCTACTGGATTGAAGCAGGGGAAGATTGCTGAGGGGCCGGTGCGGGCTGCTACCGAGTCCATGACTACTTTGAATCGGGCGGCGGCTGAGGCTTTGCATGAATTGATTTCTGCGGCTGGCGCAGGGGATTCACCTGTGCACGCGGTTACCGACGTTACTGGATTTGGATTATTGGGACATTCGCGGGAGATGGCGATTGGTAGCGGGGTTTCGTTTCGATTGGATCATTCGCGCGTGGAATATTTGGATGGGGCTTTGGACGCGGCGCGGGCCGGGTTTTTGTCGGGCGGATTGAAGAATAATCAGGAGTTTGTTACTGGATGCGTTGGATTTGCCGACGGCGTGAGCGAGGATTACCGGAATTTGTTTTTTGATCCGCAGACTTCGGGCGGGTTGCTCGTAGCTGTGGGCCCTGGATTTGCGGATGCGGCTTTGGCTGCTTTTGGGCGGAATGGTGTGCGTGGGCGAGTGATTGGGGAAGTTTTGGAGAAGAGGTCGCCTTTGATTGAAGTTGTGTAGATAATTTTCAGACCAAGAAAATGCAGATCCCTCACCCCTGAAGGGGATTCGGGATGACAGTTGGAAAAACCGATGCCGCAAAACCTAAAACAGACATTGGTTTGGGGCGATTTGAGTTTGTGGCCGCGAACTTGCATGAAGAGGCCCGGCTAAACACCGGGCCCTACGAATACCAATAAAACCACGAACACCTTTGGATCCCATTACACATGGAATTGCCGGGGCTTTGATTGGTAAGGGATTTTTTTCTGAGCGCGAAGGCCGAGTCGCTACTTTTGCTGCTGCGCTTGGGGCTGTGTTTCCTGATATTGATATTGTTCCTGTGATTTTTGCTGAGTTTTTTTCTGATGACCGGTTAGCCACCGTTAAATTGCATCGGGGATTTACGCATTCGTTTTTCGGATTGCCGCTTTTTGCGTTTTTGCTGGCTTGGTTGACGCGGTGGTATTGCAGTCGGCGGAATTGGCGGGCGCCTTCCTTCTGGATGCTTACCTTGATTTATGGCGTCGGGATTGCCAGCCATATTCTTTTTGACTCAGCTACTTCGTATGGGACGCGAATTTGGAATCCGCTTTCCACTGATCGCGTCGCTTGGGACTACGTTTTCATAATTGATTTTGTTTTTACCGCGATTGTGCTTTTGCCGCAGGTGGCGGCGTGGGTGTTTCGCGACCGGGAAAAAGGCGCGGTGCGGGCTGGAGCGATGTGGCTTTTGTTTAATGTGTCGGCTGCGGGGGTATGGGGAATTTCGCGGTGGTTTGGATTTCCGTTTCATGCCTGGATACTTTTGATCATTGCGGCGGTGCTGGCGGGGATTTTTCTCTTGCCGCTGGTTAGGGATCGCGGGTTTTCGATATCGCGAGCGCGATGGTGCCGGTGGGGATGCTATGCGCTGGTGGCCTATATCGCGGCTTGCGGAGTGATGCATCATTTGGCGATGGGTCGCGTGCGCGAATATGCGGAGCGGAATCATCTGGATGCGAATTTGTTGGGAGCGATTCCTTCGCCACCTTCATTCTTGGAGTGGAGCGGTAAAATTCGGACAGCTGGCGGAGTTTATCAGGCGCGATTCGATTTGCGGGATGCGGCGCCGTCTTCATTCCAATTCCTGGCGGATTCGCCGCCGGATGCTTTCACTGCCGAAGCTATGAAGCTTCCGGAAGTGCAGGTTTATCTATGGTTTTCGCGATTTTACGTGATGCACTCGCGGGCTGTGGGAGATTTGCACGTTGTGGAGTTTGGGGATTCGCGATTCTCCGAGCCTGGGCGGATGCCTGCGCCGTTTCGATTTCGATTGTTGTTTGATGCGAGCGGGAAATTGATCGAAGAAGATTGGGCTGAAGGGATGCCGGGATTCCGGAAAACGAAATCGCGAATGCCGGCTTCGGAGAATCGACCGTGAGTCGTGTGCTCGTGTTTAGCGATATCCATGGGGATTTGCGGGCGCTGGAGAAAATCGTGGCGCAGCCCGCGGACATTTATATTGCTGACGGGGACCTTTCGACTTTTGGGAAGGGGTTGGGTCGTTGTGGAGAGATTTTGGCGCCGCTTGGAGAACGCGTTTGGGTTTTGCCTGGGAATCATGAATCGCATGACGAGATTCGGGAATTCTGTTCGCGATTTGGATTTGTGGATTTTCATCGTGCAGTGCGACGCGTGGGAGAGACTCATTGGGCTGGGCTTGGATATTCGAACATTACGCCATTCAAGACGCCTGGCGAGTATACGGAGTCGCAGATTGGCGAGGCTTTGGCGGCGTTTAGTGGATTGCCTCTGCTTTATCTTGTGGCTCATGTGCCGCCAATGGATTCTGCTTTGGATGAGTTTGCTCCCGGGAAACATGCGGGGAGTTCGGCTTTGCGCGCATGGATTGAGCGTGAGCAGCCGGAGTATTTATTTTGCGGACATATTCATGAATGTGCGGGGCGCGAGGATTTTATTGGGCGGACGCGGGGATTTAATGTGGGGAAAGCGGGGGTCGTAGTGGAAGTTTGAGTCCGCCGGTCAGGTGCGATTGTGGCTCATGTTTGCGGTCGTAAGAGCCGGCGGGACGCCAGCAATACGGGGGTCAGCGCTTCGGAGGTTTTGCTGTGGAATAGATTACCAGGTGGCGGCGCTCGCCTATTCCTTCGCTGTTGGTTCTTACTCCTTGGGCGTTTGTTAGTTCTAGATGGATTAGGCGGCGGTCTCTCGCAGGCATTGGATTGAAGTGGAAGGGTTCGTTGGTTTCGCGGACTCGTTGAGCGGCGACCCTCGCCGATAATTTTAATTCTTCCAGGCGCAACGCGCGGAATCCTGAGCAGTCGAATCGGATTAGGTCGAAATATTCTGGCTCGAGGTGCAGCCAGCGCAGGGCAATGTGCTCGATCGAGAGCAAAAGATCGGCTTGGCGTTCGATTAGCGCTGCTTCGTCGGGACCTCGGAAATCGATTGCGATTTGGGGCTCGCCCGATGGGGTGGTGGCTTCTTTTGATACTGTGATTTCGTATTGGACGTCTAATTGCGTTGCGCGCAGCAATTGATCGAGGTAGCGGCGAATTTCCTGCTGCGCGG
>Ga0209008_1000527_pt1 | contig 11803 bp, 6 predicted proteins | sample JacPin_JW_Ref_O3_FD_187963 | JGI IMG/M metagenome (GOLD analysis project Ga0209008, IMG submission 187963) | Forest soil microbial communities from Algoma, Ontario, Canada - Jack Pine, Ontario site 1_JW_Ref_O3 (SPAdes) (version 2) | ecosystem: Environmental > Terrestrial > Soil > Boreal...
CATCTACAGTGATGTTGAACCCCTCTCCGGGTTCGGTCCAGCCAACATAAAGCAGGTCTGCAGGAGGAACAACCTTGTCGAAGGGATTGTCGTCAATCGGATCCGGCTTCCGGTTGAACTTCGTGTAGGAAGTGTCCACTCCTTCGTTGATACGAAATTCATTCAGGTAAGTTCCATCGGCTGGATTCAACTCTCCGCTGCCGTGATTCTTCGGGTCGCTGTCGTGATACGCGACCGCTTCGCCGCCTAAGTCGTAGCAAGCACACAAGACCTGTCCCGGTATTTTTTGTGGCCCGCCACCGTAGCGCGTGTCGTGATAAGGCAAGCCTTTCTATTGGCTCAAGAACGATTGTGAAAACACAATTGCCGGTAACATCGATGCCGCTACGAAGGATATGAAAAACGAATGCGCCCAGTGGGGTGAGGGTTAAAAGCTGAACCGCGCCTGCGCTTCGATCACGCGGCCCGCTAAAGCAAATTGGGCCTGGTCAAACGTAGTGCTTCCACTCACCGTCTGGCCGGTGGTGGTCAGCGCAATGTTCCCGATGGTTTGGTTGCCGAGCGGACCAAGATTGACCTGGTTGAACAGATTGTAGAAATTGGCGCGGATCTCCAATCTCGCATTTTCGCCAATCACCTTGGCGCTGGGCAATCCGAAGCCTTTGGCAAGCGTAAAGTCCACGGAAGAATAACGCGGACCGCGGAACGAATTGCGTGCGACGCCTGGCACGGGCGGAATGCTGGTCGTCGTGAGGGTCGGCGGCGTGAAATAGGTTGTCGGGCCGTTGGGGAAGTTGCCAAGTTGCTGCTTGAAAGTCGAGTTGCTGTAATCGGTGCCCGCGCCGCCCAGGTAAGCCGCTGGCCTTACCGAGCAATAGCCGCTGTTCTCAAAGATCAAACTGCAGGTGTTGGGGTCGCCGACAACTTGCACGTTATAGAGCGGCGTCCACGGGAAGCCGGAGTGCACGTTCCAGATGCCACTGAACGTCCATCCACCGATTATCTTTTCCTCCCAGCTGTGCTGGTCCTTGAAGATTTGCGGTGTCCACAATCCCCAGAGCTTGAAATTGTGCGTGGCATCGTAGTCCGAAGGACCGTATCCCGCTTTGGCGTTAAAAGGAAAAGCGTCAAAATAGAAGTTGGTTGATGCGTCGTCCATCGCTCTGCTGAACGTGTACTGAGCATCTAATTGGAAGCCGTGCGAGAAATGCTTCTGAAATTCGGTGAGGAGCGCGTTGTAATTGCCGTTAACGTCGTCCGTCCAGAAACGAAGGTTGTTAACCTGGGGATTCTGAGGCTCAAACAGGATTTGTCCATTGAAATTCCATCGCAGGAGGCGATGGGATGAACTGCCCTGGTAACCGACCGTGGCAACCATACCGTGCCCCAAGTCGTATTGGGTTTCAAGAGAGTAGCGATAGGTATAGGGAGACAGTAAGTTCCTTGGAACTGCATTCAAAGTAATCGGCGCACCGGTTGTCGGGATGTTCGTAGTCGGGTCAAAGGTGAGCACTGCGTTCGTGTTGGCTGGATAGGGAGCAAATTGATGCGGATCAGCCGGTGCAGCATAGACGATATCCGAACCGGCGAGGATGCCAAAACTTGCGAAGATCGGAGAAGGGTTCGTGAGGGCGTTGAGCGGAACAGAGTCCTCCGTCCGGTTATAGCCGATACCGAAACCGCCACGCACCACCAGCCGATTCTGGAGGTCGCGGTGGAGAAGAGGCAAGGAATACGGACTCCACGCGAAGCCAATTTGAGGACCAAAATTGTGGTAATCGGCATTGTAGAGGTTCCCGCCCAACCTAACGCTAATATCCGCGAGCTGGTTAGGAGGTGCTCCGAGCACCGCCACGCCGAGATTGTTGTCCTTCTCGTGGAAGGGGCCAAAGTACTCCCAGCGCAGGCCGAGATTGATGGTTAGATTCGGCTTCAGTTTGTAATCGTCCTGGACGAACAGGGCAATGTCGTTATCACGAACGTAACTCGTGAGGGTGGTGGGCACGCCGGTCACAGGGTTGAAGTTGCCGCCTTCCAGGACCGGAGCGTCGTTGGCGAAGTCCCAAAGGTCGTTGAAGTTGTAGGTTGGACGTGCGCCCGATCCTTGGACCTGCGTATTCTGTTCCTTGTAGATATCCACGCCGAATTTCAGGGACTGCCTGTTCAGAACTTTTGTAACCGTATCGCGGATATTGTAGCCAGTCTTGAAGAAAATCCCTGGAGGATTGGCACCGTAAACGATCTGGTTGATATTATTGACGCCGCTCGGTAAGCCGGTGATCGTGCCTTCGGGCAGGCCCCAGGGCTCCTGCGGGTTGCTCGCCAGTTCGTCGAAATACCAACGCGAAACGTTAAAGCGCGCTTCATTGATCAAGGTTGGACCGAAGGTGTGGTTCCACACCAAACCTTCGGCGTAATTGAGCGGATTATGGTGAAACAAATTCGCCGGACGGATATTGCCGTTGAAGCTGTTGGTCTCCGTAGGCACCCAGTAAATGCTAAAAGTCAGCAAATCCCGGCCGGTAACCTGGTAATCCACGCGACCATTGTATTGCGAGTCGGTAATCGTCGTCGGATTCGTGGCTTGCACAAACTGGATGTCCGGAACACCGTCGAGGCCGTTGCCCACACCGTTGGGCGTAGCAGCCGTTCCGAAAGTTGGATCAAGCGATCCCCGGGGACTTGTTGATAAAGAACCGATATCCAAGCCCGTACCCGCCGGCTGACAGTTCGCTGCGGTCGTGAAGCCAGCCTGCGAACAGGTGGACGGAAGCACCTTATTGAAAGACGCACCTTCACCAGGAAAACTCAGAATGGCCGACGAGAGAAACGGTGACCCCAGGGCCTGCACCGCTGCGAGGTATTGTGGCGTTTCTACCCACTGGTTGGAAGTTTCCACCGAATTGTTCCTGAGCGTTTCGTAGGAGAAGAACACAAACAGGTGATTCTTGATGATCGGTCCGCCCACGCTGCCACCGAACTGATTGAACCGGTTGTTTACCCGCTCATCCGCACTCGGACCGCTCGGGCCGTTGAATGCCTGGAAAGCATTCAATCCCGGCCGATCAATCTTGATGAAGGCGCTGCCGTGATAGCTGTTAGTGCCATTCTGCGAAACGACTTCAACTTGCGCACCGCTACCGTGTCCGAGTTCCGCATCGTAAGAGTTAGAGGTAATCCGGACTTCCTTAACCGACTCTTCGTTGGGCGTAATGATCGCGGCTCCGCCCCAGTCAAGGCTGTTCACCGAGACTCCGTCAATCTGAAAGCTGTTCGCTTCATTGCGCTGCCCACCGGCGAACGCCTGAGCCTGATTCTCAATCTGGAAAATGCTGGTCGTCGCGCTGGTGCCGCCGGGTCCGGCGCTGCCGGGAATATTTTGCGCTCCCCCGCCATTATTGTGGGCGCCGTCGCCGAAAACGCCCGGGGCGAGCCGAAGCAGTTGAAACGGATCCCGGCCAAAGGATGGAAGGTCCTGCACTTCCGTGGAGGAAAGAGTGCCGCCAAGTTGTCCTGTTTCGGTATCAATCGCAGCGGCATCCGAGGCATTCACTACCACCGAGGAAGTGATCTCCCCGAGCGCCAACGTGACGTTGAGTGCCTGGACTTGTTCTCCTGCGATCGAGATATTTTCAAGGACATTTTTCTTGAAGCCCTTCTTTTCCGTGGAAACTGTGTAGCTGCCTGGAGGAAGGCCGGGGAAGGAGTAAACGCCACCCGATCCAGAAGTGGCTTGCTGCGAATGATTGGTTTCCGAATTCGTCAACGTGATGGTGGCACCCTCGACGGCCGCGCCCTGCGCATCGAGTACGACTCCTTGCAAGCCGGCGCGGTACTGCGCCCGCGCCGCCGGAGGAAATAGACTCAAAGAAGACACAATAATTGCCAAGCCCAGTAGAATTCTTGAGGTTTTCATCTCCCACCCCGTGTTGTGGCCGCGAACGCTACTCTATGCTGCGAGGGCGTGCCATACATGAAAGAGAGTAGAGCCACCTGGGGATTTACGTTATGCCGCCGGTTGCTCGCTGGCGATGAGGTGATGGCGAAGCGAGCTGCGTCCACTCCTTGGTTGCCCAATCCCAGCTAAACCGCTTATGTTTCGGCGTATCGGTAGGTTTTTTGTTGTTAACGATTCGCATCTTTGATATCTGGATTCGAGGCAATTACGTCTTGAACGCTGCGGTCAGATGGGTTTGACGCATAGGTAGCGCCCGCCGACGATATCTGCCGGCTTTCAAACAAAAATGATGCATTTGCTGAAGTCAGGAGTGCGTGCGAGCTTTCGACTTGTCCGGCGGGCCGCCGCACTCCTTCTGATATCTGTGGTCGCCGTTTCGGTCCGCGCGGACACGGAATATTACCGCCACGTTTTCTTCGACAACAGCCTAACGCCGGATTCTTATTTTTACAGCGCCGGCAAAGCCACTGCTCCAAGTCTCCTCACGCTTCTCGACTCGAAGCTTCCGGTCGAAACTCGCACATTTTTGACTCCGCCGAACGCGCTGCGCCTCGAATGGACTTCACAGCCCGGCGGAGGTTGGGTGGCGCAGATCGGCGTCCTGAAATTCCGCAACCGCGAAATAAAATTTGACGGCGACGTGCTTTCTTTCTGGTGCTTTGCGCCGCGGCGGATCGGTTCCGCGGGCTTGCCGCTCGTTAGGATCGCGGACATCGGCGAGAATTTTTCAGGCCCGCTTCCACTTGCGAAATTCTCCGGCGCTTTGCCTGCCGGGCGGTGGGTTCACGTGAAAATTCCGTTGCGGGATTTTGCGACGGCTTCGATCCACCTGTTGGAAACCAATCATCTGGGCAAGTTGATTTTTTCTCAGGCTTCCGCCGATGCCGCGCCGCATATTTTAATCATTGACCAGATCACAATCGAGGATTCGCGGATTGGAGCTGCCAGAAGCGCGCTGCCGGCGCCCCAGGAGGTCACGGCAACCGGCTACGAGCGCCATATTGATGTTGCGTGGAAGCCGGTGGTTTCGGAGCATCTCCGCCATTACGTAATTTATCGATCCATGGAGGGCAAGTCGTTCGAACCGGTTGGAATCCAGGCACGCGGATTGCGACGTTACACCGACTTCCTTGGCAAGACGGATCAAACAGCGTCCTACAAAGTTGCGGCATTTTCTGCCGATGAGTTGCGCTCGCCGATGTCCTCCGCCGCCAGCGCCTCCACGCGCCCGCTGTCCGACGATGAACTGCTCACAATGCTGCAGACCGAATGCTTCCGCTACTATTGGGAATCCTCCGGTCCGCACTCCGGCATGGCGCGGGAAAATATTCCCGGCGATGACCGCATCGTCGCCACCGGCGCGAGCGGTTTCGGCATCCTCGCTTTAGTTGTTGGGATGGACCGAGGGTTCATCACTCGCACGCAAGGAATCGCGCGCCTGAACAAAATTGTCAGCTTCCTGGAAAAAGCCCCGCGTTATCACGGTGCATGGTCACACTTCATGGACGACGCCACGGGTGCGAGTTTGCCGGTGTTCAGCATGTTCGATGACGGCGGCGACCTGGTTGAAACCGCTTTTCTGATGGAAGGGCTCCTAACCGTGCGGCAATATCTGAATCAATCCAGCGCGCAAGAGAAGGTTCTATACGATCGCATTTCTCATCTCTGGGAAACCGTGGAATGGGATTGGTATCGCCAGACGCCGCAAAGTGACGCGCTCTACTGGCACTGGTCGCCTCAATGGTCGTGGCACATAAATCATCGCCTCACGGGGTTCAACGAAGTGATGATTGTTTATCTACTTGCGATTGCCTCGCCCACTCATGCCGTGCCAGTGGATCTTTACTACACGGGCTGGGCGGATGGGGCCGGGGACGCTGCAAAGGACAATGACTTCCTAAACGGCAAGACCTTTTATGGAATCAAACTGGACGTGGGCACGAAAGAAGGAAATCCGCTGTTCTTCGCCCATTATTCCTATATGGGATTTGATCCGCGCGGAATCCGCGACCGGTTCACGGATTACTTCGAAAACAATCGCAATCTGGCGCTGATCAATCGCGCTTACTGCATCGAGAATCCCAAGCATCACAAGGGCTATGGTCCGGACTCGTGGGGCCTCACAGCGAGCGACGGTCCCTCGGGCTACAGGGCGCATGCGCCGGACCCCAACAATGACACTGGAACGATGACGCCCACTGGCGCGCTTGCGTCATTTCCCTACGTTCCCGAAGCTTCGATGGCCGCCCTCAAGCACTTTTACCGCGATCTAGGAGATCGCTTGTGGGGCATCTACGGCCCGCGCGACGCTTTCGACCTTGACCATAACTGGTTTGCGCCGATCTATATGGGTTTGAACCAGACGCCCATCACGGTGATGGTGGAAAACTACCGCACGGGCCTCTTGTGGAGACTGTTTATGTCCAATCCGGAAATGAAACCGATGCTCGAGCGCATCGGCTTTAAGGTAGACCAGCCGCCTCACTAACTTTCCGCTCAGTTCATATACGGGTAGGTACTCGTTTTGTTTGCTAGGTCGGCGAAGGTAAATAGGACTTGAATCCGGCGCGTTCCATGCCGCGTCGAGCCTCAGGGTTCTTCATAAAAGTATCCCACACGAAGGACGTGCGGGCGTTCTCCGCCATCACCATGGTGATTCCTGTGTCGATCCCGACCACATCGACGTTGTACCAGTTGTTCAGCGGGTTGAATGCGTCCACGAATCCGTATTGGGTCCAAGCGTTTTCCCCATATCGATCCTTTATCGTTCGCAAGACACGCACGGCTGCTGCCGGCAAAAAGGGTAAAGAACCTCCTGCCGCGCAAGGAACCACGGTGCCATCGATCGGTCCTGTCGCAGGGGGACCACCCCACACCACATAGCCCTTCACCGAATCCGAGGCAGTAATTCCCCAAAGGTCATCACTGTAGTCGGGGAACTGTGTTGCCAGGTCGAGGCAAAAACGGCGGTGGACGTCAGTGGCCAGAACTGAATTCTGAAAATAGTCTGCGTACCGGTCACGCTTGCCACGGAAATCAAACCAGGCCTGCGAGTACTGATGTATGAACAGAGGCGCGAAGGATCCGATGTAACGAATGCCGTCGTATTCGAATATGGTTCGCTTCCAAGTGTTCCACGCTTCGGCCGGGAGCGGATGCGTGGAGGAGCCCAATCCCAAGAGGTACATCATCATCATTTCGCTGTAGTCGCCCCAGCGGTATTGCAGAAAGCCACTTTCGGGCGTCCATCCGTGCGGGAGTATAGGCGTGTCTTCTGAGAGCCACTTCCAGTCCACTCGGTTAAAGATTTCGAGGGCCAATTCACTGATCTCGGAATGAATGAAATGTTCCTTACAAGTCATAACTCCGCAGAGCAGGATGGCGGTGTCGACGGACGAGGCTTCTGAATCCCATATTCTTTCGCCTGTATTTATATTGGCCCAGTGGTAGAAGAATCCCCGATGGTTGGGCAATTTTTTCCATAAAAAGCGCAACGTATTCAGAACACGCGACTGAGCCTCTGCACGCAACACAAACCCACGTTTTTCTCCAATGCAAAGAGCGGTCAGCCCGAAGCCGGTGGCCGCGATGCTGCCCAGATCACTCGTGACGGGGTTGCGAGCATGACATCGGTCCTGCACAAGGCCGGTTTCCGGATGCGCCTGGCCCCAAAAATATTGGAAATTAGCCTTCTCCAGTTCTTCGAGAAATGCGTCGTCGGCGCTGGAAAAAGGCGTCTCGGCAGGAGGCACAGCCGCCTCAGCGGTCTGTTTTTGCAACGCCGATGGCTCAGACAGAGCGCTCAAGTACGCGAATGGGACACAAGCTCCCGCGCCAGCGATCTTCTTCAACAATTCCCGGCGCGATATCCTGCCCTTTCCGATATGTATCCCGTTCATCCACACAATTATAAACGTCTTTGGCACTGACGAAGCACTGAGATGAAGCGAAGTGAAAGGCTTGCATCGAATTGACCAACTCGATTTTGACAGCAGAGGCGCCGATCGCGAACCGTATCTACCTTGATTTGAGTCTGCAGGCGAGCTAAGTTGAAAGGGAAATGGCCGCGACATACTGGCGAAAAATTGCCATCTGGTCCGCTGTGATCATAGTTCTCGGTGGATTTCTAGTTGCAACACGTATTGCGGTTCGCTTGTACAGACGGCACCGATCGATCACGTTGAGGGGCGCCGTTGTCAAACAAAATGTCGACACTAGAAATCAATCGCCCATTGCCGATGTGGAGGTAAGTGCGGACGATGGATCGGCCGTCCTTGATTCCAAGTCTGATTTTTCCGGCGCCTTCACGCTAGGTTTGCGTCCGGGATCACGCCGGGGGCAACCGATCACCCTAAAGTTTCGGCATCCTGATTATCAACCACTCACTTTGCAGGAAGTCATCAGTGACAATCTGTACGTCATTCGCCTGGCGCCACTTCATGAGGAAACTGAAGCGGGACCCGATGAGGCGACGGTCGCGGTTGGGAATGTCTTGGTGAGATATTCCACGGAGACGACGACAACAGAACACGTTGGAAGCGCAGTGAAAGTCTTTCAAGTCGTGAATACGGGTAACGTTCCCTGCCACCGACATGCTCCGTGCTCGCCCGACGGAAAATGGAAGGCGCAGGTGGGCGGTGCGTCCCTGGACGCCGGCGAAGGCAACGTATTCCGCAACGCAAGGGTGACCTGCATCGCAGGGCCATGTCCTTTCACTCGGGTTGATACCGATGGGTTTTCCGCCGGCGGGCGCAACATCAAGGTGTTAATTCGCAGTTGGTCCGATACCGCAACCTTTGTTCTACAGGCCGACGTATCTCGCACCCAGGTCGGCGATATTGTTCGCGAGTCTGCTCCTGTCATTTTCGGCCGATCAATGAATTTCACTTTGCCGGCTAAAGCGGAAGGCCCGAGCATCGAAGCTGAAATGAACGGATCTCGCATTGTCTTTCCGTTGGGGCCGACTCCCGTCCTCAGCTGGGCGGAGTGCAACGTCCGGGTAGAAAAAAATCAAGTAAAGGACTATCGCTGCGAGCTCAAACCAGGATATCGATACCGATAAGTGCTTCGGGCAGCGAGCCCGCTCCTCCCGGCCCTTCAGCCGGGACAATTCGAGGGCTGTGGCGTCAGCATCTGTCCGCACGGGAACGTCAGGGCCCGTCTGCCGAACGCAGCTTCCGATTTCGCGACATATCAGGGTCATGCCGCCACTTTCCCTTCGGCTTTCAAGTGCACTACTTTGTTCAGCCGCCCCGGTAAGATCACCCAAGAACCAATTCTCGTGTACTTTGTGCCTGGCGGAAAACGCACAAAGGAAATTATGACTAACCAGGGCGGACTGTGAACCGTCGCGATTTTCTACGATCAGCGAGCACTGTGTCAGCGGGGCTTGCGTTCTCGAGGGTGACGGAAGTATCTGCCAAGGAGACTTCTTTGACAAACGAGTTATTCAACTTGGATGCGCAAGCGCCGGATTCGGAAATGCTGGACAATCTGCGACGCGCCATCGTCGATTATTATCTCAAGGAGGCCAATCTCCGGAACGGCCTGATCGCGGATAGGACCCAGCCCGGATCGCCTTCGAGCATCGCAGCGGTGGGAATGGGGCTCAGCGTCTATATCGTGGCAGTAGAACGAAACATACTTCCGCGAGCGGACGCAGTCGACAGGACTCTGGCGCTTTTGCGGTTCTTACATTCCAGCCATCAAGGCCCAGAACCGAATGCCACGGGATACAACGGCTTCTACTACCACTTCCTCGACATGCAGACCGGCCGCCGAGCCGTCCAATGTGAATTATCGACGGTTGACACTGCCATATTGATGGCAGGCGTTCTTACCGCCGCAAGCTATTTTTCTGCGAACAGTGCAAAGGAAAGCGAGATCCGGAAACTCGCTGAAAATCTTTACGCCCGCGTTGATTGGCAATGGGCTCTCGACAAAGGAACAACGATCTCTCACGGTTGGATGCCCGAGTCGGGGTTTCTTCCCTACCGGTGGGATACGGGCTATAGCGAAGCCATCATCCTTTACGCGATGGCCTTGGGATCACCGACGTTCCCCATCGATCCGCAAGGTTACAAAGACTGGACCTCCACGTTTGAATGGAAAAAAGTCTATGACATCGAATACCTGTATGCCGGACCGCTATTCATTCATCAGATGTCTCATCTGTGGGTGGATTTTCGCGGCATACACGACGACTTCAACAGTAAGACCGGGATCGATTATTTTGAGAACAGCCGGCGAGCCACACAGATTCACAGGCAATATGGAATCAAAAATCCAATGAAGTTTGCCCACTATAACGAGTACGTGTGGGGACTGACCGCCAGCGACGGGCCGGGGCCTGCCACCCTTGAGCTAAACGGCTTCCAAAGAACATTTTTTGGCTATGAAGCGCGAGGCGCTCCATTTGGTCCCGATGACGGCACTATATCGCCCTGGGCAGTAGCGACATCACTCCCATTCGCGCCTGACATCGTGATCAAAACGATCCGACACATTATCGAGCGTCTCAAATCGCTAGGGCACAGCCCGTATGGATTCGTTGCCAGTTTCAATCCAACCTATCCTGAAACCAGCAGCAATCTAAACGCCTGGGCGTCTCCGTGGATCTTCGGCTTGAATGAGGGTCCGATTCTTATGATGATCGAAAACTATCACACGGAGCTTATCTGGAAGACTATGCAGCGATGCCCCTACATCGTGAAGGGCCTTCAGCGCGCAGGTTTTCGCGACGGCTGGCTCAACCGTTGAACGCGTAATTCGAGTGGGGTCCGATTGGAATCCGCGTGTGACGGTTGCCAAACTGGCTAACTCAACCCGGAATCATTTCCGGCTGCCAAACCCGCAGGGCTCTCTAAAATGGTACCCTGCAACACATTGTGATGTAGCTAGTAGGTGGAGGAAGCCATGCGTCCAGACCGGGTGGAAGTCTCGTGGGATGCGCCGAAGTCGAAGTGGCTGATCAGAATCGAAACTGGCGAAGAAGTGCTTCGTCGTCATTGCGACGTGCCGAAAAATTCAGACGATCAGACTCTTCGCGCGGCAGTTCAGAAAACCGTAGAGGATGAAGGCTACGAACTGGACCCCACGTCCGTTGGCATTCGTCGTTAGACAGCCTTCGATTTGACAACGCTGAAATATTTTGTTTCGAACCGCGGTTGTTTGGTGCGGGCGATTCTGTCTGTCCAAATTCTTGTATGACGAAGAGCGCCTCGGGCCTGGGGCGCATCGCTGGTCGCGAATCCCGCAGCTAGTCTGGGAGCCGGAATACGATCCTGACATCGTCCTGGACTTGAATGCGATGTCCATTGAAAAGACTTGGAGCATAGCGCCACTGACGAACGGCAATTTCAGAAGCTTCGACGAGCAAGGGCGCCCCACTCACCGATTCGAGACTCAGGACGTTCCCGTCGTCGCCGATTACCGCATGTAACCGAACCGTGCCTTCGATCCGTTGCTGCATGGCTTCCAAGGGGTACGAGGGAGCGACGCGTTTGAGCAGCCGACCGGCTAGTAAATTCTTTGAAGATTGTGTTTCCGGGTTGAATCCGGAAGGCATCGGGACCGAACGGCGAGAGCTGATCGCGATAGAGGAAGAACTGCTCACCGCCTCTTCCGGCAAAGTTAGAAGCGAAGGCGGGGGTGCTTCCCCTGTCGGGTTGGCCGGCAGCTCGCCTTGAGGCTGGTGTGGAACCTTGGTCTCTGCGGAAATAGGAGAGTCATCTGAATGCGGCGCAGGCACTTTGCTAACGGGCTGCTCGACGGTAGTTGATTGCTGGACGCTGGCAGTGGGGGGAGCAGCGCGATCAGCAATTGTCGGCGGAGCTGCTGCGTCTT
>Ga0209008_1000528_pt1 | contig 11793 bp, 11 predicted proteins | sample JacPin_JW_Ref_O3_FD_187963 | JGI IMG/M metagenome (GOLD analysis project Ga0209008, IMG submission 187963) | Forest soil microbial communities from Algoma, Ontario, Canada - Jack Pine, Ontario site 1_JW_Ref_O3 (SPAdes) (version 2) | ecosystem: Environmental > Terrestrial > Soil > Boreal...
GCCGCAAGCCGCGGGCCATAGAGCCTCAGCGATGACTCGCACACTCGGCGGGACGATAACTCGCGCACTCGCCTTTCTTGTCCTGATTTCAGCGTTCGGCGCTTCGGCGAGTGCTCAGCCTGACCCCAGCCTGAATCGCATAAAATTTTTGGGCGACATCGCGATCGAAACCGGCGAAACCGCCGTCGACGTGCAATGCTTTATGTGCAGCGTGCACGTTCGCGGTCACGTCACCGGCGACATCATCACGCTCGGCGGCGGCATCTTCATCGACGGCCAAGTGGACGGCGACGCGATCGCGATCGGCGGCCGTATCGAATCAAATCGAAATAGCAAAATTTCCGGAAAAGCCGTCGCCTTCGGTGGATACGTCAACCGCCAACCCGATTCCGTAATCGCAGGGAATTCGGAGTCGTTTGCTTATCTCCTCATCCCAGGCCAATATCGCCCCACATTTGTCGGCAGTGTAACGCTTGCCATCATCAACGTCCTTTTCGTGGCGTTCGGTTATTTAATTGTCCGTGACAAGCGCGCCGAAACCGCTTCGCTCGCCATCGAACGTCGCCCTGCCTCCGTATTTTTTACCGGCATCGTTTCGCTCGCGATATTTTATGGTCTGGATTGGCTGACTCGCTATCTAGGCCACGCGGAAATCGTCGCCGTCGTTATTTTGTTGCTGCTCTTGGCTGCGGTCGCCGCCACCGGCGCCACTGGCTTGGGAGATTGGGTCGCGCGCCTCGCCTTCCCGCAAACCCGAGGCATATGGGCTTGCATCGGCGGAGTCCTGGCGCTGTCTCTCCTGGAACTGATCCCCCTGGTTGGCTCGCTCGTCTTTATCATTGGTTTGATCGTGTCGCTCGGCGCTTCCGTGGTTACGCGCTTCGGTTCGCTTGAAGTTTCCGAGCCGGTTCAAGCGCCCAAGTAAACGATGGTTTGATCGTGTCGCTCGGCGCTTCCGTGGTTACGCGCTTCGGTTCGCTTGAAGTTTCTGAGCCGGTCCAAGCGTTGAGGTAGACGGCGCTGAGGTAACGCATGAAGAGGTAAACGCATGAAAAAGCCCCGCCCCGCTGAAAAACTGCAAGAAACAACCGACGGCCAGGAAGAACTCTGCCTTTTCTGCAAAATCGTGTCGCGCGAACTGGAAGCCAAAATTATTTTCGAAGACGAAATCTCCATGGCCTTTCTCGACGTGCGCCCGCTTTTCCACGGCCATGTCCTGCTCGTTCCGAAGGCGCACTATCACACGTTGTCGGATCTGCCCGCTGCGCTGGTCGGCCCGTTTTTCCTGAACGCGCAAATGCTCGCTGGAAAAGTTCAGCAGGTGATGAAGGCGGAAGGCAGCTTCGTGGCCATGAACAACGTAGTCAGCCAAAGCGTCGCGCATCTTCACGTCCACATTGTCCCGCGCCGCAAAGGCGACGGCCTGCGCGGCTTCTTCTGGCCCCGCCTCCGCTACAAAGACGAAGAAATGCTCGCCACCCACGAAGCCTTGGCTAGCCCATCAAAGTCTGGCGCATCCAAGTCCGACCCACCAAAGACTGGCCCACGAAAGATTGATCCATCAGAGACCGTTCATTAAAGTGGGCCCATCGACGACCGGCCCCGCGAATTCCGAATACTTTTTCTTGTCCTTTGCTCAGATTTTAATCGCGGCGCGTAGCGCCTTCCTTTTGCGCAGCCTCACCCGCGCAATGTAGTCCCGCTTTTGACTTTCCTTTCTCGTCGCAGCGCCCTACCCGGCCTTTTCCACCACCACCGCTGTCCCGTAAACCAGCACTTCCGTCACTCCTTGCATCAATTCATTCGAGTCGTAACGCACTCCGATCACCGCATTCGCGCCGCGCGCCACCGCATGTTGCATCATTAGCTCTAGCGCTTGCTCTCGCGTCGTCTCGCACATTTCTTCAAACAGCGTTATGTTCCCGCCCACCAGCGTCTCCAATGACGCGCCAATCGTCCCCAATATGCTCCGCGACCGCACCGTAATTCCCCGCACCAACCCCATCGACCGCGCCACCCGGTACCCCGGCAGCTCAAACGCCGTCGTAATCATGTTCTCATTCACGCGAACTTCCATCGTCCCCCCTCGTCGTCTAATTTTGTTCCACCCGCCGTGCTCATGGAATGATAATCCTGTTCTCAGCGCCGTAGGCGCGCCAGAAACTAGCCCGGCGCGTAAGCGCTGGGTATCTCGTGTATTAAGATTGTCAAGCGCCGGAGGTGCGACACATGTCCCACACATACGCCGAAAACGTCATCCACGTCGTTTTCAGCACCAAGGACCGCGCCAAACTCATCTCACGTGATCTCCAGCCGCGAATGTGGGCCTATGCGGCCGGCATCTGCAACAAGCTCGGAATTCTCGCTCATGCCATTGGCGGGATGGAGGATCACATTCATTTACTCATCCGAGTGCCTCCTACCTTGGCTTTGGCCAAGGCCGTCCTTACGATTAAGTCGAATTCATCGCGATGGGCGGGCGAACAACACTACAAATTTGCGTGGCAACAAGGATATGCCGCCTTCAGTGTGAGTACTTCTATCGTTCCGGCCGTCGTTCGATACATAAAAAATCAGGAAACGCATCACCAAAAAATGAGTTTTGATGTTGAGTTTGTCGCCCTATTGAAAAAACACAGATTGGAATATGACCCGAGATATACTTTGGGTTAGGTGCCGCACCTACGGCGCTAAGGCTCATTCGCAATCGTTCCCAGCCCTTTCGGGCTGGGCTATCTTCTGACACGCCTCCGGCGTTTTGAAACAAGTTCTCTGGCCTGACAATGCAACGTGAGTTATGCCATTCTTCGGACTGCGCTGTTTGCCTTGATGAACGAAGGGACAACGGTGTAGACGAAGAAGAGAAACGTAATCGCGGACCAAACTCATCGCCGAACGCGCACGAAAAAATCGCCTTTAGCCCCTATACCTTTGGCGCAGTCTCAACCGCGCAAGCGTTTGCTTTGCGGTTGTGCAATTTGGATGAGGGCCACATTTTATCCATTCATTTCTGCGTCTGAAGGACAATTGGCTTGAATCACTAACAAATAACTTGATTGGATCGGTAAAGAGCCATATCCTCCGCAACTAGTTGACTCCTGCCAGGGTATTGGAGGCGAAATGCCGTCTTGGATAAGACGACTCCTCGGAATCCTAATCCTCTTCAGCTCGATCGTCGCCCTGCAGCCTTTGTGCCAAGCGCAAAAAACGAATAACCCCATCGATTGGCAGGATGGTCCAACGTTGGGGAAATTGGGTGACATCGCCCAAGTTTCAATTCCTAGAGGCTACCGCTTTACTGGAAAGGCGGGAACACAAAAGCTTCTCGAACTAACTCAAAACCCAGCGAGCGGTAACGAACTGGGGGCTGTCGTTCCGGTAGTGGACAGGAATGATGACATTTGGTTTGTTGTGTTTGACTTCGATGATGCAGGTTATGTTCGCGACACTGAGAAGGACAGCCTAAATCCGGATGCGATTATCGGAGGCATCAGAAAAGGCACGGAAGAATCCAATAAGATTCGCGAACAGAAGGGATGGCCAGCGTTTCATGTAATTGGTTGGTCGCACCAACCATATTATGATCTCCGGACGCATAATCTGACGTGGGCAATCCTTGGAATGACTCAAGAACCGGGAAAATCAGAAGATCGGTTCGTGAACTATTCTGTCAGATTACTCGGCAGGCAGGGAATCATGAAAGCTGACTTGGTCCTTACACCGACGCAGGTTACAGCGGTCGTTCCGCAGTTTGATACTTTATTGGACGGGTTTTCCTTTGTACCAGGTCAGACTTATACCGATTGGCGTAGTGGCGACAAAGTTGCCAAATATGGCCTAACCGCGCTAATCGTTGGTGGGGCAGCGGCGGCGGCGGTGAAATCGGGTCTTCTATTGAAGTTTTGGAAGCTCATTCTGGCAGCCTTTGCCGCCTTAGCTGCTTTCTTAAAGCGAATCTACAACTACATTAAACGCTTTCTTGCCGGAAAGGCATCTGATGAAACCCCCCAGCACGAATGATTGAATTCGGATTCCTTCTGTCTGCGCTTTTGCTTCTCTACTTAGCCGAGTGCGCTGTTTGGGTGCCTGCCGGGTCAATCGCGTTTCGCTTGTCATCAAACCCAAAACGTCCATTACGAATAATCACAAAATCTCGAGTCGTGCCTCGCTCGAGCATCGTCTTTGCTTATCCTTTTTTTCCGCCTAACGATGTTGTCGTCTGCTCTCCACAGCTGTTATCAATTTGTCCGGAGGGAATCGCCCCCGATCCGAGATTCTTGGCTGGTGCGCGAGGTGGGTTCGTTGCATTCGAGAAGATATTCCGGATCGGGGTGGAATTGCGGAAATTGGTAGTCAACGGCGCGCCATTTGTCGCCACTTCTTCGGAAATTCAAGCGACTGAGCTTGCTGATTTTCTGAAACGTCTCAGGAAACGAACATCGAAAGAGCGGACCTCCGAAATTGAAAAGCAGCTCGCTCGAAACTTAGATTCCGATGGTGCTCAGTCACGGTTGGAAGATTACGCCGAGACGACATCCACTCTCAGCCGGGATTCACTCACGTTACAATTCATGGTTTTTGTAGTCTCACCGGTCGTGGTATGGAAGTTTGGACTCAATATCGTCTGGCCATTTCTTCTAATTTATTTGGTTCTGCATGTTTCGCTTATTGCCTGGGACTTTCACCGCGCTAGTCGACGTCTCTTTCCCACTGCCGGAACGGCTCGTTGGGGGACTATTGCAATGATTCTTCTCTCTCCACCGGCAGCCTTACGTGCCACCAAATACCTAGCAAGAGACATTGGGCTCGGTTATCACCCGTTAGCTTTTGCTGCGTCAAGGTGTTCCAACAAGGAGTTTCGGAAGTTGGCCTCGTCGGTCCTGCGAGAGGTTATGTTCGCACCGGAAGCCATGGGGTTAGACAAGCAATCCGTCGATTGCTCACAATGGTTTCGTCATAGATTTCAAAATGCGGTCCTAGAGCTCCTTCGCAAGCACGGGAACGCCCTGCAAGAGCTGATTGCACCCCCGCTCCGTGAATCGGAGCACGTTCAATCATACTGTCCTCGCTGCCTAGCTCAATTTGTACTACTCGACGGCGTTTGCACGGATTGTGATAGCGTTCCTTTACGGTCTTACAATGCATCAAAGAATTTACCGACTACACCGCAGTACTAGCCCATCCACACACACAGGTCCTTGTATTTCGTAAAACCGCGTGCTACGTTTTTTTGTGACTATTATTGAAAAGTTTTGGGACGCACAGTCGGAGCGAAAAGGCGACGTGCCCAACTTGTCCGCGGCTAGTCGCGGAATGGGCGCCGTTACAAGCCCGCTCTCCAAACGCGAACTTCCGATGCGCGTACTCTGCGCTCCGGACGTTCCTGCGGAGCGACGAGCATCCGCATCCCGACTGCCCGCCGTGGCAGGCTCGCCCAGAGCACATTTCGTGAAGCGAGCGAGCTTGCCTCTTGGGGTTACGAGGCTCGCCCGCCGGCAGGCAGTGATCTGCTCTCCACTTCCTAGACGCACACTTCGAAACCGCTATAAACCATCAATTCCCAATTTGAAACCATCGGAAAATTCCAAAATTTCAGCCCAAATTTGCAAGTGGTCTAGACCACTTCTAATCGACAGTGCACTACCAACAGAATTCGTCGTAACTCGCAGAAAACAAACGACGGAAAAAATTCTAACCGGCGCCAGAACGCATATTAGGAATTTCGCAAAACAGCCCAGAAGCGCTCGCCGCAACCCTACTTTCCCTTCCCAAAATGGGCTTCCCAAAACGCCTATCGCTGACCGCAAAACCTCATCACTCCTACCCGGCTCGCTCAGAGTCGGCCTAAAGCGGACGAAGGAGTCGGGATGGCCAAGCAGGCTCCTACCCGGTTCTGACCAAAATATAGAATGCGACGTAACTTCCAGAAAACAAACGCCGACAAAATTTCTACCCGGGGCCACAACCACCTGTTACCGCACAGAGTTCGCACCGAAAAATCCCTCAGAATCTCCGGCTAAATTTCGAAGAAATTGGCGAAGCAAGCGAATCAGCCATGGTGATTTATTCAGGAGTCCACTTGGGGTGGCTGGTGAAGATGCCGTTCACGTAGCCCATTTTGTAAACGATGAAAATGCCGAAAGCCACGCTGAGCAGGCCGGAGGCGACGCTGAGAACGCGGTTCACGCGCGCGAATCGCTGCTGCGAATATTTGAACGGCATGGCAATGGCCGCGGTGATCAGCATCATGCCGGCGATAGTCCCCACGCCGAATACCAGCAGGTAGGCGATGGCCCAGCGCGCGTCGCGAATGGTGGTGAGCACCAGCAGCGCCACCGCCGCCGAGCCGGCCAGCCCGTGAACCAGTCCCACCGCCAGCGGACGCAGCGCTTGATACAAACCGAGCTGGCCGAAAACGCGGTCCATCCAGCCGACGGGTGTGGCTTCGGGAGCGTGGCCATGCTGTTCGGGATCGTGCCCATGCACATGGCTGTGAATGAAATCGCCATGAACGTGCGTATGCGTATGCGCATGCGAGTGCGTATGCGGATGCGCGGGATCGGCGGCGGGCGTGAACGTCTCGGTGATCCAGCGCGTGAAGCCTGTAAGATTCAAAATTCCCAGCAGGATCAGCATCAGGCCGACGGACAACTCCATGGTGAGGCCGAGCCGCGGCGGAATTACCACTCCAAAAAGAATGATCGCCGAGCCCACCAGAAAAATCGTGATGGTATGGCCCAGTCCCCACAACACTCCGATCAAAGCGGCCTGACGGATGCTGCGCTGGCGGCTCACGATGGTGGTGACGGCGATCACGTGGTCCGGATCGGTGGCGTGGCGCATGCCCAGAAAAAATCCCAGCGCGATGATGGAGAGCAGAGTGATCATCTTCGAGTGCAGCTAGTTCAGATTGATGCCAGGCCCGCGCGTTACACAAGCCAGAGCGCCGAACGCGGGATTTTAACAGCGCTCTTAGGTCAGACTGCGAATAGCGTCGCACGTTGCGCCGTCCAGCGAGTTTCAAACGCCACCGAATTTCTGGGGCGGCTCGTAGCCGGTGCGTCGGACTCGAATCTAAACCCAATCAGAACGAGTCAGAGCGGGATTTTAACAGCGGTTTTACCTTCCGGTGAAACTAAAAGACGAGAGTCATCATCGAACCTTTTGCTGGGACGGGCGAGTTGCAGAGCGGTGTCGGGAGCCCAAATACTATGGAAAAAGGGGGTTTGCGCGAGGCTGGGCAGACGGAGTCCTATGCAGGCTATACCTGTGAGCGAGTTTATTACCAAACTCCGCGCTAGCCAAGCCCATGACGCAAAACTTATTTTCTCTTACGCGCCGTGTACTCTTGACGTGTCCGCGAAAATCTGTAAACTGCGATTTTCTACAATGGCAACCCCAGCTAACCCGCTAGAGGAGAGGCTGCAGGACTTCCAGTTCCCGCAGCGCGAAGCCGCATTTTTCTACGGCCTTTTTTTGCGCGGACATTCCGCCGATGAGTTGCGCAAGGACATTCAAGTCCCTGCCGCGGTACTTGCGAAGTGGGACAAAGAAACCGTACGCGAGCCGCAGCTGAGACCAATACTGGAAACTATCGTCCGCTACCGCCAACACGTGCTCGCGATTTTCGAAAATCTAATCTGCCACGACGCCGCCACACAAAAACTTCAGTAGCCCGCGCAGTTCGTAATGTCTGATACAAGCTGCTATCCATTTTGATTTAAACTCCATCTAAGCAAAAACAGGCCGGCAAGTTTTGCAACGGAGGCAGAAATGAGCGGTGTGCGAGTTCTCGTGGGCACGCGCAAGGGCGCGTTTGTGCTGACTGCGGACGGCAAGCGCGAGCGCTGGGACGTAAGCGGGCCACACTTCGCGGGCTGGGAGCTGTATCACGTGAAAGGATCGCCCGCGGACCCCAACCGGCTGTACGCCTCGCAGTCCAGCGGATGGTTTGGGCAACTGATCCAGCGATCCAATGACGGAGGCAAGTCGTGGGAGCCGGTTGGAAACAAATTTGTGTACGACGGCATCCCCGGCACTCATATGTGGTACGACGACACGCCGCATCCGTGGGAGTTCAAACGTGTGTGGCATCTGGAGCCATCGCTGACCGATCCGGACACGGTGTATGCCGGGGTGGAAGACGCTGCGTTGTTCCGTTCAACCGACGGCGCGCAAACTTGGGAAGAACTTTCCGGACTGCGCAAACATGGCACAGGGTCTTCGTGGCAACCAGGCGCGGGCGGAATGTGCCTGCATACAATTATTCTGGACCCCAGCCATGCAGAACGGATGTACATCGCAATCTCAGCGGCCGGGGCGTTTCGCACGGACGATGGTGGCAAAACATGGAAGCCGATTAACCAAGGGCTGCGCTCGCAGTACATTCCAGACCCGGATGCAGAGGTGGGGCATTGCGTTCATCACATGGCGATGCACCGCTCGCGCCCGGAAGTTTTGTTTATGCAGAAGCATTGGGACGTGATGCGCAGCGACAACGCCGGTGATTTGTGGCGCGAGGTTAGCGGAAATTTGCCAACCGACTTCGGATTCGCGATCGACGTTCACGCGCACGAGCCGGAGACGATTTACGTTGTGCCGATTAAAAGTGACTCGGAACATTTTCCTCCCGATGGAAAGCTGCGCGTGTTCCGCAGCAAAACCGGCGGAAACGAATGGGAAGCATTGACGAAAGGTCTGCCGCAGCAGGATTGTTACGTCAACGTATTGCGCGATGCGATGGCCGTGGATACCCTCGATTCGTGCGGTGTGTATTTCGGCACCACCGGCGGGCAAGTGTACGCTTCCGCTGATGCCGGCGAAAATTGGGCGCCCATCGTCCGAGATTTACCGGCGGTGCTTTCCGTGGAAGTGCAAACATTGCCATGATTCTAGTAGTCCTGCCGTCACATCTGAAGACGCTCGCGCAAGTTAGCGGTGATGTGCAGCTGGAAGTTCAGGGTGGCGCGACCGTACGCTCCGTTCTGGACGCGCTAGAGGCGCGTTTTCCAATGCTGCGTGGCACAATTCGAGACCAAGTGACGATGGAGCGCCGGCCATTTTTACGATTCTTCGCCTGTGAGGAAGATTTATCTCTTGCTTCGCCAGACGCGCCGTTGCCGGACGCGGTGGCCTCCGGCAAAGAACCAATTTTCATCATTGGAGCCATTGCCGGCGGGTAGCTTGACGAGAGACACCGTCGCAAGAATGCTGAGTGTGGACGAACTGCTCAGCGTTTCGCGCTGAAGACCTCGCTGGCCTAGCTAGGCGCGAACGCGATGCCTGGATTTCCTTGCTTTCGATTTGCTTTCTTTCTCCCATCCTCCCAGCTTTAGCGCGACGGCCATGCAAGCCTCGCGCAATTCGTCGGCGACAGCGCGATTGACCATGGCTCGGGCCACAACCATGCCTCCCACACACAAAGCAGCAATCGCTTGAGCTGTTTCACGTCGACGACGAGGACGGCCATTCTGAATCGAACTGCCTTCCAACACACGCACCATGGCTTGAAAAATAGTTCCAAACGCGGTCTTGGGACCGCGGCCGCTGCGCGAAACGTCGGTGGGCAATGCTGTCATCGGACAGGAATTTTCCACGTCTTCAAAATGCTGCTGAGACAAATAGGCTCGAACGACTTGCGGGCCTGCATCGGAAGATGAGAGGTCCACATCGACGCCTTCCCAACGGCTTTTCCACTGCGGGTCGGTGAAGAAACAGCCCAATACTTCTGAATACAGTTGGCTCTTGCTCTTGAAGTAGCTGTAGAAACCTCCATGAGTTAGGCCTGCGCCAGCCATGATCTGGGAAATGGAAACGTTCTCAAAGCCGTGGCGATTGAACAGCCTGCGTGCGCTGCCAACGATTTGCACTTTTACAATGTTGCGGTGACCCGCGGGGTAAGGCATGGCTCCTCCTCATTTCGTCGGCGTGAAGTATGTCCCGACGGGGGTCTACTTTCCATGAAAATATGACCTTGATCATATTTTAAGTCCGTGTTGTTATGCGGGTGCTCTTACAGAACGGCTTGGAGGAAAAATGACCAGCGAAAGAATTGATGACGGCACGTTGAAGAATCTAAGAACGCGACGGCAAATGATTGCGGGTGTTGCGATGGCTTTCGGCGCCATGGCTGCCGGCTCGAAGGTTTGGGCAGAAACTCAACAGCAGAGTATGAAAGAAGCACCGAGCAGCGAGGCAAATGAGAAGCGCACATCGTTCCACCTGGAAACTGAATATAAGGCGAGCCCCGAGCGGATTTACAATGTGCTGCTGGATTCGAAGCAGTTTGCTGCGCTAACCGGTTTGCCGGCCGAGATCGATCCGAAAGCGGGCGGAGCGTTTAGCATGTTCGGTGGAATGATCGTCGGACGAAATGTTGAGTTGGTCTCTAACCAGCGAATCGTGCAGGCGTGGCGACCGACGCACTGGGATCCGGGCGTTTACTCGATTGTGAAATTCGAATTGAAATCGCAGGCCGCTGAGACAATCCTCATTCTCGATCACACTGGTTTTCCAGAAGGCGAGTATGACCATCTCGAGTGGGGCTGGCACAATCACTACATCGATCCGCTAAAGAAATTCCTGGCCTAAAGAGTTTGGGTTGGCGCCGGAGGCGCATAGGCCACCCGACGCCAGCCAACTACTGCAAGACATGTGCTCCGCGGTTTAGCGCCACTTTGTCGAGCATTGCGGTGGCTCTTCCGCCAGGGCTCTCGGCTCTCCGGTGCGGCTTTTTCCGGCACTACGGCGGCACTTCCGCCATGGCTGTCCACTTATGTGCGGGATCGGGCAAGGGTGGCGTCCGTCCGCAAACTAATGTAAATTAAATGCCTGCTTGCGTGTTCCCCGGTAGCTCAACGGCAGAGCATTCGGCTGTTAACCGAAGGGTTGCTAGTTCGAATCTAGCCCGGGGAGCCAAACTTTTCTATCAGTTAGGGAGTTGTCGGACGCGCGGAATCTGGGACTGTGCCCAATTTTGTGCCCCATCGTCCTTAATTCCAGCGAGGCTCAGCGCGTTGACGGCTTGTCGCTGAGCGATCTGTCCAATGTGTCCATAGCGTCTCGACATTCGCACCGTTGTTGATGGACTCCATCCCATGATCGTTGCCAGGACGGAGAATGGCACGCCCGCTTCGAGCATCCGAGTACAGCCGGTGTGCCGAAGATCGTGGAATCGGCAAGAAACACCTGCCCGGGTTTTTGCCGATTCCCATGCTTCCTTCCAGCGTCCAATAGGTTTTGTTGGATCACTGTCATATATCACTGTCAAACCATCCCCGGACGCCCCATAACGTTCGGCAGGGAACACAAAATGACCTGGCTGACGCCCCGGAAAAAGGCTCGCCCAAAAGCGGAAGATCGCGACTGCGCGGTCATTCAGGGGAAGAACTCGACCCGTGCCGGATTCGGTCTTGCTAAGGCCCACTGTGAGCGTGCAGGAATTGAAGTCAAGCTGTCCCCACCGGAGTAGGCGAAGCTCTGAGTAACGCATACAGGTATTGAGCGCAATCAAGACAGCGGGATACAGCGACCGCGAGCGGCTTGCACGACAGGATTGAAGCAAGGCAGTTTCCTCGTCCGGGCTGATCGCCCGGCCTATGTCCTCGCGGACTCGCAGCATCCGAACGTCGGGTTGGATTGATGCCCAAAGGCGATTTTTCCGCAGAATTGCGCGTAACGTTCCCACTTCGAGATTGACTGTTTTGGGAGCTGCGTTCTTTTCGAGACGTGACGCTTGATAGTGTGAAATGTCGTCGGCAACGATGTCGCATAGCAACATCTTTCCGAAGTAAG
>Ga0209008_1000529_pt1 | contig 11778 bp, 13 predicted proteins | sample JacPin_JW_Ref_O3_FD_187963 | JGI IMG/M metagenome (GOLD analysis project Ga0209008, IMG submission 187963) | Forest soil microbial communities from Algoma, Ontario, Canada - Jack Pine, Ontario site 1_JW_Ref_O3 (SPAdes) (version 2) | ecosystem: Environmental > Terrestrial > Soil > Boreal...
GAGGCGGACCGGAGATCGGATCCTCGGGCCAACGGTTGCGGCTCTCATACCGTCGCAGGATCAGCAGCACGCCTGCGCAAATCAGGAAAACGGGCCAGATCGTCGCGATGTGAATGTGGCTAAGTCCGAGTTCTTCGAGCTGAAAGGAAACCCCGAGAAGAACTAGAAAGCCGCCCCAGAACCGCGCGACCGACTCGCGATGCCGCAAGAACCTGTTCAAGCCGAAGTAAATCAGGATCAGCGGCCAGAACATGAAGATTTTATTCGCCTCGACAAATCCAAGCTGATCGAGCAGCAGGACAAAGCCCAGCAATAGAATCAGCACGCCCACAATGAAATGACGGTTGGAGCGCCTGGAGTCCATCACGGCCTTATCGAACCTCGCGAGCGCCACGACGCACGGCAGAGCGATTTGCCGGTCTCAGCGCGAGCAGGATAGCGAGCCCTGATGCCACCAGCAACAGCGGCCAGAATTGGAAAAGGTTCCCAAGCTGGGGAGCGTTGAAATGGACGGCAACCAAATTCCATGCCGACTCGACGATCATCAGAACAGGCCACAGAACGCGGGGACTGAGACGACCGTAACCGAGCATGCCCAATTGAAACACACTTCCGAGAAAAACCAGCGCGGCGGCCGGCAGCAGCAGGGCTGCGCGAAGCGTCAGCCTACCGGAAACGAACTGGGGTTTCGCGTCCGTCATAACCATCGCCTCCTGCGTGAATTCAGCGTTGAACATGGCGAGAGAATATCGGCATCGCACGGAGCCGTCGCACACTATTCGGCGAATGGGGGGGATTTACCGGCGAACGCGGGGTGTTCCGGGGGAGTCGATGCCGGGATATTCGCTTTACCGGCGGCGGGGACGCTCTGCCGGGCTAACCAACGGTTGGGGCCGCGGACGGTGCGGACAAGGGCGGCGACCGGACTGACCCGGCGTTTAGAGGGTCAAGCCAAGCCAAAAGGCTGCGACGAGCACACCTGCAAGCAGCAGCATCAATCGCAGCCATTTCTTGCGGGCCGCGACCACCAAGATCCCCATGGCACAGACCACAAATACCAGCTCCGGCCAGAAAAGGCGCGAGCTGAAGGCGTCGGTCCAATCCCCAGCGTCGTCCCGAAGCCAGACCGCCGCGACGGACGTGGTGGCAGTAAGCGAGATGGCGATGACTCCGCCAAGGGCCATGCCCTTGGCCCATTCGGGCATGGACCAAGCTTTTTTCGCGTCACGCCAATCAAGCCACGTCTGCGTAACGACGACTCCGACCAAAATCAGGACGAACAGCGCCACGTGCCCTCCTAAGTCCCCACCGCTTGCAATTGCGTCACGTCCTTGCCTGGACGAATGGCAATCGGTATTCCAAAAGGCCGTTACTTTGTCTACTGCTATGTGCTGTAGTCACAGGAAGATGGTGCTGACCCTGTCGCTCGTTGGGTTATAGCGCGCGCAAGCGGCGGGTTTTGGTGCCCAAGAATGGATCATGTAAGAACGAGTTTTCACACCGCCAAGGATGGCGAGGATGGAGGCAGCACTAGCAGTCCTGGTACTGGATCTCCTCAGGTTGCCGTTCTCACAACCGGTCGATGGCCCTGAAATGGGCATGGGCGGCCAATCTGGTAGGATGATCGAGCATATGCGAGCCCCTTGGATCATTGCGCACCGTGGCGCGTCTGGCCATGCTCCGGAAAACACGATGGCGGCGTTTGAGCGCGCCGTCGCGCTGGGCGCCCCATTCATCGAGACCGACTTGCACTTGACCCGGGACGCGCGGTTTGTTGCGATCCACGACAAGACGCTTGAACGCACGACCAACGGGAAGGGAGCGGTACGCGACTTCACGCTGGCCGAGCTGCGCGAATTGGACGCCGGAATGTGGTTTGACCGGCAGTTCATGGGCCAGCGCATTCCGACACTCGAGGAAATTCTAGAGTTTGCGCGCAAGCACGACGTGGTTTTCTATCTGGAAATTAAGTACGACTCGGCGTGGGGAATGCACCACGCGCTGGTAGCCGCGCTGGGAGGCGCCGGGAACGCGGCGCGGACCATCGTGCTTTCCTTTGATCCGTCAACACTCACCGCGCTGCGCAAGCTCGACACCTCGATCATGATGGGTCTGCTCGTCGAAGGCGAGAACCGCGACTTCGTGAAATCGGCTCTCGATGTGGGCGCCCGGCAACTCTGTCCGCGCGTTGATCTGGTGACGCGGGAGCTGGTCGATCAGGCGCACCGCTCCGACCTTCACGTTGTCACGTGGACCGTGAACGAGGCGGCCAAAATGAACTCCGTTTTTCACGCTGGCGTGGACGGGATTATGACTGATCTCCCTGATCGGCTGCGCGCCACCATCGAAGACAAACAACCCCAGACCTAGGCCGACATTTAGGCGAATGCTGCGAACAATGCGGCGAAGTGCGCAAGCGACAGCTGTTCGGCACGGGCGTCAGACCGCAGGCCACAGGATGTGAGTGCTTCGTGGATCCGTGTGTCGGGCGCAATCGTGAGCAGATTGTTGCGCAGCGTTTTGCGCTTGTGACTGAAGCAGAGCTGGATGAACTTCAGAAATTTCGGCTCGTCCGCAATATTCAGCGAAGCCCCTTCTCCTGGCATCGCCATATGCACAAGCGCTGATGTCACTTTCGGTGGAGGGCGAAACGCTCCCGGCGGAATCTTCAGCGTGATTTTCGGGCGCGTGTAGAACTGGCATGCGGCAGAGAGATATCCATATTCGCGGCCGCCCGGGCGCGCCACGACCCTCGCGGCGACCTCGAACTGCATCACCGCGTGAATCGACGAGACCTGTTTTGCGCAGCCGAACAGCTGATGAAGGATAGGCGACGTGATGTAATAGGGTAGATTCCCGTAAACGCGGAATTTTCCGCCGGCCAGCCTGGCAAGATCGAGCTCAAGCACATCGCCGGTCACCACTTCAACGCCTGGCCATTGGTCCGGTTGCGTGCGGACGGCTTCGTCGAGGTTAGCTGCTAGCCGCGTGTCGGCCTCGATGGCGATCAAGCGGCGGCTCCTGGCGGCCAGCGCGCGAGTCATCTCGCCGTGACCCGGGCCGATCTCGATCCAGACATCGTCGGGGCCCCCCGGCAGAGTATCAAGGATCCGTTTCTGCCAACCGGGACCGTTCAGGAAATGCTGACCTAGCCGTTGTCGCGCCATCGGGAGTCCGAGTGTAGCAACGGGCCACCGGGCGTGGTAGCAGTAACAAACCGAGGGGGCGTTCCGCAGATTGGCTTGACGTATTCCGGGGCGTCCGTTACCGTTTTTATTCCGGCGGAAAACCCGTGAAAATTCTATTCATAAGCTCGGAAGGACTCCCGTATTCCAAAACCGGCGGCCTCGCCGATGTCGTTGAGGCACTTCCCAGGGCCCTGCAGGCTTCCGGCCACGAGGTAGCCGTCCTGCTGCCGCGGTATCACGGCAATAAGATCACCTCGACCCTGGTCTCGAGCGTCAGCACTCAACTCGGCGACAAAATGCGCTTTCCCGCAATCGGTGAAGGCACGCCGGTCATGGGTGTCCGCTATTTTTTCGTCGACGATCCTGCATTCTTCGACCGGGCGCACCTGTACGGCGATAAGGCGGGCGACTACCCCGACAATGCCGAGCGCTTTGCCGAGTTCTCGCGCGTGGCGATCGAATTCACGAAGCGCGTTTGGCTGCCGGACGTAATTCACTGTCACGACTGGCAGTCGGCGATGGTGCCGCTGCTGCTGCGGACGCAGCACGCCAATGATCCTGTGGTGCGGTCGCTGCCGGTGGTCCTGACGATTCACAATCTGGGTTATCAGGGCTTGTTTCCGCAAACAGCGATGAAAAACATCGGGCTGCCAGACACGTTATTCACCATGGACGCGCTGGAATTCTACGGCAAGGTGAATTTCCTGAAGGGAGGATTGATCTTCGCGGATTACCTGACTACCGTGAGCCGGCGATATGCGAAGGAGATTCAGACACCGGAATACGGATGGGGGCTCGAGGGAGTGATTCGCAACCGCGCCGACCGTCTGGTCGGGATACTGAATGGGGTGGACTACGGAGTCTGGAGCCCTGAAGCCGACACGCTGATTGCACAAAAATATTCCATAAACAGTCTGGAGGGCAAGAAGGCATGCAAAAAGGACCTACTCGCATACTTTCGACTTCCACAGGAAAATCTGGACATCCCGTTGATCGGTATCGTCTCGCGGTTCGTGGATCAAAAGGGCTTCGATCTGATCGCCCAGGTTGCTGAAGAGCTGATGGATGAGAATCTCGCCCTCGTTGCGCTGGGCACCGGGCAGCCCGAATATGAAAAACTGTTCAAAGGGCTCGCCGAAAAATATTCGGCTCGCGTGGGAGTGAAAATCGGGTACGATAACACGCTCGCGCACAAGATCGAGGCAGGAGCGGACATGTTCCTGATGCCGTCCCGTTACGAGCCTTGCGGGTTGAACCAGATTTACAGCCTGCGCTATGGCACTGTTCCGGTGGTGCGCGCGACAGGCGGTCTTGACGACACGATTCAGAGCTTCGCATCGAAGACACATCAAGGGACGGGCTTCAAGTTCGAGGAGTACGACGGTGCTGCGCTACTCGGGTGCGTTCGCGCAGCGCTGAAGGCGTACCGGGACCCGAAGGTGTGGCACGCCATTCAGGCGAACGGCATGGCCAAGGATTTTTCGTGGAAAGCCTCGGCGGCCGCGTATGTCACGCTGTATGAAGCAGCTAAGAGGGCCCGAATCCCGCGGGTCGCTGGATCATCTAAATAGGGGCGCGCGGAACGGCCGTTGGCCGGGAAACCGCCACAAGAGGAAACCATGTCAGACATTCTCCAGGCAGTGACGGACGCGAGCTTTGAAGCGGACGTGATCGAGGCAAGCAAGAGCCAGCCCGTGATGGTGGATTTCTGGGCCGACTGGTGCCGCCCGTGCCACATGCTCACGCCCACGGTTGAAGAGATCGCGCGGGAGCATGCCGGTAAAGTCAAGGTTGTGAAACTCAACGTCGATGAGAATATGAATGTCCCTGGAAAATTCAGCATCCGCGGAATTCCCACGCTGCTGGTTTTCAAGGGAGGGCAAGTGGCCGACCAGATTGTCGGCGCGGTGCCGAAGGAACAGATCGTCAAGATTCTCGAACGCCACATCTCCTCCTAGGCGTTACCCCACTCGATTTTGACTCTGTAATCGGGGTTTGTTGCGCGGCCTGCAAAACGAGCGGCGCGCCCCGGTGAGCGCAGGACTGGGGCAATGGGGTGGCTTCTGTGAATATCGGCGAGTCCAGGGACCCCGCGACGGGAGAGGGCTCCCAGCAAAAGACCTGCCCAGCCTGCGGCTCAAACTTTGGATGTATGGCCACCCAGCAAGCTTGCTGGTGCGCCCAACTGAAGCTCAGCAAACACGAAGCCGCCGCTTTGCGAGCCCGTTTCACGGATTGTCTGTGTCCGGGCTGCCTTCGGCTCTCCGCCGAAAAGCCGGCACGCTGAGTCCCAAGAGGTCCACTCGAACCTTGAATCACAGCGCAGACGACGGAGTGCGGCGATGTCGATGGGCGCACAGCGCTCCGTCAATTGAATATCACGACACTGAGTGGGGTGTGCCGCTGCACGACGACCGGTCGCTGTTTGAGTTCTTGATACTCGAGGGCGCGCAAGCCGGGCTAAGCTGGGAAACGATTCTACGGAAGCGCGAAAATTATCGTCGGGCCTTCGACCGGTTCGACCCGGCGAAGGTAGCCTGCTATGACAAACGAAAAGTCGGCAAGCTGCTTGCCGATGCTGGAATTGTTCGCAATAGGTTAAAGATCGCTGCCGCGATCACAAATGCCGGGGCTTTTTTGGCCGTCCAGAAGGAGTTCGGCACCTTCGACCGCTACGTCTGGTCGTTCGTTGGCGGTAAGCCGAAGACGAATACCTGGCGGGCTTCTATCAAGCTGCCCTGCCGCTCCCCGGAATCAGACGCTTTGAGCAAGGACCTGAAGAAGCGGGGGTTCCGCTTCGTCGGCACCACGATCTGCTATGCCTTCATGCAGGCCGTTGGAATGGTCAATGACCATGCATTGGACTGCTTCCGTCGTCATGGGTGAGCCGATACGAAGTAATTCCCGTTGCCCCGATTGCCACGCCGAGGCTTCGGGCGCGACAGCGCTTGCCTCTTGACAACCGGAGGGGGAGCAGCCATGTTAGTTGACTTTACTCGCGGGGTGATGCCGCTCCAGAGTCTTGCGTACGACGGGAGAGCGACTTGAAGGTTCGAGTCTGTTTCCACGACAAATGTTTTGACGGGGCGTCGTCCGCGGCGATTTTTTCCCGCTTCTACCACGAGCGCATCGATCCCAGCGCGGAGTTCCTCTACACGGGAATGACGCACAAGGCCTCGGCGCCGTTCGAGGACGGTACCTTTGATGGCGACGAAAACGCTATCGTGGACTTCAAGTACTCAAGCTCGCCTGCTCTCACTTGGTGGTTTGACCATCACCAGAGCGCGTTCCTGAAGCCGGAAGACGCCGAGCACTTCAAACATGACCAGTCGGGCAAGAAATTCTACGATCCCACCTACAAGTCCTGCACGAAATTCCTCGCTACGATTGCTTCGGAGAAGTTTGGATTCGACGCCAAGCCGCTCGCAGAATTGATTAAGTGGGGCGACATCATTGACGGCGCACAGTTCGCATCTCCCGAAGAGGCTGTGGGGCTGACGGAACCGGCAACACAGCTCGCGCTGGTGATCGAAGCGGCGCCCGAGCCGTACCTTGTACCGCGGCTGATTCCAGACCTGGCGGAGCTGCCGCTGGCCGAAATCGTGCAATTGCCACTGGTTAAGAAGCATCTCGGTCCGTTGCTCGAGCGGCACAGGCGATCGATTGACATCATGCGGGAACGTACTGACTTTCGCGGGGGCGTGATTTATTTCGACGTGAGTGATCTGGATCTCGAGGGTTACAACAAATTCGTGCCATACTTCCTGTACCCGGACGCGTTGTATTCGGTGGGGGTAAGTGCGTCGCCGGCGCGCGCGAAGGTTTCCGTCGGCACGAATCCATGGAAGGACATTCCCCCGGACGTCAATCTTGCATCGTTGTGTGAGAAATATGGCGGTGGCGGGCATGCTCGAGTAGCTGCGATTTCGCTGGGTCCGGGAGATTTGGTCCGCGCACGCCAGGTGGCGAAGGAAATTGCGGCATCACTACGCCGTTGATAGCGGTTTATTCCGTTCTCCCTCCAAGCTGGGAACGAACTCCGCCGTGTTAGAATTGAATTTTGCTGGGCCGGTAGCTCAATGGTAGAGCAGCTGACTCTTAATCAGCGGGTTGGAGGTTCGAGTCCTCCCCGGCTCACCACTTACTCGTGGTGACCTAGCTTGAAGTTGCCTCGTGTTTGAATTCCCACATTGTCGGGACCGTTGCCGGGTCTCGTTCGAATGCTCGCGGGCTTGGCGCTGGATTCTGGTTCACCGCCGCAGACGCGGGCGAGAGACCGCACTAGATGTATTTTCTCCGTTGCAGGGCGTATAGCGACGTGAGGTAGCAGAACGCGGACAGAATCATCGCGTAGCCAAGGGCGTACGCCAGATATTTCCAGCTGCCATGCGTGACGCGATAGCTCTGGTAGATCGTTTCGGTCTGCTTTCCGAACGCTTGCACCATGGGCAGCGCGAGGTAGAGGAAATCGAAAGCTTTATCGAGGATCCGCATGAAGAGGCCAGCGTGACCTGACTGGAGCGCACCCTGCGTCCACTCGTGCGCTGCGTAAAACATGTCCGCGTTAAAGATCAGCGCGAATGTCGCTGCCACGGCCGGGTGGGCGACCGAAGCGAGCAGTGTCAAATAGGCGATTACGCCGATCGACGCGATGAGATTGTCGGTCAGGATAAAAACCAGTCCGGGGCGAACCGGCACATGCCACCAATACGACAACCCGACAGCGCTCAAAAGAACAACCAAGTGAAGCAACATTGCCACGATCACGGCTGAGAGAAAAGCGGAAGCCAGCCAGACGCTTGGCTTGCACGGTTTTGTGAATACCATCTTCAAGCTGCGATTGCGGAGATGTGAAGATATGACGAACAGTGCAACGCCGCCCGACAACAGCATCAGGCATATGTTTAGATTGGAGACGATTTCCTGGAGCGCATTGAAGCTTTGCACTCCCGAATCGCCAAAGAATGCGGGGAGCGAGCTCAGCGACGTCAGCAGAAGAAACACAAGCATGAACGCCAGCAGCAGACGGCTACGCCGGTAGTAAGCGAAGTCGGCTCGGAGGTTCGCCTGAACCAGTTCGGTCATAATTTTCCCGTCACTTTCCTAATCGGTTGCTTCCTCGCCCTTGATGAGCTCGAAGAATGAATCCTCGAGCGAATTCTTCTTCAACGAACATTCATAAAGAGTCAGGCCGGAGCCTTTGGTGTGCTGCATGAAATCGTAAAGCTTGTCCTTGGGGATGTCCGCTCTCATGACATTGCCGGTGCGCTCGACCGAGGTTGCGTAGTGCGGCGCACTGCCGTTGGCTTCAAATGCAACGCTATAAAGCTCGTTATCCACTGTCAGGAAGCTGCGTAAATCGTCCTGGGCGACCACCTTGCCGCGCTCGAGGATTGCCACGCGATTCGCGAGCATTTCGATTTCCGACAGAACGTGTGAATTCATTACGATCGTCGCACCACGCTGGTGAATTTCACGCAGGGCTTCGCGAAATTCGCGGACCAGCAGGGGATCCAGGCCGCGTGTGGGTTCATCCAGGAAGAGGAGGCGCGTTTCGTGGATCAAACATTGCGCGATGCCGACTTTCTGTTTCATACCCTTGGAACACTTTGAAAGCGGGAGCGATTTGAATTGGCCTAGGCCGAGGCGCTCGAGCGTGTCGTCGATCTTTTTCGGCGTTACGCGGCGTCCATAGAGCGACGCGTAGTAGCGCGTGGCTTCTTCAACCGTAAGATAGAGGTGGTAGTGCGGCTCTTCCGGGAGATACGCCACGTCCCGGTAGAGCTCTGATCCCAATTCCGGCACACGGCCCATCACTTCGATTTTTCCGGAGGTGGGCTTCATCAGCCCGAGCATGCAGTACATCGCCGTTGATTTCCCCGCGCCGTTCTGCCCTACGAGTGCGAAAAAATCGCCATCACGCACGTCGAGGTTGATGCCGTTGAGCGCGTGCAGCTTCTTGCGCAGCATTCCGTGCCGGAATTCGACGTGTACGTCCCCAGCGACGATCACATTCCACCAGCCAGGCAGAAACGCTTGTTGAGCGACTTGATGATTTCATCGTCGGATTGCTTCCCGAAATCCTCGGTCGCCAGCGCCTTTTCAATCTTTTTCGACGTGTCGCAGTGACAGTCTTTCACCTTGCTGTCGCATCCGCACGGACAGCCCATTTTGGAGGCGATCTGTTGCGCGCGCACGCTCAGCTTGGGGCTATCGGTACCGGAATCCTGCGCCTTGAGGGTAGGAAGGGCGGGTTGCTTCTGCGCCAGAGTTTTGTAGTTTTCAGCTGAGATCACCCGGCCCGCGCTGATCATGCCCTTGTTCTGCCGAAGCAGATCGTCGAACGCGACGTCTGCGTTCGCCAGCGCGCCCGCCTCGTAGAATTGCACGGTGCCGTTCACACCAATAACCACCGTAGTGGGGAAGGCGGTCACTCCATACTGTTTCTGGATCGCGCCGGTATCGATCCCCACTGGAAAACTAACCTTCAGCGCCTTCACGAATTGCTCGACCTTTTCGGGTGTCTCCTCGGAGTCGATGCCGACTAGGAGAAAAGGCTCCGATTGGTGCTCGTGGAAGTAGCGGTCGATCTCGGGCACCTCTTCGCGGCAGGGATCGCACCAGGTGGCGAAAAAGTTCAATACAATGAGTTTCTTGCCAATGTTATCGGAAAGCCGAAAAGTTTCGTTGCCATTTGTCTTGAGCTCGAAATCCGGAGCGATTTGTCCGCGCCAGTCGGTACTGCTGGTCATGTTCTGCGCGATTTGTTTTACATCCGCTTCGCTTGCGTGCGGCTTCACAAAGTAGTGGAACAGCCCAAGGGCCGAGCCCGTCAAGAGGATCGAAACTCTCAGCGCCGTTTTGTTCACAGGACCTCGCGGTGACGCCGGCCGGTTCGAACCGACATGCGTCACAGGGTATTCCATCAGAATTCCTATGGTCCCGGTGACCGGTCGAAAGTACAGGTGTTACGAGACAGTTACGACACGGAAGTGCCACCCAACCTCTTTGGCCGCGTAGGATGTGTGGCTTTGGACAGGAGGATGATTAACGGCCGCCCACCAAATTCTGCGCAAGGGAACCGCGGAAACTCAGCAACCCTGGGAGACGATGGACGGAGGTCGGGAAGCCGCTGGTGATCGGTGCTAGCGGATGCCAAGCGAACGACTCCGTCGTTGAAATCATAGGTCTTTTCGATCAGTTACCGTGTTGCCATCGGAGCGTTGAGTCACAATCAAACTATTCATTCGCAAATCCTGATAGACCTCCCGAAACGACTGGATCAACGAAGTTTCATGGTAGGGAACCCCGTGCGACAAGCAATAGGATCGAACGAGTTTTTGAACCTCTCGAAGCTTGTTTGTCGGCATCGTCGGAAACAAGTGGTGTTCAATCTGACAGCTCAGCCCACCGGTGCAGTAATCGATTCCTGGATGGTTCTTGATGTTCCGGCTCGTGAGGACCTGCTCGCGTAGGAAGTTGACCGCTGCGGTGCCCTGCAGTAAGGGCATCCCCTGATGATTTGGAGCGAATATCAAGGTCAGATACAGCCCCAAGAACGCCTGTTGCACCAGAAAGAACAGGATGGCATGTGGCCAGCCCAGAAGCAGATACAGCAGTCCCAAATACCAACAGACGTGCAGAATGAGCAGACTCACCTCGATGACCGGATGCGCGACCCTGTTGCGCATCAGAAATCGCAGACTGTCGACTTTCAGCACAAATGCCTCGAGCAAAGACAACGGAAAGAAGCAGAGGTGCTGGTACTTCACGGAGAGGCGTGCGAGCCCGTGCTTCTGGGCGGCCTGATCCTTCGTAAATGCGAACGGCAGTAAATCGACGTCAGGGTCGGCAGTAACGTGATTCGGAGAGGAATGATGGAGATTATGCTTGCGGAGCCACCAGCTGTAGCTGAACCCGAGTAGTAGATTTGAATGAATGAGGCCGAGGACTTCATTTTCTGTCGGAGAGCTGAAGATTTCCTGATGGCCCGCGTCATGAACGATAAAACCGAGCTGAGCAAAGACGAACGCCAGGAAAGCAGCGTTGCCGAGTTCCGCCCACGGATTGTGAAATGTCTTTATCAGCAGGAAGGCGCTAACAAGCAAAACAAAGTTGAGCAGCATCTTTCGGCCGTAATATGCCGGCTGCTTAGCCAATAGTCCGCGTTGCCGCACGAGAGTCAGTAGTTCGCGAAATTCGTCCCCAGCTGCCGATCGCATCTGTTCCTCTAACCTCCCGAACAACCGCCCGCAGTTCCGGAAGTGCAGGTTCTTGATACGCGGACGTCAAGTCTTTCGCTGACAGCTCTTAGCGTCCAAACATTCTGCTCTTGCGCCACGTTGAGGTTCGTCTCAAGAGGAGCGGATACTTTGACGGCATTGCAACGGTGCCCGTCATTCAGACCGGGCGTCGGGCGAGAGAACAGGCTGGCAAGCAGCGTATTTCGGTCAGGTCCATCGTCTCAGCTGAAAATGGTGGCTCGATACCCCGACTCAAATCTGGTCAATTTTGAACACATTTGCTATCTGACAATGGCGCTGTCAAATCCCGATAGCCCGCCTGACGCCTGGTCTCTACCAATCATACT
>Ga0209008_1000530_pt1 | contig 11776 bp, 11 predicted proteins | sample JacPin_JW_Ref_O3_FD_187963 | JGI IMG/M metagenome (GOLD analysis project Ga0209008, IMG submission 187963) | Forest soil microbial communities from Algoma, Ontario, Canada - Jack Pine, Ontario site 1_JW_Ref_O3 (SPAdes) (version 2) | ecosystem: Environmental > Terrestrial > Soil > Boreal...
GGCGTTGCTCGTTGACGCTGTGAGTGCCCTACTCTCCTGATGTCCACGCCTCGCGGTTGCATGTGTAAACTATGGAACCTTGTCTGTCGCGAACCGTTTTTCGCCATTTACCCTCACGTATCATTACATGCGATTTGCTTATTGCACCTTGAACGGAGCTTGCATGCCTGAAAAAAGAATAGCCACCGGAATCGCCGGCCTTGACGACATTCTGTTCGGCGGCTTGCCCGCGGAACATCTTTATCTGATAGAAGGCGATCCGGGAACGGGAAAAACCACCTTGGCTTTACAGTTCTTAATGGAAGGGGTGCGTGCCGGGGAAACGTCTCTTTACATAACGTTGTCGGAGTCTAAACGCGAATTGCTGATTGCCGCTGAATCTCATGGCTGGAATCTCGATAAAGTGAATATTTTCGAGTTGCTGCCCGACGAAAGCAGCCTGCGCCCGGACCAGCAGTACACGGTCTACCATGCATCCGACGTAGAGCTCGTGGATACAACGTCTGCCGTCCTTGAACAGGTCGAGAAATTGAAACCCCGCAGGGTTGTGATCGACTCCCTCTCGGAGTTGCGCATGCTCGCGCAAGATCCTCTTCGTTATCGAAGGCAGATTCTTGCCTTTAAGCAGTTTTTTGCCGGCTCGCGCTGCACGGTCCTCTTACTTGACGACCGCACCAGTACAGACCGGGACCTTCAGCTTCAGAGTATTGCTCACGGCGTTTTGTCCATGGAGAATCTTGCGCGTGAATACGGAGCCACGCGACGCCGCACTAAAATATTGAAATTGCGCGGTTCGAGTTTCCGCGAGGGTTTTCACGATTACTCCATTATCAAAGGTGGACTTGAAGTCTATCCAAGATTAATAGCAGCCGAACACCATCCCGGATTTAAACGAGAGAAACTGTTAAGCGGCGTTCCCGAGCTGGATTCTCTTTGGCAGGGCGGGGTCGATCGCGGAACCAGCACTTTGATTATGGGTCCCGCCGGATGCGGGAAATCGACAATCGCGGCTGCGTATGCAATCGCAGCGGCCAAGCGCGGGGAGCATGCCGCTATCTACCTGTTCGATGAGGGCATCGAAACAATGCTCAACAGGCTGGCGGGACTTGGCATGGACGCCTTGCCGCATATTAAGTCAGGCAGGCTTTTACTCGAGCAAATCGATCCCGCCGAAGTGTCTCCTGGAGAGTTCGTGGTCCGCGTTCGCCGAAGAGCCAATAACGGCAAATCGCGCATCATCGTCATCGATAGCCTTAACGGTTTTTTGAATGCTATGCCGGGCGAGAAATTTCTCGCAATCCAACTGCATGAACTGCTGACCTACCTCAATCAGCTTGGAATCGCTACGTTCATGGTTCTCGCGCAGCACGGACTGATTGGACGTGAAATGGAGAGTGTTGTGGACGTTAGCTATCTCGCCGATTCCGTTTTGCTTCTTCGATATTTCGAGGCAGATGGTGAGGTCAAGCAAGCCATCTCGGTGGTGAAGAACCGTTCGGGTGATCATGAACGCTCCATCCGGGAGCTCCGCATCAAGGGCGGAGTTGTGGTAGGCGAACCGCTGCTGGGGTTCAGAGGGGTACTGTCGGGAATTCCTGAACGCGAGAAGCTGCAAAAACTTAAAGCGACGAAGAACAAAAATGGCCGAAAACACTGAGATGACCCTCGACACTCAGGTTTTTGCCTCTCTACCGCGTGATGCCGAGCTTATATGCGACAGCTTGACAACTGTAGGCATCACATGTCGCAGTGGCACCTCACCCGCCACCATAGCGGCCGATATCCCAGGCCGGGCAGACATAATTATCCTATTCGAAGAAGCCCTCGATGAAGATGCCGTGCGAGTTCTGGTGGATGCCTTACGGCGTCAAGAACCGTGGTCGGACCTGCCTATAATCGTGCTAACCGGAGGAGGAGCCGTAAGCCGGAGGAGTCAAAGACTGGCGAAGATGAGTGAACCGCTTGGAAACGTCACATTTATCGAAAGACCAGTTCGTCCCATTACGCTCATCAGTTCCGTGCGTACCGCAATAAGGGCCCGGCAAAAACAATATGAGATACGCGGCCACCTGAAGAAGTTACAGGAGGCCGACGAAGCGCTTCAGCGAAGCCACGAAAGTCTTGAACGTCAGGTAGTCGAGCGGACGGCGACGCTGCACGAGCTATCCGCCAGCCTCCTTCGTTCTCAGGATGAAGAGCGCCGGCGTATCGCCCGGGAGTTGCACGATAGCCTTGGTCAGTATCTCGCGGCACTATCTATGGAGCTTCACCGATTAGCCGAGGGCGGATACTCGCAACTGACAACAGCTCTCAAGACTCTTGAGACCTGCATCAGTGAGACACGCACAATTTCCCACCTCTTGCATCCGCCTCTCCTGGATGAGGTTGGTCTCACCTCGGCCGTTCAATGGTATGTAGAGGGCTTTCAGGGACGAAGTGGAATCAAGGTTACGCTGGAGATGGCCAAAATACCACGGTTACCCCCGTCAGTTGAAACGGCGGTCTTCAGAGTGTTGCAGGAAGCGCTGACTAATATTCATCGGCATTCGGGGGCTGAAAGGGCTGAAGTGTCCCTCGCGCACGATTCTTCGGAAATCGTTCTCGACGTAGCGGATTACGGAAAGGGAATACCCAAGACCAAACTCAATCGTTTTGTGAAGTCGGGAACGGCGGGAGGTGTCGGACTGGCCGGGATACGGGAGCGCATAAGAGAGATCGGAGGAGATCTTCGAATTAGCTCAAATTCAAAGGGAACCCAGGTCCGAGTTTCGATTCCGCTTGGCGCTGTCGGTTCTTTTGGAACCTAGGGAAAGTCGCATGATTGCGGCGTGAGAAGCTGGGGTTTTCGTCTCCGCGGCGAGTTCTTCAACTCTTCAACCACCCGAACTTCGGCAACCCCAACAACAACCTAACCAGCCCATTGTTCGGCCAATCGACGCAGACGCTAGCCAGCAGTCTAGCCGGGGGCGTTGGTGCGGGCTTCAACCCTCTCTATCAGATCGGCGGCCCGCGCTCGATCCAACTAGCACCATCATCTCCCCCCGGCAACGTTGTCGATCACAACAGATCCCAAGTCATTGCCGTTCATATGGAAGACGCCACGCCCTTATGGGCTGCGCTCTACCAATCGTTAAACCTAATGCATGCTCGGGGTTACGAATATCGAAGACTATCTAGATCGGAAATGTCGAATCAATATGACGGGTGAACTATGGTGGGTAAATACGTGATTTCAATTGATTTGGTGGCCAGGGAGGGAGTTGAACCCCCGACGCCAGCCTTTTCAGGGCTCAACTGTAGAGTGTTTACAATGACGTGGAACGCACGGACGACACCGTAAGTCATTGATGGTCACCCCAGGTCAGGAGTTTTGTGGGCCTTTTGTGGGCTACGAACAATGCAGGCGATGGAGCCAAGAATATAATGGCAACTCAATATGCTCATCATCCTTGGCGGCCTGCCAGGTACTGGAAAGACGACCATTGCGCGAGAACTTGCCCGCCAGCTAGGTGCAGTTCATGTGCGTATCGATTCTATCGAGGCGGCGATTTTGGATTCAGGGGTAATCAGCTCACCAATCAACGATGCTGGCTATCGTGTGGGCAACGCAGTCGCCGCGGACAATCTCCGTATCGGCAGGACAGTGATTGCAGACTCAGTGAATCCTATTCCGCTCTCCCGCGATGCGTGGGTCGAAGTCGCGAACCGTGCCCAGGTATCTGCCGTTGAAATCGAGGTCACCTGTTCAGATACCAAAGAACATCAGCGTCGGGTGGAAACACGTATACCCGACATTCCCAGACCGCGGTCCCTTACTTGGCAAGACGTAGTCTCACGAGACTACCGCCCATGGAACCGCGAGCATGTTGTGATTGATACCGCCAACCGGACCGTCGAGCAGGTCGTCACGATACTTTGCGGAGCGATTCCCAAACCGTAGTCAAAAATCGCTGCCCCGCCTCCGCGTGCCCATCCCCGGTGGCGCCCCTTGCGGAAATTACCATGGCAGATCCGCATTTTGAGACTCTGCTTACAGATTGCCCGGGTCAGTTTTGGAAAGCAGACGTGGTCAACTTTTCGCGAGCGCCGAAGCTATGTGGGAGAAGATTCGAGATGAACGCTATTGCCCGCGAGCGTATCGGTCGCGTACAAATCCGTCGCGTGGCGAGTGCCTCGTGAACGACCCACTTCACCCAGTTCCAGAAATGGGGAAAAGGCGTATGGGTGTCTGCAGCAAATGCCATGCCAACAAAGCAAACACTATCTTGGAATCAGATATGATCCAGGAATGTTCTCGTCTAGCGTTGCTAGGACCGCACCCTTCGCGGTCGCAAGCTTGCTCAAGTGACCATCGGTAATTTGCTTAGGCGCTCTGACCCAACCCGGAAGATGAGAAACATCGTGTTCGTCTGGAAGGAATGTGAGTCGAGACGTGCGGCCCTCCTTAAGACGCAGCAACAGTGTGCGCGCTTGAGCGACGGTGAATCCATAGGCCGGGGCTTGGGCTAGCACACGCAGAAATCCGAGCTCGGTGATCGAGCAACTCCCCAACTGCGGTGAATTACTCGATTGGACCCAGGAAGCAACGCGAGCGTGGAATTCGTGATTAATGAACCCGAGGGCGACCAGAGCATTCACATCGAGCAAGTAGATCATGGGAAGTTTGCCAAGATCTCTTCAACTTCCTTGCTGCTTAACGTCGGCGCGTTTGGGCCCGCGCTCAGAGCCGGTAGCCCGGTAACCGGATCCGTCACAAGTCTTGGTCGATGAGCCCGTTTCTTGCGCGGCGTCAATACAATACTCCCATCCTCTATATTGGCGTCCAGCGGATCGCCTGCACGGATATCGAGGCGGCGCCGAAGTGGCCCCGGAAGAACGACTTGTCCCTTCGTGGAAACTTTGGTCTGCATGGTAAGACAATCTTACCCTCATGGCGCCGATTTCGCAATACCTCATCTTCTGTTTCTACCGAAAATTCTGCGCAGCCCATCGCGCATAGTAATCGAAAGGGACGTGCCATTGAGACAAAACTGCAGCGGCTCCTCGACGGCAAGCGAGTCCGAATGAACTGACGAGATGCCATCCTTTATCGTCCGAACCCGGACATTGAAAGTATCGACGGGCATGGCTTTCATCGCCGCCTTCATTTCCTCGCGCGGACAGGTTTTTCGTGACCTGCTCATACCAGAGCCGGCGATGGGTGCTCGCCCAGGCTGTGGAGACTTCTCCGCGAACGATCGAGGCGGCGCGATGTCCTGCCGCAGAGGTGAAGACTTTAGAGGATCGTGGGGAGCGCCTACGATGATGGCGCTTGAGGGCGGCAGCTTTGGCCTTCAAATAGGAGGCGAGGCAACAGACTTCGTGCTGCTGATAATGAATGAGCGGGGTGCGAACGGAATTCTCGCCAGCAAAGTGAAGCTTGGAGCGGATGCTTCGGTTGCGGCAGGCCCGGTCGGCCGGACTGCCTCAGCGGAAACGGACGCCACCTTACGTGCGGACATCTTGAGTTATTCCCGAGCCCGCGGCGCATTTGTCGGCGTGTCACTCGAGGGATCAACCATTGGTCCCGATAATGGCGCCAATCGCAAGATTTACGGACAGGAAATACCAGCAAGGCAGATCGTTCTGTCTGGGCAGGTCGGTATCCCGCCCGCAGCTCAGGCGATGATTTCGATGCTGGATTCCAGGACTCCAAGGCATAAGTCCTGACCCGAGGAGATTCGCTTCGCCGTCACTTCAGCGGAATTAAGGAGACAAATTGCGATCACGTGGCTCAACTACCTTGCGCATCCTGGGTTCGCAGATTCTTGTTTGTCTCGGAGGTGCAACGGCTGCGCTTGCAGATCCCGAGCAGCCTTTGAGCCCGACGATATCTTTGCGCCCGCGTCGACCCCGGCAAAGTCGATCTTCGGACTGTCTCTGTTCGTACTCGCGGTCACAGGAGCCATTTTTCTAGTCGTCTTCGCGCTGCTGCTTTATTCCGTTGTGAAGTTCAGGCAGAGAAACAATGATGATGGACGCGAGCCTCCTCAGGTGTACGGCAGCAATGCAATCAGGTAGAGCTCGCTTGGCCCGTCATCCCAGTCCTCATTCTTGTGGCTCTGTTCATGGCGACCGCGCGAGTGATTGCCAGCGTGCAGAAGATCGTGCAGCCCGACAATGCGATCGAAGCCCAAGGTTGTTCACCAATTCGATTTAAATATGTCAGGAGCAACCTGGGATTCGGACGCCAAAATCGGACAGCGACTTCAGCTTCGCCCATAGTCCGTGGGATCTCGCCTTTCAACGGCGAAGGTCTCCAGGAACTCATGATCGGTTATCGCGCCCAAGATTGTTTCACGTAACTCCGAGGAAATAAACGGCGGGCGTTATTGAACCTTTCCGAACCCACCGCCAAAACGCCGCAGGCGGCAAGTGATTTGCGGACGCTGGAGCGCGACGGCAAGCGGAAACTTGGCCACTGTCTGCGACAAGGCAGCGTCCGCGAACCCACTGCTCCACGCGTGCAACGACTATCTGGCACTCAGAATTCGACTTCTAGGTGCACCAACAACATTTGATGATTCTGGGGCGTCTTCCCGCGCGAGTTCTTCCCAATCAGAATCGGCGACGATTCCGATGCGACCTTCGGCGGTAACAATGTCCCCGCTAGCCGTCGGAGCGCAGCATGCCAAAGTCTGCGCTCAAAAACGATGTCGAGGCGTAATTCACAGAATTCAAACCCCCGACGCCAGCCTTTTCAGGGCCGTTCTCTGCCGGAGACTCGGATTGTCTAATCTGAATCGAACTTCGTGACGGAGGCCTTGATTTCCGGGAAGTGAAGAGTTGAAGAGAGCCTTCGCCTTATTCACGAACACCCGGGCAACGGCGAAGATTTTACTTCAACCGCAAACGGTGGAGCGTGACCGCTTTCGGGTGGCCCATCTGGTCACCTGAATCGCAGCGGTAACTTCTAACTTCGTTCTGATCGCGGCGTCAAGAGCTCAGATTGGCCTTCCTGTCGGCAAATTTTCTGGCGGCGAAATGGCTTACTGCTGTTGTTGCGCCTCTATAAACTCCACTTGCTGCGTCTCATCAAGAAACTGTGACCATTCCTCGTCCGCGGCGAACTCCTCGTCAGGAGGAAGCACCGCTTGCGACGGTGTCACTCGCACTCGAACCTGAAGCTGAGTCTCAGCCTTCCCCTTCATCACGCCCATGGTCGGCGGAACATCGGCATAATCGCGGCCGATCGCTGTGCGGATATGCTGCGCTCCCGCCAGTCGATTAATTGTCGGATCGAATCCTATCCACCCCAAACCGGGCAGCAGAGCCTCCACCCAAGCGTGCGTCGCGCCGTCCCCCGCCGCATTCACGCTATCGCCTCCGTGGTAAAGATACCCACTCACGTAGCGGCAGGGAATTCGCGCGTTTCGCACCAGCCCGATCATGATGTGCGCAAAATCCTGGCACACGCCCTGCCTTGATTTCAGCGCATGCTCGATCGGAGAATTTACCGCCGTGCTCTTTTTCACATAACTGAAACTGTCATGAATTCCGGAACTAATTCCCTGGAGAAACGCCAACGGACTTCGGCCTTCCCGCTTGTCCGCGCCGATCTCTGTTGCTAGCTCCTCCAGTTCCGGCGACGAGCGCGCATAAAAGCTCGGCATGAGCATGTCCCAGTAGTCGTTTTTTTCGACGAGGCACTCCAACTCCTGCCATCCTCCGTACTCCATGACCTCCGGAACCTGGGGCTGAGCGTCAATATTTACCAGCGCATCGGAAATGATCGTGAGCTGCCCGTGCCGCGAAGGCAGATCGAAATGATGCACCAGATTGCCATACGAATCGGTATAGCCAAAAATCCGCGCCTGCGGATTTACCGACAGCTGAAACACAAAGCAGCGCTGATTGCCCTCGCTCCGCGGATGCATGCGCACTTCCATCATGCTCTGCCAGATTAATTGGCTGTAGCGATATCTCGTAAAATGTCGGATGGCGTAAAACATCAGGTTTCGAAAGCAACTTCAATCGGATATTCGATATAAACTTCGTGCACCGCTGCATGCAGCTCGCGACATTGCTCGATAATCCCCGCCAGATATTGGTGCAGCCCGGCAATGATTTCGCCCACCTGCACGTACGCCACCATCGATCGCAAACGCCCGATCAATCTTTCAACCTTCTCCGTCCGGCGGCTCAGCGAAAGATTACTGATCGAGGTCAAAGCCTCATGCATTCGGTCCAGCGAATAACGCACCGAATAAGGAAACTCCGGCTTCAACAAAAGAAAATTCGCAATCCGACCCGGTTTCAGTTCCGCCGTGCACGCCTTGCAATACGCTTCAAACGCCGCGCAACTGCTCAATAATCCCACCCAGTCCAGATCGTCCGCATGTTTGTTAACCGTAAAATAAGCGTCCAGTAGAACGCAGAGATTGCAGGCTCGCTCTATATATTTGCCGAGCTGAATAAAATGCCAGGCCTCATCGTGATTCATGGTCGCGCCGGTGATTCCGCTGAACCGGTACGAACCTTCCCGCACCAGGCTGACCACGCGCATCGCGCCCGCGTCATCATCGGGCTGAAGCTCGAAACCGTTGACGTCATGGAAGAGCCGATTCAGGTGCTCCCACATGTCCGAACTGATCGCCTCGCGTACCTGCCGCGCATTTTCGCGAGCTCCGCCGATGCACTTCACAATCGAAAATGCTCCCTCCGGATCGGCGACCAAAAGAAAAAGCGCCCGCTGCGGGTCGACATTGCCGGCGGCCGCGCCAGGAGCCAGCGATGACACAGCGCGAAACCAGCGCTCCTCCGTCGTAAATTTTGCCGGATTCAGAATCAGGCCGTAAGTCGCCTTTAACACGCGCGAGGCATTGTCCGCCCGTTCAAAATAGCGGCTCATCCAATAAAGACTGTCGGCGACGCGCGAAAGCATGAAACTCCCCACCCACTTCGTCTAAATTTCCAATTCTGGATTTCAAAGAGATTGTTCGATCCGAAATCAATTCTGCAAAACCCAAGTATCCTTGGACCCGCCGCCCTGCGACGAATTCACCACCAGCGAGCCCTTTCGCAGCGCCACGCGAGTCAGCCCTCCGGGCACAATCGTGATCTTTTCGCCATAAAGAACATAAGGCCGCAGATCGACGTGGCGCGGCTCGATGCTCCCATTCACGAAACACGGCGCCGTCGAAAGATTGATCGTCGGCTGCGCAATATAATTTCGCGGCTGCGCCAGAATCTTCTCCCGAAACTCCGACCGCTCCTGCTCTGTGCTATGCGGGCCGATCAGCATCCCGTACCCGCCCGACTCGCCCACCGCTTTCACCACGTACTCATCCAGCCTCTGGCAAACATGGTCGCGTTGCCCCGGGTCGGACATCAGGAGAGTTTCGACATTTTCCAGAATCGGATCCTGATCGAGATAGTAGCGAATGATCTTCGGCACATAAGCATAGATCGCCTTATCGTCGGCGACCCCCGTCCCCAGCGCATTAGCAAATGCCACGTTGCCAGCGCGATAGGCGTTAAAAAGTCCGACAGCGCCCAGCGCCGACCCATGCTCAAAAACCAGCGGATCCAGATAGTCGTCGTCAATCCTGCGATAGATGACATCCACGCGTTGCAACCCGAAGGTCGTCCGCATGTAGACGACATTGTCGTGCACCACTAAATCTCGCCCCTCGACCAGCTCAATCCCCATCTGCCGCGCCAGATAGGTATGTTCAAAATAAGCAGAGTTGTAGGCCCCCGGGGTGAGCAAGACGACGGTCGGCTCCGAACGCCCCTCCGGAGCGAGCGACCGCAGCGTCGACAATAGCGCCTGGCTGTAATGCTCAATCGGCCGCACCCGGCACTTTTGAAACAGGGAAGGGAATATCTGCTTCATCACCCTGCGGCTGGTGAGCATGTACGACACGCCGCTGGGGACGCGCAAATTGTCCTCCAGCACGACAAAATTACCCTCCGGCGTTCGTATCAGGTCAGTGCCCACCACCGTTACATAAACATCGCGAGGCACCTTGATGCCGCGCATCTCGCGCCGATAATGCTTGCAGGTATAGATGATGCTTCCAGGCACCACCCCATCCGCAATGATTTTGCCCTCGTGGTACACATCCTTGAGAAACAAATTTAGCGCCGTGATCCGCTGCGTCAGTCCGCGCTCGATTTTTTCCCACTCCGCCGCCGTGATAATTCTCGGCAGCAGATCGTGAGGAAAAATCCGCTCCGTGCCCTTGTCGTTGCCATAAACCGTGAAAGTGATTCCCTGATTAAAAAAAGACTGGTCAGCCTCTTGTTTGCTGCGCCTCAACTCGTCAGGGCCAAGATTCTGAAGCAGGTTGTGAAGGGGACGATATTGTTTTCGCGGATGGTCGACGGCGGAAAACATCTCGTCGTAAGCGCCGTTGAGTTCGTACGGTTGTACGATCTCCGCACTGCCACGATCGGAAGTATCCGCTTCGATAATCATCGGTGTGCGAAACCTCCGCCAGCATAGCCCACCCGGCGGGGCGGTGGTGATGGGAAAAACTGATTCGCTTAATCGAAGAAACAGCGCCACCCGACTCCGAACAGTCGAGCGACCTGGGCAGCTGGCCGGTCCGAACGGACCGACCCGCCTATCCTCTGATTCGCGCGACTTCTATGGTGCTTTCGGAGGGAATTTCGTTGCCAGCGCTCTCGAATTCAATGTCAGGCAACTGCTCTACCGCGCGCCGAAGCGATTGCTCCCAGCTCGTATGGATCAAGTTTAGGTCCCTATCCCCGGCCGAAACCCGCCGGTAGCGCGTGATTTGCAGACTATCTTTCTTATATAGCAGCAGATCAAACGGCGGTCCCACCGTCACATTTGACCGCATAGTGGCATCGAGCGAGAGCAGAGCATATTTCGCCGCGACCTCCAGCGAGGTCGTAGGTTGAATGCCGCGATCTAAGATCGGCCGCCCATACTTGCATTCGCCCAGTTGCAGGTACAAAGAATCATCCGTAGCCGCCAGCGGGTTCCCCTGCGGATAAATCAGATAAAGATTCGGCTCCTGCCCGCGAACCTGCCCGCCCAGCAACAAATGCACATTAAAGCTGAAAGAATCGCGCTCCAGCGAAGCGCGGTCAATATCCGAGACTCGCCGCACGCAGTCGCCCACGATGCGCGCCGCGTCATACAGAGAATTTGCTTGCGCAAGCCCCCGCCCGGAGTCGAAATCATCTCCCAGCAGAGTGATCACAGACTGGCTTATCGAGAGGCTGCCGCTGGTCAAAATTACAAAGACCCGCTGTCCCGGTTGCACGAAGCGAAACATTTTGCGGCAGACATTGACCTGATCAAACCCGGCGTTGGTCCTTGAATCCGAGGCCAGTACCAACCCTTCCCGCGTGGCGATTCCCAAACAATAGGTCACTTTTCCCTCTACAATAAACTTACCGAATCATACACCGCTTGCCTATACCAAATTTGTAATGCAGCCCAGCAAGAAATAAGATGGAAGACTCGCCGATTGTCATGCTATTTTCAGCATCTCATCTCCGCAAGAAAACTTTGCACTCTTTTGCACTCTTATGTTGATTCGTCTTGGCTACGATATTCAATTCGAAACGGTTGGAGAAGTGCCGATCGTAACCCTGCTCAACGTTCACCCCTCGCGAAAAAAAGACCTGCGCGAACCTGACGAACTCCACACCGATCCGCTGGTGAAAGTTGAGAATTACGAGGATACCTTTGGCAATCACAGTTGCCGCCTCCTGGCGCCCCACGGCAAGATTCGCTTCCAGAATTCCACGCTGATCG
>Ga0209008_1000532_pt1 | contig 11750 bp, 14 predicted proteins | sample JacPin_JW_Ref_O3_FD_187963 | JGI IMG/M metagenome (GOLD analysis project Ga0209008, IMG submission 187963) | Forest soil microbial communities from Algoma, Ontario, Canada - Jack Pine, Ontario site 1_JW_Ref_O3 (SPAdes) (version 2) | ecosystem: Environmental > Terrestrial > Soil > Boreal...
TAGCGCATGGCCGAAAGCAGTTTGGCCGCATATTCTTCGTTGCCACGTGACGCAAAACGCGAACTGAGCGCAGCGCTGATCACCGGCGTCGGAATGCCCTCATCCACCGCTGCCTGCACTGTCCACCGTCCCTCTCCGGAATCCGACACGCGGCCCGCAAAATTCGAGAGATCAGGATTTTCTCGCAAAGCCGCGGCCGTCAGATCAAGCAGCCACGAACCGATAACACTGCCGCGTCGCCAGACCTCCGCCACCTCTGGCATGTCCATGTCATATTGATAGAGTTCGGGATGGCGCAGCGGTGTTGTCTCGGCGTCCTCATCGCGCTTCATCTTGCCGACGTTGGCATTCTTAATGATGTTCAATCCCTCGGCAAAGGCAGCCATCATCCCGTACTCGATACCGTTATGGACCATCTTTACGAAGTGACCCGCGCCGTTCGGGCCGCAGCGCAAGTAGCCGTTTTCTGATGTCGAGGGCTCGCCGGTCCGCCCTGGCGTCCGCGCCGCTGAGCCAACACCTGGAGCCAATGACTCGAAGATCGGATTGAGATGACTCACAATCGCTTCCTCCCCGCCGATCATCAGACAGTATCCCCGCTCCGATCCCCATACGCCCCCGCTGGTTCCGCAATCGACGTAGTGGATTCCTTTCCTCTTTAATTCACCCGTGCGGCGAATATCGTCATGGTAGTAGGAATTGCCACCGTCGATTACGATGTCGCCCGGTTCGAGCACAGGTGTGAGCGAAGTCAATACGGAATCGACGACCGCCGCCGGAACCATCATCCACACGGCGCGCGGTTTGCTAAGTGCTTTCGCAAAATCCGCGATACTGCCGGAAGACTTGGCGCCTTTCGCCACCATATCTTTCACGGCTTGCGGATGCGTGTCAGACACTACGCACTCGTGACCGGCTTTCATCAGCCGTTGCACCATGTTCGAGCCCATTCGTCCCAGGCCTATCATTCCGAGTTGCATTCGTTTCCTCCTCAAATGGTGGGACGTAGCGGGTCAACCGCCGCCCCTTATAGTATTCAGGCACCGCGTGACTTCGCGGCGCGGTATTTCCCGACAAAGATAACTACCACACGAACATGCGGGCACCAGAGCCGGGAGAGCGGACTCGCCCAATCTGGACGGACGGTACGTGGACCGGAGTCACCTCACCTTGATCCGAGGTAGGGAGTTCCGGCCGCAGGGCGCTGATCTCTTCTAACTCGACAGCACCGTGCCGGTTCATAATCTCGGTAGCCATGTCCACTTTTTTTCCCAAACCTGTCACAAAAACCATGACGCCTCCGCGACGTACTCCGCGAACATAAGCCTCTGCTTCCCCTTCGAGGACTCCGAAAGCTGTGAGATCACGAGTCAACTCCACTTTAAAGTCAGTGTGTGGCGTGCTCATGAGTCCGCTCCCTGCCATCTCCAGCGGCTCTTTCAAAATGCGGACGTCCGTTCGAAGGAAGCCTGTGGCCTGGAGATCGCGAACAACCTCGTCGGCCAACTCTGAATTCTCAAACAAGCCCACCGCAGTTTTTGCCATGTTGGCCTCCACCAATCTAAGTTGTCACCGAAGCTGGGAAACACTAAACAGAAGTCAATTGCTTGGCACCATTGTGGTTGCCGTTGGCGTTGACTTCGCTTTCTTTTTCTTTGTCCCTGCGTTCTTGGCCCAACCCCATGGTCAGCGCTGTCATTCCGGCCAGACCGCCTAACTGCATCGTTTCAATGGCGGAACTGGGAACAATGGCGATCGTAAAATTTTGCACCATTCGCTCTGGACTGCGGAAGCGAGGCTGGGCGCTTGCCATACATGAGCAATCGCCCAAACCATTGCAATCTCGCTTTCGTCAGAAGCCACTATTCAGCTTTAGCTACGTGGGCGTATCCGCCAAGTTCCTCCACCAACTCTCGGGCCGAAGCAGGGACAGCAACTTTGCCGTCAAGAATTTCATGGCGGTTTACATCGTCGCCATACATGGCTTTGTCACCACTTTTATCGGCTTGCATTACAGCACCATCCAGGCTCACTCCGGCAAAAACGCCTTTGGACCGCGAGTAAGACAGAATCTCCGCATTCAATTTAAGGTCAGTGGCAGCAGTAGCATTCCGACCCACGGGCCCGGCCGCTACAGAAGCGTCTGCTCCAAGCTTGAATTTGTCGCTCATTAGGCTTTGCAAGGCATGATCGTTCATGAAGAGCATCACGATGTCAGTGGAAGAGCCCCCGATCTGATAGCCCACACTTCCGCTATCAATAGCCACAAACATGGGAGCGCTCCAGCCATGCTCGGTGCGACAGGTTGCTATTCCCCTGCCGTGGCTACCACCGAATACGAAGGCAAACTTCTTGTCCCCTGGAATGATGGCAATACACTTTGCCGATTCCAGAAGTCCCGAAGGAATGCCCTGATCCGGAGTATTCATGATCTCCTTGAAGACTTGGGCAGCTTTCTGGGTACGATTCACATCATCTTCGCGGTCTGAGGCGACAGCGGTTAAACTTGCAATCGCTATCAGGATTGTTACGGCCGAAATACGTTTCAACATTGTTATCTCCATTCAAGTTTGAACTCGTTAAGAGCAAGGGCTCGCTGAGAGCAGTACCGTACGTTTCCACAGCGCAAGTCACTCCCACGCACAGCAGGTGCGAACTGGATTTGACTCGTCGGTATCACTTTTCTGCTGGTAACGGCGGCGGCCTTTAGAGAAAATTCTAGGCGTTACTAACGGGTCATTACTGGTCAATAGTGCGCACCTGCAACTGTTGGTACTTTTAGGCTAGTATTTTCACGGAACGGACAGCAGTGCAGCTTGTTCGCTTGTTCAGCAGCCTTACCCAGAAGAGCTTCTCGTGCCTCATCAATCGAATCGACCAAGAGGATGATTCTTGCCATGAAGAAAAATATCTGGAGGGCGGTCATCGAGGTAAGCTTTATCATCTTTCTGTTTTATTCCAATCTCTTGATGGGGGAATTTGAGCGTTCCGGTATGGGGGTGAAGAGGGGCGTAGTGTGGGCAATCGAAGATGTATTCACTATTGCCAATTTCGAAATTGCCGCGACAGCCGGACTCATTGGGTATATCGTTTTTGAGTTTCTTCGGAAGAGATTCTAGGCAAAGTTGTCTCTGACCTTTGGCCGCAAGAGAAACAGCAATAGTCCACGGGCAATCGAACCCTCCAAACCCCTAACGCCTTCTGACCGAGCATGTGAAACGAATCGAATGCATGGACCTGGGTGAGCACAGTGCTCGTGCCTCTGTCGCGACAAGGCAGAGGCCGCGGTGTTTGCGCTACAAGCGCAAATTCGCCAAGGATTGACGGCTTTTCTAAGCGCCACCTGGCTTGAGAGTTTCCATCGCAGTTCGACCCAAGAAGATGAGGGTGGATGCAGCACAACGTGGGTCCATCGCTCCCAAGCACGCTCACGATGCCATCGCGCCACAGCAGGCAGTGGAGTTAGTATTGGAGCACGTAGGCGTCGCCATCCTCACGCAGCCCACTGCGCCAGGGTTTCATCCTGACGGTGTGGTCGTAAAGCTGCTTTCCGATGCATCGTTGTGCTTCAAAACATGCGTGATCCTGAGAGCCGATAACACGTCCCGGCTCATAGAGGAATACGTTCGAATGTTCCTCCGCAAATATGCACCCCAACGCCTGCCACCAAAGCGAACGGAATTGTCGCTGGCTACTAGAGTTGTCAGCTGGGAAAAGGCAATTGGTCCCTCGCGCCGGTGACAGCATGGCCTGGCGAGGTCGCGACGCCGGAGCGAGAGAGCATAGAATTGATGGTTTAATCGGCTGCAGACCCGGAATGGGTAAAGGGGGAGTCAGTGGATCTCGAAGTAAACCTGCGAAGCTATCTTGACGGCGGTACCAATTCCGACGGCCGCGAGCCAAACGCGGGGTACGCATCATTCGACTACTGCTTCAACTACTTCCAGCCCTTTCGCGACTCCGGAAACGTCTGCGCGCTAGCAAGTCCCGGTGTCCGTTACAGCCGGAGCCGGTGGAGTAACGGAGGTAAGGGAACCGATGGCTCGGCAACTTCGTCAAGAAATGATAGCGGAACAGTTCGGTCGGGAGAGCGAAGAAACATGCAAGAACTCGAAGTTTATTCCATGATTGGCGCGGAAGGATTCACACGCCTGGTCGCCGCATTCTATCGACAAGTCCCGCAAGACGACCTTCTGGGGCCCATGTACCCGGCGACGGATCTTCCCGGTGCCCAGCAGCGGCTCCGAGATTTCCTGATCGGCCGATTCGGAGGGCCCCAGACTTACATCGAACAGAGAGGGCACCCACGCCTCCGCGCGCGGCATTCTCCGTTCCATATAGATCAGGCTGCCCGCGACCGATGGATGCGCTTGATGAATAGTGCTTTTGGGGAAGCTGCACTGCCGGCAGAGGCCGAGCAAGTCCTTCGGAAATTCCTCGACGGAATGTCGAGCTTCATGATCAATCGGGTGGAGCCTTGAGTCCGCTACCCAAAGCGACCGCGCGGTAGAGCTTGTGGCTGTTGCTGGTGCGACGAATAGAGGATCTCCCACGAAAGCCGAAACCTGGTCCCCGCCGTCAGGGCAATGATCTCGCATTGGTTTATGGACAACGAAGCGAAAAGGCCCAAGTTCTATACCATGACCGGAGGTCAAACTTCCGACTGACGCAGCCGTCGATGCCGAAATAGACCTGTGCAATTCTGGCGACGTTTACTTCCTCCGAGCACGGCTTAACGTCAGCCTGCCGGGCTTGGAGCGCGTAGTCGCCCAGGCCATCGCGGACGCCACGCACGACACGACATGTGCATATTCCAACGCTACACGGGGCAACATCGACGTTACGGTCAAGTGGTGTGAGCCGGACCTGTAGCAACCGTTTTACAAGAACCCCCTCGGCGCCTGCAGGCTGTGATTGCGGCCGGAGCGTGACGGAACTATGACTTCAATCTTGATGCAACGAAGGAGAACCATGACCGCAGTGAAATTAGAAGATGCCCGCCGCGTAATAGGCGCGGCAGAGAAGAAAGCCGCGGAAATTGGCCAGCCCATGAACATCGCAGTGGCTGACGAAGGCAGAAACATCGTATCCCACGTTCGTATGGACAACGCATGGATTGGCAGCATTGATATCGCGATGAAGAAGGCTTACACGTCGCGCGCATTTGACATTGAAACGAAGGAATTGGCTAAGCACTCTCAATCGGGAGCCGAGTTCTTCGGCATTCATGTTTCAAACAATGGCAAAATTATGATTTTTGCTGGCGGCATCCCGCTGAAACTGGATGGCAAAGTAGTTGGGGCGATTGGCGTCAGCAGTGGTTCCGGCGATCAGGATCATGCTGTCGCCGCGGCCGGTGCTGCCGCGTTCTAACCACGCCGGACAGAACAGAACCACAAGAGTAAGGACTAATTAATGTCACATCATTATTCCGGCCCTGACTTCAGCTTTCCGCACGGGGACGCTCGACTGGATTTCACTGATCTATATGCGTTTCCGAAACCTGGAGACGCCAGTAAATCCATTCTGATCATGAACGTGCATCCGTCTGCCAGCGAAAACCCCCCGGGGCCTACTACGACCGAGCCTTTCGCACTCTTGGAATCACAGACCATGCGTACACGGAGGTTAGCTCCGTTCTTAAAGGTGAAGTGAAGGAAGGGGACGACGTGATCATTCGATCAGTAGCGCCCAAAACCTCAGCGCTAGGGGCTTTACGGCGCTAGTACCGCAATTCGAACCAACCCCATGGAAACGATACCCGCCGCCAACCAACTCGAACCCACGGCAGCCGCCTCTTCGGCAAGCGCGGTCATCCGCGTCGAGGACGCCCACAAGTATTACGAACTAGGCGAGACACGAGTGCACGCGCTGCGTGGTGTAAGCATTGAAATCCACCGAGGGGAATTTGTGGCGATCATGGGGGCGAGCGGAAGTGGCAAATCCACCTTCATGAACATTCTTGGCTGTCTGGACCGCCTCAGCATGGGAAGATACTTGCTCGAAGGGATCGATGTCTCCAGACACGACAAGAAGGCCCTGGCACTCATCCGGAACGAGAAACTCGGATTTGTTTTCCAAGGGTTCAATCTCCTGGCCCGGACAACGGCCCTCGAAAATACCGAGTTACCCACTCTGTACGCGAAGATCGATAACACAGAGCGACGAAAACGTGCTGCCGATGCATTGGCGATGGTCGGTCTCACAGAACGGGCACAGCATTTCCCCTCGCAAATGTCCGGCGGACAACAACAGCGGGTGGCCATAGTACGGGCGCTGGTGAATTGTCCTTCCATCCTGCTGGCGGACGAGCCCACCGGTAATCTCGACAGTCGTACTTCTGTCGAGATCATGGAGATCTTCCAGAACCTGAACGACAAGGGGCTAACGATCGTGCTGGTTACTCACGAGCACGACATCGCTGAGTTTGCTAAGCGTGTGCTGGTCTTCCGGGATGGAAAAATTCGCAAGGACGATCCAGCACTCAGTCGGCCCAGAGCCAGCGAGGTGCTGAAAACGTTGCCGACGCTCGAAGACTGAGGTCATGATTTCGATTTGGACTGCGATTCGGGGACTTACATTTATCCCAGAATGGCGCGATTGAGCAAGAATTAGACGGTTGAAGCACCACTGTAAAAAATTGAAAACATTCAGTACGACGCCCCGAATCCCGAATTCGGGACCAGGGTTCCCCGTTCGCACTATCTCGTAGGTCAGAGAATCAGGGTCCAATTGGGGTTCAGTGCGCCGACCGTTGTGCGGCATTCGCTGATGTGCTGTTGCGAGTTCCTAGGCCGATTACCATGGCCATGTCTTTGGGATAGACCACCTCGCGTCCACGCGCCAGAAAATGGTAATAGATAGACGTCGCCGCTCCATATGAACCGAAGCCGGCCCGTAGTGTGCGTGAATTCGCCGCCAGTGCAACAACCATCCCCACTAGCTTGAATCCGGATGCGCCATTCGCCGCTCCGTTTCCCGCTTCACCGACGCTCTGGCCACCCTGCCCCGCATCGCGGTCGGGAGAAGCCTGCGATGCCGCCAACATCACTTGAATTCCAATTATCAAATATCTGGTCTGCGGAGTTGTCACTTCCGCCCCACCTTCGTTGTCAAGTTTCAGGTGTTCGCCCTTGGCTACAACCACGCCTTCGAGGTTGGTCTCAACCTTTTGCTCGATTCCATTCGGGGGCGCAACCTCTCGAAATAAGGTTCGCAACTGGCCGTTGCGGCCTAATCGACGCGCTGGAGAAACTTGCATTACCGAGCCTTTAATCACGCTTCCTTCCGGCAGAATAAGATGATTTGACGCGACTAGCGGCTCGGTAATCACCGCTCCTACTGGGTCTCCCACCTTCGCCGTCGCAGAGCTCAATCCTGTCTCCAACCGGGCATGTACCACGCTGCCCGTCGGCGGCGGCGCCCCAATGTCGCTCATCGCTCCCGGCATTACCGCCTCGGTCCCAAAATTCAAAGGCTGCAACAAGTTCGCATCAAAACCTGTGCCCGCGTCAATATATTGCGGATGCACCGGCAACTGCGCTAGGACAATCCTCTTTACCTTGTGCATCTTTCCCGGTTCATGGATCTTCTTCTGCAAGTCATTCCATTGCTGGTGTATGGCTTGCCGCGTTGCGCTAACCTTGTTCGACGCGGCGTCCTGCACTTTGTTCTTTTTCTTCTCCGCCTCATTCGCAGAGACGAACCGCAGTACTCCATCCGGGGCAGGAGAGGCGATCGTATGCAAAGCCACAGTTTTCCCATCGGCCGTCACCAATTCGTCAAACTGCACATGCACCTTACGCACTGGTGAAAAATTCGCATTCGCCGCCTGCATCGTTCGGGTCATTTTTGGCACATGGTCAATCGCCGATACTTTGCCATGAACCAGCGTTCCGACCGGGATCAGCAACTTGTCGAACGCATACACTGGTTCCGTTGTTTTGCCCTGAATTGTCTGACCCACTGCGCGAATCCGCACCTCAGAGTCAATCGCCACTTTGATCGGAGTGCCCGCCTCAACCGTCATCGGCATCACTATCGGCACGTCGATTCTGGGCTCCGTCTGACTTGCAGGCATATCCATGCTTCGCTGTGTGCCGCCCGGCGGCCGCGGCTTTAGTGTCTGCGCGACATTGACCACACTACACATTCCAACCATCAACACTGTCAGTCCGATTACAGTTGGTCGCATTCAAATGACTCCAGAGTTGTTTCGCATAGGAAGAGCTGCGGTTCAAGGCTGCGTGAACCGCAAGCCCAAGGTTGCGAATGCACGACGCCGCAGAGAAGCGAAAGAAGCCGTGTCTTCTATGAAGTAGCAAACAGGGCAAATGGTTGCGACTCAGCAAAGTTCGTCGAAGAGAGCGTAACCGCAAAGAGGAGAAGAATGCTCCGAATAGCCCTTGGATGAACAAATCGTCATCTTTCAGAAAGGCTCCGGTAATGTTGTCGACATAATCTTAAGTCTTGGGTGCGTTTTCGCGTTTACGAGATCACTGCGGGATCACAAGAAGAATGAGGTGAAGGATGTTGGGTAATCTTTGGCGGAGTTCTGTCTCGGGCCTCCTTGTCGTCTCTCTCTTCGGGATGTTGGCTCCGTCTCTAATCGCCCAGACGGCTGGAGAGGGTGTATTGACAGGTAGAGTCACCGACCCGTCTGGTGGCGCGGTTGCAAACGCTTCCGTGACGGCAACGAGAATAGATTCCGGGCAGAAACAAACCGCGAACGCAGGGCCTGATGGTACATACAAACTGGAGTTGCCTGCGGGCAATTACCGGCTGACGTTCGAAGCCACGGGCTTCAAGACGCTTGAGATTTCTTCAGCAACGGTCAACGTGACCGTGCCAGAAGTTCTCGATGGCAAACTGGAGCGAAGCGAAGCAGTAAATAGCAACCTAGCTCTAACACAACAGGAGAACTTGCCGAATGCGCCGTCGAGTAGCATGACCGCGCCTTCTCTTTCAGATCTCGGTCTTTCCCCGGAACAAACTCGGGGGAACCCTCAGGAGCAGGCGCTGCTGGATAAACGGACGCACATGCTGAAGATCCATCAACGGATGGGTCTGATCACGACGATACCGCTTGTTGCGACGGTGATCCTCGGTCCTGGCGCTGGCGGCAAAAGTGAAGGCACGGCTGCTCGCGATTTGCACGTGGCGCTAGGCAGCCTGACGGGAGATCTGTACGGCATCACCGCTTATTACGCTATTCGCGCCCCCAGAATCCCCGGAACCAAGAAGCGCGGTCCGATAAAATTTCACGAGGCAATGGCTTGGATCCACGGGCCGGGCATGATCGCGACGCCCATCCTCGGAATCATGGCCTTCGATCAAAAAAACAAAGGCGAAAAGGTCCATGGCGCCGCTTCCGCGCATGGACCAGTAGCCATCGTGACCGCCGGGGCGTTTGGGGCTGCTCTTCTTTCGGTTTCGGTGAAGTTCTGAGTACAGTTTATGAATAAGAGAATACTGATTGTCTTCTTGCCCGCGTTACTCGCGGCGCTGCCTATGTTTGCTGGAGCCGACAGCCAATGGCTTCTGCAACAGAGCACGCTTACGTACCACGTATCGCATCCACTTCATCAGAGCGAGGGCGTGAGTCATGCAGCTAAGGGCAAGGGCGTCTGCCATGCTGGACAATGCGAGCTTCTGATTGCTGTGCCAGTTAAATCGTTTGATTCCGGAGACAGCAACCGCGACCTCCACATGATTCAGGTCACGCGCGGTGCCGAGTTTCCGCTGGTCACGGTCCGCACTCGCTTGCCTGAATCGGATGCCACGGCGTCGACCATTAACGCTGATCTTGAGATCCAGTTTGCGGGCCAGACAGCCCAGTACAAGCAGGTTCCTTTCAAGCTAGACAAGCAAGGGAATGAGATCCATATCACGGGAACAATTCCGGCTACGCTGACGGATTTTAAGATCGACCCCCCATCCCTGCTAACGATGCCCGTCAAGAATGAAATACCGGTGCGTGTAGACCTGACATGGCATCAGCAGTGACGCGGCAGTTGTTGGCCGAGGAGGTTTCTTTGCCCCTGTTTCCTGCATCCTACCTGGAGGTGTAAAGTTCTGGACAGGCAGGGATCTCCGATGCGATTGTTGGTCGTAGAAGACGACATTTCCATCCAGCTATTCGTTAAGCGCGCGCTGATGGAGGCCGGATATAAGGTGGATGCGGCCAGTACAGCGAAAGCTGGGGAGACCATGGCATTGGAAGGTATCCACGATGCCTTGATCATCGATCTTGGCCTTCCCGACCTGGATGGATTGGACTTGATTGCGCGTTGCCGAGCTCAAGGTAATGCGGCGCCGGTTCTGATCTTGTCCGCCAGGCGTTCTGTGGACGAACGTGTTCGTGGGCTGGAGCGGGGCGGAGACGACTACCTCACCAAGCCATTCGCTCTGCCTGAATTGCTGGCAAGATTGAGAAATCTCTTACGCAGGTCCGCCGTCCCGCAAACTGAATCGGTGCGTCTGCAGTCAGCCGACTTGCAGCTTGACTTGGTGCGTCGCGAGGCGCGGCGGGGCGATCACTTGCTGCAATTGACCCCGCAGGAGTTCTCCTTGCTGGAATATCTTTGCCGCAATGAGGGGCGCGTTGTGACCCGGACAATGATTCTGGACCATGTCTGGAAGATGAGGATTGACCCCGCGACCAATGTGGTTGACGTTCATATTTATCGTCTTCGCAGCAAAGTGGATCACGACACTCCCCGACCGCTGATTCATACGATTCGTGGTGTCGGCTATGTTCTCAAACATGCCTAGGAATCTACGCACTACAGCCGCTTGGCGGCTTTCGATTTGGACAACTCTGGCGTTCGCGCTCGGAACCGCAGGGGCGTTTACCATCGTCTATTTTCTTGTTGCGCAAGGTCTTCGCGAGCGCAGTGACACGTGGCTTAGCGGCGAAGCCGAGGTTCTGGCACAAGTGTCGGCGGATACGCCCAGCGATCACCTCTATAAGCGGATCGTAAGGGAGGTGGCTGAGCTTGCTACTCAGGAAGTACCAGATGAACGCAATGCACGAGGCGAAAGGCTGAACTCTGTGTTTTTCCTGGCCTCAGATCCGAACAACAGTGAAGCTCCCCTATGGGTAGGGCCCGGTTCTAAAGACGCTTTTGTCATAGCGATTCGACAGGCGAACCTGGTCCCAGGACCTCTAAAATCCATAACAGTAAATGGATATCCGCACACGTTTCGAGTGGTTGAGAAGGCGCAAAACGGTAGAACTGTTTATCTCGGATTGTCGGATCATGGCGCCAGGCATGTACTGCACACATTGGGTCGCCGCCTTCTGATGGTCTGGGGCGGCATGTTCCTTCTCGGTTTTGTTATCTCGTACTGGAGCGCGCGTCGAACGCTGCATCGTGTTGAAAGAATCACGGAGACCGTCGCGCGAATTGGCACCGAGGGATTAGAGGAACGTTTGCCTGAACCTGTGAACTCAGATGAAATCTCACGATTGGCGAAGACCTTTAATCACATGCTGGACCGGCTGCAGGCTTCGGTGAATCAACTTCGCACGGTAACTGGCGGTATCGCGCACGACCTCAAGAGCCCGGTGACTTTGATTCGTGGAACGCTCGAATCCGCATTATGCAATGAAGGAAATGACAAGTGGCGTGACTCGGTGGGGGAGGCGATCGAAAACCTGGACAGGCTCTTGCAGTTATTGAACACAACGCTAGACCTGGCGGAAGCAGAGGCGGGCGCTCTTCACATCGATCGCGGTCCTGTCGACT
>Ga0209008_1000533_pt1 | contig 11739 bp, 10 predicted proteins | sample JacPin_JW_Ref_O3_FD_187963 | JGI IMG/M metagenome (GOLD analysis project Ga0209008, IMG submission 187963) | Forest soil microbial communities from Algoma, Ontario, Canada - Jack Pine, Ontario site 1_JW_Ref_O3 (SPAdes) (version 2) | ecosystem: Environmental > Terrestrial > Soil > Boreal...
CCGACCACCGCAGCCATCCCCAATACCCAAGCGCTCCTAGCGGCGCAAGCAGCACCATCAGCGACCGCACCCGCCAGCTCCGCCACGCCAATACAAACAGCGGAATCGCCACCAGCACTCCCGAAGGCCGACTAAGCCCAGCCAGAATTCCGCAAACCGTCGCCAGTTCCCATCGTTCTCCGCGCGTGAAAATGACCGCCCATACGATCAAAGCCAGCGTCAGCGCTTCCGCGTATCCGGCCACCAACACAAAGCTGCTCGGCCACACCGCAATTGCCAGCAACGGCCACATCCGCCAGCGCGGCGTCAAATCCGCCTCCGCCAATCGCAACATCCCCCAGAAAGCAAAAAACGCCGCGACCGTCGAGACGAGCAGCGCCGCTGCCATCCCCGTCATCGCCCCGCTCACGATTCGAATTGCCGCTGGATACAGCGGATAAAAAATCACCGCCATCGCCCGATCGTATCCACACTGCGCAATGTGCAAGTACCACAGCGTATCGAAGCGCTCCCAAACCCCAAGCAGCGCGAATCCCACTCCACGCGCCACCGGCAGCGACGCCGTAAGTGCATTGCTCCGAATCAACGCCGCCTCAGGATGCAGAAACGGAAAGAGAGCCGCGGCCACCACCGACCAAAAAATGCGCAGAACCAAGCTCATCGCCAGCGCGATCTGCCAATCCGCCCACCCCGCGACCCTCCGCAACATTTTCAGATTGTAGCGGAGCCTCCACCCGCGCCCTCCCTCGCCGCACTGGTATAGTAGTTTTCTGCGACTACGAATTTATCCCTCATGCGCGAACGCTCCGTATCCACCGCCCTCACCATCAACAACGTTCTGCCCACCAAGCTCGACCCCAGTTCTCTTCGCTACGAATCCAACATGCGCGCCCTCGCCGACCTAGTCGCCCAAATTCGCAACGAAGAAGAAAAAATCCGCGAAGGCGGCGGCTCCAAAGCCATCGAAAGCCAGCACGCAAAAAAGCGCTTGACCGCCCGCGAGCGCATCAACCTGCTAGCCGATCCCGGCTCTTTCTTCGAACTCGGCCTCTACGCCGCTCACAAAATGTACGAAGAATGGGGAGGCGCGCCTGCCGCCGGTGTCGTCACTGGACTCGCCCGCGTCCACACCCGCATGGTCATGCTCATCGTCAACGACGCCACCGTCAAAGCCGGCGCTTTCTTTCCCATGACCGCGAAAAAAGTCATCCGCGCGCAAAACATCGCCATCGAAAATCGCATCCCGACCATCTACCTCGTCGATTCCGCCGGAGTCTTTCTCCCTCTGCAAGAAGACGTCTTCCCCGACACCGACGATTTCGGCCGCGTCTTCCGCAACAACGCCGTCATGTCCGCCATGGGCATCGCGCAGATCGCCGCCATCATGGGCATGTGCGTCGCCGGAGGCGGATATCTTCCCGTGATGTGCGACAACGTTCTCATGACCGATGGCAGCGGCCTTTTCCTCGCTGGCCCGGCGCTCGTGCAAGCGGCCATCGGGCAGAAAGTTTCCGCCGAAGAACTAGGCGGAGCCGCCATGCACTCCGCCATCAGCGGCACCGTCGATTTTCGCGAGCCCACTGATGAAGCCTGCATCGCCCGTATCCGCTCGCTGATAGAAAAATGGGGATACCGCCGCCAGTCTCTCTGGGACCGCAAACAGCCCGTCGATCCTGCCATGCCGGCCGAAGAAATTTACGGAGCCTATGATGCCTCGCCCGCGCGTCCCTACGACATGAAAGAAATTCTCGCGCGCATCATCGACGAGAGCCGCTTCGATGAATACAAGCCCGAGTATGGCAAAACGCTGATCTGTGGCTACGCCCGCATCGAAGGCTTCGCCGTCGGCATCGTCGCCAATCAGAAACTCCACGCCCAGCAAACCGACCACGAAGGCCAGAAGCGCGTCGAATTTGGCGGCGTCATCTACACCGAGTCCGCCGAAAAAGCCGCGCGCTTCATCATGGATTGCAACCAGAATTTAATTCCGCTGGTTTTTTTTCACGATGTCAACGGCTTCATGGTAGGCCGCGATGCCGAGTGGAGCGGCATCATCAAAGCCGGAGCGAAAATGGTGAACGCCGTGTCGAATTCCGTGGTCCCGAAAATTACCGTGATCGTGGGCGGCTCGTTCGGTGCCGGACACTACGCCATGTGTGGCAAAGCTTATGACCCACGCTTCGTCTTCGCGTGGCCCACCGCCAAATACGCCGTCATGAGCGGAGACGCCGCCGCCGGCACGCTGGTGGAAATCAAAGTCAAGCAACTAGAGCGCAGCGGAAAAAAATTAAGCGAAGAAGAGAGAAAAGAACTCTTCGACTCGACGAAGAAAACCTACGATGAGCAAACCGATCCAAGATATGGCGCGGCGCGTCTCTGGATCGACAAAATCATCGACCCCATGGAAACACGCCAGGCCATCACGCAAGCGCTGGAAGCGGCTTCGCTGAATCCGGACGTGGCAGAATTTAAAGTGGGAGTCTTGCAAACATGATTCCCGCGCGCAATGGATCGTTAATCCAATGATTGTTCATCCCAGATTGGTTTGTCATTCTGAGCGAAGCGAAGGACCTGCTTTCATCGACCGTATAAATGCCAACCGCTAACGTGAAACTCATCGAATGCCCCCGCGATGCCTGGCAAGGCTTGAAAGGGCAGATTCCGCCTGATCTGAAAATAAGTTATCTCCAGGCCCTGATCTCCACCGGTTTCAAACACATCGACGCCGTCAGCTTCGTCTCTGCGAACGCCGTCCCCCAAATGGCCGACTCCGAAGAAGTTCTCAAGGAACTCGACCCGCCCGACGACGTGGAGATCATCGGCATCGTGGTCAACGAAAAGGGCGCGCAGCGCGCGATCGCAACCGAAGCCGTACGCACCCTGGGTTTCCCCTACTCGATCTCGCCAACATTCTTAGAGAACAATCAACACCAAACGCCGGAAGACGCAATCGAAGAATTAGAAAAGATCGAGAAAAAAGCCGACGAAGCCGGCCTCGAAACCGTCGTTTACATCTCCATGGCCTTCGGCAATCCCTACGGCGATCCCTGGACTGTCGAAGAGGTAGTCGAAGCCGTCGGCCTGCTGGAGATCCAGGAAATTCGCATGATCTCGTTAGCCGACACGGTGGGTGTCGCCCCGCCCGAAAAGATTCGCGAGGTAGTCTCCGCCGTGCTGGCCAAGTATGACTATCTTGAAATTGGAGTCCACCTTCACAGCCGTCCTGAAGAAGCCGCCGCGAAAATCCTCGCAGCCTACGGAGCCGGCTGCCGCCGCTTCGATTCCGCCATAGGCGGTCTCGGCGGCTGCCCCTTTGCACAAGATGCGTTGGTCGGAAATATCGCGACAGAAACAGTTATCGAAACTCTCCGCAAGCAAGGCGCGCAGTTGCCGCCACTAAAGCCACTGGACGCATTGCTACGAGCGACCGCCGAGATCGGTGCGCGCTACAAGAACTTATCGGTGGCGGATTGAGAATATGACCTACAAAACCCTCAACGTCACGTTCGACTCCGCCCTCGCGACGATCACACTCAACCGCCCCGACAAGCGCAACGCCATCAGCTACGAACTGATCGAAGATCTGATCCGCGCTCTCGACGAAGTCAACAACTCCTCCGCTCGCGTACTAATCATGACCGGGGCAGGGAAGGCCTTCTGCTCCGGCATGGATCTCGAAAATCTAAAGTCCCTCATCGGTCGCACGACGGAACAGAACATTGAAGACTCCCAGACAATGGCGCGGCTGTTCCGTTCGCTCTACGAATTTCCTAAAATAACGATTGCGGCCGTCAACGGCGCCGCCATTGCAGGCGGCACCGGTCTGGCACTTCTCTGCGACTTCACGCTCGCCGCGCCCGATGCCAAGTTTGGCTACACCGAGGTCCGCATCGGCTTTGTCCCCGCCATCGTCGCAACATTTCTATTGCGCCAGGTCGGCGAGAAAACCGCCCGCGACCTCCTGCTCACCGGCCGCATCTTCGACGCGTCCGACGCGTTGAAGATGGGCCTGATCAACGAAATCGTGCCTCTGGAAAAGCTACTCGACCGCGCCCGCGAACTCGCCACACAGTTGGCGGGGCTAAGTCCGCTCTCTTTGTTTCACACCAAGCGCCTGCTGACCGCTCATGCGCGCGCCGACCTCGATTCGCAGATCGATAGCGCCATTCGCGAGAATGCGGGTATTCGAGAAACCGCCGATTTCCGCGAAGGCATTGAATCCTTCCTGGAAAAGCGCAAACCAAATTGGACGGGCCGATGAGTAAGTCGCATACATCGATGTCCGTCAATATATTTGAAAACGCTTCGGTCAACGAAACCCGTATCCGTGTGCGCTATGCCGAAACCGATCAGATGGGCGTCGTCTATCACGCCAATCACTTCATCTGGTTCGAAATCGGACGAGTCGAACTCCTGCGCCAGTTCGGCTTTAACTATAAAGATATGGAGCGCGAAGACGATTGCTTCATCGCCGTGGTCGACGCGCAATGCCGCTATAAGGCGCCGGTACATTATGATGACGAGGTCATCGTGCGCACGCGCCTTAAACACGTGAGGAAAAAAGTAATCCGCTTCGCCTACGAACTGCGAAATGCGGCAAACGGCGCCCTGCTGGCCGAAGGCGAGACTACGCACATCGTGGCCAATGCAAAAATGAAACCTCGCCGGCTGCCGGAGAAGTACATGCGCGTGTTCCGAGAGGCAGTGGCGGTATAGGAAAGAATTGTCGATGCAAGAGTTCCTCTACAAACTACAACTCGTTCGCGGAGACATGTTGCGCAGCGGCCCGACCGCAGCGGAACAGGCGGCAGTGGCGGAACACTTCGCTTATCTTCAGGGCCTGCACGCGCAAGGCGTGATAATTTTCGTAGGCCGTACGCTGACCACCGACGACAATACGATGGGCCTAGCCGTCTTCCGTGCCGAATCCGAAGACGTCGCCCGCCGCATCATGAATGACGATCCGGTAGTAAAGAAGGGTGTGATGACAGCAACGTTGTATCCCTTCAAAGGAGTAATGCAAGAACTGAGAACTGCAGGCTGAGAAACTGAGATCCGGCAACTGAGAACTGCTCGTGAACGCTCTGCACATTAACGGAAACGACCTGACTCTTGAAGCGGTCCGCGAAGTCGCCGTCGAGAAACGGCCAGTGCTGCTTGCGCCCGATGCGCGTGAGGCCGTCAACCGCGCGCGCGCAGTCGTCGATGCGCTCGTCGCCAGCAACCAAATTTCTTACGCGATTACCACCGGCGTAGGCAAGTTAAGCGACGTACACATCGTCGGCGATCAAGTTCGCGAACTGCAAGTCAACCTCGTGCGCTCGCATGCCGTTGGAGTGGGCGAACCGCTAGCAATCCCCGATACACGTGCCATGATGCTGCTCCGCGCCAACTCGCTGGCGAAAGGGAACTCGGGTGTTCGCGGCATCACCATCGACACCATCTGCGAAATGCTCAATCGTGGTGTGAGCCCATTTGTTCCCTCGCAAGGCAGCGTGGGAGCAAGCGGCGATCTCGCTCCCCTGGCGCACCTGGCTCTGGCCTTGATCGGCGAGGGCGAATGTTTTAGTGAATCCGAGAAGGGCGCGCGCATCGCAAGCACCGAAGCGTTGAAGCGAGCGCAAATCAAGCCGCTCGTGCTCGAAGCCAAAGAAGCGGTGTCGCTGATCAATGGCACGCAGGCGATGCTCGCCATCGGCGCGCTGATGCTGCTTGCGGCCGAGACGTTAGTCGACACCGCCGACGTCATCGGCGCGATGGCGTGCGATGCGTTGAAGGGAACCAACGTAGCCTTCGACGAGCGCATCCATAACGCACGCCCGCACACCGGACAAATCAGGACCGCCGCTAACCTGCGCCGTCTGCTGGAACAGAGCGAGATCCGCGACTCGCATCGCGACTGTGGCCGCGTCCAGGATGCCTATTCGCTGCGCTGCATCCCGCAGGTGCACGGCGCTGTGCGCGACACACTTGCCCATTGCCGCCGCGTGTTTGAGACGGAGACGAACTCGGCCGTAGACAACCCGCTGGTCTTCGTGAAGAATCCCAAAGCAATGGACGGCGAGGGCGACGTGCTCTCTGGCGGAAACTTTCACGGCGAGCCGCTCGCCTTCGCCCTCGACTTTCTGGCGATTGCGCTAAGCGCGCTGGCCGGCATCAGCGAACGCCGGCTGGAGCGCATGGTCAATCCCGCGCTCAGCGAGGGCCTTCCGCCATTTCTCGCGCCGGGCGCGGGAATGAACTCGGGCTTCATGATGCCGCAGGTCACCGCCGCCGCGCTGGTGAGCGAGAACAAAGTGCTGGCGCATCCCGCCTCGGTCGACTCCATCACGACCTCGGGGAACAAAGAAGACTTTGTGTCGATGGGCATGACGGCGGCGAACAAGCTCAAGAAGGTGGTCGAGAACACGCGCAACACTCTGGCCATCGAGGCGATGGCGGCGGCGCAGGCGATCGACTTCCTCGCGCCGCTCAAGACTTCGAAGCCGCTGCAGCAGGCGCACGCGGCCATACGGTCGGTGTGCCGCACGATGGAGAAGGACCGGGTGATGTATCAGGACTTCGCAAGGATCGCCGAGCTGATCGCAAGCGGGAGGGTGGCGGCGGTGCTGCGGTAGGCGGCGAAAAGGCGAAAATGTTTCCCGTTTAACATTTGTGGTGGCAAAAGTGTACTTACAGTACTAATCTGTATGTACAGTACAAACGTGTGCGTACAGAAAGCGGTACCGAGCCTCCGACGCTGGGTAAGAATTCGCCGACGTTTGCCTCAGCTGCTAAAGCCGGCAGTCAAGTAGGCTCGTTATCGCAGCGCTGAACCGCTGCGCCACCCAAAGGCAAGAGCCATAGTCAGGCGCTGTGCTGCTGCGCCACCCAAAACCTGCCCTTAGGCACTCTCCACTGGCAACTGGGCGGATTTAGCGCTCGAACCGTCCAGGCCTAATTCTCGGGCGATTGACTTCATGGCGTCTATGCAGAAGGCGATGTGGGTTTCGAGGTCGAGGCCTAGATCGGCGGCGCCTTGCATGATGTCTTCGCGGTGGACGCTGCGGGCGAAGGCTTTGTCTTTCATCTTCTTTTTGACGGAGGGAGCTTCGACCTCGGCCAACGATTTTCCGGGCTTGACCAAGGCGCAGGCGGTGATGAAGCCGGCGAGTTCGTCGCAGGCGAAGAGAGTTTTTTCCATTGGAGAGATGCGCGCTACGCCGGTGTATTCGGCGTGGGAGAGGATGGCGCGGCGGACTTCCTCGGAGTAGCCGCGCTCTTTCAAGATCTCGGATCCTTTATAAGGATGGTCTTCGAGGCTGGGATATTTGTCGTAATCGAAGTCGTGGAGGAGGCCGACGGTGCCCCACAGATCTTCGTCGGCGCTAGCTTTGCGGGCGTAGGCGCGCATGCAGGCTTCGACGGCGAGCGCGTGTTTTAGAAGACTTTCGGATTGCGTGAACTCGGTCAGGAGGTTCCAGCCGGGGTCTGGGCGATTGATGTCCATTGGGTAATGATATCGGGAAATGCGGGATGGAAATGAGTTCCCGTTACCTGAAAAAGAGCGGGGAAGGGGGAACACCGCCGCTGTGTCCCCGGTTCTCCCCCTAATTGACGGTGAAGTTGGTGGCACTGGTAACGCTGCCCCCTTTTGTGGTCACGACGATTTTGCCGGCCGCGGCTCCGGTGGGAACGGTCGCGGTGATTTCGGAATCGGAGACCAGCGTGAACGACGCCGATATTTTGTCGATCGTCACCTTCGTGGTTTGAGTCAGGCCGGTGCCGTTGAATGTCACTACTGTTCCGACTGGGCCGCTCGGGGGCGTGAAGCTTTTGTAGGTCGGCGTGATCTTGTAGCTCGCGGTGGTGGACAGCACCGTCGATCCAGTGGTGACGGTGATGTCGCCGGTTAGCGCGCCCGTCGGGACGGTAGCGAGAATGTAGGTGGTGCCAGTGAGTTTTGTGGTGGTGGCTTTTGTGCCTCCGAACTCAACGACAGACTTCGAGTTGAAACCCTGGCCCAGAATGCCAACCTGCGCGCCTTCTGCGCCGGACGTCACATTCACGAGGGAGATGAAGGGTCTGTAGCCATTGCTCAGGCTGTAGAACGAGCCAACGCCGGCCCCGCCCTGCTCGGTCGTGCTGTAAAACGTGCCGTTGGTGGAAAGCAAGAGCGGAGCCTCAGGCTGGCCGCAGTTCGAGCAAACGAGCGGGTAGAGATAAAGGTTCTTGTACGCGCCCTTGGTGGTGATGTCGAAGAGTCCGGCTTGCGAGCAGCCCCCGCCCGCGCAATCCGTTGCGGCGCCATACAACAGGCCATCCGGCCCCTGCGTCAAGGGCAACGAAGGATACGCGCCGTCCGTCTGATTCGGGAAGCTGTAAAGAACCATCTCTTTGCCGCCCGCGGTGACCTCGAAAATGGTTCCTTCCTGCGCACTGCCGCCCCCTTCGGTGGTTCCATAGAAGTCGCCATCGGAGCCCTGAATCAGATTGGTATACGGGCCCGCGCCATCCGGATCGCCCTTGAACGTGTATAACAGCGACTCCTTACCCGCGAGCGTGATTTTGAATACTCCGCCATAGCTGATGATCCAGCCGTTTCCCAGGCCCCATAGATCGCCATCAGTGCCTTCGATCAAGCCCAAGGGCAACAGCGTGTCGTTCGGCGGACCTTGGAAGCTGTACAGCAGGCTGTAGGCTCCCGCCAAGGTGAGCTTGTACACCGTTCCGTAATTATTTGCCCCGCAAAAACTTGTGGTTCCGTAAAAATTTCCGTTACTGGCCTGGATCGGAGGCGCGAGGGGCTCGCATCCGTCGCTGGTCGATCCCTGGGCCGCGAAGTTGTGCAACACGGTCAAGACGCCGGCGGAGGTCACCTCGAATAGCGTTCCGTAATCGTTGGTCCCACCGTTATGGCAAGTACCGTAGAAATTGCCATCGGTGCCCAGAGTCAGGCCGCTGCACGTCGTTCCGTCCGATTGCGCCATCGAGTACAGGCTCGTGAGCTCTCCCGCCGAGCTGATTTTGTAAATGATGCCCTGACAGCATCCGTTGCCCGATAGCGTAACTCCGTAGAAGTTCCCGTCCCGTCCCTGCGCCATTACGCCCGCAGGAAGACTTGGGTTCGTCCCGCTGCCGAACTGGTAAATCGTGCTGATCGTTTGCGCCGGCGCAGCGACAGCTATCGCCACCAGGAACATACCCACTAGAAGCTTTGCCTTGAGAACTGCAGTCATTAGTTTTCTCCTGAATTTGATTCGAATTTCTGCCGCTGTCCGATTAGTGGTTCTGTGTTCCGGCGCGGGCCGCTCGCCAACTGGCTGAGACGACCGCGAATGCACGCCGACTATCCCTGAATTGGGGGCTGGGGGTAAAGCGACGGCGCGGTTATATCGAAGCGACGAGATATTGTTTTGATCTACAATGGTTTACAAAAAGTTCTTGTCTGGAGTGGAGTACCCCGAGAGTGCTAGTCCAACGAAGCTTTTCGGGATGATAGACTTAAGATTGTCCTCCCCCGGAAGCGTCGACGCCTATGACTGTGTCCGGCGAGCCCCAGACTGTTGTGCGCTTCGGTGTATTTGAGGCGGACTTGCGCGCGGGAGATTTGCGGAAGAAAGGAACCAGGGTAAAGATTCAGGACCTACCCTTTCGCGCCCTCGGAGTCCTGCTCAGCCGGCCGAATGAAGTTGTGACGCGCGAAGAATTCCGGCAGGCGCTTTGGCCGCAGGATGTTTTTGTCGATTTCGACCGTGCCATCAGCAGTGCCATCAAGCGGCTGCGCGATACGCTGGGCGACCCCGCTGAGAATCCTATCTATATAGAAACCATCGAGCGCCGCGGGTACCGGTGGATCGCTCCTACTTCTGGAGTCCCGACCTCGAGCACAGTCAGGCTGCTTGCACCGGATGCGCGTGAGGTGGAGTTAGAGCCGGCAGTAAGTTCGGTGGCCGTTCCCGACAGTTTGATTTCGCCACCGGCGTTTTCCTCGCGAAAGTTGGAGTATGCCGCGCTGGTTCTGGCGCTACTGTTGGTGGCCGGGATCATGCTCTTTGGGTTTCACGGGATAAAGGCCGCAGGCAATCCGCCGCACTCGGCTGCGAATGCTGGGTTGCATCCGGCGAATCAGGAGGCCAAGGATCTTTATCTGCAAGGCCGCTACTACTGGAACAAGCGCACGCCCGACGATCTGCAAAAGGCGGTGGACTATTTCACGCAGGCGATTGTGCACGATCCGGGATATTCGGATGCCTATGTTGGACTAGCTGACTGCTACAACCTGCTGCGCGAATATAGCGCGATGAAGAGTAGCGAAGCGTATCCGCGGGCGCTGGCGGCGGCGCGCAAAGCGGTTGAGCTCGATGACAAATCGTCGCAGGCGCACGCTTCGCTGGCGTTTGTTTCGTTTTGGGGAATGTGGGACGCTGCGACCGCCGATCGCGAATTTCGCCGCGCCATTGAACTCGACCCGAACAACGCGAATGCCCACCATTGGTACTCGCCGGTGCTGGCAACGATGGGGCGCTACCCGGAGGCGCTGACGGAAATTGAGCGCGCGCAGGCGCTCGACCCCACCTCCAAGTCGGTGCTGGCGGACAAGGGGATCATCTTGTATGGGATGGGACGGCGGCAGGAAGCGCTTGACCTGCTGCGGCAAATGGAAAAGGCCGAACCGGAGTTCGTATCCCCACCTCGTTACCTGGAGAGAATTTATCTGGAAATGGGCGACTATCCGAACTATCTGGTGGAGTTAAGAAAGAGCGCGGTACTGAGCCACGACAGCGCGGCGCTGGTTGTGGCCTCGGCCGCCGAGAGGGGATATGCGGCTGGCGGAGCGCACGCCATGTTCGAGAACATGCGCAATGAACAGCAAAAGCTCTACGATCAGGGAAAGTTTTCGCCCCTCGCTCTGGCCGGGAGCTGCGCGCTCGAAGGAAATAAGCGGGACGCCTTGAAGTATCTGAAAATCGCTTACGATCAGCACGAGGATGACGTTGTCGACGTCGCGGGGAACCGCTTGTTCGATAACCTGCACGACGATCCGGAAATGCAGCGAATTCTGGCGGGAGTCAAGATCCAGCGCGCGCCGAGGGCAGGGAAAAACTGAGTTGCGCAGGAATCGGAGGACTGGGAAGGCGTGGACGGGACCTTCGCCTGAAGAAAGAGCGGTGAAAGGGGCGAGGCTCCCCGCACAAAGAATGCGAAATTTAGAATGGGCTACCTCCCGCGGTTCAAAGAAATATTATAAAGAAATATTATTTGGAATACAGTTAGTAAACATCGTGCGACTCTGGCGTTGATTCGTGATTTGTCCTTAGTTTTCGGCGCTTTTCGACTGAAATCAGAGTTGTGATCGAAGGAAGCGCTTTCATCTCTCGTACTTTTCGCTTGACTTCCACAGGGTGCATCCTGCAGATTACGCAGTAGTTGGCTTTGAGAGTAGCCCCGCTCTGGCACTCGCAAAACCTGAATGGCCACAACCTTAGCGCCCGTGGACTCACGGGAAGTTGTAAGATGCGACCGTTGTTCTCTCGTGCAATTCCGCACATCTAACAGTCTTTGCCGCCGTTGCCATCTGTCATTAGATGAGGACGAGGCGGAGATCGCTGCCATGTCACAGGCGCCGGAGGTGATGCCGGTGCATATGGATTCCACTGGACGCGGCCACTTGCGGCTGGCGCACTCGATCCGATCGTTGCGGTTGCGCAATGGATTGAGTCAGCGGCAGCTGGCGCTGCGCATGTCGGTGCCGCGCAC
>Ga0209008_1000535_pt1 | contig 11719 bp, 8 predicted proteins | sample JacPin_JW_Ref_O3_FD_187963 | JGI IMG/M metagenome (GOLD analysis project Ga0209008, IMG submission 187963) | Forest soil microbial communities from Algoma, Ontario, Canada - Jack Pine, Ontario site 1_JW_Ref_O3 (SPAdes) (version 2) | ecosystem: Environmental > Terrestrial > Soil > Boreal...
AGATCGACCCCGGGCAGGTGTTGAAAGATTCCAATCCGAAGCAGGGAGTGGCGCCCGCCACGAGACCACTGTCGTACCGCCAGTTGAAGGCAACCCAAGGGTATTTCTTCCAGGGCTGATATTGCAGGTGAGTCGTCTCGTTGAAACGCTCGTCGTGATCGATGCGAAAAACGCCCGTGGGTGCGGTGGGATTTGCTCCGGCTCCGGCGACCTGGGGCGTAAAGAAACGGGCAGCCACGCTAGACATGACAACGAGAGCCGTCAAACCGTGGAAATTCGGGACGGACCCGCGGATTGCGAATCCGGGGATCTTAGAGCGGTCCCACTGAATAGGGAAAGTAATCGGCGTGTTGCCAAGAACGCTGAAATCGTAGGCGTTGTGGGTGTACTTCCAGATGTATTCGCCGTCGAGAACAAAAAACTTCCCGAAGGCTTGCTGCAGGCCGGCATGAAATTCGTTGCGGAAACCGGGCGCAATGGGATTTGTGGAACTTGCGGCGCACCCCAGCAGAGGGTTTAGGACGTCATTAGTGCACCCGATGCTGGAGAGCACCAGATTTTCGTTAAAGGGAGATTCGAGAGTTCGCGCGTAAGAGACGCGAAGCACGGTGTTGGTCGGCTTGATGTTGTAAGCGAGGCCTAAGCGAGGCTCGGCCTGGCCGGCGGTGGTTAAACCATTGTATTTGTCGCCACGGATGCCCAAATTGAACGACCAGTCTTTCCAGGTGATGGTGTCCTGGACGTAAATCGACAGTTCCTTCACATCCGTGTGCAAAGGAAATGACGAAGCTGTACGGAATAGAGTTCCTCCACGCGTGAGGTCGAAGGGCAGCAATACAGGATTGAACAGGGGATACTGGTTGGCGAAGCTGGGATTGAAGTTTGGGTTAGCAGGGTTGGCGGGCGCGTTCAGATTGGTCGTGTCGTTGGGAGCGAATCCAAGCGCTGCGCATTGAGTGGGCGAGGTGACGCCCGCAGGGCCGATTGCGGGAGTTTCCGTGCTGATCGTCAAGCAAGGCGCGTTCAAGGTGGGATCCACGATTCCCAGGCTGTCTTTCTCGGTTAGGAATGTCTGTTCGTAGGTCATCCCCGCCTTAATATTGTGGATGCCTTTGACGTAAGAAATGCTGGCGCGAAGTCCTGCGTTAGTAAGCGTTCGATCTTGGGAGACAGTCTCTCGTTGAAGGCTCGGGGGGCCGAGATCAGAAAAGGGATCGGTGCTTGGATAGTAGTTATACGCATCGCGGCGAACAAAGGCGCCAACTGTTAGAACTGTGTTGGCACTAATCAAGCGCGTCCACGACGGGGCGATATTGAAAGTGCCGATCTTGGAGTGTTGGTCCGCAGCGCCGACCGCCTGGCCGCAAAATGGAGAACTGGTGCAACCTTGTGCGAGACTGGGAGCAAAGCCTCCATTGCTGACGCCTACACCGCCCTCACCTGGCACGCCCTCACCGAACCACATGGTGGCATTCTGGGAATCGAAAGAATTGGGCGTCTGAAACCAGGAACGTGTGTATCCGAAATTCAGATGGATCGAGTCACCGGTCGAGATTTGATAGTCCACGCGATCGAAGACGTTTTCTTGGTTACCCTTGTCATGGAAAACTGAGAATTCTGGCGGATCGAGGAAACGCCCGGAGTTGAGTCCGCCGACAGCGATGAAGTTTCCCCATTTCTGGCCTCCATAGGCCAGATCGGCGCCTGCGGTGGATGAGCCGAACGCGCCATAAGAGGCAGTGACGCTGCCGTGAGGCGTGGTGACGCCCAGGCCCGAGCGCGTGGTAGCCACAATCACGACGCTCGTCTTGCCACCGAATTCGGCGGGCGGAGCACCGGAAATGACTTCCAGAGAATCGATCGAATCGATCGGAACTTGATTGGAAAAGACTTTGCTTTGTTGATCGGTAATGGGCTGGCCGTCAACAGAGAATGAATTCTCCGCGTGATCTCCGAGCCCGTGGAACAAGCCGTTCGAGTCTGCCGCGATGCCGGGAGTGGTCAGCGTGACGAGCGAGCTGAGTGAAGACGATTGACTCTCCAGCGGAAGTTTGTCGAACAGAGCACGGTCCACGTCGGTATGAAAAGTTGAATCGTTCTCCAAGAGGTCGCCCCCGCCTTCTACAGTCACCGTGCTAGTGCCACCCTCCACTTTCAATGTGATCGGAACACTTAACGGGACCGAGGAGCGAATATCCACATCCTGGGCGTACGAGCTGAAGCCTTTTGCATTTACCGAGAGGTGGTAAGGATTGAACGGCACGTTCGGGAACGTGAAGCTCCCAGAGCTATCGGTCGTGCTGGAACGTTCCAATCCGCTTACAGGATTATGAATCGTTACTGTGGCATTGGGAACGACACCGCCGGACGGATCTACTACTGTGCCAGTGATGGATGCTGATTGCGCCTGCACGCCGCGTACGTTGAAGAGGAAAAGGACGCACAAAGCCGGTACTGCCCAGAAAAGTTTTCTGAGATGCATTTAGATTCTCCCTAGAGGCCGTTTGGCCGGTTCAGTCGTTGTAGTGGGAAACCTAAGCGGAACTCACCGCTCGCGAACGAGCAGAAAAAGAGAGATCCGCGTGCCGGTTTTCTTTTAAGGATGGATTACGACTGGACGGGAGGCGCGCGGGGAGAAGTCTGGTGGAAAACAAGGTCCAGTTGCGGGTCAACGGACCTGAGGGGATTCAGCCGAGCGACCGCTTGCGGAATCGGAAGCGCCGTGCCATGCGACAGGTCAACGGTTACGGAGTGGGCAAAATGGCAGACCCGGCAGTGTTGCTGGTCTTCGAATTGATTGTGCCAGTGGCCAGAGGCCTGAAAGGCGAAAGACAGAACGAACGCAGCCACCAGAACAGCTACGACTCGGAATGTTATTCGCCGACGCATATATCTAGCCGAGCACCCCACACAGATGTTACTTAGACGCGACAACAAACGCAATCGTGGGTACTATTTTTCCGCTTTCTTAGCCAATTCACTTGCCTCAGACCTGCAGGACATCGCCATCTCTAGCCACCATCTCGTATAGAACCGGGTTCACAAAGAAGCCCAGGAAGAGCCGCGAAATCAGGCCTGCAACGATGACGATGGCGAAAGGCTTTTGCGTGTCTGAACCGATGCCGGTGGAAAGCGCCGCGGGAAGTAAGCCAAGACACGCGACGAGCGCGGTCATCATAATCGGGCGCAACCGCAAGAGCGAGGCATCCAGCGTGGCCGTGCGAATGTCCTTCTTCTCAAGGCGCAGCTTGTTGATGTAGGACACCAGAATGACGGCGGTCTCCACGGAAACCCCCATCAGCGCAAGCAGGCCGAGCACGGAGGACACGCTGAAGGGCGTGTGAGTCAGCTTCAGTGCGATCAAAGCGCCCACGGGTTCGGTCATCAACACGCCGAGCGCAATGGTGACCGGGAATTTGAAATTCCCATAGAGCGCAAAGAGAATCAGAAAAATCAGAAGGACAGCCAGCGGACCCACGATGAGCATTTGGTGCTCCGCTTCCAGGAGCTCACCGTACTCGCCGCCCCAGTTAATGCGATAGCCGGTGGGCAACGATTTTAAGACATCCGCGATTGCCCTCTGGCCTTCTTGCACCGCGCCTGCCAGGTCGCGGCCCTCAATGCTGTATTGCACGCCGATGTAGCGCGAATTATTTTCGCGATAAATAAAAGACGCTCCGTTGCCTTCGCGAATATCAGAGAGTTCGCTCAAGGGGATTTGCTGGCCAGTCGGCGTCCCTACCAACAAATTGCCGATCTGTTGGGCGTTCTCGCGGAACTCCGGCCTCATGCGCACGACGAGATCGAACAGTTTTTCGCCCTGGATTACCTGCGTGGCGGCCTGCCCGCCTACGGCTGCCTGCACCACGCCCTCCACATCGGCGACGTTGATGCCGTAACGCGCAATTTTGTCGCGATCCACCTGCACAAGAAGACTGGGCTGGCCCAGTTCGCGCACGACAGTTAGTTCCGTGAAGCCGCGCACCTTCGAAAGGCGCCGCTTTATTTCGAGTGCTCGATCCTGCAGCACATTCAGATCGGAACCGTAAATTTTTACCGCCAGCGCGCTCTTCAGTCCGGTGAGCGCTTCGTCCACTGCATCTTCGGCCGGCTGTGTGTAATTGAAAATAATTCCAGGATAGGCGTCGAGCTGCTTTTGAAGATCCTCGATCAACTCCGGCTTGTTGTGAATTGCGCCCTTCTTCCAAATCGCGTCTTTATAGGGTTTCAAGCCCACATAAAATTCGCAGTTGAAGAATCCGGTGGGGTCGGTGCCATCGTCAGGCCGGCCTAGTTCGGAGCCTACTTCCGTTACTTGCGGATATTTGGCGAGAATATCGCGAATCTGCGGAGCGATCTTGGCCGCTTCTTCGTACGAAATCGTATAAGGCATGGTCGCGCGGACCCACAAGGCGCCTTCGTCGAGGTGCGGCATGAACTCACCGCCGATGAACGGAATGAGCACAAGTGAAGCGGCGAAAATTAGCGTGGCTACCAGCATGGTTACCTTCGGATGGTTCAGGCACCAGGTAAGCTGTCCACCGTACCGCGTGCGCACCCATTCGAAAGGTTTGTTCACGCGCTCGCGAACGCCCTTCTTGAACCAGTAGGAGCACATCACCGGCACGAAAGTGAGCGTGAGGATTAGCGCGCCCACCAGGGCGAGCGACATGGTATCCGCCATGGGATGAAAGAGTTTTCCTGAAGGTCCGGTGAGAGCGTAGATGGGGATGTAACCGGCGATGATCACCGCGACGGAGTAGAAAATCGGGCGATCCACATCCTTGGCAGCCGCCAGGATCACTTCCTGCAGATCATACTGCTGGCCTTCGCGCACGCCCAGTTCGCGGTAAATGTTCTCCACCATCACGAGCGTGCCGTCGATGATGATCCCGAAGTCGATGGCGCCGATGGAGAGCAAATTTGCAGCCACACCGTTGGCATGTAAAAAAATGAAGGCGAAAAGCAGCGCGAGAGGAATGGTCAAGGCCACGATGACGGCCGCGCGCATGCTGACCAAGAAGAAGATCAGCACGATCAGGACCAGCGTCATGCCGAGCAGCAAATTGTCCTCGACCGTGCTGATAGTCAGCCGCACGAGGTCGCTGCGATCGTAAAACGGGCGCACTTTTACGTCCGGCGGAAGAATATGTTCGTTTAGTTCTTTGGTTTTTTCCTCGACACCTTTGAGAACGTTCTGGGTTTGGTCGCCGCGGAGCATCATGATGACGCCTTCGACCGCGTCATCGCTCTTGTTGAATCCGAATTGGCCCAGGCGGGGCGCGTGGCCAATCACAACGTCGCCCACATCTCGAACGTGTACCGGAACGCCATTCTGCGCGCCGATGATCACGCTTCCGATGTCCGCCTCGTTGCGGATCAGCCCGAGGCCGCGCACGTAGTAGAACTGCTCACCCTGGGAATAGAAGCCGCCGCCGGTGTTCGCATTATTGAGGCTGAGCTGCTGAATCACGTTGGGGACGGTGATGTGGTAGCCGTAAAGTCTTGCGGGATCGAGCAGCACTTGATACTGCATCACGGTTCCGCCGAATCCGGAATCATCCGCAACTCCGCGCACCTGCTTGTATTCCCTCTCTATTACCCAATCTTCGAAAGTTTTTAGTTCCTGCGGAGAACGGTCGGGGCTTTCGAGCACGTAGCGATACACCAACCCAGAAGGACTGGATAGAGGGGCGAGTGTGGGCTGCACGCCGGCGGGATAAGTCACCTCGCTCAATCGCTGAAAGACGATTTGGCGCGCAAGATAATCGTCGGTATTTTCGTCAAAAGTGAGGATTACATCGGAGAGACCGTACAGAGAAATCGAGCGCTGAATCGCCATCTTCGGCACGCCATTCATTTCCACTTCAGTAGGCAGTGTCACCAGACGCTCTATTTCTTCCGCCGCGTGTCCCGGCCACTGGGTAATGATCTCGACCATCGGCGGCGACAAGTCCGGGTAAGCATCTACAGGCATGCGCTGGAACGAGATTCCGCCTGCGATGATGACGAACCCGACCAGCATGAGGACCAGGAACCTCTGCTTCAGCGCGAATTGGACGATTCGATTAATCATCGGAACTTTGCGGCTTTAGTGCTGAAACGAATTGGCGAACTGCAAAAACAAGCTGCCGTTGGCAGCCACTTTATCTCCGGGCGAAAGCCCTTTCAGGATTTGCGTTTGACCATTTTGACTTTGTCCGATGTCCACCGGGCGGCGGCCAAATTGATTGGAACCGGCCGCCGCGTAAACGAACGGCTGATTTTCATCGTCGCGCAGGATCGAAGAATCAGGAACGGCGATCGCGTTCGAGATGACCCCGGCGGTTACCGTGGCTACCACGTACATATCCTTTTTTAATTTTCCGCCGGGATTATCGACCACGATCCGGGCTTGCAAAGTGCGCGTGTTGGGGTCCAGTGCCGGAGAAATAAATGAAATTTTGCCGGAAAATTTATCGGGATAGGAATCGGTGGTGATGGTGACGGGGTCGCCGTCCTTCACGTAGGCGAGGTCGCCTTGATAGACATTGGCCATCACCCAAACCGTGCTCATGTCTGAAATCGTGAAAGCCTGGGTGGTGCCGGCTTGCATTACTTGTCCGGGAGAAACGAGGCGTTCTACAACTTCTCCGCCGATGGGCGCCAGCAAGGGGATCTGCGCGGAGATAGGAGATTTCTCCAGATCTTCCGGCTTGGGTATTCCCAGAATTCTCATGCCCTCCTGGGCCGCGCTCAAATCCGCCTGCGCCTGTATGCGGTCTGACTCGGCCTGCAACAGGTCGCGGTCGGCGATAGCGTGATGAGCGAAAAGATCCTGTGCTCGTTCGTAATTTTTATCGGCCACGCGAAACGTATCCCGCGCTTTCAAATAGGCAGCCAGCAGCAATGAATAGTCCGGGCTGCTCACTTCCAAAAGGGGCTGGCCGCGTTTCACGCGATCTCCCGGGACCACCAGGATCTTTGCGACGGGGCCTCCCACTTGAGTAATCACGGGCGTGGTACTGAATGCGTTGTAAGCCACAGCTCCGGTCAGCCGAAGCGTGCGAGTGAGTTTTGACGGCTCCACGGTGACAACCTGCACGTGGGACATCTGATCTGGAGGAATGGTGAACAACCCAGGCGTCTCCGATTTCGATTCACTCGAAGAAAACGAGGTCATTTGACTCGCGCCTCGTTCCGAGCTACAACCTGCGGCCAAAATTGCGAGCCAGGCTGCTAATCCGAGGCAGAGCGTGCGTCTGATGCTTGGCGAATCCTTCATGGCAAGTTCCTCACTCCTACGGCCTCACGAAGCTGCTCGACCGCCGTTAAATAAGCGGCGAGAGACTGACGATAGGCAAGCTCGGTGGCTCGGTAACTGCGCTCCGCATCGAGAAAATCCAGCAGACTTGCGGCTCCTCGTTTGTAGGAGTATTCCGTGATATCGCGCGATTGTTTCGCCGCATCCAGGTATCCAGCGCGATAGAGCGAGACCACCTGGTCGTTGTCGCGGACCGATTCGTAGGCGTTCAGGACGTCGCTCATCACTTGATCGTTCGCTGCAAGTTCCAACTCCTGGGCCTGATTGATCGCATAATTCGTACGCGCGATTTCGCCCTGATTGCGATTGAAGATCGGAATCTGAAGGCTGCCGAAAAGCGAAGCGGTGTTCGTGGCGCTTACATGGTCGTAATTGAACGTGCCAGTGGGGTCCACCTTGCCGTTGGCCTTCGCTAGTTCGTGCTGGCTCTTTGCGGCAACCACGCCTTGCTGCGCAGCGCGAAGGTCGGCGCGGCTCTGCAAGGCTTTCGTTTGGAGGTCTTCCAGCTTGATCGTCATTGGCAGATAGTCGAAATCTGCCGAGACGTCGAAATCCGCTCCCACGGTTTGGTATCCAAGGAATTGCCGCAGGCCGACGAGCGCTTGAATCTTGGCGAGCTGCGCCTGCGAGACGTCGCTCTGGAACTGCAGCAATTGGAGCTTGATCTTCAGATAGTCACCTTCGCTGATGTCGCCGGCTTTGTAACGAGCTTGGCTGATGTCCACCGTGTTCTGAAAGCTCTTCATGTCTTCTATCGCCAGATCGAGAGTGGATTCGGCGAGCTGCACGCTGACGAACTGCTGCGCCACATTGAAAGTGAGGGTGCGCTCGTTATCGGCAACGGTGGATTTCGTCTGCGCGGTGGTGTCCTGGGCGGCTTGCAAGCGGTGCTGGCGTTTCCTCCCGCGTTCGAACAGATAGGAAACGCCAATATCAAACTGCATGACGTTGTCGACGTAATCGGCGGTAAGGTTGCCCGGCTGAAAGATTGGCAGGAATTGAGCGTCCGCCGTCAGCGTTGGGTTTGGCCGGAGGTTCGCGGTGATTTCCAAGGCTTGGTCTTGCTGGATCGTGGTCTCTGCAGCTTTCAAATTGTGATTATGTTCCAGGGCCAGTTGGATGGCTTCATCCAGCGTGATGCGGACCGCACCGTGCACTTGTGCCGCAGGCGCCTGTATCTTTGGAGCTGGCGGAACAGGCGGCTGCGCCGGAGGGTTCTGCGCGCGGATGTTCGGCGCCAGGATGACGGCGCAAAGAGACGCCACGAATGAAAGCACTACGAACCGCACACGTTGTACACGCATAATTTTCAACCTTTGCTAGAACGGTAGAGAGTGAATCGGTGCGCCGCTAACGGCGCAGCAAGACAGGGGTATTAAACCGCGGGAGGCGCGCGGGCTGGCAGACGAGGGGATAGAAGGGTCGGAAGGAACGCTGGTTCCGACGGTTCGGGCCGAATGCCCAACTGAGAAAACGCAGGAGTGCGGTCCTTTGCGAGCGGCCGCTCCATGGGTTGATGATTTACATGGCAAATCGAGCAGTTTGCTTCCGAAGAATTTGGGTGGTGATGGTAAATACCGCCCAACGTGGTAATCAGGACCAGAAGCACGATGAGTACTACGGGGACCAGCAAACACCGAATTGCCTTATGGTTAAGCATTTCTTGCGAATTGAGAAAGCCCAATCCTAATCATATAGCAGATGGCGTTACATACAAATGGGTTGCGCCGGACAAGTACTGATTACAGGAAATTTCGAAATTACCGGTCAGTTGCTATGCTCGAGCGCCTTTTCCACCATGGCGACGCATTTTTCTACGCGTTTGCGCAGCGGACCCTCGATCTCTTGCTGGCGTTGGCGGAGCGTAAAAGTCTCATCGGCGATATTCAACGCAGCGAGCACGGCGACTTTTAACGAGTCAACCATGCGCGTGGCTTCGGCAATCGAGCGCATTTTGTTGTCGACGTAAGCGGCAAGTTCTTTAAAATATTCTTCGTTTCCTTCCGCGTTCACATTGTAACTTTGGTCGTAGATTTCAATTTTCACTTTGCGCTCCCGGCTGAGCTTCCGCCATTCTGGGCCATCATTCAGTTGCACGCAAATGATATTGATGCGAAATACGCGGTCTCGGCTGGGCTTCCCCGTTTAGCCACTTCGTGTTTCTAGCTTGCGCGCAAGGTGGCGCCGAGTTTTTGTTCGAGCGCGGTCACGATACGGGAACTGAAATCAGAGAGCTGGGAATCTGTGAGCGTGCCTTGCAGACTTTGGAACACCACGCGGATCATCAGCGAGTATTTACCGGCGGGAATTTGTCCGCCGCGAAAAAGATCAGCAGCGTGAATCGACTGAATCTCGGCGATACCGAGCGCGCGGATTGTTTGTTCCACTTGCGCGAATGTGACGCCTTCGACCAAAACCAGCGAGAAATCTCTTTCCACGGCAGGGTACCGCGGCCAGGGGACGAAGCGCAGGGCGGCACGCGCGGATTCGATAGCGGTTAACAAAGGCTCGAGTTCCAGCTCGGCTACATAAACGTCTTGTCTCAACTTTAATTGCTCGGCGATGCGGCGGGAGAGTTGTCCGGCAACGCCTAGTGGCGCGCCGTTCGTTTTGAGGGCGGAAAAGTGGGCTGCCCGCGCGGGGAACATCCAGGCTGGACCACCGGGTTGCCATTCCAACCCGCCAGCAAGCTCGCCGATTCGGTCGAGGTCGCCTTTCAAATCGGCGAAGCTGAATTCCCGCGCCGCTTCGTGGATTGTTTTTTCGCGCGCCAAGCCAGTAGCGCCGAGGGTGAGAACGGTTGTTTCAACAGGCGCACCGTCTCGCAGCTCGTACTTCTTGCCGATTTCGAAGAGCCGTACATCGCGATTTCCGTGGTTGAGATTCCATTCGATGGCGCGGATCATGCTGACGGTCCCGCTCGAACGCATAATCGACGCGTCTTCCGCTAGAGGATTGCCAATTACCGCGGGTTGAATCTTGTCGCCACGAAAGAGGGCGTCGCGTTCGGTATCCACGATTGGGATCTCGACAATTTCGTGGTAGCCGAGCGCAATCGCTCGCTCCACCAAGCGGTCTTGAGCTTCGGCGTGCGGCAAACGATGCGCCGGCCGTTTCGCGGGTGGAAGGCGCGGCGGAAATTTGTCGTAGCCGTAATGGCGGGCGACTTCCTCTATTAAGTCGATCCCGCGAGTCACATCGCGTCGCCACGAAACCTGTTTGCATTCCCAAACCGCTGCTAGCGAGCCATCACTGCCACGGTTGGCGTCCACACGAGTGGGATGAAATCCGAGCGCGCTTAAAATGCCTTCCACATCGCGGTCCGGGATGTCCGCGCCCATCACGCGCAGGATTTCCTTTCGCGCCAAATGAATTTTCTTTTCCGGCTCGCGAGATGGATAGGCATCAACAACGCCGGCCAAAAGTTCACCGCCGGCCACTTGTTGAATTAACTCTGCCGCGCGTCGCGAAGCTAGCTCCGCCATTTCCGGGTCGGCACCGCGTTCGAAGCGGTAAGAAGCTTCGCTGCGAAGTCCGAGCGCTTTTGCGGTGCGGCGAACCGAAATGGGGTCGAACCATGCGGCCTCCAGCAGAATATTGCGGGTGCTAAAACTAATTTCCGTGTCGGAGCCGCCCATCACGCCGCCAACACCCAGAGCGCGCGTGGCATCGGAGATCACACACATGTCTTTGGTGAGCGCTCGCTCTATACCGTCCAGGGTGCGCAGCTTTTCACCTGCACGCGCGCGCCTCACGATGATGCGCCGCTCGTTCAATTTATCGAAGTCGTAGGCGTGCATCGGCTGGCCCAACTCGAACATGACGTAGTTTGTGACGTCCACCACGTTGTTGATCGACTTCTGGCCCATCGCTTCAAGGCGCTGGCGTAGCCAATCCGGTGAGGGTTGCACTTTCACTCCGCGCAGAATGCGGGCGGTGAAGCGTCCGCACAATTCCGGCGATTCGATTTCAACGCGGGTTGCGTCTGCAGCTTTCTCGGCAATTTCTTTGAGCTTGGGTTGTAAAGACTTAAACTGCAAACGGTAGATAGCAGAAACTTCGCGGGCGATTCCGTAATGACCGAGACAATCGGGGCGGTTCGCCGTGACTTCGGCGTCGAGCACGGGCCCTGCCGGCGATTCCTCCACCGAATCAATCGCAACTCCGGCAAGAGAAAGCCGCGAGGCAAGGTCAGCAGGCGCTGCCTTCACGTCCACGAATTCTGCGAGACAGTTATAGAGAACTTTCATCGTAGAAAGCTAAACCTAGCTATCGCGAGAAATCCCAGCGCTATAACCCAAAAAAAGAAAAACCAAATTAAGTGAGCGCGTTCTAAGGAAACTGTTGCAAGAAGCGCAAATCGTTCTGAAACAGAAGCGGCACTTCCGTCACGCCGTACTTCATCATGGCGAGCCG
>Ga0209008_1000540_pt1 | contig 11626 bp, 6 predicted proteins | sample JacPin_JW_Ref_O3_FD_187963 | JGI IMG/M metagenome (GOLD analysis project Ga0209008, IMG submission 187963) | Forest soil microbial communities from Algoma, Ontario, Canada - Jack Pine, Ontario site 1_JW_Ref_O3 (SPAdes) (version 2) | ecosystem: Environmental > Terrestrial > Soil > Boreal...
TTTTTGTAAGCTTCCAGAAACAATCCGCCCTTGCTGCCAAAATATTGGAAGATGGAACCCTTGGCCACGCCCAGCTGCGCGGAAAGATCCTCGATTCGAGCGGCGTGATATCCCTGCTCGGCGAAATGCTGCATGGCGGCGTTCACGATGCGCTCGCGTTTTGCCTCCATGCGCGGATGCCGCTGAGTTTTTCCCGGAATCGATGGTTCCAGAATGCCGCGCCGTTGCTTAATGCGCGGATGTGACCGAAGGTCACTTGTCGAAGCCGTCATTGGAATCTTCCCCTATATGTGCTATGTAAAGCGGTACTGCATGGGTGCTGACTGGCGGTCATGCTAATCTAAATGCCTCCTTTGCGCAAGTCCTACGATGCGATTGTAGTAGGCGCCGGACACAACGGCCTCACCGCCGCCGCTTATCTCGCACGCGCTGGCGTTTCCACTCTCGTTCTCGAACGCCGCGAAATTGTAGGAGGTTGCTGCGTCACCGAAGAAATCGCGCCGGGATGCCGCGCTTCCACCACTTCTTATATCGCGAGCATGCTGCGCCCAACTGTGATTCGCGATCTTGATCTCGCGGTGCACGGCCTCCACATGGTTCCGTGCGATCCCGGCTTGCTGGTTCCTTTTCCCGACGCGCAAATCGTCCCGTGGTGGGCCGATCGCGCTCGCGCCGTCAGTGAGTTTCGCAAACTTTCCGCGCGCGATGCCGAGACTTTCGTTCGTGTGGACGACCAGCTAAAGAAACTCGCGCGTTACCTCCAGCCGTTTTTCTTGGAGCCTCCTCCCGAGCCGTCGCTCCACGGCGCGGACGGATTCTGGGAACTCTTGCGCGTAGGAAAACGATTCCGCGGTATGACCAGCGCAGAAGTCGCCCAGCTCGTTTCCTTCCTGACCGGCAGCCTCGGCGATTTTCTCGACCGCAATTACGAATCCGAGAAAATGAAAACAATGTTCCTCGCCAATAATCTCTACGGAAAACACGGAGGCCCCTACAACCCAGGCTCTGCGCTCGGGCTCCTCTTCCACTTGCTAGGCGGCGGCGACGGTGAAGTCCAAGGGTTCTACGGCCACGTAATCGGTGGAATGGGGGCTATCACCCAAGCTCTGGCTTCCGCTGCGCGCAAGTTCGGAGCAGAAATTCTCACGTCCTCTTCCGTGGCAAAAATAAACGTTCGCGACGGAATCTCGCGCGGCGTGATCCTGGAAGACGGAGCAGAAATTTCCAGCCGCATGGTTCTTTCCAACGCCGATCCGAAGCGCACGTTCCTCGGTCTGGTGGAAGCTAGCCAGCTCCCCGAAGATTTTCGTCACGCCATCGCCGGCATAAAAATGGACGGCCCCTGCGCGAAAGTGAATTTCGTCCTAAGCGAACAGCCGCGCGTCACCGGCATGCCGCCGGAATTCACCGCATCGCAGCGCTCGCTTTTCACTTTGGTGCCTTCACTTGCGTTTGCCGAACGCTGCTACGACATCGCGAAGTTCGGCGATATCCCCGAAGAATTGTGGGTCGATTGTGTAGTCGCCTCCAACGTGGACTCCACGCTCGCTCCGCCGGGCAAACACGTGATGACCACTTTCATCCAGTACGTGCCATATCAACTGCGCCAAGGCACCTGGGACCAGCAACGTGAACTCCTCGGTGATCGCGTAGTAAAAAAAATCGCCGAGTATGCGCCTAACGTTCCAAATTCGATTATCGCGCGTCAGGTTCTCACCCCGCTCGATCTTGAGCGCACCTACGGCCTAACCGAAGGAAATATTTTTCATGGGGATCTATCTCTCGAGCAGCTTTTCTTCATGCGCCCGGTCCCCGGATGGTCGCAATATCGCACCCCGGTCTCCGGCCTTTATCTTTGTGGCGCGGGCGCGCATCCGGGTGGTGGGGTTACCGGCGCTCCGGGTTACAACGCCGCGCACAAAGCATTGCGCGATTGGAAAAGACGCGTAAAGAAAGCCAGCTCTTAGATTTTCCCAGGGCAATTGCAACGACGAAAGGAGATCGCCATGGCCAAGCAGCAGAAGAAGGGAATTCTCGAAAAATTAGCGGAAGGCCCCGTCCTCGGTGACGGCGGCTATTTGCTCGAACTGGAAAAGCGGGGCCGGGTGCGCGCGGGCCCATTCACGCCTGAAGTTGCCATAAATAATCCCGACGCGCTTCTAGAACTCCACCGCGAATTTCGCGACGCGGGCGCAGAAGTCCTGCAAGCCCTCACGTTCTACGCCAGTCGTGACAAGCTCGCCACCGTCGGCATGCAAGATCGCGTCGAGGAATTAAATCGCGCTGCCGTTCGCATCGCGAAAAAAGCTGCAGAAGACCGCTGCCTGGTCGCCGGAAATCTCAGCCTCACGTGGATGTACGAGCCCAACGACAAAGCCGCAGCCGATCGCGTGCGCAAAACTTTCGACGAGCAGCTCGACGTGCAGGTAGCCGAAGGCGTCGACTTCATCATCGGCGAAACATTTTCGTACATGGGCGAAGCTTTGCTGGCGGTCGAGCGTGCGAAAGCCACCAAGCTGCCGGTGATGGTCACTGTCTGTTTCGAAAATGAAGACATCACGCCCGACGGCAAAAAAGCCGCCGATGTAGCAAAAGCCTTGGCTGACGCTGGCGCGGATATTGTAGGCATCAACTGTCTGCGAAGTCCCGAACACACGCTTCCGCTAATGGCTGAAATGCGCAAAGCCGTGAAAGGTTACATCGGCTGCCAACCCGTCGCGTATCGCACCACGCACGAGCATCGTGATTTCACCAGCCTCGCCGCGTTTCCCGATCAGCTTGAACCCTATCAGCTCACCCGCCGCGAAATGGCCGACTACGCGATCAAAGCCCGCGAAATCGGCGTGAATTACATCGGCGCGTGTTGCGGCGCGGTCGCTACGCATATTCGCGAGATGGCACGCGCTCTCGGAAAAATTCCCGCGGACGATCGCCCGTGGAAAAAAGGCGGAGAAAAACCCATGTCCGCCTACGAATATTACGGACACGACGACAAGCCCAAAGCCAGCGGAAAAGCCCAGTAACGCAAGGTACAAAAATGGCTAATTCGAATCTTGCCGCAACCGGCTCGCTCTCCGAAGGAGTTCCACCGCGAGCAAGGTATCGAAACGCGCGTGTACGCAAGCGATGCACACAAACGGAAGAGCGGGGTTTCAACCCCGCCGAAAATGCAGGCCCATGACGCGGGCTTTAGCCCCTGAGGCTATCTCTAGGCTCAAGCCGCAAACGGCTCGCTTTCCCATTCTTCTCGGAGCATGATGTCCGCCTAAACCCGATGGCCTCACGGCAATTTACAACCAGCGAAACCGAAAACTCAAATCGCCCGCGGCGAACCATGGGTTTTCGCGACCTGGTGCTGTTTTACATCGTCACCGGCATCAGCCTCCGTTGGATCGCAACAGCCGCAACAGTTGGCGCCAGCGCCGTCGTCATCTGGCTAATTGCCTGGAGCGCGTTTTATCTTCCGCTCGCACTCTCAGTGATGGAGCTTTCCTCGCGCTATCCGCAGGAAGGCGGCTTGTACATCTGGTCCAAGCGCGCCTTCGGAGAATTTCCCGGCTTCATCACCGGTTGGACATATTGGACCAGCAATCTTCCGTACTTTCCCGCCATACTTTATTTCACTGCCGGCAACGCGCTCTTTATAGGCCCGGCTCGCTGGCAATCGCTTTCAAATAACAAAACTTACTTTCTGCTTTTCGCGCTTCTCGGCATCGCGCTCGCCACTTTCCTGAATCTCATCGGCCTCTCCGTTGGCAAATGGCTGCACAATCTCGGAGCCATCGGTACATGGTTGCCCATCGCAATTTTATTCGGCATCGCCAGCATAGCGTTCCATCGCTTCGGCTCCGCGACTGCCTTCACGCACGCGTCGATGGTCCCTCACATGCATTTCCGAGACGTTCTCTTCATGGCTACAATCGTCTTCGCTCTCGGCGGCTCCGAGTCCGCTTCTTTTCTCGGAGACGAAGTCCACGACGCGCGCAAAAATCTTCCCAGAGGATTGCTCGCGGGCGGAGCCTTCGTCACCACCGGATACATTCTCGGTACCGCCGCCGTGCTCATCGCCCTTCCCGCCAACGAAGTCAGCGGCCTGCAGGGAATCATGCAAGCAATCACAAAATCGGTGGAACGCATAGGTTTCTCAGGCGCCATCGCAATCGGAATCGTTTCGTTCGCCGCGTTACTCATCACTCTAAGCAATCTCGGGGCTATGGGAGCTTGGCTCGCTGTTTCCGCGCGCCTTCCTTTCGTTGCCGGAATTGACCGCTACCTTCCCCCCGCCTTCGCGCGCATCCATCCAAAATGGGGAACGCCCTACGTCGCGCTCCTGGTCCAGGCAGCTTGCGGAGTCGTTTTCATTTTTCTCGGCCAGGCGGGGACTAGCGTCTATGGCGCATACGAAGTGCTCGTAAGCATGGGAATTATTTCGTACTTCATACCGTATTTATTCGTGTTCGCATCATTAATCCGCTTGCAACGCGAGCCTCCCGGTCCAGACATCATGCGAATCCCAGGCGGCAGCCCCGTCGCAAAAATAGTAGGCGTCCTCGGTTTCACCACCACGCTGATCACCATCGCCTTTTCCGTGCTTCCGGCGGAAGACGATCCCCACAAAATTCTTGCCGTCACAAAAATCATCGGCCTCACCGTATTGCTCCTAGCCATGGGCGTCTTCGCTTTCGTCTGGGGCAAGTCCCAAGCCGCCAAACGCATCTAGCAGTTCGTCTGTGGCGAATCGTCTCAGCCGGGCGGGGCCAATTAAGGCACCTGATCTCGATGATGTTCGCGCCGTTTTGCTTTCCGTTGTCGTGCTGAAGCGCGTCTTCTGCGCACGCCTTGAGGCCTGCCTGTCGGCAGACAGGGATCTGCTCTTGAAGCCACAGCAACCAGCCGAAGTAACCTTTTCTACATGAGCGCGACAGTGCGTCTCACCACAACGTTCGAGTCGAAGTAAACTTCGACGATGCCTGCGTCCTTTTGTTTTTCGTTGTCATCCCGAAGCGCGCTTTTTGCGCACGACTTGAGGGATCTGCTCTTTGAAGCAATAGCAACCACTTCAGACGCAGACGCTCGCTTCACCTTTCATATCCCGAGGCAGTCAGCTTGACCACGCTGGTAGATACGGAAGCCATCACAGCTTCAACTGATCCCGGACCAGCGACTCCACAAGCCGCTCCGAAGCAATCCGCCCCTTGGATTTACAGCCCTTGGCTCGACCTGCTCGTAGGATGCGGCGCATGGTCCGCCCCGCTTTTAGCCGTCGCCATGTGGATGGCGCCCTCGCATACCCACGCTTGGGTCGTCGCCTTCTACGCGCTCGCCCTCGTCTTCAATTATCCGCACTTCATGGCCACCATTTATCGCGCCTATCACACGCGCGAAAATTTCCACAAGTACAAATTTTTCACCCTGCACATCACGCTTCTGCTCGCGCTAACCGCGATCCTGATGCACGCGTCCCCACGCCTGTTTCCCTGGGTCTTCACGCTTTACATATGTTGGAGCCCTTGGCATTACAGCGGACAGAATTACGGCCTGCTAATGATGTTCGCGCGCCGAAGCGGAGCGGAAGTCAGTCCCAGCGAACGCCGCTGGCTGCGCTCTGCATTCATCGCGTCCTTCGTGATGTTGCTCGCGAGTTTTGAAACAGGAGGTTCAAACGATCCGCTAATTCTTTCGCTGGGAATACCCGCAAAATTTACTTTCCCGGTGCGCCTGGCACTCGGAGCGGCGTTCGCAGTTTTCACTTGGCTGGGTTTTCAGCGCATGGTCCGCAAACACGGGGTTCGCGAGATGATCGCGCCAATCACGCTCGCGATCACACAATTTCTCTGGTTCGTTCTGCCTACGCTTCTCGAATTGCGCTCGGCCTACCAAATTCCGCAAACGCGCTACAGCAGCGGAATCCTCGCCGTCCTGCACTCCACGCAATATATATGGATCACCAGCTACTACCAGCGTCGCGAAGCGCGCGCCGGCGGCCAGTCCAATTGGCGCATGGCGATATATTTCGTCACGCTCTTGGCTGGAGGCATCGCGCTGTTCATTCCCGGCCCCTGGCTCGTCAGTTACATTTTCCATTTTGATTTCACCACCAGCTTTTTGATTTTCATGGCCGTCGTGAACATTCACCATTTCATTCTCGATGGTGCTTTGTGGAAGCTGCGCGACACGCGCGTGGCCTCTGTGCTGATTGACCGGGGCGCAAAGTCCGCGCCGGTTGCGGAAACTCAGCCCGCAATCAAGAAGTCATCGCGCAAAAAGCCCGCTGCTGCTGCGAAAGCGTCTCGTAGTCGCATCCTCGCCCCGGCTTTTGCTATCGGCGCTACAACATTGCTTTTCCTGTGGGGCGGCATGGACCAAGTTCATTTCGCGCTCAGCAATAATGATGGGGACCTTGCTTCTCTTGAACGCGCCGCCGATATGAATCCGTATGACAGCGCGCTAAACGCGCGCATCGGACTTGCTGAGGCAAAAGCGGGGAATCGTGACGAAGCTGTAGCCGCCCTGGCACGAGCCGTCAACCTCAATCCTGCAAACATCGGCTTGCAACAAGCCTACGCTCGTGCGTTGCTCGAAGCGGGCCGCTATGACGATGCCTACTCACTGTACAAAAAAACGCTGGAAACATTTCCGCGCGATGTCGACTCGCTAGTAAATTTCGGATTGCTCGCAGCCCGCCTCGGCAATCCCGATCAAGCCATCGACTCCTGGCAAAAAGCCGTGGACGTGAACCTCAACGAAACGAACGCTCATATGTATCTAGCGCAAGCTTTCGATCAAAGAGGCGAGCCCGCATCCGCCGCCCGCCATTGGGAAATCTATCTGCGTCTGGCAACGTCGCAACCGGAGAATTTTCCAGCCATCGCCAAGGACCAAATAATCTCCGCGACGATTCAGCTAGCCGACGATGAGTCCGCCATCAATCGTTCCGATGCAGCCCTCGCGCGCTATCAGTCTGCTATCGCGCTAGCGCAAGAAGCAAATAGCCCAAAACTTGAAGGCCTCGCGCTAGCTCATCTAGCCGACTTGCAGGACAAGAGAAACAACGCGCCCGCCGCCGCTCAATCCTTTCAGCGCGCCCTCGCTCTCGACGCCAAATCCGGCGACCCGCTTGCCGAAGGTTCCGACTGGTTTAATTACGGTCAATTTCTCCGCCGTCACCAATTGCCCAAAGATTTAGCCTACGCCTGCTTGCTTCGCGCCGAAGATTTGCTCGCGACTGCCGCTCCAGCACAATTGCAAACCGTGCAAACTGCGCGCCGCCAGATAGAAACCGAAATGGGTAAAAAGGCTCCTGCCGCGCAAAAGGATCTTCCCGCTCTACTCGCTCGTGCCACAAATCTCCCAGCCGGCTCTCTCTGAACTCCCAAGCTACACCCGCCATCCCAAAATTCCCGCGAAGCGCGTCTTTCGCGGAGAGTTATCGTATGCGCTGTAGCTGTCCCAACGGCCAACTAGCGCTTCCCGCGTACGCAGCTATGCTAAGTAAGGTTACCTAACAAAGTCTGTCGGAGATCGATCTCGACTCTATTCCCGAATGAAAACTCACCGCAAAATTCTGGCCGGAATCTTGGTGACGCTGTCCCTTGTGCTGCTCGGGATCTCCATCTCCGCATCGGCCCAAGCACCACAATTCGCGGACGACGAAACTCTCTGGGACGCGATCTGCCCCATCGTCTATCCAGTGGATCAATCCGCCTCCGACCGCGGCTATCATTATCTTTTTTACGGCAACGGCTTCTTCATCAATAGCGAAGCCTACTTAATCACGGCGGCCCACGTCCTGAACCAGCTTCACGGCGGACAGCCCTACATCCTGCTGCACCAGTCTTCGTCAGAGTTTCGTATCGCCCCAGCTACTTTAATAGCGATCGATCGCGAACACGATGTGGCCATCCTTCGAGTGACGCCGAATCCGTTCGCCGCAAATTTCAAGGTTTCCTTTCTATCTCTGTCTCCTGATCGCCCGCCAACCGGTGATTCCGTGCTTTCCGCCGCCCTTCTCCCGTCCAAACCTCGCGAGGCTTACACTCTGAATGCCACAATCGAAATGCGTGCGCGCGGAGAAGTTCTCGATTCAGAATTTTCGCAATTGGAAAAGGGAAAGGGCGATACGGAACTCCTCATCTTCAGCCACGAAATAGCTCTGGGCCAGAGCGGCGCTCCGGTTCTCTCCACCGAATCGCAGGAAGTCGTAGGACTCGTCGAAGGCCAGTGGTTTGGCCGCAATACTCTCGCGATGTTAGCCGCGGAGCGCCACGCTCTGGGCGCAATCCTTCCGATTCACTACGCCATCGCATTGCTGCAACAAAAACACATCGCCTGGAGCTCCGGTCCCAGCGATCCCGAAAATAATGAGAATGCGACGGATCCATGGCAAGCGTCTTCTGCCCCAGTCGCGCTTTCGCTGGTGCCCGCCGCCTATCCGTCGCAATCCATTTTCGGCGGTGAAGTGCTGCTCGACGCGCTGGTCAACAGCAGCGGAGTTCTTGCCGATGTCAAAACCATCCACGGCGAAACTCCCTACCTTGAAAAAGCGCTCGTCGCCGTGCGCACTTGGACTTTTCTCCCGACGCGCTCCGACGATCACGTGACCGGGTCTAGAATCGGCATCGTATTCGATTTCGTTCCGCGCTTAAATAACGTATCGGTCCCGGCGAAAACCCACAACTACGAAGCCGCCTCCGCCAATTCTGCCGAACATAATTCTCCCGAACCTAACTCCCCCGATCGTTCCGCATTTCCCGTCCTGACCGTCGAACCTGAATATCCGCCCGAGGCCAACACCCAAAGCAGCGTGATTCTCTATGCCGCTATCGACGACCACGGCCAGCTCGATTCCGTAAAAGCGTTGCGCGGCATCGAACCCTTTACCTCCGCCGCCATCGCCGCCCTGCACCAGTGGCGTTTTGCCCCCGCAAAACATCTCGGCGCAAACATCGCCTCGCCGATGATCACCGTCTTCACATTTGCGCAACCTCTCGTCTCATCGCCCTCGCGCTCATCCAAGTCATCGCAATAACCCCCGCAATTCCGTTACAATTCACATTGCCTTAACTGTATTTCGTATTTCATAAAAGCTTGGAGAATCTTCAGCGCAAAGCGGAACAGCACATTTCAGGGGGCACCATGTCCACAAAGATTGTCACCGTCCGCGGCCGTGAAATTATCGATTCACGCGGCAATCCCACGGTTGAAGCCGAAGTAGGACTCGAAGGCGGCGCGATCGGCCGCGCGGCCGTGCCCTCCGGCGCATCCACCGGGGAACACGAAGCCATCGAACTACGCGACGGCGATAAGGCCCGCTACCTCGGCAAAGGAGTGCTCAAAGCCGTCGGCCATGTGAACGCCGAAATCACCAAAGCTGTCACCGGCATGGACGCTTCCGAACAGCGCGCCATCGATCGCCGCATGATCGAAGCTGACGGCTCCGACAACAAATCAAAATTCGGCGCAAACGCTATCCTCGCGGTCTCCATGGCCACCGCGCGCGCCGCCGCCACCCAACTGGAGCTCCCGCTCTACCAATATCTCGCGCGCTATTCATCCGAAGGCTATGCCGACACGCTTCCCGTCCCCATGATGAATATTTTGAATGGCGGCGCACACGCCGATAATTCTGTGGACGTCCAGGAATTCATGGTCATGCCGCTCGGCGCGCCCAATTTTCGCGAAGCCCTCCGCTGGGGCATCGAAGTTTTCCATCATTTGAAAGCGGTGCTGAAAAAGAATGGCTATTCCACCGCTGTCGGCGACGAAGGCGGCTTCGCCCCAAACCTAAAGTCAAACGTCGAAGCCGTTGAGCGCGTCCTGGAAGCCATCACCGCAGCCGGTTACAAACCCGGCGAACAAATTTGTATTGCTCTCGATCCCGCTTCCAGCGAGTTCTACGATCGCGACAAGAAAAAATACATCTTCAAAAAATCTGACAAGTCCGAGCGCACCTCTGAGCAAATGGTCGAATTCTGGAAATCTTGGGTTAACCAATATCCCATCGTTTCGATCGAAGACGGTCTCGCCGAAGACGACTGGGACGGTTGGAAACTCCTCACTCGCGAACTCGGAAAATCCGGCATAGGCCTCGACTCACAAATCAGGAAACCGATTCAACTCGTGGGCGACGACGTCTTCGTCACCAACCCAAAGATTTTCGCGCGCGGAATTTCCGAAAAAGTCGGCAACGCCATTCTGATCAAGTTGAATCAGATCGGCACGGTGAGCGAAACCATTGAAGCCGTCGAAATGGCGCGCAAAGCAAATTACGCATCCATCGTTTCTCACCGCTCCGGCGAAACTGAAGACACTTTCCTCGCCGACTTTGTCGTCGCCATGGGCTGCGGCCAAATTAAAACCGGCTCGGCCTCGCGTACCGACCGCATCGCCAAATACAATCAGCTCCTTCGCATCGAAGAGCGCCTCGGCGCAGACGCCGTCTTCCCCGGATTCAAAGCGCTCTCCGCCCACCCCATCCTGCGTCTTCCGCGCCAACTAGGCCCTGCAGAAGGCGGACGCACCGAATTGTGAAATCTGCTCGATGTAAAGAATTTTACAGCTCATAAAACCTTCAGAATCGGAGCATTGACACGGAAACGGAAACTCCAGCTCATCTCATTACGCTGCCGGACGATGACCTCCTCGATGCCCTGCAGCGCGCGGCATTCGGCTATTTCCCAACACAATGCAATCCGGCCAATGGATTGGTCGCCGATAGGTCTGCGCCCGGTGCGCCCTGTAGCATCGCAGCGGTCGGGTTCGCGCTGTCGTCGTATCCCATAGCTGTGGAACGCCGCTGGATGACGCGTGACGACGCTGCTCAGCGAACTCTTACCACTCTTCTTTTTTTCCTGAATAGCGCGCAGAGTGAGGCGCCCGACGCAACCGGCTACATGGGTTTCTATTATCACTTCCTCGATATGCAAACCGGCAAACGTGTCTGGGAATGCGAGCTGTCGCTTATCGACACTGCTTTGCTGCTTGGCGGAATACTCACGGCAAGCGCATATTTTACCGGTAACTCTCCAATCGAGGTTCAGATCCGCCAGGTCGCCGAGACGCTCTATAGTCGCGTCGATTGGCAATGGGCCCAGCATGGCCAGCCCACTCTTCCGCAAGGATGGAAACCGGAATCTGGTTTTCTTCACTACGGTTGGGAAGGCTACAGCGAAGCGATCCTGCTCTATGTTCTGGCGCTAGCCTCTCCCACCCATCCGATCCCGTCCAATAGCTATTCAGCATGGACCTCCACCTATCAATGGGAAAACCTGTACGGCTATGACTTTCTTTACGCGGGCCCCCTCTTCATCCATCAGCTGTCTCACGCGTGGATCGATTTCCGGCATATCCAAGATTCATTCATGCGCGAGAAGGGCAGCGATTATTTCAAAAATAGCTGCCAGGCAACATATATTCAGCGGCAGTACGCCTTGCGCAATCCAAAAATGTTTCGCGGTTACGGCGAGAATTTCTGGGGCTTTTCGGCGGGCGACGGCCCGAGTCCTCAACGTATCCGAATCGATGGTGTGAACCGCATCTTCTTCGGCTACACAGCTCGTGGCGTGCCCTATGGACCGGACGACGGCACTATCTGTCCCCCCGCAGCCCTGGCCTCCATTGTCTTCGC
>Ga0209008_1000542_pt1 | contig 11597 bp, 18 predicted proteins | sample JacPin_JW_Ref_O3_FD_187963 | JGI IMG/M metagenome (GOLD analysis project Ga0209008, IMG submission 187963) | Forest soil microbial communities from Algoma, Ontario, Canada - Jack Pine, Ontario site 1_JW_Ref_O3 (SPAdes) (version 2) | ecosystem: Environmental > Terrestrial > Soil > Boreal...
GGCTTTCCACTTGCGTTGTTTCTCGCGTTTAAGTTCGAGAGCGGCCTTTGCAGCCGCGTCCTGGTTATCAGTCGAATCCACAGAAATAACTCCTCAAAAATAAAAAGAGCCACACGGATCGGAGCGTGAACCGTGTAACTCTTCGTTTTTCCCCGCCGAAACGATCAAGAAACGTCGGGGAAACTCTTACTTTTCTTTTTTATCTAAATCGACGGTGGGCTGTGCATCGGCTACAGTTTTCACAACCTGTGTCCAATCGCCGCCTCGTTTCTTAGACCAATGAAGCTTTTTTGAGATGTTCAAAATTCTCCATCTCTTTTCACCCAAGATCTCAACTAGATCCACAAGAGAAGCTTGCGGGAATTCCTTAACTGCCTTCACAAAACGTTCTTCTAAATTTCCTGCTACTTGAATTTTGTTCAGGATCAGGAAATCCCCAATCTCGTCCAAATAACTGTGAAGGGTGCCGTCGTTCGCTTTATAAGTCAGTCCGCATCGGAACGGCTCAGGCGGCTCAAAATCGCGGGGCTTTACGCATTGAACGGAAATCTCGTTCGGGCCTTCGCCGTTGGCAAACAGCGCGTCATCGCGACGAATACCCCAAATCGCGTCGGCCTGGGCCGCAATTTCTCCCGATCCACGGAGAACATTTTCCTGGGACATAGCTTCGTTCTTGCTTGATTTGTTTGAGTGATGCAATCCAACCACAAGGGGAGAGCCGGCAACTCTCAAAGCACTCATCTCGCGCCACAAATCCAATTGTTGTCTTGCCGAATTCTCATCGTCAGCGTTTGAAAACCGGATCGCGGTATCGATTATCACCACACATTTTAGTTTGGTCACAATCGCGATCACTTCCGGACTCGCGAGGGAAAGGATTGGGCCTTCGCTGATCGTGCGGCACAAGAATAAATTTTCATCGTTGGGGATTCCGAACTTTCGGCATCGTCCTTTAAACGGCCGGCCACTGGTTTCCGGAATCAGATACAGGACCGGAACGACATTGGGCACATGAAACTGGCCCAAGAACGGCCTTCCGGTTGTCAAAGCCTTTGCGAGACTCAAACCCATAAACGTTTTTCCGTGTCCGGGCAGCGCTCCAAAGAAACCGATGCCCTCGGGAAAGAAATTCTCAACGATCCAAGTAACGCCGCCCTCCGGTAATTCACCAATCGTTCTAAAGCAAGTACGAGGATCAACTGCGGGCTCCGCAGCAACAGCTTTATTAATAACGTCATTGAGCTTGGCTATCACAGGAGCTACTTCCATCAAGAACATTTCACCGCCCAAACCTTTTACGGGCGCTTGTCCTGTTACCTGTGAGGGCCATTCAAACGATGTTTCCTGTGCTGTCTTCATACAATTCTGCCTTTACCTTTTTTACCTATTGAATTGAACAACAGCGCGTCGTTCGTTCTCTTCGCGTATTTCTTTGTTTCGTATTTGCTGCTCTCTCAGCAAATCGTCTTTTATTTCTTTCAATTCCCCCTCATCCAACGAGTTGATTCCAGGTTGGAGCACTCTGTGAACATGAGGCTCATGAATGTTTGCCACAAAATCTGTTAAAGCCACTGCGCCATCCAGACTGTCGCTATAAACGAGCGGAACTTGTCGAAGCTCATCGCCGCAAGAGAAGTGAACATTTTTAAGAACCCAACTCAATACGGGCCGGTATTCAAGATTGAGTTCACCGTTCAGAAGAGTCGCGATCAAAACCTTAAAGCCGGCTCCGGGCTGAACTGCCGCCACGTCGAAACGCAGGGGAGCATCAATATCTGGTTCTTTTTGCTCGTTGGATTCCCGAAGGAAGTTAATGAACGCGTTGGCGACCTTCATAAAAGAATCGTCAAAAGACTGAATTGCTTCGGCCGTTGTAACTTGTTCAACTGCCTTTTCTATTGTGTCGGACATACTCGTACCCATTCGCGCTTTTCGCGCTTAGAAATTTCCTCTCATTGTTGGGATTGACCGAACCGAGGGGATTAAAACTGGAACTGCATACGACTATTGTTTTACTTCTTTGCGAATTCTTCAGGCCAAATTCTGCTTAGCTCACCTTCAACATCTTCAGTCGGACTTGAACTTTCAATGACCGTCGCATCTAAGAAGCTCATTTTCTTCAATCGCTGGCAAACTATAAGGGCAGCGGCTTGACTCATATTCACAGCCCTACTCCGATCCGTACTACCTAAATCTTGTTTGTTTGCGTTCTGTCCGCAAAAATATCGTCCATGAAAAAGAACTTGGTATTCCACAGATCGTTTAACGGTTGCAAGATCTGCCGCCGTGGGCGGCTGTCCGAACCGATCAACAACAGTTGCAGCGACATAACCATCCTCCCGAAGTTTTTGGCACAATTGATCGGCGGCGTCATAAGACAATCTTTGGGCATAAGTCGGGTACGGGCTGCCAAACGGTTTCCCGTTGCGCATCGCGGTCAAAAAATTTGAGCCGCCGTCTAATTGAATCAAGAAGCTATTCTCCACTGGTACCCTCCTTTTCGCTTTCTAGCGAGCATGTAGTTCTCTATATATAGTGATAACCGCGAGCCTCTCGGTTGAAAAACACCTTAACTCGCCTGTTTTCAATTATTTAATTTTCAAAAGTACCTGGATCGCCGTCCGCCCCGCCCGCGAGATTGGGCTCTTCGGACGAAGAATCATCTTCGTGATGCGGCCCAAATCCGTCGGGCCTCACGACTCTGATTCGTCCCTCGTCGCTCAAAAAATCGTCGAGTTCTCGCCTCGCGCTTGCGGTGTAACCAGACAAGGCTTTACCGGCGGCTGTTTCCTCGTGCGAAAGAACCTCCGATATTACGTAATTTGGATCTTCAATCAATTTCAAACGGGCCATTTCGTTGGGATAGGCACAAAAAACATTCACTAAAACAGCTTGGCGTATCACCTGGTTTTCAAAATCAGCATAGTGATGATCCCAGGAAGCGGGGTTATCGAACGCTTCCATACCCCAAGCGGCCCGAATGTAATCACAAACGGATTTTTTAAGAGCGCGATTCTGAAAAAACAAATCACACCCTTTTGGGCAAGATGGTATTTCAACTGTGAACGAAGGACGACCGGTGTTAGGTATATCTATCTTGGTCCAGTTTTCGTAACTCGCTATTTTGTCCTCGATTCTTTTCTTTTCCGCTCTCTTCAATCGCCTTGCCCTAGTTAATTCTTGTCCCGTCATGCCTCCTACTTTCTTTGAATGTTTCGCGCTGAGTGTTGTACTCAACTCATCTTTGACACGAGATAAATCCTGATAGAGTTCAGGAGGTACGGGAAGTTTGCCTCGGCGCTGCTTAGGAGGTATAGCATCTGTTTGAATCGGACGAAAAGTAGGGCGGGACTCTGCGGGAGGATTATTCTTATTCTTTTCATAACCAACGTAGAGAACTTGAGGCATTGTCAAAAATATAGCGACATTCACAACAGACATGGGTGGCGCAAAAATATATCGATTCGACTTCACGCGAATTTCAATACCACCTCGTTCTGCAATAACTTGTTCCGACTCTTCGGGTGTGGGCAGCGGGATAGGTTTATCAATTAGAGGCGCGGAGTAATCAACTTCTGCTAGTGGGCTGCCAGCTAGCCCACGAAAAGCCCGCTTCGGCTTCGGTTTAGGATCGTCGGTCAAACGAGCCTCGTCTTAATGTAAGGCAACGCAATTTTCAAATCGGCCGCTTCTTCTAACGTAACGCTCAGAAGCTTGGCGACATCCTCATCAAATAAATCATCTTCTCGAAACAAGCCTTCAACCGTACTCAGAGTGCTTTTGGTCCCTCCTATCTGCTTCCAAATCTCATACCCGTGAGGTTCCTCTCCTTTTCCCATCTTATTTACATAATCGCGCTTGGCTCGAAAGTGCGCCAAATCTACCTCGTAAAAATCCAAATATCGGTTGCCGCCGACAACATTTACAAGCGCACGGAGCGCGGCGTCCAAATACTCTTCGCGATGGTCCAGTTCAGAATCTCTGTCCCATCCAAAATCTTCGTCGGGGTCATATATTCTGCTGAACTGTTCGTAGACTTCTCCTGTGTAACGAAGTACTCGGCCAACTGCATCGTCTAATTTATGACGATCAATTTCATTTGGCATTCAAACCCTCCTTTTCCTTCGCATCGATTACGCGCTTGAGTTCTGACAGGGTTCCAGACTTATTGTGTTTCCACTTGTTTTTAAGCCACACGTCCCACGTCATGTTCCTCTTGGTCTGTTTGTAGAGTGTTCCTATCGCGCCCCATTGCGCTTCGTTCGGTAGGGTTTTGAATATCTCGACATACAAATGCAAATCAGCAACATCTACTCGGATGATTTTGTTGGCTGAACAAAACTCAGTTTTGAGGGCAGTAAAATCCCCGTCTTCCGGTGTGACACCCATAATTTCTGCGTGGTTAACGGGCTTCTGTTTCCCTTTGCTGTCCAGTATCTTTTCAGCGCCGACGAACCATCCGTCCGGTAACAAGAAAAGGAAGTACCAGTCTTCAGAGCCCAACACGATGTCACTCGCGTATTTGGGCGGAAACTTTTCGATTATTTGTTCGAGCGTTCTCAATTTATGCTCTCCAAATCGTAGGGCCGGGTTGGATGCTCGGCGTTCCAGGCGACGGCCGATAGATATCGATATGTCTCCTGCATAGACTCACGCCTCATTCGTTCTTGATCCTCAGCGGACAGTCTATTGAATGACCAAATCAATCCTTCAGCCAGATCCCGGAGGGAGCCTGCTTTCGGCAGAGGCTTGGGCGTAAGAGGCCGGCTCACTTTTGATCGCCTTTTTTGATTCGGCATTCGCCTTCGCAACCCCTCACCGCGCAGTAATCGCAAACCGCCCACTCGGGCTCGTCCGGGGTATCCGTTTTGAGGGGCCCGTTTTCGATTCGGATGGTCCTGTCGATCGGAGTGGCAGGGATGGCCGAATGGATCTTGTTGGCGGCCTGGGTAGAGCGGTAGTTGTCGATCCAAATTCGAACGGCTTTTTGGATGAGCCGGGTCACGCTCGTCAACTCGATTTCGGCGATGTCCTTGAGGGCGGCCAAATCCTCGGTTCGCAGTTCGGCCGAAGTCTTCACCACGCCCCTAACCTTCCGGGGCCGGCCAGCGCGGGGATGTCTTTGAGGGTCCATGCCACATAGTACTACTGGTTCACAGTAAAGTCAAGCAATAAATATAGTACTCACCTCGGGGACGCCGGGGTGGGCTCGATTAACCGGGCCGGTGTCAAGCTGTCGCGGCTCAGGACGGGCGCGAGGGGCGGAACCGGGGAAAGAGGGCTTAGGCAGTCGAGGGGCGTACCGGGCGGGCTGCGGAGGGCCGGCACGGGAAATTGGACTCGGAGGGAAATCTGAGGCGGGATCGCGGCGGCGGGAGGGGGGAGGAGCCCTCGCGGCGGAATACTAATAGTCATTAAGGGTGTTAATACATTAGGTGAGCCAAAACGGTTGAGGACCGTGGGTTGGTCGGTCGGTCGTTGCGACTATCTAAGTCAGTCGCACGACAACCGAGCCCACCCCCCTCTCAGTCGGTCGTAGTTCGGTCGATAAACCGACATCAACCGAGATTTACGACCGAGAATGCATACTAAGTATATTAAGTGATCTCAGCGAGTTGCGGGGGATGTGACCAGGGCAAAATCGCCGTAGGAGGTTTCAGGAGCCCCGCGAAAAGAGAGGGTAGCCGGATAGCCGGGGTCCACAGGATCCAACGCGCCTAGAAAGGCGGCATGGGCCAAGAAGTACCCGGTAGGGGTCGGGCCGGACCCAAAAAAGAGGGGGTACCGAAAAATAGGCCCCCCGCCCTTTCTGACGTCAGGGAAAAGTCAGCTATCGATTTCGCCCCGAGGACGGTCACGGCCGTGAGGCCGGCCGGGGGCGACTACGCCTGGGTCTAAACGACTTAAACTCTTTTAGAATCAGCACATTACGAGAAAGAAAACAAACGAGATAATCTCCTTTATAATCATTGATCGGGCTTGAAACGGGCTCGAATTCCGGAAATCTTTTGCAACGTTGGGTAATGTCCTAACTCTTTTTGTTGCAATTGCTTGCGGGATGGTCTGCCCTTCGCTAGCGGTTCGCTGGAATGATGACAACGAGGACAGGAATCGAGGACATTGCGTGTAAAGGCTTCATTATCAGTCACAAACACCGCCCTACTAAGGCCTTGTGCTTAGAGCGCTTCGACGGACTAAACAGTTAAATACTGTATTATGTTACATTTACGAAAGTTTTGCGGATTTCGTATACATTTTGACACGCTCACAGACATTTCGGCAGTAAAGCAAAACGCGAGGCACACTCAATAGATCGTCCCTCCATTAGTTCGCTTGTTCGCTTGATCGTCCGCTCACTCGTTCGCACGCGGGCCATCATCCGTACACGCTCGGGCCTCCCTCTTCAGTCTAACCCTCCAATTCCCTCGGGCACTTCCGAGCTTTAATCAGGCCTCGGTTTGACGCGCTAACGCGGGCCCGCACTTCGCCTTTTCTTGCCTGTACTTCAAACTAGTTGACAACTAGTGGACAACCGGTTAGAATCTTCTCATGGTCATCAAAGCAAAACCCGGAAAGAAGCTCACAGCAGTGAGACTCGCAACCGGCCATTTCGCTTTGATCGTCGAGGGCAATGTACCACGAACTAAGCCCACTTTTAGGAGCGCAAAACCGTGACCAAAGAACGCGAGAAAGAAGTCTCAAAACAACGCGCCGAATCCCGCGAGGATAAGGCCGTCAATACCTACTACGAAAAGCAGGCTCGCCGCGAACAGTATGCCGCAAATATGGCGTACGGATTCAAGCTCTCATGGACAGAAGTAGATGGCGGCCTAACGCACACCAAAGGAGGCCGCTAGTGTTCGCTATCCAATGGATTGACGCACACGATGGCGCGGTTTTGCGCACGTCCGGCCAACAATTCATAACAGCCGATGAGGCCCGCATCCACGCCACAAAGATCGTTCTACAGAATCGCATTGATCGAATTTACTTCCGAGTAGTCCGCTCATTCGAGGTGACGCCATGTTTACAGTAACCCGTCAACGCCAGTTTCCGGATGGCCTCCAGGTAGTAGAGGTATCTGTTGGTTCATTTGACTACGTTAATCCCGATTGTCTAGTCGCGAAATATGACGGCGAAGGAGAGGAATTTATTGATCCTCGCGAGGCCGTCGAAACCGCAATAGAGATAGTCCGTTCTTGGCGCAAAGACTCACGCGACAAAGTATCAATAGGTGTGGGCTCAACTTTGGGAATGACTCTTCCGTTTTCTCCGGACACATTCCAGCACGCGAGAGCATGGGCAAAGCTCTACTGGGAATCACTCGAAAAGTGTGCAGCGTGTAGCAATCCTCTACCAGATCGAAATCGCTACCACGCTAACGACTGGGACGGATTGGAGTATTGCTCCGAAGACTGCGCAACGCGTGCAGCCGAATTCGAAAGCGAGCAAGAGGCCGAATTTCAGAACCAGGAGCAAAACTAATGACACTCGACGCACACAAACCCCTACGCGAACAACTAAAGCCCGCGAGTCAATCTGGGCCACGTAAGCCCGTGGCCTTCGAATTGAATGATCTCGCGTTTCTTATATCCCTGACTCAAACGAGAGATGACCTCTTTACAGTCCGGTATGGCGTCCAGGTTAAAACCGGCCTGAATTACGCAATGGCAGCACGCGAACTAGGCGAATGCATCCTTCACGCTCTGGCTTGCGATTCGAAAATCAATAACGGAGGACGTTAGGACCATGAGGAAATCTTATAAACACGCGTCAGACCGCAAACCAAAGGCCGCACGTGCGAAAGGCTACACCGTCAAGAAGCAGGATGGAAAGTTTTGGGTTATCACGCCTTCGGGTAAATCAATCGTAGTTTCCCATGCAACACGTCGCGAAGCGCAACGGGTTGCGGACATCTTCAACCATACGAACAGGCCGGAGCATACCGTCAAGGCAGTTTCGGAAGTAAATGTCTTCATGGAAGGCGGAGTTATCCACAACATTCAATTTCCGGCCGATGTCCGCGTCACTGTCTATGACTACGACACGGAAGGCGTAGAGGCCGAGCGTCTGTCGAAAGATCGTAAAGGCGATGCTTGCTTAATCACGGAATGGGCTAAGTAAAGTTTTGGCAAAGCAGACCGCGAACGCGAATTCGCGGAAGACAAATCTAACATCGAGGCATAGCCGATGAATATCAAAGAAAAAGTACAGCAAGAAGCTCGCAGACTGGAAGAGAATCAAAAAGAATTCGAACAGTTCAAAGCCATAGCCGAAAAACTTCCCGACTCACTCAACGTGCAATCGGTCACGCGTCACGCCCACCGAGGTTCACTCCGCATTCAACTAGACGAGGTTGAGAATGTCGGCGATGTGCGAGCCCTCTTGATTCAGTTTCCGCCAGTTAAATTGATTCGCTATAAAGATTCTTGTACGAGTTTTCTACCTTCGGAGTCGCTGAAGGAATCCGAGAATAAACGAATCGAGGACGGACAAGCAGAGGAAACACTCATTGCTCCTGTTGTCGTGGATGTCGATCAAATCGCATCCTATCCCACAAACTTTGAAGCTCGTTGGTGGTCGCATCTCTGTAGTGTCCTTTGCCAGATTGAAGTTAGGGTTCGCGTCCATCCTCTGCGCATTGTTCCCAAGTATGAATCCACGGTAGGCCGAGGCGGGAAAGAGAACCGCATCAAGACGGGCTACGAGCTTGCGGGCCTTCCTGGTTGGGATGCGCAGATCACAAAGTACGCCTCGGGCTCAGCGGACAATGCAAACCCGTTCGTTATTTGGTGGCACTGGGACACGGACGACGAAACGAAAAGGCCGGAAGGTTATTTCCCTGAACCGTGGCAGGCAGTAGAAAGCCTCGCCTAAAGGCCGAAACACGAGGCTAACCCCTCGTGTCCATCCGTCAGGCGGATGCTGAAGAGGCTAATAGGAGGTTTTAAAAATGGCTTTCATGGAAAAACAGATCACGCGGAAATGCTCGTGGTACCGCGTCGAGACTTCGCAAGGTACGGAATTCGTTGACGCGGATTTAATCGGGAAACAAGAGCCCGCAGATTCAGACGGGTTAAAGGATTATTGCGAAGGTATTCCCGTGTCTTGGGAATTGATCGAAGGATATGGCGCGAGGTTGAGTGCTCCTGGTTATCTCGATTGCACGGAATGGACTGTCTTTGACACTGAAGCAGAGGCCCAAAAGTATCTAGAAGAAACCTACCCGGACGAATCCGAAGACGAGGAGGCCTAACCGTGGCTCGAAACATTGAATGTAAGTGCGAATTTAATTTTACATGCGGGTATTGTTTGCGGAATGCTCCTCCACCTCATTCCACTTCTTACAATCCCGATTTGATCGACGCAAGGCTTGGCTATAAGGAAACGGCAGAGAACACCAAAAACGCAAAACTAGAACACGAGGAGGCCTAACGAATGCGAGTAGGCCAGTCAGTAAAACTCGTTAAGAGGTTGCAACATCCGCACGCGCCAATTTCAGGAACGATTCGGAGGCTAACTAAAAACAAAGTTTTGGTGTTGTTTCCTATTTCCAAAATGGTTTGGCTGAATCGTGAGGATGTAACAGCGGAATAGACTCCGGCGGCCTTCGTCGAGTCACTCTCGGCGAATTCCAGCGCAGTCTAATTCACTAGGCCCACACACTAGGCCTACTGCGCCTATAGAACGACTACGCGTGTGCAACGCGAGGCCGCCTCGCGTCTGTGGCCGGATTGCGTTCTCACGCTCACGCGGGCCAAGTGTCCGCGTAAAAGGCGGGTGTCTATGCATTTCACGCTAGCGCTTTTGATTTTAGGCTTACACGGCCTCTTTAGAACAGCGAAAGGAATCCGCTAATGGCGGCCTCCGCTAGCTATGTGAGCTTGGCTGCGAGGTTTCCTATCGTGTTAGATCGCCGAGCACGTCCTAGACTCGCTGGCGCGTTCAAGGATGCTGAAGACATGGCATACCGCAAGCTACGCGAGGCCTCGAAGCATGAAACCCGCGTAGAACGTAGCGAGGTATTGCGCGAAATATCGAAGACGGATGGAAAAGGGAATTGAAAAGGGAATTGAAAATGGAATTCCTCTGCAATTGTGACTCCAAAACATTTTCGCCAAAAGTTCGTGGGGCGAAAGCGAAGGCGAAACGCTCCAAAACCATTTTTGAAAATAGAAATTCCGAATTGCCAAAAATCTCGCCCGATTTCATAGGCGATTTTCGAGGTGCGATGCACGCGTCTAGAGCTATTTTGGAAAAATACTCTTCCCATCTCGGGGAGGGAGTCGGAGAAAATATTGTGCGGCCGCTCCAGCTTGAGGATGCCGAAATATTGTTCGGCCCAAATGCCGGGAGATCCTACCCCTTTTATTGTTGGGTTGCATTCGTTGGGATCGGGACTTGGGAACCCCATTTTATTATTGACAACTAGTTGTAAACATGTTAGCATGATTCCGCAATGAAAAAAGAGAAACGAAAATTCGGACCCGCACCCTCTGGAAAGAGATTGATGGCTCGCGCCACGGCCGTTTGCAGTGATGCGGAGTTAGCAGCATTCGAAGCCGCCGCTGCCGGGGAACAAATCCGATTGTCGGCTTGGGCTCGAAAAACTTTGATCGCGGCATTGCCGCAAGAGGTTCAAGAGAAACTGAAACAACAATAAAGCGGGGCAAAGTCGAGCGCGAACTCGGCCTTACCCCTAATCCAAATCAAAGAGGCACCTTTGATTCAGACTGGCGCATTTTTTAACACAACTCGTCTTCGCAAAACAAACCGCATCGCCACAGCGTATGCGTTAGCGTTTTTCATTCCGTTTTTCGGCGTTCTGAATCAACAAGACGTTCCCACCCCTGTAACTGTTCCTGTGCCTCAATCAAAAGATAGTTGTTTGCCTCCGGGTTCGTGGGCTCAATCTCACGGCGGAACTTGCATTCCAGTTCACGAACTTCGCCAGATCATGCGTGACAACCCCGACAAACCAACCACGGAGATAACGATATGAAGAAGGTTTTTGCCGCCCTAGCCACCGTTCTTACGTTGACTGGCGCAATCTGGCTCCGCGCAGATCGAGCGGACACGGCTCGTCGGCAGTTCGCCAACTCGGTCAATGGCGCAGTAATCGGCGAACCACAAAGCTATTTCGGCGCGGCCGGCAACGTCTTTGTCGTAACGCCCATCCAGGCCGACATGTCGAAGGTCGAAGTTGATTCTGCGATGGCTCAATTATTCGACGGTGAGCCTCAACACGCTCGCGCAATATCCGTTCTGAAATCGAAGGGTTTTAAGAAAATCGAAATCGTTACAGCCAACGCGACTTCGATTCGTTCGATTCAGTGAGAAGTTAGAAATCAAATCGGGAGGCACTACGAAACGATGAATTACCTAAGCGTTTTCTCAACCAAAACGGAAAAAGAACAACTGGCGGAAGCGGCACCCAAGCCCAACAAATTTCTGGCCGCCCATATTCGGACTCGCTTAAGCAACGGCTGGCCTCCTGAATCGCGTTTTCTCAAGATACTGGCACAGATCCCGGACGATGTTCTGATCGCAATGCAGAAGACGCACGAGGCTCAGAAACGCGAACACGCGGCTCGAAT
>Ga0209008_1000543_pt1 | contig 11579 bp, 9 predicted proteins | sample JacPin_JW_Ref_O3_FD_187963 | JGI IMG/M metagenome (GOLD analysis project Ga0209008, IMG submission 187963) | Forest soil microbial communities from Algoma, Ontario, Canada - Jack Pine, Ontario site 1_JW_Ref_O3 (SPAdes) (version 2) | ecosystem: Environmental > Terrestrial > Soil > Boreal...
GGAGTTCGGCTGCAAGTAGACCCACCAGGAAGAGCCGATTAGCCTCGACCCCTAAGCTCCCAGTATGCGTTTCGGCGGAGTTGCCTCGTCGCGTTTGTCTGTTATGAGAATTATTCGCGCGTGCTTTTCTGCATGTGCGCATCCTCTCCTGATTCGCCAAAGTAGGCTAGAATCGCCGTCTCTAATTTGGCCAACGAAGACGAGGGCTGACATGAAACTGATCTTGAGTCCCGCGTATCTCAAGTACCCGCTGCTATTGTTGCTGCTCGCCTCAATCGCGGGCCTGTCAGTGGCCCAATCTGCGTCTGAAGAAGTCATGTTTCTTAGCGGGAAAAGCGAATTGCACGGATTTCTTTGGAAGCCCGACGGTCCCGGCCCGTTTCCGGCGATTGTGTGGAACCATGGCAGCGAGAAAATGCCCGGCTCGCAACCAACCTTAGCCCAATTTTACACCGCACATTCCTACGTCTTCTTTGCTCCGCATCGCCGGGGACAAGGCCGCTCACCCGGCGATTACATTCAGGATCTCGTAGCCCAGGCGCCTGTGGCCGAACGAGATCGCCGCATGGTGGAACTGCAGCAAGCCGCCGTTGAAGACGTAATCGCCGCGCTAAATTATCTTAAGTCTCAGCCTTTCGTTGACCCCAAGCGCATCGCCATTTCAGGCTGCTCGTACGGAGGCATCCAAACTCTGCTCGCGGGCGAACAAGACTTGGGCGTGGCCGCGCTGGTGCCATTCGCTCCCGGCGCCATGTCCTGGGAACTAAATGTTCCGCTCCAGGGTCGGCTGATTCGTGCCGTGGACCTCGCCAAGGCGCCGGTTTTTATGATTCAGGCTCAGAACGATTACGACCTGGCGCCCAGCCGCGTCTTAAGCAAGGAAGCAAGCAAGAAGAACAAAGACTTTCAATCAAAGGTCTATCCGTCATTCGGCACTTCCCATCACGATGGACACTGGGGATTTTGTTCTGCGGCCACCGACGTCTGGGGCAACGATGTATTAGCCTTCCTGGATGCGCACATGAAGCCGTCCAACTGACGTCGCGCCTGGTTCGGCCGTTCCTCATCGCGTAGCGCCTCCCCCAATTCTGGTCGGTGAATTCGTCAGGTAAGGCAAAGACGTATCGCACTTCGACCCGACCCAAAAAAGAAAACCGGAGGCCCCATCCTTCGTCTTTCAGCAGGGTGGGCGTTTTTGTAGCAGCTCGAGCATCCCCACAACGCATCACCATGCAGGTTTTTCTTCGCCACAGCGCACCGCATCGGGCGATACTATTTCAAAATGCACAATGCCGACGGCAACTCCGGCTCTTGGTTTTTGAAGCTACTTGATGCGAGGATGGTGCGCTCATGACTAAACTGCGCGTTCGCATTTTTACGATTTCCATTGATGGCTACGGCGCCGGCCCCGAGCAAAGCCCCGACAACCCGCTTGGCGTTGGTGGCCGAACGCTGCACCCCTGGCTCGTCGCCACCCGAACGTTTCAGCAGATGCACGGGGGTGAAGGCGGAACCACCGGTGCTGACAATGACTTTGCCGCGCGAGGTTTCGTCAATGTCGGCGCCTGGATTATGGGCCGGAATATGTTTGGGCCGGTTCGCGGACCGTGGCCCGACGAAACCTGGAAAGGGTGGTGGGGCGAAAATCCGCCTTATCACAATCCGGTCTTTGTGCTCACCCACCATGCCCGGCCTTCGATCACCATGGAGGGCGGCACCGTTTTCCATTTTGTTACCGAGGGCATCAACGCCGCACTCGCCCGTGCAACCGAAGCGGCAAAAGGCCAAGACGTCCAAATCGCCGGAGGAGTCGAAACCATTCGACAGTACCTGCGCGCCGCGCTCATTGATGAGATGCAATTGGCAATCTCGCCGGTCCTCCTGGGTTCGGGCGAGCACCTTTTTTCCGGCATCGACACGTTAAAACTTGGCTACCAGTGCACCGAACACGTCGGAACCGCGAACGCCACCCACATCGTGCTAACCAAGCGCGGGTGATTTTCAATCTGCCCGCATTTCCACGCCGCCTAGGCGCATGACCCTTCCGCCTGTGAGGGTGCGGATTTTGACTTCACGGATTTGAATTTACCGGCGTCCGAAGGGACTCTCACACCGTCGCATACGCCCGCACCGGAAACGATCCCATCCCCTTGACCTTCACAGGGGCCGCCGTAAATCGAAACCCGCTCGCCGGCAGCGCTTCGAGATTACACATGTGCTCCACGATCGGAATTCCCGCACCCAATAAAATGGTATGCACCGGACGCGCCCCATCTCCCGTGTCGTCAATGTTGTACGAATCAATCCCCACCAGCGCCGCGCCTTCGTCCCGCAAATATTCCGCCGCGCCGCACGTCAAAAACACGTGCCCCTCAAAATACGCGTCAGTAGCCCAATGCCGAGCCCATCCCGTCTCGACCAGCACCGCCTTCCCGCGCACTTTTAATTCCGCAAAAAAGTCGCGCCCCACTGCGCGTCCCGCGATTCCCGTCGTCCGCACCACGACGCCCTCCAATTCCGCTAGGGAACTCAGCTCCACTTCGGACAAATCCTTTCCATCCTCGAACCGGTGAAACGGCGTATCAATATACGTCCCGGTATTCGCCACCATGTCGATTCGTCCAATCTGAAAACTGGTCCCTTCGCTGTAAAATTTCCGCGATTCCTGGCGGCTGATAAAGTCGCAAATTACCGGCGCCGGAAATCCTTTGTAAGTAATCAACCCGTCGCACACCGTATGACTCAAATCCACAAATGCACGGCCCATCGCCTCACCTCTTCATCAGCCTAAGCCAATACCAAATTCCGCCAAATGATATTCCAACTCGCATCGCCACTCGACCTGCATTCTTTGAAACACCGCGAACGAGCCTTGCAGGGCAGGGAAGGCGGGTCGCCCACACTCCCACCCCGCCAGGGCGTATGCCTTACGCCTTTGCGGGTGCCGCACTCTTCGGTTTGTGAAGCTTGCGGATTTTGACTTCACGCATTTGGTCGGCACCCGGCCTTGCTGAGGTTCTGCCTTCAGACTTTTGCTTATAGCAGTTGTTATCGGCGCGTGTCAGTGATACTCAACAGGCTGGCTCCAATCGCGCTATCGGAAAGTCGCCCGAACACCCGAGGATTCGAAGCGCGAGTCTGCAACGCTCGACTCGCGCAATCAAAAGGAACTGATCCGATGATCAAATGGATTTTCGTCGCGCTGGTTGTCGCCCTTCTCGCCGCGGGGGTTGGATGGTGGAATTGGAAACATTCCCCGATGAGGGAGATGGAGCGATCTCGAGCGGCGGTCGAGCAATCTACCAACTGGCACTACCATACCGTGCACCTCAACCGCGTTGATCCCAGTGTCCCGCCCGAGACCGTGGACGAGGACATCTTCTGCCCATCCCTCCTGCACACCACTCGCAGCATCCTCGATCGCGCCGGCCTGCCGGTCGTCCGTGAATCCGTCATCTACTTGGGACGGTCCTACAACCACCTGGCAGACGGGTGGGTCTTGGCTGGAAGCCGCCAGGCCGACATCAGTGCCCAAGGTTCGCTGCCCATTTTCGAATGCCTCAATGGCGCCATGGGCAGCGACGATAATTCGCTGCCCTACAAAGCGATCATCGAGGACGGAACGTTGCGCCCAGGCGGAACGCGCGAGGCTGGCGGCGATTCCTGCCGCGACTACGACGTCGCGGTATCCACCCCGCACGATCCGGCCGAGAAAGAATTTCGATTCTCGATGTGCATCAACGAGCAGGACCATTTACCGCGCGAAACTCGCCGCACCCCTCCCGGCGCCACCGAAGAGGGCATCAGCACTTTCAGTCAATGGAACGCGCACACCGAGCCGCAATTGCCGCCGGGATTTTCGAAGTGAGAGTTGCCCGAAGCGAGGCGAACAGAAAGTTCAGCGAATTTCCTGAGGCAGGTCGTAACTCAGGGTGATCTTGGCGTTCGCGCTTCGACTCGAAGGAGAACCAAGGCCGCCGTAGTGGTCGCTGAAGGTAGGACCCGACGGCGGACCGTAGTCGAAGATCAGATCGTAGGCGCCGGGCGCGAGTTTGATTTCGAACAGGTCCGCCCCGGTATTGCCGGTGCGGTAAAGCAAGTTCCGATCGTCCGCCGCCGATTGTCCGGCTGAAAGATATTCCTGCCAATGTGAAAATCCCGTCGAGGTCACCACCAACATATTCAACTGCGCTTGAATGCGCGGCTCGACCGTGAACTCGCCCGCCAGAATCGCATTCGTGGCATCGCTGGGAATACTGAACTCGTGCGAGTAGCTTGTACCCTCAATCACGGTCAGGTTGTTCGGCAGTAAGATGAATGTCACATGACGCAGCTTGGCAGAATGCAACAGACTCTGCGCGGCAACCAGCCTGTGACTTCGGACCGCGAAATAGAACGCCACCGCGGCCATCAGCGCGACGATCGCGAGAATGAAACCGGCGAGTGTGCGCTTTCGAGGCTTATCGGGCGCGCCGGTCATGGGCCGGACGGTGCTCGGCCGTCATTGGTCGTTGAACCGAAGGACTTGGGCCAGCCCGCGCGCATGAGTCCGCCGTTCTTTTCGGCGAGGGCGTAAAGAATGCCCAAGTAGGGTTTGGGTCCGGGGTTGATAGTCAGGTTCGTGCCGAAATAAATCGTGCCATCGGGAGCGATGGCCGCGCCACCTTCGATCTGCCCATCAACGCCCAATGTCCATTTGGACACGCCTTTTTTGTCCAGCGCGCGCAAGTTGAACATGAAGCGCCCATCCTTGTCTCTTCCGAGTTCCTGACCCGGAACGTAGATCGTGCCGTCGTCGGCAAGAGTGAGCGAACCCGCTCTGGTTACCGGCACTTTCCACAATTGAGTCCCATTTTCGCGGAGGGCCACCACTCCTTCGGTATTTCCCACATAAATTGTTCCATCCGAGGCGATCACCGGATCGCCAGTCCACTGGCCTTGAAGCTCCCATTGGGGCTGGCCCTGAAAATCGTACGCGTGGAGTTTGTCGTCCCATCCGGAGACCACGATTCTGCCGTCGCTCGCAATCGCCGGTCCACGGAAGCTCACCGTGCTGCCGCCCCGGGTAAGATTGACCGTCCACAGAACATTTCCGGCGGCGTTGAAAAGTTGCAGCGCTCCGCCGCCTTCTACCGCCAGGTCTCCGTCGGAAATTTTGGGGCTGTCCGCGGATTGCATGTGGGAAACTTCAGGGCTGCCTGCGGCGCTAATGGGCGCGATCTGCTTCTTGGTGGCCCCGGTGGTGGGATCCAGTGCAAATGCGAACCCCGCGCCAGTGCCGATGAGCAAAAGACCCTCTCGCGAAAACGCAGGCGTCGAAGGCCACACGCAGGTGGATGCGGGTTGCGGTGGCTGAGGAAAAAAGCTACCGACCTCCACAATCCAGCGCTTGGTGCCATCCGGATTCAACGCGTGCAGCGCGCACAAAACATCCATCACATAAATGCTGCCATCGGGCCCGACCACCGGGGAAGTACGTATCTCCTGACCCGGAAAATATCGCCACTTCATCTGCCCATCCGGCGTCAGCGCATACAGCAGGCGAATGCTGGTGACGTACACAGTTCCATCCGCTGCCAGCGCTGGAGTGGATACAATTCTATCGTCCGTGCTGAATTGCCATTTTATTTTGGGGCTTTTTCCTGAAGTGAAAAATTTGCAGCCAGCAAGCGAAAGTATTCCGCCGAGCATAGCGCAAACCGCAACCAGCACAACTGAGCGGTTCGAGGCCACTCAATGAACTCCGCGAGCGGTATTGCGCGGCCCGGAAAACAGCTTGGACCATTGTCCCGCCAGGCCGCCATTTTCTTCCGGGTCCTGGATCGCGAAAAGTTTGCCTTCGCCATTTTGGAAGTAGATGGTGCCGTCATCGCCGATGCTGGGTGAAAATACCTGGCCGCCAGTCGCGAATTTCCATTTCAACTTTCCATCGGCGCTCACGGCGTACAGGTTGTTGTCCAGGCTCCCGAAATAAATCGTGCCGGACTTGGCGATCGCCGGCGTGGAGCGCACTTCGCCGCCGGTGGCGAATTTCCATTTGAGCCGTCCGTCCGGATTCAGCGCATACATGTTGTGGTCGTCTGAGCCGAAGTACACGGTGCCGTCAGCCGCGATCGAGGGCGAAAAAGCCAACTGGCCGGGAAGCGTGAAGGACCACTTGCCGGTGCCATCCGGATTTACCGCTGCCAGCAGGCCGTTGGCTCCCACGTAAATCGTTCCGTCGGAAGCCAGTGCCGGATAACCCCCCGCCGGAACATCATGGGTCCAACTTATGAAGGCGTCCGGCGTGAAGGCTGCCAGGGCAGCGCCCGTTGCATAAATTTTTCCATCCTCGGCAAACGCAAACCCCTGGCCTGAAATAGGAGGGTCTCGGCGCGGCCGGTTGCTTCCGTCCACCGGAATCAAAACCGCCATGCCCTCGCCCATGGCCACAAATACTCTACCGTCGTACGCCTCTCCCACCTGCGTCACTGGATCTCGCGAGACCGCTCCGGGCAGCTCCTTGCCGCTGGGATCCACTTCAATCACCCCGCCCGTTTGTTTGCCCATGTCCACCGTGTCGTCGAACCAGATGTTGCCGTTGTCGTCCACCAAGCTGAATCGCACTGGGACATAACGCGATTGGTACGGATCGTCGTGAAACCATTTTTGCGTGCCATCGGGATTAACCGCGTACAAGCCGCGCGCGCCGGGAACGTACAGAGTGCCATCTGCACCGATAGAGGGAATCTGCTCCAGGCGATAACAGCCTTTGCACAAGGCAGCGAGCGCGCCGGTGCTGAATTCCCATTTCTTCGTGGGCGAAGGTCCAGTCGCGGAAGCCGACGCGGACGAACGGCCACGCGAATGGCAGGAACCGAGGATCGAAACCGCGACCGCTAAGGCCCCGAGAAAAATGGGACGGAGGAAAAACTTCATCGTGCCGCGATCATACCGTGATTCGACTGCGACAACCGCGATTCGAACCCCGCCGTTGATGTTTCGGTTAGCCAGCGTTGCCGCGTGATTACCAACCCATCTGCCGCATCCGCTCCTCGATGATTTGACTGTAGTGCATCATGTGATCCGGCCGACGCTTCAGCGGCAAGGGCAGAATGGCGGCGAGCTGCGCCGCTCGTTGCCGGTCGATGTTCCGCGCTGAGGTTCGGTAGTAATAGCGGCACGCCGCTTCCGCGCCGTACACACCAGGGCCCCATTCGACCACGTTGAGGTAAAGCTCCAAAATGCGTTTCTTGCCGAGGGCCAATTCCGCCACCGGGACCAGCGTGAACTCGGCGCCTTTGCGCAGGATCGAGCGGCCGGTTCCGAAGAACAAATTTTTCACCAGCTGTTGCGTGATCGTGGAACCGCCGCGTATACGCCCGCCTTCCATGTCGCCTTCCGCGGCGAGTTCGATTGCGTTCCAGTCGAAGCCGTGATGCTGGTAGAAACGCGCGTCTTCCGCGGCGATCACCGCATGTTGAAAATCCGGCGAAATTTCGCTCAGCGGAACGAATTCGTATCGTTCGTGATACGGCGGGCGATGAATCCACGACTGCATCCGGCGCTCCATGTGCACAGCGGTGGTCGGCGGATCAATCCACCGCGCGGCCACCAGCATCAGCACAGCCAACGACCAAAGCAGCGCCAGTCCGATGAGAAACCATCGAAGGACGGATCGAACGCCAGGCCATCGGAGGACAGACCGCAAAGTGATTTTCCCATGCGCAGTCGTCGATGATGTCGGCGGCGGAGCCTTCGACGTTGTCTCAGGATTTTCAGTCACACTTCAGAATAAATCGTTTGGCCGGAATTGCCATACCGCATGATTCGTAGTGTTGCGGAGAAGATTGACACTCTACCTCTGGATCAATTTTCGCTAGGGCCCAGAGCGATCCTGGGCAGTGCCGGGCTCGAGTGCTGCGCACCTCGCTGGTCCTAAGCAGCCTCTCGCCGGCTCGCCAGCGCGTCGGCGAGTATCCAGCAGGCCGCCACCAACGCCAGATTGAACGCGTTGCCGCCCCAGGCGGCATGTTCATGCGGATCGGCAAAAATAAATTGCGGCAATGCGAATAAATTAAATGCCAAAAACATCAGACCCAGCAGCCGCGCGGCGAGCACGTCTTGAATTCCGCTGAGTATGGCCAGTCCCGCCAGCACAAAACAAATTCCGGTCAGCATGACCCAAAATCCCGGCCCGAACGGCATCCACTTGGGCGCATAGATCAGGTTGTCCTTAACATCCAGCAAATGGTTTAAGCCGAAATCAATCGCGCAGAGCCCAAATATCCAGCGGGCGATCAGAATCGCCCGCGGCCACTGCGGCCATGGCGCGGAAGACGAACTCTTCGTGGTCGCGGAACCCGCCAGCACCGCATAAACCAGCGCTCCTCCCGCAAACGCAATCAGTTCCATGCCCACACCAGCCAGCACGCCGACGTAGACCGAAATTCGCTGCCCAAGAAAATGCGGTGCCGTATACAGTCGCGGAAACCAGAAAATCGTAAAAACGAAATAAATGATGGCCAGCGCCGCGGCACCGGCACGAGCGCTGCGTCGCCACAGAATCGCCACGCCCCCGGCAATCATCACGATGGCAGTGATATACGCCATGATTCCGCTGCCGGGAATGTGATCCCCAAACGCCTGAATCGGTTGATGTGCGCGGTCAAAATCGCGCCAGATCAAATCCATAACCCCGCAAGCGGCCGACGCCAGGCCGTACAAGGTCACGCCGGCTCTCATGCTGCGCCAGCGCCGCTCGCTTTGCGCGCAGCCTGCTGGATCGAAGTCCTCGAACGCGCGCTTTCCGCCACCCACGATGCACCCTCCCAGCCCGGTCGCATCCACCGGTCCTTAGGTAGACATTCTAGGTGAGGATAAATCCGCGCCCGCTGGCCTGTCAAGGTAGGCTGAGAAAAGAGCAGGGCACCGCAGCGGTAATTCCTGCCATTGCGCGGAGAAAAACGTTCAATTCAATCCTGGCGCAGCGCTTCCGCCGGCTCGATGCGCATCACTCGCGCGCCGGGAATGGCGCAGGCGATGGCTGCGACGGTCAACAAAAAAATCGGCGCGCCGCCGAAGGTCAGCGGATCAACCGGGGAAATTCCGAACAGCAGGCCGCTGGTAAATTTCTGCGCCGACCACGCGCCAAGCAGGCCTATCACCGCGCCAATGACCGCCATTCGCAGGCCCTGCCGCAGCACCTGCCACAGCACATTTGCGCGACTCGCGCCCAGCGCCATGCGCACCGCCATTTCCTGCTGCCGTTGCGCCACCAGAAATGAAACCACGCCGTAGATGCCCACGATCGCCAGCGCCAATCCTGCCGCCGCGAATGAAATCAGCAGCACGGTAGTGAATCGCTGCCCGCCGGTCTGCCGGTCCACCAGTTCGTCCATCGTGCGCACCGCCGCGAGCGGAATGTCGGAATCGAGTTGGCGCAGCTGGTCGCGAACTTCGGGCGCCAGCAATAGCGGGTTCGAAGCAGTGCGAATCACAATATCTTTGAACCCGTAATTCACCAGCGGATGCTGCGCGTATAAAACGGTAATCTCCGGCTCGGGCGCGAGCGCCAGTCCAACATTTTTGAAATCCCCGATGATGCCAATTATGGTCACATCCGCGGAATCCGTCACACCTTCGCCCGGCCCGATGTTCAGAAATTTTGGAGGTCCTACGTGAATTTTCCGTCCGAGCGGATCTTCAGCAGGGAAGTAGCGCCGCTGAAATTCTTCGCTGACCAGCGCGACGGCGGGACTGTTGACGCCATCCGATTCCGCAAAATCCCGGCCCCGAATCAGCGGAATTCCGAGCGTTCTTAGGAAATGATAATCCGCCACGCCAAACTGCGCGGACGGCACATCCTGGATTCTGCTGACCGCGCGTCCCGGAATATCCAGCATCTGCGTCCAGCCGTTATAGGGAGGATAGATCGTTGTGATTGTCGCCTCTCGCACGCCCGGCAGTGCGCGAACGCGCGCCGAAAATTCATCGCAGAACCGCGTGATCATGCCCGGATTTGTATAACGAACCGGAGGCAAGTAAATTTGCCCGCGGAGCAAGTGATCTTCGCGGATGCCCAGGTTCTGGCCCTGCAGACGCATGATGCTCCGCACCAACAGGCTGGCCCCCACCAGCAGCATCAGCGAGAGCGCCATTTCCGTTGCAACTAGAACTCCGCGCAAACGCTGGCTGCCCGGTCCCGACGTTCCGGACCGTCCGCCCTGCTTCAACGCATCCACCAGATTCAGCCGCGTGCCCATGAACGCCGGCGCCAGTCCAAATAGCAAACTGGTTGCCAGCGACACCACCAGCGTGAACGTCAGCACTTTCCAGTCAATCCCTAGCGACCCCAGTTGCGGAAGTTCTTCGGGGTGCATCCGCGCCAGACCCGCCAGGCTGAGTCGCGCCAATCCCACTCCAACCGCGCCGCCCAGCAGCGATAGCAACAGCGTTTCGGCGAGCAATTGACGGATCAGTCCGCCTCGCCCTGCGCCGAGTGCCGCGCGTACCGCCAGTTCCCGTTGCCGCGCCGAATTGCGCGCCAGAAGTAAATTCGCCAGATTCACGCAGGCGATCAGCAGAATCAGGCCCACCGCGCCCATCAGCAGGAACAGCATGGGCCGCAACGTTCCCACCCGCGCCTCCGAAACTCTGGTCAGCGATACGCCCACGCCTTGATCTGGCGGATGTGCCGCCGCCAGCGCTGCTGCAATCGTGGACAGTTCGGCCTGCGCCTGCTCCAGCGTTACCCCAGGTTTTATCCGCGCCAGCGATCCGAAACCCCTCGCTCCGCGCGAACTTTCCGGCAATACGTCCAAATCAGGGAAGGGAGTCCAAACTTCAATCGCGCCGACGTGTCCCGGCTCCATCCACTCCGGAATCACGTCGGGCATCACCGCAATAATTGTGTACGGTTCCGCATTAATGATAATTTTTCGTCCCAGGATTGCCCGGTCGCCGCCGAAGCGGTCCCGCCACAACCGCGCGCTGATCGCCGCCACATAATCTTTGCCTTCCTGATTTTCTTCCTCGGTGAAGAGCCGCCCCATGATCGGCTGCACCTCGAGCACTTCGAAATATGCCGCCGGAACCAGCCCGACCTGCATCTGCTCCGGCTGTATCGAGGCGTCGCCGAAGCTCACATTTTTGCGCCAGGTGTCGTACGCCACCATTTTTTGAAAACTGTGGCTGCGCTGCGCAAAATCCCGCACGTCCAGCGCCGAGGGGCCGTCGGGATTTGCAAATGTATTCGTCGTGCCGTTTTGGATGGAATAAATGCGGACCAGCTGGTCGGGATCGGAAAAAGGCAGCGGGCGCAGCATCAGCGCATCAATCGCGCTGAAAATCGCCGTGTTCGCGCCGATGCCCAGCGCGAGCGTCAGCACCGCGACCGCCGTGAAACCGGGACTCTTCCGCAGCGAACGCGCGCCGTAGCGCAGATCGCGCAAAAAATGTTCGAGCCCGGCCAGGCCCCACGATTCGCGCACGTCTTCGCTCACCAACGTGGCGTTGCCCAACGCCCGCCGCGCCGCATGCGGCGCGTCCTCGGCGGCCACGCCATCCGCGCGCTGCTCATCCGCCTCCAGCTCGAGATG
>Ga0209008_1000544_pt1 | contig 11548 bp, 7 predicted proteins | sample JacPin_JW_Ref_O3_FD_187963 | JGI IMG/M metagenome (GOLD analysis project Ga0209008, IMG submission 187963) | Forest soil microbial communities from Algoma, Ontario, Canada - Jack Pine, Ontario site 1_JW_Ref_O3 (SPAdes) (version 2) | ecosystem: Environmental > Terrestrial > Soil > Boreal...
CTCATGGTTCATCGCGCACTGCTAGGCAGCGTTGAGCGCTTCTTCGGGATGTTGATCGAGCACTACGCCGGCGCATTCCCAGTCTGGCTGGCTCCCGTGCAGGTCTCCGTGCTGCCGCTCAGCGAAAAGATCTCCGACTACGCGAAACAGGTTACCGAGAAGCTGAAAGCCGCGGGCTTCCGCGTCCATCTAGACGAGCGCAACGAAAAGCTGCAAGCCAAAATCCGCGACGCCCAAATGGAAAAAATCCCCTACATGCTGGTCCTCGGCGGCAAAGAAGCCGAAGCCGGCTCCGCCTCAGTTCGCCATCGCACCAAAGGCGACCAAGGCGCAATCCCCCTAGATCAATTCATAACCAACCTGCGAAACGAAATCGCTCCAAGTTCAGTAGGGGACGGTCTTTAGACCCTCCCGCATTTGGGCCCCTTTCAGCACTGAAGCGACGATCGAGAGCACAACAGGCGTTTCGGCGTTGCGTTGCGGCGTGCTATACTTTTTGGCCCGTGCCCCTCGCGGAGTTTGCTGTGGGCGGGGTATTATTGCGGGGATCTTTTCGGAGGTGGGTTTATCGCTGAACGTGGAGCTAGCAGTACTAGCGGTTTGCGGGTGAATGAGCGAATCCGGGCGAGGGAAGTCCGGGTGGTGGACGAGGCGGGCAATCAGCTCGGAGTGATGTCGCTCTTCGATGCCATGAAGGCGGCGCGCGAGGCGGGGCTTGACGTTGTGGAAATCTCGCCCACGGCCGTGCCCCCGGTCTGCAAGCTCGTGGACTACGGGAAATTCCTCTACGAGCAGAATAAAAAAGCGCACGAGCAAAAGAAGCATCAGAAATCCGCGCACATCAAAGAAGTGAAATTCCGGCCTGCGACGGCCGAGCACGACTATCAGGTGCGCAAGAATCAAATCATCCGGTTCCTCGGCGAGGGCCACAAAGTTAAGGCCATGATTTTTCACCGTGGCCGCGAAATGGCTCACCAGGATGTGGGGCGCGCGAAGATGACGCGTCTGCTGAAAGATATCGGCGAGCATGCGCAAGTGGAATTCGGACCGCGCATGGAAGCAAATATTCTGCTCGCGTTGCTAGCGCCCAAGAAGGGTGCTACCGGAAAATCAGCAAGCGAGCAAGCATAATGTAGTTCGGGTTTTTGTGGTGAGGCCCTTGCCGGGCCGAATGGCACACCCGAGGTTTTTCGCTGTTTTTTGAAATTGAGATAAGGCAACAGGTGCTGAATTGTCAAAAGCAAAACCAAAAGTTCGCAAGCTAAAAACGCATCGCGGCGCGGCCAAGCGCTTCCGTGTTACGAAGAACGGCAAGATCATGCGCCCGCACGCATTCAAGCGCCATTTGCTTGGCACCAAAAAGCCGAAGCGCATGCGCCATCTTCGCCGGTCGGTGCAAGTTGATCCGGCCGACGCTCCTAAGATCCGGCGCATGTTGCCGTACGCTTAGGGATCCCTTTTTGCTGGTCGTCCTGAGTTCGTGCCGTAGATAGGGACGAACGAGGAACTTGTTTTTTCCGCGCCAGGCAGCGCGCTTTCCCGCCACGGCGGGCCTGCCGGCCGGATTTCTGATCCTGCTGATTGGGTCGGAGCGCCGCTTCAGGTACCACGAAATCGAAGCGGCCACCAAAACTCGCCGTGGAGATGATTCGTGCGCTTTAGCGGGCTGCTCCCCTTTGCGGGTGTCGTCTGCTTTGCGCCGAGGCTCTCCACGTCTGAAATTTTTCGGAATCATTCAAACGAGGAGAGTTAAAAATGTCTCGAGTTAAACGCGGAACCAAACGCCGCGCCAAGCGCAAGAAGCTGCTGCGTCACGCCAAGGGGTTTTTTCTCACCAAGAGCAAGCTATACCGATCAGCGCGCGAAGCGGTCAATCGCTCGCTACGCTTTTCCTATCGCGATCGCCGCAATCGCAAGCGCGACTACCGCACTCTCTGGATTCAGCGCATTGGCGCTGCTTCGCGCAACAATGGCCTTTCTTACAGCCAATTAATTCATGGACTGAAAGTTGGCGGCATTGATCTGGATCGGAAGATCCTGGCGGACATGGCGGTAAACGACGCGGCCGGCTTCACGTCGCTCGTTGAATCGGCCAAATCGCATTTGGCGGCCGCGAAACCAGCGAAGCCCGCAAAGGCGTAGCGGCTTCGTACCGTACCGCAGGGGTCGCTGCCGGCTCTTTTCGGCGCTTTCTCAATTAACTGGAATACGCTAAGAGAACCCAGCATCCTAGGGACGCCTGAGGCCGCCCATATGCGCGGCCTTAGCTGGCGTTACCGTCGTAAGATGCCGGCAGGGACGCCGGCGCTACTTTATTTCGCCATGGACGCTCTCGAAAAAACCGCTCAACGATTCGACCAGCTTGGCCTGTCTGCGCCCGAAGAGATCGCTGCGTTATTTGCCGAATTGCGCTCGACCGCGGCGGCTGAGGCTGCGCAAATTCGCGGCGCGGATTCTCTCGAATCTTTCCGGGTGAAATGGCTTGGCCGCCGGGATGGAATTTGCTCGCGCATTAGCGAAAACTGGCTCAAGCCTTCGCCGCCTGATTTCAAAAAAGCAATCGGCGCCGGCCTGAATGAGCTGCGTGCGTCGCTCGATGCTGCGATCGAATCGGCGAAATCTTCCGGCGCTGACCTGACTTCTGGACCGGCAATTGACCTTTCGCTTCCCGGCGTTGAGCGGCCCGTCGGCACGCACCACCTCATCCGCCAAACTTATGAAGAAGTCGAACGGATTTTCATGTCCATCGGCTTCAGCGTTGTGGAAGGGCCGGAGATCGAAACTCCCTACTACAATTTCGAGGCGCTCAATATTCCTGAATTTCATCCGGCGCGCGACAACATGGACACCTTCTATATCGAAGGTTCCGGGGGCCAGCTACTTCGCACGCATACGTCGCCGATGCAGATTCGCACTATGGAGAAGCAGCCGCCTCCGGTACGCATCGTCGTGCCGGGCAAAGTCTATCGCCGCGATAATCCGGACGCCACGCACGGCTACATGTTTCATCAGATCGAAGGGCTGGCGGTGGACAACGACATCACCTTCTGCGATTTTCGCGGAACCGTCGAGCATTTCGTTCGTGAATTTTTGGGCGCGAAAGTGAAAACGCGCCTACGGCCCAGTTACTTTCCATTTACCGAACCATCGGCTGAGGTGGATGCAACGTGCCACGTTTGCGGCGGCGAAGGTTGCCGCACGTGCAAATTTTCCGGCTGGATCGAAATGTTCGGCGCGGGAATGGTGAATCCTGCGGTGTATGGCTTCGTGAACTACGATCCGAAGCGGCTTTCGGGATTTGCTTTCGGCATGGGCGTGGATCGACTGGCGATGATGCGTTACGGCATCACCGATTTGCAGGTGCTCTTTCAGAATGATGTGCGATTCCTGCGGCAGTTTCCGTAGTGCTGCGTAAAAAATGAAAGTCCTCTTCAATTGGCTCAAAGAATTCGTCGAGCTCAAAGCGACGCCGGCCGATTTGCGCGCGCGGCTTTCCACTTCGGGCACAGCGGTCGACGCGATCGAGGAATCCGTTGCGGGTCCGATGCTTGACGCCGAACTTACTGCCAATCGCCCCGATTGCCTTGGGCACTATGGCATCGCGCGCGAAGGTGCGACCCTCTATCGGCTCGCGCTGAAGCCCGTGCAACCGAAATTCGCGGAATCCGCGACGCCGGTGTCACAAGCGACGAGCGTTGCGATCGAAACGCCGGAATTGTGCTCCCGATTTACGGCTCGCGTGGTTCGGGGCGTGAAGGTACAGCCGTCGCCTGATTGGCTGCGACAGCGCCTGGAGGCGCTGGGGCACGCATCGATCAACAATGTGGTGGACATTACGAATTACGTGATGCTTGAGTTGGGCCAGCCGCTGCATGCTTTCGACCTGGATAAAGTCGCGGAGCATCGCTTGATTGTGCGGCGGGCGCGGGGTGGAGAAAAACTCCGGACGCTGGATGGAATTGAGCGGGCGCTTCCTGCCGGGACTTGCGTGGTGGCTGATTCGGCGCGGGCCATTTCGATTGCCGGAATTATGGGCGGGGCAGACACTGAAATTGGATTTGCTACGCGGAATGTGTTGATTGAAGCGGCTTGGTGGGATCCGATTTCGATTCGGCGTGCGTCGAAGGCGCTGAATTTGCGGACTGAGGCTTCGATGCGCTTTGAGCGCGGAGCTGATATCGAGATGGCGGAGCTGGCATCGCGGCGGGCTGCGGAATTTACGCAGCAGTTGGCCGGGGGCGAAGTGCTGGCCGGCGTTGTGGATGAGTATCCGGGCAAAGAGGCGCCGCGGAAGCTGCAACTTACGCGTGCGGAGATTCTGCGAGTGATGGGAGCCGATGTTCCCGACCGCGATATTGAGGAAATTCTTAGCGCGCTGGGATTTGCGCCGGTGCGCGTGGATGCGAATCGCGGCAGCGCGGGCTCGATTGCGGCTGGGTGGGAATGCCGGCAGCCTTCGTGGCGACGCGATGTTACGCGCGAGATTGATTTGATCGAAGAAGTGGCGCGCATTTACGGCTACGATAAATTTCCGCCGCGCATTCCGCCTTCGAAGCAGCCTGCATTGCGTCAGCCGCGCGCCCAGGCTGAAGACGCGGTGCGCCATCGCCTCGTCGGCCTCGGCTATCACGAGATCGTCACCATTCCGCTCGTGGATAAAGAGCAGGATGGGCTTTTTCGCGATGCGAAGATTGCACCCGCGATCATCACCAATCCGCTTTCGGAAGAAGCTTCGGCCATGCGCAGTTCCGGCGCGGTCAACATGCTCGCCACGCTCGAATGGAATTTGAATCGCGGCCAACGTAATTTGCGGCTTTTTGAAGTTGGACGCACCTACGCTCTCGAGGCTGGAAAACCCGTTGAGACACGTATTCTGACGCTGGGCGCGACTGGCCTGGCGCGCGAGAAAACAATTCACGACGACGCTCGCGAGTTCGAGTTTGCCGACCTGAAAGGCGACCTGGAACGCGTTGGCGAGCTCGCAGGCGGCTTCAAGTGGAAAGCGGGTGCGCCTGGATGGCTCGCACCCGCAGCAGCCGCGCAGATCGCCGCGTCGAATCGCGGTGGCGCGCCGCTGGGCGTCACCGGAAAGATCGGCCGCAAAGCTGCCGAGACATTCAAGCTTCGGCAGGATATTTTTTACGCGGAGATAAGACTGGATTCGCTGCTGGAAGCCGTCGATGCCGCGCGCGCCAACCGCCGGTACGAACCGCTTCCGCGTTTCCCCGCGGTCGAGCGAGATTTCTCGCTGCTGCTGAATGACGGCACGACTTTCGCGCAGGTGGTGGAGACGATTCGCGGGCTGAAGATTCCTGAGTTGCAGAAAGTGGAGGCCGGAGATTTGTTCCGCGGAAAGAATGTGCCTGCGGGAAAATTTTCTTTGCTGGTGCGCGTGACGTTTCAGAGTAGCCAGGCTACTTTGACCGACGCGCAGCTTACGGATTTTTCTGCCCGCATTGTCAGTGCACTGGAAAAGTCGCTGGGTGCTACCCTTCGCGCGAGCTAACGTACCGCTGGCGTCCCTCCGGCCTCTTACGAGCGCAAATCACAACCAGAGCTGAGGTCACGCGCGGGCTCGCTCCGTCCAAATTCCCAAGATGTGGCGTGATTCGAGGTCGTAAGAGCCGGCGGGACGCCAGCGGTACAAAGGCGCTCACTCCGGTCGCAATTGCGTGTTATTCCCTAGCTCTTCGCGTCTCCCTCGGGAGTTTCTTCCTCTAGGACTGCGGCGGCTGCGGCTACGCGGTCGCCCTCGTCGAGGCGCAACAATCTAACGCCTTGCGTGGAGCGGCCGGCTTCTCGGATTTCGCCGGAGTGGACGCGGATTACCTTGCCCTGGCCGGTGATGATCATCACGTCGGAATCTTCCTTCACTTGCAGAGCCGCGACTACTGGACCATTGCGATCCGTGGATTTGAGATTGATGACGCCCTTGCCGCCACGCGAAGTTACGCGGTATTCGGCTAGCGGGGTGCGCTTGCCGTAGCCTTTTTCGGCGACTGTCAGCATCAGCGAGGTTAGCGATTCGCGGATTTGGTCGCTTTCTAGTTCGTCTAGATTGTCGGTGGTCTTCTTGAATTCCTTTTCGATGATTTCGAAGTCGGGCTGGACCGCGTCCATGCTCACTACGTAATCATCTTTGGCTAGATCCATGCCGTTTACGCCGCCGGCAGCGCGTCCCATGGCGCGCACTTCGGTTTCGCGGAAGAGAATGGCCTGGCCGTCGCGGCTTGCTAGGAAGACCATCTGCTTTCCGTCAGTAAGTTTTGCGCCGATCAATTCATCCTTGTCATCGAGACTGATGGCGATAATTCCTGAGGGACGCGGATTCGAGAATTCGGCGAGCTCCGTCTTTTTCACCGTGCCATTGCGCGTGGCGAGGAAAACGAAGCGATTTGCTTCTTCGAGATTTCGTGCGGAGACGACGGCGGTCAGCGTCTCATTTTCCTGGAAACGGACCAAATTGCTGATCGCCTTTCCTCGCGTGGCGGCTGCGGCTTCGGGAATCTCGTAAACCTTCAGCCAGTAAATGCGCCCCTTTGATGTGAAAAGTAAAATATAGCTGTGCGCCGAAGCGACGAAGAAATGCTCGACGAAATCTTCTTCGCGAGTGCGGGCGCCGATGCGGCCTTTGCCTCCGCGCGACTGGTGGCGATAGACATCCACCGAAGTGCGCTTGATGTAGCCTGCATGGCTCACGGTGATGGCCATCTCTTCGTCTTTAATTAGGTCTTCGAGCTTGATCTCTTCGACGCGGTCCACGATCTGCGTGCGCCGTTCATCGCCATAGAGCTTCACGACTTCGCGCAACTCGGCGACGATCACGCTGCGCAATTTCTTCTCGCTCGCGAGGATTTCGCGAAGCTCGGCGATGCGCGCGCGAATCTGCGCCAATTCCTTGAGAATGTCGTCAACGGAAAGCTGTGTGAGGCGGTGCAATTGCAATTCGAGAATGGCGTCGATCTGAATGTACGTGAGGCCAACGTGCTCAACGCGCGCGGCACCTGCTATTCCGTATTTCTTGTGGTCGAGCTTGACGCCGCGAACCGTGGTTTCTTTTCCGCCGACGAGGACGCGCACGGATCGATTCTCGAAAAATTCGAATAAATTCTGACGAGCGTTCGCGCGGCTGGCCGATCCGCGGATCACTTTGATGACATCGTCGATGTAATCGAGCGCGATTTGATAGCCGAGCAAAATGTGTTCGCGCTCTTCGGCCTTGCGCAGATCGTATTGCGTGCGGCGGCGCACAACTTCCACGCGGTGCTCGATAAATAGCTGCAGCAATTGAACGAGACCCAACTCGCGCGGCTGCCCGCCAACAATGGCGAGCAAAATCATGCCGAAAGATTCCTGCAACTGCGTGTGCTTGAAAAGATGATTGAGAATAATTTCAGGCTCTTCGTCGCGCTTCACTTCGATGACGATGCGCATTCCATCGCGGTCGCTCTCGTCGCGAATGTCAGCAATGCCTTCGATTTTCTTCACTTGCACGAGTTCGGCAATATGCTCGATGAGCCGCGCCTTATTCACCTGATACGGCAGTTCGGTGACGACGATGTCCTGGCGATCCTTGCCGCGCGCTTCGATGGCCACTTTCGCGCGTACTTGAAATGTGCCGCGGCCCGTTTTGTACGCTTGCTCGATGCCATCGCGGCCGTAGATATAGCCGCCCGTCGGAAAATCAGGGCCGGGAACAAGCTTCATCACTTGTTTCAGATTTGTTTCCGGATTTTCGATCAGCAGGATCGCCGCTTCCACCGTCTCCTTCAGATTGTGCGGCGGAATATTTGTGGCCATGCCGACGGCGATACCGCTTGAGCCGTTGACCAGCAAATTCGGAATTTTTGTCGGGAGGACAGTCGGTTCCTGTGTGCTCTCATCGAAATTGGGAACGAAATCTACGGTTTCCTTTTCGATGTCGGCGAGCAGCTCCTCGGCAATTTTGGAGAGGCGCGCTTCGGTGTAACGCATGGCCGCCGGTGGATCGCCGTCCACCGAGCCGAAGTTTCCCTGGCCGTCGATGAGCGGGTAGCGCATGTTGAAGCCCTGCGCGAGCCGGACGAGGGCGTCATACACAGGCGAGTCGCCGTGCGGATGGAACTTGCCGAGAACTTCGCCGACGATCTTGGCGCATTTGCGGTACGGCTTCGTGGAAGTGAGGCCGAGTTCGTACATGCCGAAGAGAATGCGGCGATGTACTGGCTTCAATCCGTCGCGCACGTCGGGGAGCGCGCGGCCAATGATTACGCTCATGGCGTAATCGAGGTACGACTTCTTCATTTCGGCTTCGATATCTACCGGCGTGAGAATTGATTGTTTCGGATCGTCAGCCATTTATGCCTCGTTGCGAAATTAAATTCACACTGCGCGGGCCAAGCCCGGCTGTTACTTCTGCTCCAAAACGTAACTCTTAACCGTCTCGAATGCGGAGGCGTTGTTCGAGAAGCGAATCGGCGCGAAATGCGCTTCTAGGCGCGCAAGAAATGCCGCGCATTCGGCTTCGTCAGCACATTCAAACGCCACGCCGCGTTCCATATCCGGGGCTTCCGTCGGCGTCGCCTTGAAATCGGAGCACGAAAGCCCGCGCAGCCCCGGCAGCGTTTCCCAATTGAGCTGATACATCATTCCCATTCACGAAGAGCTTCGCGGCTCCGGCGCTAAAATTTCCAGCGCGTGGCCGACACGGGAAAATCGCGCTCCTGCCACGCAAATGCAACGCGCGGTTTCATGGCTACGATGTACGGCGTGCCGGGCGCTTCTGTCAGTTTCATTTTGTATTTCTTCTTATATGCAGCGTCGATCGCAGCGATCGCAGCCGCGTCCGTGATTTCCCGCGCGGCACATTCGAGAATCACTGCGTCGTCGCCGCTCTCGAGATGCACGATCGCGTCAGGCTGTCGCTGCAGATTGCGCGCCTTTCGCGAATTGCGATCGGTGCCGAAAATTAATGCGCCATCGAGCCACACGCCCCAGACGGGCATCGAATGCGGCCGGCCATCGGGCCGGGAAGTTGCGACCCAGTAGTTCCTTGATTTCGCCAGCCGAGCACAGACGTCGTCCCAGGCGATGAGGCCTTTGCCATCAGGCTTGATGCCGTAGCTCTCGACGAATGTGGGTCGATCTCGCGGCGGTTCGGGCGCGCTGGTTTCCGCCTTCCGTCGCGGTGCCGATTTTCTCGTTCGAACTTTTTTCTTGGCAGCCATGCAAAACTTCTCCGTCGCGTTCTAGCCGAGAGGACTAAATATCCAGGTTCACCACGTCGAGGGCGTTCTCCTCGATAAATTTGCGGCGAGCTTCCACGTTCTCACCCATCAGCGTGGTGAAAATTTCCTCCGCGGCTACGGCGTCCTCGAGCTTTACTTGCAGCAGCGTGCGCGTGTCGGCGTTCATCGTGGTGTCCCAAAGCTGCGACGGATTCATCTCGCCGAGGCCCTTGAATCGCGTGATGGCGAATTCGCGTTTGGCATCCTCGAGTACATACGCGAGCACTCCGTCGGAATCTTCCTTGGTGACCTTGTCGCCGTTGTGGGTGACTGTAAACGGTGGACGATCGAGCGTGTCGATAGCCTGCTTGAGAGTACGCAGGCGCTTGTAATCGGCAGTGGCCGCCAAGGCCCAGTTGATGCGGCGCTCGCTTCCGTTTGTTAACACAAGTTCGTAGAGGCTGTGCTCTTCATCGAATTCGATTTTGGATTCGAGCTTCAGTTTCGCCTTCTCGATTGCTTTCACCAGTTCGTTCAACTTTTTCTTGTCGGCGAAGTCGGTTTTCTTTTCGATGTCACTTTCCGCGAGAAGTTCGACTAGCTTTAGATCTTGTAGCCGGCGCCTGAGCTTCCCAGCCACCTGCGCGTATTCCTGGACGTTTAGAAGAAATTGAGTGAGAGCGCCACCTTCGAGCGTCTTGCCGTCCTTGCCCTTCACGGCGTGCTCTTCCGTGGCGCGCTTCATAAGCTCGCGCGAGAATTCGCGCTCATCGCGGATGTAGCGATCCATTTTTCCGCGCTTTACTCGATAGAGCGGCGGCTGCGCGATATAGATGTAGCCCTTCTCGATCAGTTCGCGCATGTGGCGGAAGAAAAATGTTAGCAGCAGCGTGCGAATGTGGCTGCCGTCCACGTCCGCGTCGGTCATCAGAATCACTTTGTGGTAGCGCAGCTTGGCGGAATCGAAATCGTCTTTGCCGATGCCGGTGCCGAGCGCCATGATGATCAGCCGCAATTCTTCGTGGCCCAGCATTTTGTCGTAGCGGGCTTTCTCTACGTTCAGGATCTTGCCCTTAAGCGGCAGGATGGCCTGGTAGCGGCGATCGCGGCCTTCTTTGGCGGAGCCGCCGGCCGACGGGCCTTCTACGATGAACAACTCGCAGCGCGACGGATCGCGTTCCTGGCAATCGGCGAGCTTACCGGGCAGGCCGCCGGAATCGAGCGCGGATTTGCGGCGAGTCAGTTCGCGGGCCTTGCGCGCTGCTTCGCGCGCTCGTGCCGCATCAATGCACTTGCCGATAATTTTTCGCGCGATTGAGGAATGTTTGTCGAAGAATTGGCCGAGGTGCTCGTTCACCATCGTTTCGACGGTGCCCTTGATGTCGCTGTTGAGTTTGCCTTTGGTCTGCCCTTCGAATTGCGGCTGCGGAAGCTTTACGGAGACCACGGCTACGAGGCCTTCGCGGACGTCGTCACCAGTAATCGAAATTTCGTCCTTCTGCTCCTTCAACATGCCGAATGAGCTGGCGTAATAATTGATCGTGCGCGTGAGTGCGGAACGGAAGCCCGAAATGTGCGTGCCGCCGTCCACGGTATTGATGGTGTTGGCAAAGGCGAAGACATTTTCTGCGTAACTGTCGTTGTACTGAACCGCAATTTCGATTTCTACGTTATCTTTCTTGCCCTCGAAATAAATCGGCGAATCGTGCAGCGTGGTTTTGCCGCGATTCAAGTGCTTCACGAATTCCGCGATGCCGCCGGTGAAGCGAAATTCGGTTTTCTTGCCCGCGCGCTCATCTTCCAGCGTGATTTTCAGGCCCTTATTCAGGAACGCCAGCTCGCGCAAGCGCTGCGAAAGTGTGTCGTAGCTATACGCCGTCACCGTAAAAATGGAAGGATCGGCGTGAAATGTGATCTTCGTCCCGGTCTTGCGCGTCTTGCCGGTAACTTTCAGCTTCGAAGTAGGAATGCCTTTCTCATAGCTCTGCTCCCAAACTTCGCCATCACGATAAATTTCGAGATCGAGCCAATCGGAAAGCGCATTCACCACGGAAACGCCGACTCCGTGCAATCCGCCAGAAACTTTGTAAGTGTCGCTGTCGAATTTTCCGCCGGCGTGCAGCACGGTCATCACCACTTCAGCAGCAGGCTTTTTCTCCGTGGCGTGCATGTCCACAGGAATGCCGCGACCGTTGTCCACCACCGTGACGGAATTATCGTCGTGCACGGTGACATTGATTTCGTCGCAGAAGCCGGCCATCGCTTCGTCCACGGAGTTGTCGACCACTTCCCAGACGAGGTGGTGCAGGCCGAGTTCGCCCGTAGAGCCGATGTACATCGCG
>Ga0209008_1000545_pt1 | contig 11532 bp, 9 predicted proteins | sample JacPin_JW_Ref_O3_FD_187963 | JGI IMG/M metagenome (GOLD analysis project Ga0209008, IMG submission 187963) | Forest soil microbial communities from Algoma, Ontario, Canada - Jack Pine, Ontario site 1_JW_Ref_O3 (SPAdes) (version 2) | ecosystem: Environmental > Terrestrial > Soil > Boreal...
TCCCGCCGGCCTTCTCCTCAGCGACCAATACGGACCTGTTCATCGGTCGCAACACGTTCGGTATTCTCTCGGCGATGGACCTGGGGGAGATCCGCGTGGATTACGTCGTCGTCGACACGCTGCGCGTTCCGCGCGAGACATTCGCCGCCATCCTGGAAGCCTGGCGTGACGGGTATGCCGAGTCCATCGGTCAGCTGTCATCGATCACGCAAGAATCAGCCGTCGCGTATTTCAATCAGATGGCCGCAAACATCCGCGACCCTAACGGCTATGCGGTATGGATGGTTCCCGTGGTGAGCGCACGAGTCCTTGCAGCGAATTCTCAGTGATCTGTGGCAGATACTCCGGCCGGGGTTTTTTCCCAGCTAGTTCCGTTTTATGACTGCGATAGACCTCGGGGCCCAGGGTGTCGAACGCCTGCGCTCGGACGCCAGGCGCACACGATGAACCAGGGTTTACGTCCGAGGACTTTTTTTCGCCACTTTCCCCAGGTGCGAGGCGGCTCGGGCCATGGGTAATTGAGGCCGCAGGAACCATTTGAAATTCGTTTTCCCATGTGCCAGCCTAAACCGTAATGTCAGGAACATCGCGATTGACTCGCATAATATTGATTGGCATTTCCGCACTCGTAGCAACGCCCTCCGCGTGGGGATGGGGATGCAAGGGGCACGAAATCGTAGCCTTGGTTGCCGAGGCACATCTCACTCCCCGCGCGCGCGCCATGGCGTTCAAAATACTCGCCGACGGTCCGATCAGTCCGACGCTTGCGCGCTATTGCAAGGAGCCTGGCCTGGATTCCTTTGTTGACTCATCCACCTGGGCCGATGACGAGCGCAGCGTCTTGCCGGCAACGGGCCCTTGGCACTTCATTGATATTCCTCGTGGCGCGCCCGAAGTCAGCATCAGCGAATATTGCCCACCTGCGACCGGCTGCATCACGAGCGCGCTGACAACCCAGCTCGGGATTCTGCGTGATACTGGCGCGACGCCGCAGGCCCGTGCCGACGCCCTGAGATTCGTAATCCATTTCGTCGGCGACATCCACCAGCCACTGCACGATGCGACCAATAACGACCGCGGAGGCAACTGCGTACCGGTCGCCTTCTTCGATCGCGCGCCCCGGGAAACCAATCCCGCGCAGGAAAGCTATACACCGAACCTCCACGAAGTCTGGGACTCGGAAATCATCAGACGATTCCTGGATTCCCAGACACCCGAGCAGGCTGCAAGCGAACTCGACACATCATTTCGTACCGAAATTCCTCGGTGGCAGTCCCAGCCTGTCAACTTCACGGCCTGGGCTTGGGAAAGCCATCAACTGGCCGAGGCCGTTGTGTACGGCCGTTTGCCCGCGAAAATCGCGATCGAGACACCGCGCCCAGTCGATCGTTGCGCCGATGACGATCACATCTCCGCACGGATGCTCGCACTCGATGAAAAACTTGGCGCGGAATATCAGGATGCCGCGACTCCGGTTGTGCGCGAACAGTTGGCAAAGGCCGGAATTCGACTGGCCGCGCTGCTGAACTCGATTTGGCCTTGAGCGGCTGGTCCGAGGACCGCTCCTCCGGGCGGCAGACCTTGTTTCGCAACGCGTCTCCGCATCCCCTCTCCAAAAATTGACGCGGTAGGGTAAACTAACAAACATTCCGAGAGGGATTACGAGGCCCATGCTGCGTTTAGGACTCATCGGTTGGCGAGGAATGGTCGGAAGCGTACTCCTGCAAAGAATGCGGGAGGAAGGCGACTTCGCCGGCATTGAACCTCATTTTTTCTCGACCTCGAATGTCGGAGGGGCAGCGCCGCGGGAAGCCGACGGCGCTCCGCTGCTTGATGCATCGAATCTGGCCGAACTCGCCTCATGCGATGCGCTGGTCAGCTGCCAGGGCGGCGAATACACCGCCGAAGTGTATGCCCCTTTGCGGAATCGCGGATGGAAGGGGTACTGGATTGACGCAGCCTCGACGCTCCGCATGAGCGATGAGGCCGTAATCGTCCTTGATCCGGTCAACGCCCGCGTGATTCAAGATGGCTTGGACCGTGGGCTGCGCACTTTCGCCGGCGGCAATTGCACGGTCAGCTTGATGCTGATGGCCGTGAGCGGTCTTTTCAAAGCCGGGCACGTCGAGTGGATGACAAGCATGACGTATCAGGCTGCATCGGGCGCCGGAGCCGCGAAAATGCTCGAATTGGTGAAGCAGATGGAGCACCTTACCGACCCGACTCGCAAGACACCGTCTGAAAATGCCCTCGAAGTGGATCGCATGGTCATCGAGGCGCAGCGGGCGGGCAGATTACCTGTGGCTGAATTCGGCGTGCCCCTGGCAGGGAGCTTGATCCCCTGGATCGATAAGGACATGCCGGGCGGCCAGACCAAGGAAGAGTGGAAGGGCTTCGCCGAGACCAACAAGATTCTGGGTCTGGATCCGCCGGTGCCTGTGGACGGAATCTGTGTGCGCGTGGGAACCATGCGCTGTCACAGCCAGGCGCTGTGTATCAAGCTGAACAAGGATATTCCGTTGGGCGAAATCGAACAGATTCTGGCCGGGGCAAATCCCTGGGTCCGTGTCATTGCAAACAACAAGGAATCAACACTACGCTGCCTCACTCCCACGGCGGTTTCCGGCACACTCAACGTCCCGATCGGCCGCCTGCATAAGCTCAATCTAGGCGAGGAATTTCTCGGGGCATTCACCGTCGGCGACCAGCTGCTCTGGGGCGCAGCCGAACCCCTCCGCCGCATGCTCGGCATTCTCCGCGAACACCTCGGCGCGGGTGTATAATCCCGCGGCCGTCGGATGAAACGAACGGGCCTCGGCAAGCGTAATAGCACCCAGGAGGACTACATGCACCGGAAGATTCTTGCGATTTCGTTTGCAGTTGCGGCCGTCGCGCTGCCGAGTTTCGCGCAGAGCTCGAGTTTGAATGGCACATGGAAGCTGAACAACTCAAAGAGCTCCTTCGGGCAATTCCCGCCCCCCACGAGCGAAACCGATACCATTGCGGTAAACGACGCGGACTTCAAGCAGCAGGTGACGAGCGTCAATGCGCAAGGCAGTCAGACCTTCACGCGCTCCTGCACAATCGACGGCAAGGAAGTGACGCTCTCACCCGACGATCCGCGCGGCCACCTGGGCGCAATTACGCTGTCGAAGATTCAGTGCGCATGGCAAGGAACCGCCGTCGTGTTCACCGAGACCGCAAACCTTCGTGGCACCGAGCTGATCGATCGGCTGACATTCTCGCCTTCCGATGACGGCAAGACCATGACCATGGATTCGCACATCACCTCGGCGACAATCAACGGCGACCGGAAGCTCGTCTACGACAAGCAGGACGGTTCGGCAGCGATGAGTGATTCCGGAACCATGGCCGCCACGCCCGGGGCCGCAGCGATGATTCATTCCGGTGGTACGCAGCCGAACCTCACCGGCACATGGAAATTGAATATACCCAAGAGCAATTTCGGGCAGATCCCTCCACCCGCAAGCCAAACCGATACGATCGACGATAGCGAGCCTTCGGTTAAGATCGCAGAGGACCAGAAAGGCGGGATGATGGGCGATATGAGCCTCACCTCCACACTCAGCACCGACGGGAAGGAAACGACCTCGCCAGGGATGGGGGGAGCCCCGACAACCAGCACCGCGCATTGGGACGGCGCCGCGCTGGTCGTTGATTCAAAATTCAGCTTTCAGGGAACCGACGTCAAGGTTAAAGATACCTACACCCTGAGCAGCGACGGAAAAACACTTACGGAAGTCACTCACGTTGAATCGGGGATGGGTAATTTCGACTCGACGAGCGTGTACGACAAGCAGTAGCTCGAAATCCACGCCAGATAGTTCTAGGTAAGATAAGCCGATCGCTCCCCGAGCGGGGGAGCGGTCCGGGTCGTGGTATGGAACAGACACCGAACGGTGTCAAGGAACACGAACACGGCTCTTGAGGTTTCATTCTTGCGCCACATTACGTGCACCTCCGCCGTGGCGCCAGGTTCGTCCAGAGGGACCACGGCCACTTCGCTGCCAGCAGCCGGACGGCAAGCAATTTCGTCCGGGATGATCAAGATCCCTTTGCGGCAAGCGAGCAGCATTGCCTGGACACCGTTGTGTGGCGCCGGCTCCGGCGGCACGTAGATAATATTTGGAGTCACGCCGGCTGCAGCATACATCTCGAGCGTTTTGTCGTGAAGACCGGTGGCCAACACCGGATCGAACAGCAAAAGCGGCTCCTCTGCCAGATCCTTCAATCGCAGGCTTTTTCGCTTCGACAGCGGGTTCGCTTTGCTGATGTGCACCGCAAGTTTCTCCTCAAACAGGAACTCAGAAGCCACCTGGCTGGAGTCACCAAAAGGGCGCAGGAACCCGATGTCGATGTCGCCGTCGGATAAAGCTTGATACTGGGCCCTCGAGAACACGTCCCGGCATTGGACTTCGACGGCAGGAAATTTCCTCGCGTGCTCGGTGAGTACATGGCCAACCCGCTCGCCTAGTCCGGGACCGATTCCAATTTTCACCAGCCCGACGGATCCGCACTTGGCCTTCCGGACCGAATCCGAAACGCGCGCCGTCTGGGCGACCAAGACCTTGGCCTCTTGCAGGAGGAGGCGCCCGGCGTCTGTGAGCACGACGTGGCGACGGTCGCGCACGAATAGGCGCACTTCGAACTCTTCTTCCAGTTGGCGGATCTGGCGGCTTAATGGAGGGACGGTGACATGCAACTGCTGCGCAGCTTTTGAGAAGCTAAGATGTTCTGCAACTGCGATAAAGTACCGAAGCTGACGAAGTTCCATCGAAGGTCCCTGCCCTTTGCCAATCCTTATATTCCGAATCGGTAACAGAAGCAATCAAAATAAGAAATAGACAACCGGAACCATTAAGGTATTAGTGTCGAATGCGGTTGGGGTGGAATGATCCCGGTTGTCAACTTGGGTGACAGTCCGAATCAAGTTGCTGCAGGTATGCTTTCACTCCGCGATACAATTTCGGCAATTCTTATTAACGACAAAGACTGACCTGGGGGGAGTGATGAGCACACGATTTACCGGACGCAAGCTTGTAATTTCACTGCTCGTTTTCTTGGGAGTGGTGCTGCTTGGCGCGTCGATGGCGCACGCGCAGACTTCCGCTACGGGCGCGATCTCCGGAACGGTCACCGATCCGCAGGGGCGCGCAGTTCCGAATGCGACGGTGACGGCCACGAGCCTCGATACCAACCAGACGCGCACCGCCGTTACAGGCGCCTCCGGTGATTACAAGTTCTCCCTGCTGCCCGAAGGAAACTATTCGCTGAAGTTCAGCGCTGCCGGCTTTAAGACCTCGGAAGTCGCGTCGGTCACGGTGAACGTGACCGAGACATCGACTGCGAACGAGTCCCTGGAAGTCGGCGCGGTCACCCAGACTGTGACGGTCGAGAGCAGCATGGAGACGCTGCAGACCGAGAGCTCCACACTTGGAACCACCGTTACAGGCACCCAGATCGCTGCCCTGCCCATGGCGAACGGCAACTATACAGAAATTCTGAGCCTTTCGGCGGGAACCAACGTCGCTGTCGACAACGCAACTTCGGTCGGTAAAGGAACGCAGGACATCAGCGCAAATGGCGTCAATCCGGGTTCAAACAACTATCAAATGGATGGCGTGGCAGTGAATAACATCGCCAACTCCGGCAGCGCGAACGACGGCACGATCTATACCGGAATCCCGATTCCCAGCACGGACGCGATCGCCGAATTCAAGGTCCAGACTTCGACCTATGACGCAAGCTACGGACGCAACCCCGGCGCCAACGTGACGGTCAGCACCAAATCCGGTACCAACGACTTTCACGGCTCAGCCTTTGAGTTCTTCCGAAACTCGGTTCTGAATTCGAGCGATTTTTTCTACAACCAGATCCCTGACCAGCCTCACCAGATCCTGAATCAAAACCAGTTCGGGGCCACGATTGGTGGGCCGATCAAGAAAGACAAGCTGTTCTTTTTCTTCAGCTATCGGGGAACGCGCGGAAAGAACGGCGTGGCAGCCCAGGGCCTAACCCAGGGCGCGCTGCTGCCGACGAGCTTGAACCCTTATGCCGCGGCCGGCTCGCGCGGCACCTGCGCTACTCCCGCCGCCGTTCCCGATCTCGGCACGATCTCGGCCGAGTGCGATGCGACTGCGCAGGCTTTTGCCGCAGCCCAAGGTATTCCCAATGGGAACGTCGTCGGACTCAGGATTTTCCAACTTACGACAGGGACTGGTGCGGGGGTGCCGAATAATTACTACATTCCCGCTCCGATCTCCGACCCGCAGTTCTGCAGCGGAACGACCGGAGTGTGCAATTTTGACGTTCCGGCCATCTATCATGAGAATCAGTACGTCGCCAACGGCGATTACGTGATCAATAGCAAGGAAACGCTGACGACAAAGTTCTTTAACACAGCCAATCCTCAAACCCTGTTCCTGGGGCAAGGCGGCGGGGACCTTCCCGGTACTCCCGTGTATACGCCCTGGGGTAACGACGCTGCGGTGTTGAAGCTCACATCTCTTGTTACGAATAATTTCGTAAATGAGGTGCGGGCATCCTACCAGCGCAACAACGGCGGCGCGGACGTTTCGGTGCCGCCTGGTGGGTGCCCCAACGCTGGCAAGCTTACGGGCCTCCAAGGATGCGGCTCGCCAGATCAGCTTGGGTTGGAGCCCCTTGTTCCAGGCTTTTATGAGCCGCCGACGATCATTGACGTGATTGACGGGTTCACCCTCTTTGGCGGCCTTCTGCCATTTAAAGGGCCGACGAACCAGCTGCAATTGGCTGATCAGATTTCCTGGTCTCACGGGAGGCACAGCATCCGGGCCGGGTACGAGTACGAATGGACGAACTGGCCCCTGACCGATGGAGGCCTTCAGCAAGGACTGGAATTGGTGCTTGGAGCTGGTTCGATCCCGGGACTGAACGGGCTTGAGACCGGGGGCTTTGGGACCGCTGGACCGACAGCAGGCCCCGGCTGGGATGTCGGATGCATATTCTGCGTCAAGGGCATCACCGGAGAAAACGGAATTACGCACTTCTACAAATTGAACAATCAGAACGCCTATGTGCTGGACGACTTCAAGGTCAGTTCGCGATTGACATTGAACTTCGGCTTGCGCTGGGAGTTTGACGGGCTCCTCAGCGATAGCCTCGGAAGGCTCACGCAGGTTTGGCTCAGCCAGTTGGCGCCCGCTCCCCTCGTGCCAACCTCGCTCGGCCAGGCGCTCACTGACCCTGCCGGCATTGAAGGGTACGTCGTAGCCAGCAACTTCGCCTCGCACTTCGGAACGCCGCCCGTCGGCGTCCAAACCGCAACGAACAGAAACTCGATTCAAGGGCACACGCCGTACAGCGATTTCGCTCCCCGATTCGGATTCGCCTGGCAGCCGATCAGCGGTGGGAAGCTGGTCGTGCGCGGCGGGGTCGGGATCTTCTACAATCGCGTCGGCCTGGACAGCGTCGTACATGCTTATGAACAGGGTTATCCCTATGCCGCGACGTACGATTATGCCCCACCAAGCAGCCGCTGGGCTGTGGCCACGCTGGCGCAACCCTATCCGCAGATTCAACTGGTTTGCATGCCCTCAGACCCGAATTGCAATTCCGATTTCGGCCTTGGCTTCGCGACCCGTTTTGCGAACCCAACGACTGGCGCAGATTCCAGCTTGAGCACGCCCTTTGACCCGAACGCCGTACACACACCACTGGTCAGGGAGTACAGCCTGGGCACTCAATATGAGTTCTTGCCCGGTTGGGTGCTCGACATTGGCTACGTCGGATCGAGCGGCATCAACTTGCTCGATTACAACCACAATCACAACCAGGCCATCCTGGCGACACCGACCAACGAATTTGCTTCCCTGTGCACCGGGACTCCACCGATCTGTAACACGGCCGCCAACGCGCAATTCCGCGTGCCGTATCCAGGATACCAGACCGATGGTCTGGCTGGCTCCGATGATAACGGCTACTCCAACTACAACAGCTTGCAGGTGACCGTGCGCCACCAGTTCTCGCACGGGCTTTCCATGCAAGCCGCCTATACCTGGGACAAGGACCTCACCACAGTCTTCTTCGGGCCCAGTGCCAACATCAATTTGGCATCGTGCATGATTTGCCAGTACGGCCGGGCGTCGTTCGACCGGCCTCAGCGCTTCGTTGTCAACTATAGCTACGATTTGCCGTTCGGTAAGAACACGGAGGGAATCGAGCACAAGTTGATCGGCGGATGGAATGTCTCGGGAATCACAATTGCGCAATCCGGTGATCCGCTTACGTTTATTGGGGCGTCCGGCAGCACAAACGCCGCAACTGAGACTGGCGGGGCTTACGGCACGAGCACGACAAGTTACCTCGACGGAGTGTCGACGGCTCAATACTGCTCGGGATTTAACAGTCACAATATCCTTGAGCCCGGTTCGATTCTTTCGAAAGTGAGTAGCCCAACTGGTCCTGCGAACGGCGTGGGGTATTTCAACCTAGCCGGATTTTGCCCGGCGCCCATCGTGCCGTTCGGAGACTCGACGGCGACGGGCTTTGGTGATAGCAGGGTCGGCGCAGTACTTGGCCCAGGTCAGTTCAACTGGGATATCTCGATCCTGAAGAACACCAAGCTTACCGAGCGGGTAAACATGCAGTTCCGCTCTGACTTTTATAACGCCTTTAACCACGCGCAGTTCGCAGATCCCGGCGGCGCCTCCTTTGGCACCATCGGATTCGAGAACATCTCATCGCCGTCGACTATTCAGATCACCCATACGAACGTGAACCCCCGCCTCATTCAATTCGGGTTGCACTTCACGTTCTAAACGGCAACTTGCGGCGAAAGCATAGCAGGATGAAACCAAATGTTGCGTGCGTCAGACTGGACTCACGAAATCAGCCTGACGCGTCGCGGCAGCGAATGTACCACCCCTAGTACCACCCCGGGAGCCCGGCGCGGAGACTTCGGTCTTCGCGCCAGGTGACCGCGTAACCGTCTTATATTCCGCTTGGCCTCGGCGCTGCGACCCTTTTCATTGGATTTTCACCGACAGAATTGTTCGACGTCGCTTGAACCGCAGCAAATTGCTACGACCACAGCGACGAAGTGAATTGAATGCGCCCAGGCTTTTCGAGGTGTACACTCTGGGCCGGACTGGATCGGTCGAGCGCAAGGAGGATTTTGACCATGACAGGGCCGTCGCGTGCGCCTTCGGCGGAACAAATGAACGCGCGAAAAGCGTTCTACGACCAGATCGGCAAACAGCATTTGGCCCCGCTGTGGGAGCGCGTCAGCGGCCTGGTCACACGCTCGCCGCAGCCCACCGCCGTTCCGGTGCATTGGCAATACTCCCTGGTTCGTGAACACCTCCTACGTGCAGGATCGCTGCTTTCAGCCGAGGAAGCTGAGCGGCGCGTGCTCATTTTTGAAAATCCCGGCCTGCCCGGGCAATCGCGAATCACCGGTTCCCTTTTTAGCGGATTGCAACTGCTAATGCCGGGAGAAAGAGCTCACGCCCATCGCCACACGGCGAGCGCGCTGCGTGTGTTCCTGGAAGGATCAAACGCCTACACTGCGGTTAACGGCGAGCGCACGAAGATGTCGCGCGGCGACTTCGTCATCACCCCCTGCTGGACATGGCACGATCACGGAAACGACGGCGCCGACCCCGTCATCTGGCTCGACGGTCTGGATGTACCGATCGTCAACCTTTTCGATACGAGCTTCGCGGAAGGAAACGAAACCAGCCAGATTCCGGTTGCGCGCCCTGAGCACGATTCCGAAGCTCGCTATGCCGGAGGGCTGCTCCCTGACGGCCGAAGATCTGATTCGCTGTCGTCGCCACTGTTGAATTACCGCTACAGTCGCGCCCGGGACAGTCTGGCTCAGATGCAACGCAATGGACCGATTGATCCTTGCCACGGTGTGAAGCTGCGTTACGTCAATCCGCTAACGGGCGGCTCGGCAATGCCGACCATGAGTGCGGCCTTACAGCTGATCGCTTCCGGATTCCGAACTGCTCCCTACTGCTCAACCGATAGCACCGTGTTTGTGGTAATCGAGGGCAAAGGACACAGCAAGGTGGGGGATTCCTCCTTCGACTGGTCGGAGAACGACATTTTTGTGGCGCCGAGCTGGACGATGCAGCATCATCGCGCCGAAAGCGAAGCAGTTCTGTTCAGTTTTTCCGACCGCGCTTCGCAGGAAAAACTCGGCATTTGGCGCGAGCGGCGCGACCCGAGCGCATGTTGACCTGCTGCCGGCGGCCCCCGGCGCGGGCGAAACACCGAAGAGGAATCTCCGCACACGAATGAACAATACCCGCCGCGCTTCTCTTCGTTGACACTCGCCGAGTGCGGCAGGTAGCATTCCACCGTGGGGCGACCAGGTGACTGATGCAGATTTTTGATCTTGAAACCTTCCGGGCCACGCCGCTCAATCGGGATCCTTACGAGCATCTCGTGATTCCCGGGTTTGTCAACGCCGATGCACTGGAACGAATCAACGCCGATTACCCGAAGATCGAGCATGCCGGCAGTTTCCCGCTAGACCATCTTGAATTCGGTCCCGCGTTTAGGGCTATGATCGACGCGCTTGAAGGCGAAGAGTTCCGCAAAGCATTCGAGGACAAATTCGAGCTGGATCTTTCGAAACGTCCGACCACGATCACCGTTCGCGGGCGTAGCGACACGCACGACGGCAAGATTCACCACGACTCGGCCAGCAAGATCATAACCGTGCTGCTGTACATGAATCCCGCCTGGGACGATTCTGGTGGTCGTTTGCGCGTGCTTCGCTCGCGCGACAGCATCGAGGATGTGGCCGCCGAGGCGCCCGCCGCCGGCGGCGCACTGGTCGCGTTCCTGCGCTCCGATCATTCCTGGCACGGCCACCTTCCATTCATCGGCGAGCGCCGCGTCATTCAGTTCAACTGGGTCACCGACAACGAGAGCCAGCGTTTCGCCATCTTTCGGCACCGCGTTTCCGCCTCTATCAAGCAAATGCTCAGTTTCGGCAAGTCCCCCAAGGATCCCCGCCCCATTGCTCCTGAACGCATGTGATACACCTTCGCGCGATTGAGATCCTGGGGCCGATCTTCGTAGGCATTCTCTTCGTGTGCGCCTGTTCGCTGATTCGGGAACCGAACAGACGAAACTTTATGGCCATCATCATCGCCGGTGCCGGCGCCGCATACCTGAATGGCGGTCTCGGCAAATGGGAATTCGTCTTCACCACGTCGTTGACCTACATCGCTTACCGAGGCCTGGATTCCTATAGCTTTATCGGGGTCGGATGGCTCCTGCATACCGGATGGGACGTCGTGCATCACTTGTACGGCAATCCGATCGTTCCTTTTATTCCAGGGTCGTCCCTGGGATGCGCGATCTGCGATCCGGTAATCGCGCTATGGTGTTTCACGGGCGCGCCTTCCGTGTACCACTTTTTTCGAGAAAAGACGTAGGTCGCATCGGCCCTGGATGTAAACCACTCGCATGAACGCAAAAGCGGCTGGCACCCTCTGGCGCCAGCCGCTTTTG
>Ga0209008_1000546_pt1 | contig 11531 bp, 9 predicted proteins | sample JacPin_JW_Ref_O3_FD_187963 | JGI IMG/M metagenome (GOLD analysis project Ga0209008, IMG submission 187963) | Forest soil microbial communities from Algoma, Ontario, Canada - Jack Pine, Ontario site 1_JW_Ref_O3 (SPAdes) (version 2) | ecosystem: Environmental > Terrestrial > Soil > Boreal...
TCGTTTCTCGCTATTTTCGGCAAACACTAAGCTCGTTGCTCGGCCTGTCAAACGCTTCGGATACTACGCTCCCTTCGCGACCGCACTACGTACCGGCTGTCCTCCAGGCCTCTGATAGCATCGCCTTGGCAACTTGTTCGGGTAGATCCGATTGTACCCAGTGGCCTGCAGAAAGGAGGTGGAGTGAGCCGTGCCGAAAGTGAGAAACGCGGTCCTTGGCCACATCCGAAGTGATATAGGCGTCGAACTCTCCCCAGATCACCTTGACTGGGACATCTATTGTCTTTAGTTCAGGCAGGCGTCCGGTATTCCGGGCGAGTTCCTCAAAGAAGTTTGCCGCGAGTTGCACGAAGGCCGGACCCGAGCTCGGCTGTTGAGTGAAATTGTTGGCGATGAGTGGCGCTGTGACTGTATCGAAATGCGTCTGCAGGCTCGCCGGTAAGAGACTACGGAACCCCTTCTGTTGCCAAGTCAGTAGCCAGGCGAACTGCTGAGGACTTTGAGCAATCGCCCCGCTTAGCGCGTTGAGTTTCTTGTTCGCGAAAAGCTCGATCATCTCCGGCCAGAGAATGGGAAGCGCATCGTCATACGCCGAATTGAGGATGCAAAGCGACTTGACGCGCTCTGGGTGCGCTAGCGTGAAATTGATCGCCGCCGGCCCGGAAGAGTCGTGCGCGACGGGCACGATCCCATCGAGGCCCAGCGCATCAACGACCGCTTCCAGGTCGCCGAGCTGCTGCTTGAAACTGTAGGTCGCGCCGGAGGGTTTATCGGACGCACCGAACCCTAGGAAATCAAACGTAACGACCCGCCGCCCGGCGGCGACCAGGTAGGGGATTAGCTCGTCGTAGATATTTAGGTTGTCGGGAAATCCGTGCATAAGCACGAAGGCAGGACCTGCACCCTGATAGTCGCGTGCGTAGACCTTCCCCTGCTCTCGCGGAACATGGTGCTCGACGAAGGATGGCGTGCTGTACATGCGATTGTTGGCTTTCGCTTCTGTTGAATCCTGAGTCATGTTCCTACTCCCTTTGTTGTCCCGCCGTACGCCTTGATGTTCCGACAGCTTTGATCATCGGCCGAAGATGTTGCCTGTTACCGACGCTACAGTAGCTGGACAGTTGCGCCCCAGCCGTCGCAAAAACCGAAGACCGGGGTCGCCCGAAAATTTCACGCGGTTGCGACACCGACCTTTCTCTCTATGAATTCGAGGAGGTCCGCATTGATCTGGTCTGCGTTCGTGGTCGGCATTCCATGTGGGAAACCGGGGTAAGATTTGAGCGTCCCGTGCTTCAAGAGCTTGACAGACTTCGCTCCACTACTCTCAAAGGGACAGATCTGATCGTCCTCGCCATGCATCACCAGAATTGGGACGTCGATGATCGCAAGATCTTCGAAAAACTCGGTTTCAGATAAGGCCTTGATGCAGTCGTACTGAGCTTTGATCCCGCCCATCATTCCCTGGCGCCACCAATTGTCTCGAATGCCCTGCGAGATTTTTGCACCGGGACGGTTGAAACCATAAAAGGGCATGGTTATATCCTGGTAGAACTGCGAACGGTGATTCCCGGTGCCGTCACGAAGTTGGTCGAACACCGCCATCGGAAGCCCATCGGGATTTTTGTCCGACTTCAGCAGTTGGGGAGGAATAGAGCTGATGAGGACCGCTTTAGCGACTCGCCCCTTACCGTGCCGGGCGACATAGCGCGTCACCTCACCGCCGCCCGTAGAGTGACCGATGTGAATAGCGTTCTTGAGATCAAGCGCTTTCACGAGTTCGGCGACATCGGCAGCGTACGTGTCCATATCGTTCCCTTTCACCGTCTGGGTGGAGCGACCGTGCCCGCGGCGATCATGCGCAATCACCCGGTAACCGCGCCCCAGAAAGAACATCATCTGGGCGTCCCAGTCGTCGGCGGACAGCGGCCAACCATGATGGAAAAAGATGGGCTGACCTGTGCCCCAATCTTTATAGTAAATCTCCGTTCCGTCTTTCACTGTGATCGTGTCCATGTGTTCTCCTCTAGTTTGTTTAGGCGTTGGCGAAGGGCGTTCGTTGGTCGGCAATTGTGAATGTGCCGAGTCGGTTAGGGAGACGGGCTATGTTCGGGCAATTCGGGGTACACAGGTGACTGCACGTTCAAAGTATCATCTCGACGACGATTTCGCGAGCAGAGAGCCCCGCTCACTAGGCAGGAAGCCCCTTGCGTCTATTCGGAAGGACGGCTACCAGAAGTAGCACACATGTAGGGAAACTTGGCTCAACCAAAAATTCTGGGAGGTGAACCCCACGCTGAGACAAATGTGTGCATCACACTCTGGTTTTGAAGGCCACAAAGGCCTGGAAACTCGCATTTGAGCCGCGGATCGCGCCCGCGAGATGCCGAAAAACAGCGGTCCGGGATGTACGTCGCGCTCCTGTGAAACGCCGATGCGCACTTTACCTCCACATTTTGCGGTTCCGCAAAGTGTGCATCATGAAACTGTCTCACTTTAGGGGTTCACTCCAACGATTTCTAAGAGAACGTGCACAGTCCCGTCGACGTTACTGGGCCGGCGCAATCGATGCCTTTCGTTGTTTGAATTAAGTCGAGTCTAAAGAGATCCAAGGTTCCCAATTAAGTCGCGATCACGACTTTGCCGATCGTTCGTCTTGTCTCGACAAGTTCGTGGGCGGTCTTCATCGTTTCGGCGCTGAGCCCATCCAGTCGGGTCGTCGCGATTGGCTTCATTCGACCCTCAGCGACGAGAGCCGCGACAATTTCGAGAATGCTGCCCTGTTTATCAGGCGCGCTGCTGTGCATGATCCTGCTGAAGACCATCTCTGTGTGAAGGGATGCGGACTTCATCATTAGTGGGCTCACATCGACCGATGCGCCGCCATCCACTACGCAGAGGTGGCCGAACGGGCGCAACACCTTAGCGATCCAGGCGATTTGATCGGCGGTTTTCGCGGTAGACAGCACCATGTCGAGATGCGGTATATCAGCTGAGGCAAGTTGCTCGACGACGTCACCCCCATGATCGAGCACCAGGTCGGCACCCATCTTCCGGCACCACTCCCTGGATTCTGGTCGCGATCCGGTGCTGATGACGAAAGCCTTGGTCCTCGCCTTCAGAAGTTGCGTCGCGAGCGAGCCAACACCTCCGGCACCTCCAAGCACCAGCACTCGATCGACTCCTGCGGGCAGCGCGTCTTGGTCGCGGAAGATCGCCTCCCACGCCGTCAAACCACCTATGGGTAGGCTCGCGGCATCGGCAAACGAGAGTTGCTTTGGTATGCCGGCCAGGATTCGATGGTCCACAGCAACGCGCTCCGCCCAGCATCCGTCCCGCGTCACGTCGCCCGTACCGAAAACTCGATAGCCCGCACCAAAGCGTGGGGCGGCGGCCCCGGCTTCGATCACAACCCCGGCGAACTCCCAGCCGAGTAGGACACGCCCGCCCGGTACGGCACTCCGCACCGCACGAATGAGTGCCTCGCCTGGATTGACGCCAATCGCGCGGACCTCGACTAGGACATCGTTCTCACGCAATGTCGGTTCTGGGACCTCGACAAGTTTGATCGCGAAGTCTTCGAGCTTGTGAGCCTTCTCATAGACAAGTGCCTTCATATGGCAAACCTTTCGGAGAAGGTGAGCCTAATCCCGGCCAGTGGGCCACCGAGCTGCTGAAGCCGTCCTCCGACGGCCAAAGAACCTAGATCGACGGGCTCACAACCGATTTCTTCAATGAGGTTGTGAACCGTCTTCTTGGCGTCAGCGTCATCGCCGGATATAAAGAGAACGGTGCGCGGCTTGGAAGAGGAAAAGTCGGAAATCCAAGCCATCGGAACAGAGTTGAATGCTTTGACGACCTTTGCTCCCGGAGCAAGGTCGGCGACGATCTCGCTGGAGGTACGTCCCGAGATATCGCCCAAGGCCAAGGGACTGTAGCTCGCAACGCGGTTAGTGGCATCGACGATAACGCGACCCTTCCAGTCCGGAAGGGAAAAGAGGGCTGTCTGCACCTTCGGCCAGTTGACAGCGAGAACGACGATCTCCTGGTCTGCCGCTTCTTGAGGCGTTGCTGCTGTAGCACCGGAACCGAGTTCCTGCACAAGCGAGGCGAGCGCGCCGGGCCCACGCGAGTTGCTGAGCACGACCTTATGCCCGAAAGGAAGCACATGCTTTGCGACGGTCCGGGCGACGACGCCCGCGCCGATGAATCCGATTTTCATCTCGAAAGTTCCTTCTTCGCGCCCTTGAGGATCGGGGCCTTGGCGGCGGCATACGTTTCGCGCAGGAATTCGGTCACTGTCTGGGGTTTGTGGCCGATCAGCTTCTCCAAATCGCCGCTCTGATCCGACCATTCGCCCTCGCCCATACCCTGTACCCAGCGGAGAACAAACTTGGTGACGAAGTCTGGAAAACCTTCTGCCGTTTTGAGATCAAGGAATTCCTGATCAGAGATAGGAATGAAGGGCACTTTCTTACCCACGATTTCAGAGAGGAGCTTCGCAACCTCGGGGAACGAGACGGCCGGGTCGCCGCTCAACGAGTAGGTCTTATTTTCGTGACCGGGCTCAGTTAGGACGACGGCATGGGCTTCCGCTAGGTCATCACGAGAGGCGGCGGCAAATTTTCCGTTGCCTTCCGGAAGACGAACGCCGGTCTCCGGCGCATTCAGCCCAATGTAGAGGCTGATAACGTCAAGGAAGGGTGGATGCTTTACGAGCGTATAGACGAGCCCCGAGGACTTGAGCAGCTTTTCCGTGAAGATGTCCTCCTCGGTGACTTCCTGGAGCACATAAGTGGATTTCGGCTTGCGGATGATGGGCATGTAGACGAGATGCTTGACCCCGGCTTCTACCGCGGCACTGATCACGTTCGCGTGCGCGGTTTTTCGGTCGGTAAAGGCATGGGTCGAGGTCAGCATCACCTTCTCGACGTCCCTGAAGACGCGTTCGAGTGACGCCGGATCGAGGTAATCGCCCTGGCGCAGCTCAATGCCAAGCGCAGCGAGGTCTTTTGCCTTCTCCGGATCGCGAACGAGGGCGACCAGTTCGCCTGTGGCACTGCGCTTCAGCACTTGGAGAAGCGTCTTTCTTCCAAGATTCCCGCTAGCACCCGTGACGAGTATCCTGCCCATAAAATTGGTGTCCTTTCGAATCCCGTCTAATGGTAGTTTGGTACCTTTCAGTTCAGATGTATACCGTCTCGAATCGGATGCAAGAATATTTGGTCGTTGCTCAGATATATGCCTCAGCAATACGCCCTGATACGAAGGTGATACTGCCGATAAAACAAAGAAAAATGTATCCATTGTGCGTTTCGATACATCTGTATCGTAAGGTCCAGAATATATTGAGGCCGAGACTGGTGCCTAATTATCAGGCAGGAGGAAGAGGAAGACATGTCGAATTCAGTCCTTGATTTATCGAAGGAGTTTCTTGGGCGCCGCGCTCTTGTGACGGGCGGCTCTCGCGGTATCGGTGCCGCCATCGCTCAACGTCTTCTTGATGGAGGTGCTTCCGTCGTAGTCGTCGCACGTAATCGTCATGAACAAACTCCCGCAGGCGCGACCTTCATCAAAGGTGACATTCTGACCACGGAAGGCTGCAAGAAGCTCGTTGACGAGTCCATCAAGACATTAGGCGGACTCGACATCCTCGTGAATAACGCTGCTACTGCACAGCTTGTCCTGCCAAACTCTGAGGCCATCTCGGATGCCATTTGGCAGGAGACGATTGCGTCGAATTTACTGTCCGTTGTTCGCGTGACAAACGCAGCGTTGCCTGCCCTGAAGGAGTCAGCACAAGGCTCCATCCTCAACATCTCGTCTGGAAGCGATCTTCCGGGCAACGGCCCACTCGTCCATTACGGAGCAAGCAAAGCCGCGATGAACTACTACACGAAGGCACTCGCGAAGGAGCTAGGTGCTGCACACAAGATTCGTGTCAACATCGTCACGCCTGGCGGCGTTGAGACACCGGGCGGCGACATAATCCGCCATGAGATCATGGCGGCAATGGGCGCACCGCCCGAGGCTGCCATTGCTATGGTGCCGCTTGGTCGGCTCGGATTGCCCTCGGATATTGCAGAGGCTTCCGTCTTCCTGCTTTCGCCGCGTGCCATCTGGATCACCGGGCAGAACTTCCACGTCGACGGCGGCTTTTCGTTCTAAATCAAACCGAAGCGATTCGGGCTCGCGCGGTCAGCGAGCCTGAATTGTTTCGCGATTCCGCCAAGCATGTCCTAATAGCCCATGTAACGAAGAGCTGTGTCCACAACTTTGGTCATTTCTGCTTTCGTCGCGCCGCTCGCCGCCTGTACGCAGAGGCCTTGGAGCAAAACGCCGACATAACGTGTTAAGGCCGCTGTGTCTACATCTGCTCCCAGTTCGCCAATCTTCTTCGCCTTCTCGAACCGCTTGCGAACTACGGATTCGCCGTGTTTGCGTCCCTGAATCAGCCATTGTTTGATGGAGTCGGCTTCATCGCCGACCGCGAGGGCCCCCTGAATCGACAAACAACCTTTGGGATAGCCAGGCGTGGATAGAAAATCCACTGTGCCTCGTAACGACGCCTCAATTATCTGCTGGACAGTGGGTTTCCGAAGGGCTTCGCGCATGAATCCCTGATAGGTATTTACGTAACGCTTGAACGCCTTCTTAAATAGTTCTTCCTTGTTGCCAAAAGCGGCCCACATACTGGAGCGATTGATTCCCATTGCGTCTGTGAGGTCGCTGAGCGTAGCGCCCTCGTACCCCTTCTCCCAGAACACACGCATCGCCGCATCCAAGGCTGCTGTAGTATCGAACCCCCTTGGGCGGCCCATCTTCGGATTATCCCTTCTCTTGTTCATACCTTCCATTTGATACACTTCTGGACCAAAAAGATCGAAAGTTTTGCCCCGGCGTTGCCTCATTCGAATCCTACGGCTCAGAAGTAAGGGAGGGCAGCAGAACGGTGCAGAAATTCACAGGCCCTCGTCTGCTAGAGTTCTTTCAGAGATCGTTTCACCTTGACTCACCGGAGTAACGAGCATCACACTTCGGAACGAGAAAGGAATTGTGGAGGGAAGAGTCCATGCGAAATAGGTTGGGTTCCGCTTTGAAAAATGCCCTTGTGTCTGCTTCCGTCACACCAGAAAAGGCTGACCGATTTCTATGTGAACTGGCCAATGTTCCAGATTACGACCACACGCCCGACGGACCAAACGCAAGGCGGGGCCTGGACGGGGCAATCCATGTCGAGATGCCCCCTCGTGTCTGCCAAGCCTGGAACAGAGTTTACAACATGTTCTCCGATCTGCTTCCGAAGCGTGGCAACCCGATCCATGAAAGACCGAATACTCTCAACACTGAGACGCCTGGCCTCGCCTGGCAGGACCCTCAGGAGCCCGAGTACGTACTTATCGACGATATCCCGACAAAGCTGAGGCACGCTTGGAGGTTGCCAACAGATACCAGCCGCAGAATATTCCTGATCTGTGAACTCGCGTACTACCTGCGCGGACCTGCAATGTTCGACGTCGCGACAAAGGCGCACGACGCCCAAACACTGGAACGCAGCCGGGCGGAGAAAGCAGGTGCCACCGCAGAGGAAGCATGGTCACTTTCTTTCCAACGGTGGTCCGACGTCCTCCGGACAGAGACCGGCGGCCCCGCTAAAACGTGGTTGATATCCGACACCGACGCTTTCGCGCAGGTCCTTCTTCGAGCGATAGACATAGCCCCCCGAATGCGCGACTGCCCCAATCACGCTTGTCCGGCTCCGCATTTTATAGCGACGCGAAAATCGCAACGGTACTGTAGTGACGCCTGTGCGCTTCCTGCTCAACGCGAATCGAAACGGCTCTGGTGGAATCAGCACGGCCATAATTATCGTGGTAGGGGCAAGAAATCGAGCATTGGGTATCACTCACGTTGAAGGTCCTGCCAGTCGCTCGGTAACGTGGACTTGCAGGCCGGAGAGGGCCCATTCAAGGCTGTCATTACCCCGTCTGGTTGATTCGTAGACGAAGCCATGTGGTGCGGATTCCATATTCGGACCTTACGAGCGGGGCGGGAGAGCTATTCCGAGACTCATGTACAACCGCCAAGAAATGCGGCGTGCTCTGGAACTGCGAGATTGGGCGCGCGTGCGCGAGCTCCTAGACAAATGCAGCGACCTATCCACGGATGTTAATGAAACCCTTATGGAAGACACGATCCACTCCGGCTGCTTGATCGAACAGCGGCAGCAGGAAAACGACATTGCCCGTCGGGATCAGCTCATTCGTGAACTCCGGCAATGGCTTGAGGCGTCCGGAGATATCAAGAGCAAGGAGCGGCTCGACGAACATTTCCGGGAAGTTGGTCTCATCGAACGATGCTATGTAGAGATCAGGAAAGCGCTAAGAACATGCATCATGGCCGTCCGGACGCCTCAAGAGCAGGCTTGGGCAGCCGTCGCTCGCCTCACCGGGGAACTCAAACACCTGCAAACTCAACTGTCCGACGCACTCGCGAGCCGAGAACGCAACGGAACTGTGTGGCTTCTGGACTCAAATCCCTGGCGGCTCACAGGTCCTACGGGCAAACCTATAGACCCTGACTCGGTGATTACCGGTGTCGCGCGTCACCTTGCTCTGACGCTCCGCATGCTGGCTCACGAAAACAATTGGTTCTCTGACAAAACGCTCGTCTTACCGAGCAAGATCGAAGTAGATGAACAGAGCATTTTCGAGTCGGGCGTGAATAGCCTCCTCGCTCACTCATGGGGCGAGGTCGAGGATGCCAGTGAACACCTTCGCTTTTTCGGCGGCAAGGTTTCTGAGCATCACGGTCTCTTCCGTTCCCCCGATAACGATACTTTGCTACAAGCTGATGCCATCCGCTTTGAGCTGGACTCCACTCTCCAGCACTGCGAGATTGTCGCGCGAAAAAGACTCGACCAGCTCTCGCTTCAGAACTTTATGAATTTGCGCGGCTATTCCGAGCTAAATTCTCGGCTTCATGGCATTCACGACGGCACCGTAGGTCTGCCGCCTCACTCGTTCGTTTCAGAACACGAGATCTTGGCGATCATGCTTCTCCAGATGTCCCATCACCTCTCTCAGCAGGAACTCAGCAAAGACTACGACGGGCTGACGCTGTTGGAGTGGACGCGGTGTTACTGCGTCCTTCGCTGCTACGCAAATCCGGACGGCATGAGCCCGGCGCTGGAACTACAGGAACTCAATCTCGTGGAATTTCGAGAAACGCTCGAACGCACGGGTATCAGAGGACCGAAATCGCAACAGTTTGTCGATTCCATAGTCTTTCAAAAGGGAAAACGTGACCTTTACGATGCTCCGATATTGGCGGATGCTGACGGCCGCTACTGGTTCCTCGCTCCGCTCTTTGCGAGCGCAAATGTAGCGGAGGTCGTCTTGTCACAGTTAGGCTCCCGCCATGCCAGCTTTGACTCTAAAGGCTCTACTTTCGAACAGACAATTAGGGGTGGTTTTCAGAAACGGGATATTCCCGTCAAAGGTTTCAAATACCATCACGATGGCAAGCAGTACGAATGCGACGCTGCCGTGCTTTGGGGAAAGCACCTGTTTGTCTTCGAGTGCAAAAACGATTTTCTGCCAACCTCTCGGCCCCGTCTGTCGTATTTCTTCTGGCTCGATATGATCAACGCAGCCAGCCAAGTGACCACAATTGCATCACACTTCACGGAAGACCGTTCTCTTATCCGCCGACATTTTGACAGGGACGACTGGCAAGAAATCCATCCCATTGTATTGAGTGCCCTGCCGTTTAGTCTCCCCGAAAAACTGGAGGGCGCCTATTTCTACGACGCTTCCGCCCTTCTCCGATTCCTGGCGGACGGCAGCGCTGGACTCGCCCAGCAATCTCCCGACAACAAGGTCGTCGTGCAAGCGCCACTCACGCAGCTCTGGTCGGGCGATGAGCCCACCCCGGAGGATTTGATCGCTCAAATCAGAAGTCCCATTCAACTCAAACAATTCCAAGGCAGACTCCATCCCGAGTGGTTTCGCAACGCAGTATCGCCCAATTTTGTCATCGAGACGCCCCTCTTACGCTTTCAACCAATCACTCCAGAACAATTGTTGGCCACATTCGGACACCCGGAGGATTCGAGAGAAGCTCTCGAGGAGGCCATCTCTGACTTAAGCAAGGCGATTCAGAAGCGGTTCACCTAGAGCAGCAAGGCCCCAAAACTATCTCAGCGGAGAATCCGACGACCCACTTGGACGTCCGACTTCGACCAAACATAGTCCGATTCTCTGTTCCCGACGCCTTCATTCAGTTGCGCTCAAGATCGCACCACAGGACGAGGCCCTTCGTTATGAAGAAATGCGACTTGCAGCCTTTGCTCCTCCAAACAGAGGGAGAAATCGTGGCGCTTCCATCTTTCTCCTGTCGCAGCGACCATCGGGGCGACTCGTTCTCCAGGAGCGTTAACTGAACGATATCGCCACAACCGCACGGGCACTGAAGCGCCGCAAGCCAAGTAACGCTCTCACCTATGGCATACAAAGTGTTTTTCTTCACTCGGTCCGGTAACTCTCTAACCCGGACGACTTTGACCTTGCGTCGCGAAAAGCTACGCGTTCGAAAAAATGCGAACCACTTACTCCAGAACCCTCTCATTGCTGCACGGAAAGAGATGGACGTCCAATTAGCGGATCACAATCGCCCACGCCGACCTCCTTCAAGAGATGGCGCCCGCTTAATCCTTCTTCCGGCTCACGGTGAAGCGCGAATTCACAAAGATCGCCCCGGACGATCGAGAACTCGCTGTTGCTTACGTTCCGAAAACCATGTATGCGGGCCAGAAATTCGTTTACCGCAAGGGCGGCGAAGAATGCATTAACGCTAATGACCGCGGGCCGATCCTCTTCAATTCCTTGAATGTATCTCTGGCGGCGCATCTCCCGGTATCGGGCAGGGTCGATCCGCCGCGTCTCCTCTGCACGAACCTGCTCAGACGTAATCGCGCCCCGATCCAACAGTGTCGCGCCGCCCGGCTTGTAATAATTAACCGCGCCGGCAATGCTCTCAACACTTCCTTGGCCATCCGCCACGAGACGCACGCCCACGTCGATATAGGGGATCACGTAATAAGCTGCAATTCGGTTTGCCAAGTTGCGACCTTCTGCGGTATCAACGCAGCCGAATATGACATCGCACTCGGCGACCCGATGAACCGCCTCGACCGAGTCGAGGTTCATCTGCAGCGGCAAGACCTCTTGGCCGCGGCCCAGGGAATCCAGCATCCGTTTTGCGACCAACACCTTCGGCGTTCCCCGCACAGCATCTTCTGAGGTCGCATTCAGAATTCTGTTCAAATTTTTCGCCTCAATAGAGTCGGGATCGACAAATACAAACTCTCCGACGCCGAGACGGCCCAACTGCTCGATGACTATGCTCCCTGTGCCGGAGTTGCCTATGACTGCCACCCGAAGAGATTGCAACAGAGAAACCGTCCCGGCACCAAACGCCTGCCGGTTACGTAGATCGTCTTCTTCACTCCTTTCGGAATTTAACCGCCTGTA
>Ga0209008_1000547_pt1 | contig 11531 bp, 9 predicted proteins | sample JacPin_JW_Ref_O3_FD_187963 | JGI IMG/M metagenome (GOLD analysis project Ga0209008, IMG submission 187963) | Forest soil microbial communities from Algoma, Ontario, Canada - Jack Pine, Ontario site 1_JW_Ref_O3 (SPAdes) (version 2) | ecosystem: Environmental > Terrestrial > Soil > Boreal...
GGATTGGCATCCGGCCAAACAGACAATCACCGCGAGCGCAAAAATTCGCGAAATCATGGAGCTTAATCGAGAGAGATTCCAAATGCATTGGCGATACGTTCCAATTCAACCTCCGGGTAGCTTTGCATCCAGACTTCGCGCGTCTTCTCCAAATTGGAGGACAAAAGGTCATACAGGAGTAAAACCTCAGGTTGGAAGAGAAACGAGGTTGTGTTCTCAAGTCCGGCCTCGGACGCCTGAGCGTAGACATTCTCAAGAACATCATGTTTTGAGGAAAGGAAATCGTTCAGTTGACTTGTGAAGCCTCCCACGTCCCCCTCGACTAAAGGCAGAAAGTGGTGCAACACTTGCAATGAGAGTTCTAGGTCAGGGCGTCGAGAGGAGAGGCTATAATAGTGCTTCTCAAGCGTTTGCAAGAGTCCAATCGCAGCGTCAGATGAGAGTTCTGAGTTCAAGCGATCAAATTCTCTGTCAGCCACTTCGATTTGTCCAGCCATCAAGTTTACTCGTCTTTTGACATCATCAGGTAATTTAGAAATCATCTCGTCATTCTTGTAAACGGAGTCATGTGACATCTCGGACCAAAGATGTTGAGCGAGTGTTCTGACTTGCAACTCCAGCGAAAACGTACTGGGCGGATATTCCGTTGCGCCCGGATCGCCCGTCCGCAATCGGACCTCATCAAGGTGCACACTCTGGTATCCCAGCCGATCCGTTCCGAGGCCTTTCGTTTTGTCATCCACTTTCTTCGCGTCGAATTGAGCGCTAACTTTGTCCACCACACGTTGGAGGTCCGACCTATATCTGATGATAATGCGAGCGCCAACTTTGTCCGGCAGAGTCTCAAAAGTGTGGGGCTTCCGTAAAAGTTTCTTAACGAGGCTATCAACCTCTTTAGCGCGGGCAGAAATTTCAAACCAGATTCCTAGTGGTTTTATGAGAGCACGGATCCGCTCTTGCATCACATTCCCGAACGCAGCGTATTTGGGACGCTCTTTGATCCAGCGGAGCCTGGCTTGTTCGACGTCGCTCACTTCACTATCGCTACCGTGTCCTTCACGAGAATATCTTCTGGGCGTATTTCAACGCCGATTTCGGCCGGAACAGAAATTATACCGCCCTTCGTGGTTTGATAGGCGCGACGCTGCAACTTGGACTCAATATCTTGCAGGTCTTTCTTGAAGGATGTGAGCGGAATATTCTCTGACTCTAAATGCTCCTGAAACAGTTTTTGGTAGGGCTCCGGTACAAATTCTCGGATAAATGATCTGGGCGCAAAAGTTCCCGATTTAGCTTTCAGCTGCGACTGCAAGTGGTCGTAAATTTCGCTCTTTACCGTCGGCTCCGTGACGGTGGCACTTATGAATGATAATGCAGATTCGAAAAAGCGTTGTGTTGCCACACGAGGTTCCGCCACAAAACCGCATCCCAAGAATCTCATCCAAAACTTTGCAAGGTCATCGGCAGAAGATACGTTGTACTGATCGTCACATGCCGACGATCGAAACTCGTCATCGCCCTTTCCTGTGCGAATGAACATCGCGGTCTTGAAGAGACGCGTCCCGTCGGTCAAAACCAGATCATTCAATACAGACATTGCAAAGGTTCGGTGCCCTGGCGCACCGCTCAACTCTAATTGTGCCCCTCGCTCCCTTTCTAGCTTCATCAGAATTAGGCAGGGCTTACCCGAGGCTGTGGCATCTATCACACACAGAAGGCCGGGAGATATCGCTCCGGTATGCTGTTCGAAAAGATAGTTGGCAAGTTTGCGCGAAGCTTCAATGAACTCTTCTGATTTGTAACCAGGTTTTGTAAGCTCTCGCGCTTGCACCGGAACTGGCGATGCTGTATCGGCAAGAAATCTAATTGGATAGGCTTTGGTCGAGTTGAGAACCCTAGTTAATTTCGTTTTTAGATGTGACTTCTGGTTTGCATCCACTGCCGTCTCTACATCGGATAGTTGCGGTTTGCCTGTACCCTCGCGAGACCTCTGAGGAACGTCATGGAAAATGACGTGGTTAATTACAATTGTAGCGAGGTCATCAGGAGTAATCACAGCCGCTTATCATAACCGTTCTGAATTCTAACAAGCAATGTTTCGACACTCACTTTGGGTGAATGGTGCCGCGCAAATTCTTTCGCTTTCCCTCCTTATTGCTGTGTAGGTTCTACTGTTCTCGGGAACAATTGTGGGAGTACGAGAATCGACAGGCTTATTGGTCCGCGAGTCTACCGGAATATGAAACCGTTGCGTTGGCAACTCCGGCGTTGCCTGAAAGAGTGCTGCTCATCGAAAGTCCTTCTTAAGGAATCTCAAAATGCTTGCGCGGGCGATGGCGCGGTCAAAGGCTTCGAGAGCACCTACTGTCCAAATTGATTGCGATTCTTCGTGCCTAGTCTGTCGCAGTCATGCCCACCGGCTGTGATCCACCCACTCCGTTGTCGGATATATTCAGAGTCACGTTGTAGGTAGTTCCTAAACCCGTTGACGTGAATTGTATGGTGAACGTACACGTCGCGCCGGGCTGGAGTATAAGCTTTGGGCTGGTCTGCAGGCAGGTGCTCTGAGAGCCGCTGACGTAAGGCAGAACCGAAAATTGTCCCGCGCCTGTTCCGGTAATCGTTGGCGTACCGCTGAATGTCACTGTCGTCTTGCCACTGCTTAAGTTTGTGACCGTGAGCGTTTCAACTTTTGTCCCGCTTGCTACTGTGCCGAATGCCAACGGGTTCGGCGTGAAGATTACATTTGTCGGCGAGAATGTTCCGTCACCATTTCCGAGCAGCGAGTACGCGGAATCATTCGGCCAGTGTCCTCCGATTGCCGGTGAACCAAAATTGTAGAGATTTGTGAACACAACATCGGGTTTACTGTCGCCATTTACATCGCCAATCGCTACAGGACTCGTATTTCCAAAATCTGTTCCTGCATAAGCTACTGACGATTGGAAAGTACCGTCGCCGTTTCCTAGTGCCACAGTGACATCGTCGCCGGCAATCATGCGCTGACCAATGATGAGGTCCAGTTTTCCGTCTGCGTTCACATCGGCGGCCGCTGCGGAAGAAACAGGCCATTCACCGCTCAGGCTGTAATTGACCACCGATCCGAATGTTCCGTCACCGTGGCCGAGCAATATGCCGAAGCTGGAATCGTTGGCGCTGACGAGTCCATGCGGGCATGCGCTTGCAAAGCTTGTGGCGCAATCGTTGACGACTGCCAAGTCGAGCTTGCTATCGCCATTAAAATCGCCCACAACAACAAATTCCGGATCGAGTCCGCCGGTTGAGTAAGACACAGCACTTTGTAGCGTGCCGTTGCCATTGCCCAGAAGCGCTGCTACAGTCCCATGGCTGCAATCGCCCGTGCTCGCGCAACTGTTAGTCACAACCACGCTGAGATTGCTGCCGTTGAATATTCCGGTCGCAACTGAAAATGCCCCGACTCCTCCGGAACCGTAGCTAACGGTCGACGCAAAAGTACCGTCGCCATTACCAAGCAGAACACCGACGGCTCCATTCACGTTCGTGCAATTCAGGCTGCCGGAGGTGCAGAAAGTCTGAACGCCCAAATTGAGATTTTGAGCGCCCTTCGTGCAGGTGCTACTCCCGGTCTGACAGACGTTCGCCACAATCAAATCCAGTTTTGAATTTCCTCGCAGGCTTCCGATAGCCACGGAATAGGCGTACATCCCACCTGATGGGTAGCTAACCGCCGACTTAAATGTTCCGTCGCCATTCCCGAGAAGCACGCCGACTGATCCCGTCGAACAATTGCTGACACTCACGCACCCATTCGCGACAACAATGTCCGGGTGTCCGTCGCCGTTCAGATCCGCGATGGCGACGCGAAATGCGCCGTATCCGCCAGAACTGTAGATCACGCCGGCTTGGAACGTTCCGTCTCCGTTTCCGAGAAGCACGCTGATGGAACCGTTTGTGCAGTCGGCTTGGGTTGTGCACATATTTGTTACCACGGCATCGAGATTTCCATCGCCATTGAGGTCCGCGAGCGCAATGCCGTACGACCCAGGCGGAGTCCTCGCACTCTCGGGAATGGCAAATCCGAGCATGCAAACGAGCAGGCAAAGGGTAATGAGAGCTTTTTTCATTGGGGAAACTCCTAGTTTTAAGATTCTTAAGATTACGGAATCACGCGGACAATCAGGGATTGAAGGTTCATGGTCTGACCTGAAACCATTGCTGTCGTTTCCTGAACACTTACGGTCTCAGCGGTGGTCGTGTTGTAAGTAACCGTGCTGGCGTTATTGAATCCTTGCGGTGGCAACCCACCGCTGCCTGCACCATTTTCTACTTGTATATTTCCTCCCGCGATTGCAGTTCCAGAACTTCCCGTGGTGGTGATTAAGATTCGGCAGACTCCATCAAAAACACCGTTGGTCTGCGATGCAGTGAGGGCAACTGCCGTTGTGGCTGCTGGACATTCTCCAGTCGTTCCGCCGGCATTGATTTCAAAGTTTAGCTTCGGACTCGCCGTGGCACCGGTTGTCCAAACGCCGTGAATATAAACCTCAATCCCGGTTCCCGCAGCAATGTTTGTGTTGGGAACTGAACAAGTCGTAGCGAAAGCCCCGGCCGAGGTAATCTGGTCTGATGTCGAGTTCAAAGCGCAGGCGTTATCGCTTTGATATGACGGAGCTGCACCAGAACCGCCCGATTTGAATGGCTGACCTGCTGCGCCGGCCGATGATGTCGAAGAAAATGCTGTCGCACTGGTTGCGTAAAGGGGAGCGTACGTCGTGGCCCCAGTCAGTCCGCCGCCACTGCACGTCAGCGAAGCCCAAGCGCCAGCGGTCGCCCCTAAGCAAGTTCCATTCGCAATAATCGGAAGCCGTCCAAGTACTCCCGCGTTGTCGTAAAGAATGTCTTGCGAAGTCGTGAGCGGGGTTTGGCCAATCGCAAGCGAACCGGACAGGTCGGAAAATCCAGGCTGCGTCGAGGAAGGTACGCCTGAAGTCGAGATAGCGTTAATCCATTGGTGGGATACAGAAGCATAGGATTCGATGCCACCAAGAGATGACGCGCCGGGATTTGCCAAAACTGTTGCGCAGGAACCAGCGCTTGACGAAACTCCGCCCGTCAATGCAGGCAGTTGCGCGCACGTTGCGGAACCGGAAATATCAGAGAAAGCTGGTTGAGCTTGCGAAGGTACGCCGGACGTAGAAATCCCCGTAAGGAAATTATGGGCGACGACGCTTAGGGACTGGACGCCGCCTAACGTGGATGCCGAAGGGTTGGGAATTTCAGATGCAAGAAGAACGCCGCTGCCATTGAGTTGAGGGAGATTATTCGCAGCCGATCCTACCGTGTAGGATGTTCCCCAAGAACTTCCGGTGGAAAGCGGAACGCCCGCTCCGGGATACACCATCGAACCGCTGCCGCTATTGATGATGGTGTTCTTGACGCTCATCGAAGGAGTGCCACTCGCTTCAACCGCAATGAACGTGAACGGCCCGGAGGTTGTTGCCTGGATGGTTCCAATCGCTTGACCATTCGCGAAATTCCCAGTGAATAGAAACTGGGTTCCAGCGGGATAGTTAAGTGCGGTGGAAGAGCCGGCTAGCGTGATCGAAAAGGCTGCCGTAGGACCCGCGGCATTCTCCCGCAACAGAACCTGATTGTAATTTCCGTCCGCGGTAATCGTCGTCGGAGAATTCGTAACCGTAATCGTTTGAACATGATTCTGTGCGTTTACGACGCTGGCAAATGCAAGAGCGAGACACAGCTCCGCCAAGATGAATAGAATTCTTTTCATTGAAGTACTCCTACTTTTTAGTTTTGTTTTTGATTACGCGAACGACTGCGAAGAGATCTGACCTGAATGGACTGATTCTAAGTTTTGGTAGTTCTCAGCGCTTTCAACGTCTCGGCGGATACGGATTTCATTCCTGTGCCGCCAGATTCTTCCGACGCAGAATTTGCAGGTGAATTTTGTCCAAACCGTGCAACCTTCTGGCGGCACTATTGAGTTCTTTCCGCAAACCCTACAGTTGAGCAAGTCTCCTCCTGAAAGTTTGGGCTTCAGAATTGTCTGCTCGTGAAAATTAAAAGCGACGCCGCTTCGAGGAACGGGATGGGGCTTCCCGCGGCAGGGCGCGACGCCGCTTCATACAGCACCGTGAAGATTGAATCTCTGGCCCGGCGCTGCTTCGCCTTGCTCGCCAGAACTTGTACAGAAAAAGTTGAGCAACGCCGCTTATGAACCTTGCGTGATCTCGCACGCAAGGGGGCCGCACGACTTGCTCATTCGGAAAAAACGCTGTAAGTCCCTTCCACAGGGATTTCGGTCACGTTGTTCCCGTTTGCTGCCTCAACCGAAACTGGTAAAGCAAGAAATTTAATGTCGCGCCGCTTTCGCACGAGCAGACGCCCTTGCTTCAAAGGCAGAGTTGACTTTCTTTATAGAGGCTTCGAATCGACGGATGATGACCGTGGAAACTTTGCGGATTTCGTTTTCATATTGTCCCACTAGCTTTTCGGTGACGGGGACAAACACATTTCCAGCCATCTTGTTATCTGTGGCTAGACGGTTGAAAAGATCGATCTCCGTGTCTATGTGATTCATTTCCTTGTAGGCGTCGGAATGTTCGCTCAACAAAATGTCGATGAATTCGAACTCCGTTTTTTCGGAGGTGAGGGCGTAAGTAATCTGCGCTGGTAGGGGTTCGATTAAGTCGTGGTGAACTTTAAGCCATACAGCGTTCCTGTCAACTCTAATTCGCTCGCGTTCGATAGAGAAACGGTTAAACTTTTTATCTTTCACAACCTGAATCCCGCGGTCAGCCGCTTTTTCCTGCGTAGCGAAACCGGCAATAATAGCCGCTGAATCTTTCCCTTCAAGATCCGCATGATCCCGCTCGCGCTGGGTACTAGCGAGGCTTTTCCTCCGAGCCGCATTATCCTTGGCCGTTTTGAATTGTTCTTCCTGCTTGTTGTATTCGTTGATCTCCGTTTCGAACTCATGTAGCTGTTTGTGGTCCACTGTAATTTCTCCTTTTTAGGAATCCGAATTCTATGTTCAGAAAACTGTGAGCAATGCCGTTTCCATGCCTGTGCGATCTCGCGCACAAGGGGTCGCACGACATTGCCCGTTTCGGAAAAACGCAAATGTGCCCCTGCAAGGGGGGTCCGGCACGTTTTCCGTTCGCGCACCCGCCGAAAGTCGTTAAATTTTAAGATTCCGAAAATTGCCGTAGGCTTACTGACGCAATGCTTCAGTGTGGAGCTGCTTCCAAAGAGACAAACGCTGGCAGAAATATTCCCGTAAACCTGCTGTTGATCCGCATGCGGGATGATTTGGTATCTCGTCAACAGAAGCACGAATGTCGTTCTCACTTAGACCGGCAACTCCGCTGAGAGCGTCAAGGAGTCTTGAATCTCGTCCGATGAAATGGAACATTTGTTTCAGTTCTTCGCCGTCCTTAAACTCCGCGTTCGTGTGGTCTATTGAAATCAACTTGCCGTGCTTGTTTACGAGAATGTTTCCGAAATGCGGAGTGCAGGTGCATCCCAAGAAAACGCGCGCTGCGGCAATACTCAAGTACTGCACTCCGTCAGTCGCCATCGCCAATTTCATCTGTTCTATTTCCGGCGACGTGGGATTGAAGTTTGCGTAAAATCTACCCGCACGTTCATCGCCGTCACCATGGTGTTTTCGTCCGGGGTGGGTTTTGACGATTTTGCGCGCTACAAAAAACAAGCTTGCAGCATCCGGCACAAGTCGTGACGCCAAACACCATCCCGTAGGAATCGCGCCGGGATTCCAGGACAGATTTCGCGTGCAACCGTTAGGGTCAAATTTCACGACGAAGTCACCCGACAGTGCACGGGCATGTTCCGCAGTGCAAATAAACTGCCCGGACGCAGTACCGATTCCTAATCTACGTAGAACACCTTGCCCAAAAAATTCCGCTACGAAAGGGTTGAGTCTGTCATATGCACGGTAACGATTCGGTGACGCCGTCCACACATACGAAATCCGAAAGCTTGGCAAAGCCCACAGTTCTTCAGCCTGGGCTTTGGCGTTCTCCAGAGAAATGCCGGGAAACTTTTTGAGCAAACGACCAGTTAGATCGCTTATCGGCGAATGCATTTTCACACCCGCCACAGCGTGCCCGATTCGGCGATAATCCTCGCTCCGATAGCAGCGAGCGGGCTGCAAGTTATCCGTGGATCGGCTTCCATCGCGCTGTGGCGTTCGCTGCTGGCGTGAAGTTGTTTCCAAGTGCGCAAACGCTTACAGAAATAATCCGCAAGGCCAGCCGTTGAACCGCAGGCAGGATGGCGGGGGATTTCTGCGACGGATTCACAAACGTCTTTGTCTGTTAGAGTGTTTACACCATCGAGAATCTTGAACACTTCTGAACGCCGGCCGATAAAGTACATTAATTCCCGAATGTCCTCCCCGCTCTCAAAATAACCACGTGCGTGGTCGATTGAAATGAGTTCGCCTTTCTTCGTAACCAAAACATTTCCGAAGTGCGGAGCGCTGCACCCGATGAAGACCCGTGCTGCACATATTGTCAGATACTTTTTGCCGTCCAGCGCCATCGCGGATTTGATGAGTTCGATTTCAGGATCTGTAGGTTTGAAATCGGCGAAGAACTTATCCGCCGGCACACACGTCTTTCCGAGAGCTTGGCCTATCAGCTCTTCAAGTGTCTGGTCATTTTGTGCGTGTATTGCGGCGCTTTCCCGCAACATCTGAGTACGTACGCTCTGGCTCGTGATGAGTGTGCGCGAGACGAAGTCCAGGCTCGCCGAGTCCGGCTCAAGTCTTGAAACTAAACACCAACCGTTCCGAACCGCCACGGGATTCCATGCGATGTTCTGCCCGTTCTGCGGGTTGGGATTCCATCGCAGGTTGTTTGAATTTCCTGCCACTTTCACGACAAAAGTGGCGGGAAGTGCGCGAGCTTCTTGGACACTGCAAATTCTTTGTTCGACCGTGCGAATTCCGAGACGTCGCAAAATGCCTTGTGCGAAGAATTCCAGTGCAAATGGGTTCATGGACTTGCGCTGCCGCATGGATTGAATCAGAGGATCCGTTGAGTTCGGTTGAAACTCTGCCATAACTTTTGCGTGGTACCACTTCTGGAAGTGCTCCGTGTAGCCTCTTCGCAATTTCCCGGTGTCCGCGTTTGACGCTGAAATGATAGTAAAAATGGCGTGCGCTGAATCTTCGACGATCATGTCTTCATTCTCCTTTTCAATCTCGTTTTCCGAAGTTATTTCAAGAACCTGAGAAGACGCACTGCGGATTCCATCGCTGATTCTTGGATTTTGTTGTCGAGTTCGCGGGCCAATTCTTGAAAACGGGTGAACTTTGCTTTTCGGAAACTTCCCAGGACGACCTGACGCAATTCTGAGGTGGAGCACTCCCACGCATCATCCTCATCAGGAATGAGAGCCACTTCCAAAGTGTCAGCCAAATCCAAACGGCCCCCCGCGACGAGTTTTTCTTCAATCGTTTCGGCCGCCTCCCGGAGTTGCTTCCAACCTTGATAGCGGCGCGAAGAAACCCGATTGGAGCGGGGATACTTCAAAAAATTGCTTATGTGGTTCGCAATCTTGCGGTGCGCAGCGGAACAGTCTTTGCAAATCTTGTGCTCCGCGCAACGTAGGCTTTCCGGGGACAGGCAGTTGCATTGAACGAGTCTTCCGTCGGAACCGCAAAACCAACACCATTCTCCGTTTTTTCGTACTCGTTTTTGCGCTGCTAGCGTTTGCTCTGCGATGTACTCGACGAATGCCCGAGATTGGGAATTTAATTCATCAAAGTTAATTGTCACCGGGATATTTCTCCTTAATTGTTCTAAGAATTTGTCCGCGTAGGCTGCTATCGCTTGTGCAATTTCTTTCGGGAACCGGATTACTGTTTTTTCTTCAATAGGCATTTGTGCGGCCATCCGGCGAAAATTGCCGTCCCGCATTTTTCGCAATAACTGGAAACGGTAGGCTTGCGTTGCGAGAGGCTCATCGAAACTCCACTGTTCTGCGACCGTGCGACGCTAGAAGTCCCCAGCCGCGATCTTGATTTTTGCGAGACTGAAAATTGAGCATCGCAATCACGCATGCGTAATCATCGTGCTGTCCCCGCGGAGCTGATATCGACGAGTGGCCACCGCTTGTACGCCGGCACTCCAATAGCCGCAACTCTCTGAGTGACTCGGGATGATCGAGCAGCCTTAAGTTTCCCTGCGAAAGCGAGAGCTTGAGCGTGAGGAAGATTTCAGGTTTATTTCGAGCGCTCCAGGGCAGTTGAATGACTTCGATTCCGCGCAGAGACAGCAGTTCTTTGAGGAACGGAAATCCGAATTGATCTGCGTAGACGGTTTTGAGTGAATAAGCCTTTAACGTCAGTGCTATTTCGTCAACCACCTCTTTGACGCCGCGGCGATTCCAACCGCGCAAGAGGTCAAGATTCGTCACGTCCTCCGACCCCCGTTTGGATCGATGCCCAATCGCAAACGTAAACCTGTCTTTGCCAGATAACCCACTCGCGTCAATTGCGGCCACATAGTGAGCCTTCAGCGCTGCCACGAAAGGCTGCTCTCGAACGCCCGTTCGAATCGCGGCCGAAATGTCGCTATCAGGCAAGAACTGGTCGACATCGTCCAACCACTCGGCGAGAAACTCTCGACGGTAGTTCTGCGGATCGGCTACGCGTTCACGTTCAAGCTCTTCGGCTGGAATCGTCGAGTTCATTAGCGGTGTTGAGCAATGCAAAACCAGCCTGTCACCATCTTCGAAGCGGCGCTCCCAGCGGTCGAACAGCACGCCGACTTTGGTCCACGGGCTACCAAGCAAAATCAGTTTCCGGTTGGGGAACTGAATCATTGCGGGTGTGAGCGACCTCACAACTTCACGGTCGATATCCGCGCCCTCAGCCCTCCAGATGCCAACTTCATCGCACAGCGCGAGCGGTGCCGTTATTCCGCGAGGCGCTCTGAAACTGCACGTCTGCACGCTGACTACGAAGCCGTTCTTCAGGTCGATGCTGCCCTTTAACAGGCCGTCCGTTTCCACTTCTGAGCGCAAATCGGTGTTGCTATAGAAATCAGTCAGATACGAGACGATCTCGCGCGCCACGTCCTTCGATTGCGCCACAATTGGCACCCGCAACCTGTCGCCTTTGGCCGCATATCGTCGGTAATTCTCGGTGTGGATTTTATAGGCTAGATACTTGCACGCCGTTTTTGTTCCCTGGCTGCGTCGGCCTTTGATTGCGGTCAGCTCGGGATAATCGCGGGACGTGCAGTCATCTCGCCCACTCATTGTGCGCCACAGTTCCAGCTCGCTGTTCGTGAGTGGTAAGCCATCAAAGGCCTTATAGGCGGCGATCCAGCTAGGTGAAATTGGCTCTTGGAGGATGTCGCGGCAAAATGCTGCGAAGCTAATCTGTTTTGGAATCTTCATGTGGGTTTTCTTCCGAATGCTCTCGTTCTGCAATCTCTCGCAGTCTTACTTCCAGTGTTTTGGCGTCACGAGCCTTGCGATCTAGGCCCGCCGCGGTT
>Ga0209008_1000548_pt1 | contig 11528 bp, 14 predicted proteins | sample JacPin_JW_Ref_O3_FD_187963 | JGI IMG/M metagenome (GOLD analysis project Ga0209008, IMG submission 187963) | Forest soil microbial communities from Algoma, Ontario, Canada - Jack Pine, Ontario site 1_JW_Ref_O3 (SPAdes) (version 2) | ecosystem: Environmental > Terrestrial > Soil > Boreal...
TTTTATGCTGCAGATCCTCCGGATTGGTTCGGATGGCATACCACAGCGTCTGATGCCCGACAGGCCATATCTCGGTGTCGCTGAATAGTGCCAGATAGACCCCGGCCAAAAGAAAACAGGACGGCCAGACATAACGAGCGCCGGGCCAACGGCCGGCCAGCTTATCTTCTGCCAGCAAGAAAATTCCCGCGACCATCACCAGGAAACCCGCCAGGTGATGATTAAATTCGCTCTCCCTCTTATCGGCCAGCCTTTTCGCCTGTTGCGCCGGAGTCTCCTCCATGGACATCGAGCCGTGGCTCATGTCCATGCCCGGCATGTCTTGCATCTCCGGTGTGTCCTGCGACTTATTTTGCTGCGCAAAAACGAAAGGACTGTAAATCGAGAATGCTGCTAGCACGATCGCTAGCCACGCCCACGCCTTGATTCTTCCTGCGAGCCCATTTTGAAGCAAATCCGTGCACCTCTTCCGTTTTCAAATTAGAGCCCTATCTCGATTTAAGGATTCTGGAATTTCAATACGCACACAAAAGATCAGTCATTTGATTGTAGAGATTTATTTCCGGTCAGAGTGATCTTAGTTGGACGTAGCGCGCGCAACCTCAGGCTTGTAAATGTAAAAGCGGGCTTGGTCCACCCGCGTCGGCATCTCGCCAGTCGGTAACGCAATTTGCCGCGTGCGCATCAGTTCCTCGTAGAATTTCGCGAATGGCAGATTGGTCGGCAACACGCCATGCTGCACGTCCCATCGCCGGTAATCGCGAATCATGAATTTCAAATAAAGCCTACCACGAGTGGTATCACGCTCATTCCAGATTCTCTGGCAAGCGGTGGGCGCGCCAGAGGCGGAACGGGCCTTGCGTCGCGAGTTTTGAGGTCGCCGCGACGAAGGCTAGTTGCTGACCGCGTCGTCCGTGGAGGTCAGCGGCAATGCGTTTTGGGTCGCGCCGAACGCCCAGCAGTTGGATTGGCGCACCGGTGCGTACGAAAAGCGATGCAGCGGAGTAGGGCCGTGAAGGCGAAGCGCTTCGAGATGTTCCGGGGTGCCGTAACCTTTGTGTTGGGCCAAGCCGTATTGCGGATATTCGCGGTCGAATTCCTGCATCCGGCGATCCCGTTCAGTTTTCGCCAGGATGGATGCGGCCGCAATCGAAACCGAACGTGCATCGCCGTGAATCAGCGCCTTCTGCTCGATGGGCAGATCAATTTCCACCGCATCCAACAATAAATAATCGGGAAGCGGATTTAATTGCGAGACGGCGGCAAGCATGGCTTGGCGGCTGGCCTGATAAATATTCCACGCGTCAATACGCGTAGAATCGACTTCCGCAGTCGCCCAGGCAATCGCATGTTCGCAGATTCGCGCGGCCAATTCTTCGCGACGCTCAGCAGAAAGTTTTTTGGAATCGTCCAGGCCAACAATGCGGCGGCGGGGATTCAGTATCACAGCGGCGGCGACCACCGGGCCGAATAGCGAGCCGCGTCCCGCTTCGTCTAGTCCCGCGATGCGCAACCAGCCGCATTGCCGCGCTTCACGCTCGTATCGCGAGCAACAAAGTCTTCCCATCGGCTGAGAATTTTAGCATACGCCGCAAACAAGATTCTTTCGCTGTTGTGTATCCTTTCGCTATCTGTGGATTTTCTGGAATTCGCGGCTCGCGCGCAAAAAAAAGCCCGCTCCGATTTCTCGAAGCGGGCTGATTTGTAAATTCCTAAGCTGATTTGCGTTACTTTGTTTCGGTTGCTGCCGCGGCTTTTTTCTCTCCAGCGAGTTCGGGCCTTTCGGCGCGCTTCACGCGAGCCGCTTTGCCGGTAAGCTTACGCAAGTAGTTCAGTTTTGCGCGGCGTACGCGCCCAGCCTGCACGATCACGATCGAGCTGATCATCGGCGAATGCACCGGGAAAATGCGCTCCACGCCGATTCCAAAACTCACGCGGCGCACCGTGAAAGATTCACCCAGCAATTCGCCACGGCGGCTCATCACAATGCCTTCAAATGGCTGAATACGCTCTTTGTCGCCCTCGCCTTCCTTCAGGCGCACATTGATCTTCACCGTATCGCCCGGGCGGAAGTTTGGATGATCCTTGCGGAGTTGCGACTGCTGAGCCTTATGCACGATCGGATTCATGACATTATTTCCCTGCAGACCCACTCAGGCGGGGCCAGCACGTGACGCACAATCCCCAATTGTAGCTTAATTTCGGCGTCTATGGCTAAACAATATTGCTACTGCGCCATTAGCTATCCGTCGTCGCACGAGGCAAAGATTAAGATCGCAGGATCAGCCGTGGAGTAAATCCGGCCGATTGCGTTGAGTCTTTTCCAGCGCTCGCGCCTCGCGCCACTTGCGGATTTCTTCGTGGTTTCCGCCGAGCAGAACTTCCGGTACGTCCCAGCCGCGGAAGGAAGGCGGACGCGTGTAGTGAGGATAATCGAGAATTCCGCGATTCGTCACAATTGCGTCAGAGCTACTTCGACGGGCTGTATTCTTGGCGCGATCGAGACTGGCGGTCGGCATGCTGAACGACTCGTTCACGATGGAATCTTCATTTCCCAACGCTCCGGGAATAAGCCGAGTGACCGCATCTAAGATCATGGCCGCGCCGAGCTCTCCACCGGATAGCACGAAATCTCCAATCGAAATCTCATCGGTTGCCAGATGCTGAGCGACGCGTTCGTCTACACCTTCGTAGCGGCCGCAGATGAAGACGATGCGTTCGAGACCGGCAAAACGCCGCGCGGCTTCCTGCCGAAACATTCTGCCTGCGGCTGAAAGCAGCACGACTGCAGTGTTTCCGCCAGGGCTGAACGTTTCCTTAGTCGCCGGAACATTTTCTCCATCGCGAAATAGCGACTCAACCGCGTCGAAGAGTGGCTCGGGCTTCATCACCATTCCTTCGCCGCCGCCAAACGGGCGATCGTCAACGGTGCGATGACGATCGTGGGTGAATACACGCAAATCGTGAACGTGTGTTTCGATCAGATTCGCTTCGCGCGCGCGCCGCACGATTCCGTAATCGAGCGGGCCAGCGAAGAATTCCGGGAAAATGGTAATGATGTCGAATCGCATTGGGGATTATCGTACCGCAATACGCAGTGCATGGGTCAGTTGCAGGGTATTCGTCTTCACGTCAATCGTTCACGTTAATCGTTTATGTCAATGAGGCCTTCGGGAAGTTTCGCTTCGATGCGCCGTGCAGCAAGATCCACGCGCACGCAAATATCCTGCGCCAGCGGAATCAGTATTTCGCCAGGGCTTGCCGCGATTCGCGTGGCATCCAAATCAACCACCAACAATGGCGTTCCCTGCACGTTGTCGCCGTTGATTTCCACCTCGCGGACCACGCCGACTTTTGCGCCGCTGGTTTCCACCACTTCGCAGCCAACCAGATCGCTGATGTAATAACTTCCGTCCGGCAGTTTGGCGCGTTCGCTTAGCGGAATGCGCACTTCGAATCCAACCAACTTCTTCGCGTCGTCCACCGAATCGCACGCGGCGAAATGGAAGATGGCCTGGCCTCCGCGGCTGTGCGAGAGCCAGCAGCGATTTATCTCCACGCGGCGAGGCGCAGCAAGTCCATTCCACAATGTCGCGCGTTTTAATTTGGTGAGACGTTCTGGAAAATCGGTGAGAATTTCGGCGGCCACTTCGCCACGCACGCCGTGGGGGCGGACGATAAGCGCCACGGTGACGCTTTTATCGCTTTCCGCGCGCGTTTTTTGCGTGATTGCTACTCCAGAATTTCCAACGTGAAACGCTTCTTCAACTTCATTCCCGCGGCGCCCAGCAGCGTGCGGATGGATTTCGCGGTGCGGCCCTGACGCCCAATGACTTTTCCAAGATCGTCCGGCGCGACCCGCAGCTCCAAAACAGTTACTTGCTCGCCTTCCACGGCGTTGACCAGCACTTGTTCCGGATGATCCACCAGGGCTTTGGCAATTTCTTCAACCAGTTGCTTCATTGGGCCCCCTCAGCGGCGAAAAAAACACTCAGCATGAAATTTCGCATGAACACGGAATGCGGACAATACAGTCTTTGCTGGGCTGGGGAGATAGGACGTATCAGACAGGTTTTCGGTTACTTCGCAAAAAGCTGCGAACCGTGTCGCTGGGCTGGGCGCCTTTACCAATCCAATAATCCACGCGCTCGCGGTTCAGGTCAATCGCGGCGGGGGTCTTCAAAGGATCGTAGGTACCTACAATCTCGACGAAACGTCCGTTTCGCGGCCGGGTCTTTTCGGTGACGATCACGCGATAAAACGGGCGCTTCTTCTTGCCAATCCTGGCCAAACGAATCGTTAACAAAGCTTCAATCCTCCTGAATCATTTCCGTCAATAGCAGAGCCTCCAAGTATATCGAATAGGGCCCCATTCACCAACGCCTTTCCTGGCCGGGCTTACCCGAATTTGACGCCCTTGAAGGCTCGCGACAAGGTCGCCGCGAGCGAAACGCGCTGCGTTCCGGCTATGAACCTTTTAAGCCGGCGAATTTGCCCAGGCCGCGCATTTTGGTTCTGGCCATGGCGCCGTATTGCTTCATCATTTTCTTCATGTCCTGATATTGTTTTAGGACTTGATTCACTTCCTGCACCGAAGTGCCACTGCCGAGGGCGATGCGCTTCCGGCGCTTGCCGTCAATGAGGTTGTGATTTTCACGTTCTTTCGCGGTCATGGAATTGATGATGGCCTCGACGTAGCTAAGGCGCTTTTCATCTATTTCCGGATTCTTGGGGAGATTGGCGAAGGGCCCGACCTTCGGCAACATGCCCATGATTTGTTCGATTGAGCCCATTTTTTTAATTTGGCGCAATTGATCGCGGAAATCTTCGAGAGTGAAATCGTCCTCGCGGAGCTTGCGTTCCAGCTCGCGCGCCTGCTTCATGTCTACCGTTTTTTCGACGCGCTCGATCAGCCCCAGCACGTCACCCATGCCGAGAATGCGCGAGACCACGCGCTCCGGAAGAAATGGTTCCAGCGCATCGTATTTTTCACCGACGCCGACGAACTTTACCGGCGCGCCGGTAACTTTCCGAATGGAAAGCGCCGCTCCGCCGCGCGCGTCGCCGTCCATTTTAGTGAGCACCACGCCGGTAATGCCGAGGCGTTTGTGGAATTCGCCCGCGGAGCGCACCGCGTCCTGGCCGATCATCGCGTCAGCCACGAAAAGCAGCTCGGAAGGATTCAGTTCTTTTTTCAGGTCAGCGAGTTCCTTCATCAACTCGTCATCAATGTGCAGACGGCCGGCGGTGTCTACCAGGACCACGTCGCAGGCCGACATTTTCGCTTCGCGAATTGCGCCACGCACGATCTCGAGCGGCTTGTCGGTGCCGGTGCCGGGCCAGATGGGGGTGCCGGTGGCCTTGGCGACCTGCGCGAGCTGTTCGCGGGCCGCAGGGCGGTAGACGTCGGTGGAGACGACCAGTGGGCGGTGGCCATGCTCGGCGAGCCATTTGCCCAGTTTGCCGGTGGAAGTGGTTTTGCCGGAACCTTGCAGACCGACGATCATCCAGACCGAAGGCGGTTTGGAGGAATAGGCGGGCTTGGCTTCTTTGCCGAGCAGTTCGCCGAGTTCGTCGCGAACGATCTTGACGACTTGCTGGTCGGGGGAAAGCTGCAGCAAGACTTCGGAGCCGAGAGCCTTGGCGCGCACGTGGGCGACGAATTCGTCAGCGACGCCGACGTTGACGTCGCCTTCGAGGAGCGCTTCGCGGATTTCGGCGAGGCCGGCGTCGAGATGCTCTTCGCTGAGTTTGCCCTGGCCGCGCAGGTTCTTGAAGGCGCGCTGGAGTTTATCTGTAAGTGTTTCGAACATTGGTTTTTGGTGGCCTTGTCAATACGCGCGCGCTAAGCGATCGGTGCGCGAGAAATCCAAAATGGAAACCAGGGCCGCGAGCGGAGACGGCTGCGTTGCGGCACGAATTTCATTGTAGGTGACGCAGGATAGGCGGTCAACGCAAGGCGCGGAGCAATTGCGGAAAGTGTTCATTTGTTCGTAGTAGAAATGGCAAGTTTCGTTTGTTTTGAGTGAGTTAGCGGGAATTCTACTATTTGTATGTTCGGAGTAGAAATTCGGGCGGGTTGACGAGCGCGACGAATCTGGGACGAGGGCAGCGAGAAAGGGAGAGCGTACGACCTGCCCAAATGTGACGATTAGAACTGAGCTCGTGTCTTTGTTTTGTTGGAGTTACGGCGAATTCTAATCGCGCTAGTGATTGTCGATTAGAATTTGCGGCGGGATGATGGGCGAGGGCCCGGGAAGGCAGGATGAGAGATTCCGGGCGGGACGCGAGTCCGGGGGTTGCTACTCTGCGATCCGAATTGTGGTCCGTCGAGAACATGCGCCGTTTACCATTCTATCATTTATCGCAAGCGAATGGAAATGTGGTCGAGTGCACACGACAGGTAATGCGAGGGATGTATTTGGATGAGGAGTGTCGCTCCAAGCGGGCGCCGAGTGGCCGGGGCGAGAAGTCAAAGGCTTGCGCGGGTGAGGCGCGCAATAGGAAGTTGGACAAAAGGCGTCTTTGGCGGGGGTGAACCCCCGCCCTACAAGGTCTCAGAGGGAGCGGAGCAGCGATTTCGCGTGGGTGGGCGAATGCCCGGCGCTAGGGGAGATTGGTGATGGTTGTTGCCAACTCTGCGTAACGGCAGAGAGCGTTGGCCAACTGCATTTGGCGAGGCGTGCGGCAATCCGGCTCCATCAGCTTGGGACTGCCAACGAGAATGACATTCGACATGGCTCGCGAGGTGGCGACATTCAGGCGATTCAGGCTGTAGAGAAATTCCATGCCGCGCGGAGCATCTTCGGGAGAGGAAGTGGTGAGCGAATAGATGACGACGGGCGCTTCCTGGCCTTGAAATTTGTCCACAGTTCCGACTCTGATCCCGGGCAATCGAGCCGAAAGATCGGCGACTTGGGCGTTGTAGGGCGCGACGATCAGAATATCTTGGTCGCGCTTGAGAGGGCGTTCATTGCCGATTCCGTAGAACCATTTCACTTTTGGCTGCAACAGACTGGCAACAATCTGTTCGATAACATTTATTTCTTCAGCGGATGAATTGCGATTGCCTTGATGATCCACTGGAACAAACCACAAACCCGCGCCGTCCAGCCAGGGATGCCCGGTTAAAACGCGATTGTGCGCAGTGATGTGAGAACCCAGCTTACCTTCGTAAAACAATTCGGAGGTGAAAGAGCAGATTTTTGGGTGCAGCCTCCGCGATTCTGGCAGAAGCAGACCGACATCATCTGGAATGGTCTTCCGATCCCCGAGTAAATGTTCGAGCGCCGATTTCTCTGCGCCATCCGGATGACTGCCTTTCAAAGGCCGTTCGAGTTGCTGGGGGTCGCCGAGGAGGACGATTTTTTGCGCGGCCTGTGACACAGCCAGTACGTCCGCCAGCGACATCTGTCCAGCTTCGTCGATGAATAGCACGTCCACAGATTCGAATGCCGACTCAGAAGACCAAAGCCACGAAGTTCCGCCGAGTACGCAGATCTTGTCTGATTTGAGCGCCAGCAAGGCTTCCTCGGAGCTCTTTTTTGCTACGACAACGCCTTCGCTCTCCTCTCCGTTTGCATCCCGGTGCATACATCGCACCGGCTGGACTTTCATATCCTCGGCGGCAGCCACAACGTCATCCAAGAGGTTGCGAATGACTTTATGGCTAAGCGCTGTGACTCCTATTTTTTTCCCTTGCTTCACTAGTTCGCAGATCATGCGCGCGCCGGTGTACGTTTTTCCAGAACCCGGAGGGCCTTGAATTGCAAAAACAGAGTCCTGTAATGCCAATACAATCCGAGTTGCTGTCGCTCGGGGATTCTCGCCGACCGATGGCGCGAGCTTCTCGTTCTTTTTGAGTCGCGGCGCTTTACGCAGCAACAAATCCCGCCCGGCGCGATAGCGCCCGGGAGCATCGACTGGATTCGCAGCAACCCATTCCCCAATTCGGTAAAGCGAACCTGCCTGCGGATCCGGGGATATGGGCTCGTTCCACATCCAAACCGTCGGTGGGTGGATCGCGCTTGTTTTTCCTGTCTTCTTGATGTCGACGGTGCCCTTCACTTGGTCGATCGAGACACATTCGCCAAAGAATTCCTTGTCGCCGAAATACAGATCTTTTCCTGTGCGGATATTGCTTCGGTAAGGCTCAAAAGAATAACGATCAGTGGGAACTTTCTTGCCGCGATCAATCCTGGTGATTAACTTCATTTTGGTCAGACCAACTCGCTCGTCGAGTAAATCCTCATCATCCATTTCCGCTAATTCGTAACCTTCCTGCCAAGCCCGCTTGTCTTCCCGGCGGTGCCAACTCAAGAGTTGCGCAAGAAGCCAGCGACCCGATTGATCGGCGGAGCGTTTGTTTGGATCGGCAGGAATTCCGTCGACAAGACGCGCGGTTAGTGCGGCGGTTCGGTCGAGTTTCGTCTGGAGCTTTTCAGAAGCATCACCGCTCTTCTCTGGCGGTCGCGCTATGTCTACTCCAGATTGCACTAGCATCTCGCGTTGGCATTCGAGCCACGATTGCAGCTGCAGAGTGGAGAAGCAGTCTTCGCTGTTGTAGCCCTCCATGGCGAAGCGAATTTCGTCGGGGATGACGGATACTTCGCGGCCGAGTTCTAGGCGATGTTCGATATAGCGCATGGCTTGGCGCGATTGATCCGAAGGGATCTTTCGTTCGAAGGCGTAGAGGGGTTCGAGTTTTTTCAGGGAATATTCTTCGACGCCGGCGCGGAGGGCTTGTTTGAAAACTTGATGAAGATCGACGAGAACGCCAGCGCGGAGGATGCGATCAAGCTCGTCTTCGCGGGTAGCGTACATACCCATCAGCCGCTTCATGGCGCCGGGCTCGTATGCGCCGAAATGATAGACATGCATGGCCATGTTGGTTTTTCTTTGGAGCGTGATGCGGTCGATGAGCCATTCGAAGTTCTTTTTTTCTTCTTCACGGTTCAGGGCCCAGCGCTTTTCGTAAATTGCGGCGCCCGCCGAATCGCGGGAAGCCACACCAGTCAGATATTGCAGGCCGTTTTCTCCGACGAAGGGATCTCCCTCGAAATCGAGAAAGAGGTCATGCGGCGTGGGTTCCGGCAACCGGCAAAAGCCCATGGCTTCCACGATGGGCAGGATCGGTTCGCTGATGGGGAGTTTTTTTCGCGGCCTTCGACCTGGACGCGAGCCTGTTCGCGAACGCGCTCGAGACCCTTCGCGCGAGCCCTGCTCCGGCCGCTTTTTGATGGGGATGGGCATGGCCGCGAGTTTCGCGACGGTATGGACATCCCAACGCTCGAGCTGATTCTGCTGTTGGCGGCGGAGGCCGGCGACGAGCGAGAGGTGATCGTCGGAACGGCGGTGCTTATCACATTCGCGGAACCAGCGGCAGATGTCGCAGTGGGAGCAAGGCTCCGGGTAGGTATTTGCCGGAGAGCCGGGCTGGGTGGCGCCGGCGAGTTGGCCTTTCACAAAGCGGTAGTAGGCTGCGTAGTCGTCGATGCGATGCGGTTCGCCGACGAATTCAGATCCGGGAACGACGACCCACATCAGTTCAGGTGCGTGGCCCAGAACCGCGGCGAGCAACTCCGAGTAGAAGGACAACTGCAGGATGGTGGTAGCTTTAGTTTCGCGGGCGAGTTTGCAGTCGTAGGCTTCATACGACCAGTTTCCGAGCACACTGGGTTTGTTCACTTTTCGCAGGATGTCAGGTCGGCCGAACCGTCCGGGGCTGCCGAGCGCGCCCTGGTAGATCACGTCCACTCCGCCCTGCATGGCGAGGCGAGTTTTTTCCAAGGCTTCAGTTTCGATCTTCACGGCGGACAGATTGGCAACCTCCAGGCCGCTCTGGGTCAGGAACGCGAGGTAATCGGCTTCGTGTTTTAGGCCAAGTTCGCGGATGACTTGTAAATCGGGAGCGGCCCAGTCGGGAGCGCAGCGGAGTTCGCGAGCCACGGACAACTCGAGAGTGGTGAGATGAGGGCAGGCGAGATGATTGCTGAGATCGGTGGCGGAGAGGCGGAGCTGATTGGAAATAAGTTTCATCCAGATTGCGGGCTGGCACGAAAATTATGAGCCGACCCGTCCGCCGATGATATCTCTCTTTTACATCTGGTTAATTGCTGAGTTCTAATAATGCACCGCTTAGGTTACTGGCTGACTAAATCACGGCGATGGGGGAGCGGCGGCGGATGAGGCATTCGGCGATTAGGATGTTGGGGACCCAGCACATCCAGGCGACGAGGATGTAGGCGTGGGTGAAAGTCCAGTGGGCGAAAACGAGCAAGGGAATCAGATACAGTCGCAGGGTAACGGCGGCCAGCGAAAGCGAAAAGTTGCGAATCATCCATTGGCGATGAGCGGGGACGTCCCCCGCCAAGATGCGGCGATAGGCCATCCAACCGGTAAAAAACCAGAGCACAGCGAGAAGACTGAAGCCGAGGTGCGTGGGCCAGCCCTCCTCTGAAAAAAACGCGAGAGTAAAACCTGCGACGGAACCCAACACGACCGAGCACAAGTAGATTCGTCCGAGCCAGCGATGAAGGGCGAGATTACGAAGGCGGAGCCGACGGGAGAATTGCCAGGGGCCGGTGAGCAGCGCGCCGGCGCCTCCGATGATGTGCCCGAGCAGGAGCGCGTAGCGTTCACCGAAATGGCCGGTGGGGCGATGGAAAAAATAATGCGAGGCACCGGCCACCATGGCGGCGCAGAGGAGCAGACAAACCCACCAGCGAGCGAGTGAGAGGGTGGTGGGGCGTTGCGATATGGAGACGGTTGCGGAGCGCGCGGAAACGGGAGTGAGGCTGGCCATGATCGTTGGGGGCCGCGCGGGAGCGGCTGGTGTCTCTATTTGTGAATACGAGGATGGCGTGGGGATTGTTCCGCGGAGGATGTCGGCGACATGAGTGGGGCGAAATACAAAAATGGAGTTGTGGCGCTGCGCGGATTTGATGGTCGAGCTTCCACAAAACCTCCCACCCTGCTGAGCGACGCAGGATGGGGCACCCACCTTGGTGTTTTTCGTGGAGGATGCGGGGAAATGTGGGCGTATTTTCTCGTGGTTCGCGGCTGTGCGTGTTTTCGGGCTTTTGTTTTTGGCGTAGAATCCGACTTTGCGTGTGAGCTTTGAAGGTGAGGGCTGGCGGAATTTGGGTGGGCGGAGGCGGGATGAGCGGCAAAAAGGACCGGGACAATCTGACGCGGCGCGGATTTCTGGGTGCGGGTTCGGCGACGTTGGCGGCCGCGAGCATGCTGAGCGCCGGGAGACTCGCGGCGCAGGAAGCGGCCGGGCCCAAAGTTATTTCGGAGACGAGCCGCAGCGAGCCGGGGCCGAAGAATTCGGTGCTGGATGCGCAGAATCCGGATTCGGTGAGCCCGCTGCCGACCGATGCGGGCGGAGTGCAGACTTTCAAGTATCCATTTTCGTTCGCCCACAAACGGCTGCAGGAAGGAGGGTGGTCGCGCGAAGTGACGCAGCGGGAGCTGCCGGTTTCGAAGAGTCTGGCGGGAGTGGACATGCGGCTGACGGCCGGAGG
>Ga0209008_1000550_pt1 | contig 11504 bp, 9 predicted proteins | sample JacPin_JW_Ref_O3_FD_187963 | JGI IMG/M metagenome (GOLD analysis project Ga0209008, IMG submission 187963) | Forest soil microbial communities from Algoma, Ontario, Canada - Jack Pine, Ontario site 1_JW_Ref_O3 (SPAdes) (version 2) | ecosystem: Environmental > Terrestrial > Soil > Boreal...
TGAGCAGGTCGGAGTGGCGCTGATGGAGCAGGAGATAGACCGGCTCTCGACGGAAACGGCGTTGGCGCGCTTGCCGGAAGATCAGCGCCTCGCGGTCGGACTGGTGCTGGTGGAGGGCTTGTCCTACAAGGACGCGGCGGAGGCGCTCGAGGTGCCGATCGGAACTTTGACGAGCCGTCTGGCGCGCGGGCGCGAGGCGTTGCAAGGCATGCTGCGGCTGCCGGAAGGAGAGCTTTGATGATTTCAGACGAAACCTTGATGGCCTATGCGGACGGCGAAGCCGACGCGGCAACGCGCGCGCAGGTTGAAGCGGCGATGCGGGAGGATCCGGAGGTCGGTAGGCGCGTCGCCCGCCATCGGGCCCTGCGCGACGCCATGCGGGGCACCGGCTCGTCCGTGTTGGATGAACCGGTCCCTGAGCGACTCATCGCCGCGGCGCGCGGGCGTGCGCCGGCGGCCGGCACGGTCGTCGATCTGTCCAGGGCTCGAGAGGCAGCGATTCGCAAAGCGCCCGGACTGTCGCGCGGCTGGCAACCGGCCGCCATGGCGGCGAGTCTGTTGTTGGGCTTGGCGCTCGGCTACTTGGGTTGGCACCAATCCGCCGCGTTGATACAGACCAATTCCAGCGGCGGGCTCGTGGCGGATGCGGCGCTCGCCGACGCCTTGTCCACTCAGTTGTCCGACGATCGCTCAGCGGCTCGCGTGGCGACCACGGGATTGAGCTTTCGCGCCAAGACCGGGGACTATTGCCGAACGTTTGCTTTGACGGGCGCTAACGCGAGTTCGGGATTGGCATGCCATGAGGCCAACGGCTGGACGATAACGGTGCTGACGCAATCTCCGTCCAAAGGCGACCCCACCCAATATCGTACCGCGGGATCCGAACTCTCTCCCGCCATTCGCGCGGCGATTGAAGGATCGATCGAGGGCGAGCCCTTGGATCACGCCGGCGAGGTCGCGGCGCGCCAAGCTGGATGGGCGGCGGCGCCGGCCCATTAATCGCATTCTCCCAATCGTTTCACCTCGAGCATCGCTAGCGATGTTCCTGGACCCCTACGAGGGCCTTGCAAGGCAAGGCCTGAAAAACAATTGGGTTCTTCAGCACTTATAATAGCTAAGCCCCTTCAACGCCTGCTTACGATATTCCCGAGCATTGATACCGTACCGTTCCTTGAAGACACGCGAAAAATGCGCAGAACTGTTGAAACCCCAGTTGAACGCGATTTCCGTGATGCCGCGATTCAGCCAGGTCGGGTCACCTAATTGTCTCTTGCAGGCTTCCAAGCGCTGGCGTCTTATGTATTTGGAAACGGTACATTCACCATCAGAAAATAATCTCTGAATGTATCGAATCGAAAACCCCAACTGTTTTGCCAGCCGGCCCACGGAAAAGTCCGGCATGTGCAAGTTCCGGTCGATTATGTGCTTTATTCTTTCCTGCTTGGCGATTAGACCCAAATTATCGGCCTCCGTATGATGCAAATTCACACGGCAGCATGTGGACATAATTGAAAGAAGACTCTCCGCAAGTCCGGTGCCGATTTCGTCGAAATTGTCGGATTCGGCAGATTCCCACATCGTGAGCAGCATGTAAGAAACTATCTTGGAAAACCCCGTCCTGCCCGAAAAGCGCGCGCCAACCACTCTTTCGGGTTCCGATATGTAAGTACGCAGTAATCCGGCCGGTACCGTCAACCCGATAGTCGTGTAAGGCTCTTTCGTGGTCATAGTCAATGCCATCGCAGAATCCGCTACAGTGACATCGCCCGGCTCCAGAATGACGGTCCCGTTGTTCGTCGCGACCACATGTCGCCGGTTGGACACATAAATATTGTAGGGACGATCAGTGGCGCCGCCCGAGGGCTTTCCCGTGTTTGTGACCCGCGCCTCCGACATCGAGGCTTGCGACAGGGTCATGTCGCCGAGTGGCACTGATTTGATGACCATCTTCAGATCCGACGAACCGACAGGAATAACGTCCCAACCGTGACCGAATACTTCCTGCATCGCACTGTGTATATGCGATCCCTTTGTATGAGACCCGCTTGGGCCAATGGTATGAGTCAGCATCCCGTCCCCCTTATTCGATTGCGTATGACAATGAGCTTATTTGAATCGTTTTCCCGGCCCGGCAATCTCCGCTAATACGGTTTTCTACGAATATTTTTACTCAACTCACCCTGCTGGGAAGCGCTCCTTTTTTAAATACAAACAGTACATGCAAACTTTCGATATATCTACTTGGTTGAAGAACCACTACTTCCAGATCTCGATGGCACGCCACAACAGTGCGCGAATGTACAACTTTGGCTGCTACGCCTGGCCGAAACGGGCAAGAACACCACAGCTCGATTTGGCACGCTAGTCCGCGCCCGTGATAGTTATCCGCGCGATAGTTACCCGCCCAATTATTAATAAGTGAATGAGGAGCCCACTATGCACCAGCCTATGCGCCTGGCCGGGGTAGCCACTTTCCTGTCTATCCTGCTGACGTCCAACGCCCTGGGTGGAACGGCACAAGACCGTCTGGATCACAATAGAAAGACTGTATTGGAATTCTATGAGCTGGTGATCAACAAGAAGGATTTCGGCGCGGCGGAGAAATACATCGGCCCGCGGTATATCCAGCACAATCCGTCGGCCGCCGACGGCAAGGAAGGGTTAAAGAAGTTTGTTGACTATTTGCGGACCAGTCTGCCGCAATATCACAGCGACATAAAGCGAAATATCGCAGAGGGTGACTATGTGGTCCTCCACGTTTACAACAAACCCGCTCCGGAGTCTCGCGGTCAGGCAGTCGTCGATATTTTCCGTTTGAAGAACGGCAAGATCGTGGAACACTGGGATGTGGTTCAGCCGATTCCGGACAAACCGGCAAACGACAACACGATGTTTTAGTTGCATGCCCCGCAACAGACGCGATGGCCCGCTGACCCAGAAAGTTGTTCCGTTTTCGTCAATCCCGAAATTCGCTTTCTGAAAAGTACGCTTTTTCGAATAGTGCTATTCAAGAGTTTCATAACCTGTAGGAAGGTAGAATGCAAAAGTTCACACGGAGAAACCTGCTAGGCGTGGCAGGACTGGCCGCAGTGGCACCGGCCTTCGCCGCTGCTCCGGGCGGCAGTTACTCGGGTCCCGACCGATCCCGCGCCCCGCGAACCACCAGCCGCGCGAAGGACCTGACGGACGCCGAACTCGAGGCGGTGTTTCACCGTTGCTCCAATTGGCGACGCTGGGGGCCGGATGATGAGCTGGGTACACTGAACTACATTACTCCGCAGAAACGTATTGCCGCGGCACAACTGGTCAAGACCGGTGAAGTTGTTTCGGCGGCGCGAGACCTGTCCGTGACCCAGAGCAAAGTAGACCCACGTCCCGTGCAGCTCACGGTCATGTACAACGACAACGGACCCAGCATCAGCGATACGGTCACCATCGCCCCGCACGGAGAGATAGTCACTCATCTAGATGCCCTGTGCCATTTCTCGCTTGACGACCAGCTGTACAACAATCGCAAGCGATCCCATACGGTCAGCGCCGATGGAGCAAAGTGGGGCTCTATATATGCGATGCGGCAAGGCATCTTCACTCGCGGCGTTCTTTTGGATGTTGCCGCCGCCCGCGACGTTCCCTGGTACAAGTCGGATGAATACGTAACAGCGGCCGACTTTGAAGCCGCAGAAAAGAGGCAGAACGTGCGCGTGGAATCCGGCGATCTCATTTTCATCCGTACCGGCATGGAACGTATGGAACAGGAATTGGGACTTCAAGATATTTATCCTCGGGCCGGCATGCACGCCGAGTGTGCCGAATGGATGCACAAACGTGAAGTCTCGGTCTACGGCGGCGATTGCATTGAAAAACTGCCCTATCCAAGCGAACGCTTTACATCGGCATTCCACATGATTGTCCTCGTTTCCATGGGCCTGCCCATTCTCGACTGGCCGGCGCTGACCGACCTTGCGAAAACCTGCAACCGATTGCACAGATGGGCGTTTTTAATTTCGACCGCGCCGTGGCGGCTGCCTGGAGGCACCTCCTCCCCATTGAATCCCCTATGTACCTTCTAATCCGGTCGCCGGCAAGGACCCCTTGCCATGACGAAGTCGATCCCGGATGCACACGCCCTTCAGGAGATAGAAGACGATGAATCGAAAGAAACCACGAACTCTACAAGAAGTCATCGACGCCAGCGGCAACATAGTCGATGTCCTTCGCGACGCTCAAAATCCTGCGTATATCGTGCCCGTTGTATCGTCGGAGTTTTCCACCTGGCGCTTGGAGCAGAAAGCATGGCGGGAAACTGCCGTTCTTTTCGATCAAACACACCACATGGATAACGTATTTATTCGCGGCTCAGACGCCATCAGGCTGATAAGCGACACGGCAATAAACAGTGTGGCGAATTTTGAAGTCAATCTTGCCAAGCAATATGTCGCCACCAACGAAGATGGCTTTGTGATCGGTGACGGCATTCTGTTTCGCGAGAGCAAGGATGAGTTCCTATTTGTCGGCCGGGCCCAAGCCGGAAACTGGCTGAGATTTCACGCGGAAACGGGTGGATATTCAAATTTAGACATTGAAGTCGATCGTCGATCGCCGATGAATCCCATGGGACTACCGGTTTCGCGCAAATATTGGCGCTTCCAAATCCAGGGGCCCAATGCGTGGCAGATCATCGATAAACTGAATGGATCTCCCGTGGAGCAATTGAAATTTTTCCATATGTCGCACATGAACATCGCGGGTGAGCGCGTTCGAACGCTGCGGCATGGTATGTCCGGCGTGCCAGGCTTGGAAATCTGGGGGGACGTCAATTCGTATAGGAAGGTCCGGGAAGCGATTGTCACTGCCGGCGAGGAATTTGATCTTCGCCCATGCGGCGGTCGGGCATATCCTACGAATACGCTTGAATCCGGCTGGATACCGGATCCGCTTCCAGCGGTGTATTCCGGGGACGCGCTACGCAAATACAGGGAGTGGTTGCCGGCGGAAAGTGTGGAAGCTCAAAACGCCATCGCCGGAAGTTTCGCGTCGAAACGCATTGAGGATTACTACCTGACTCCATGGGAATTAGGGTACGGTAACTTCGTCAAATTCGATCACGATTTCATCGGGCGCTCAGCCCTGCAAAAGATGGATGTTCCGGCTCAGCGCAAGAAGGTAACTCTTGCTTGGAATACGGATGATTTGACGAAAATATTCGCCTCGATGTTTCAAAACGATGGAATCGGTTATAAATACTTCGATCTGCCGCTCGCGAACTACGGATATTTCAATTTTGATTCGGTGATCGACCAAAACGGTTCCAACGTGGGCTTGTCGATGTGGACGGGTTACAGCGAAAATGAACGGACGGCGTTATCCCTGGCAACCGTCGATCCCAATATCAAACTCGGAACCGAATTAAACGTCGTCTGGGGTGAACCCAATGGCGGAAGCAAAAAGGCGACGGTCGAACCGCATAGGCAACTCAACGTCCGGGCAATCGCCAGTCCCGCACCTTATTCAGTCGTCGCACGCAACGAATATCAAACAGGTTGGCGAACGGCGGCCTCATGACTGCCGGAGCCTTCGTGCGCATCTCATCGGGGTGCGATTGGAACGCATTTTAAGGGCCATTTATGTTGGGAATAAATCCAATATCGAAGATGCTGTTCCTGTGTGCAGCCCTTTTTTTGCCGGCCCTGATTCATGCCCACGATGGCAAGGGACAGCTCACCCCTCAGGACTATATAGATATCAGGGAATTGATTGAGGCGTATCCCAATATCCTGGATACCTGCGCCAAAGGTGGATACGGCTACGCGGATCAATATACCCCGACCGGAACATTCGGCGTGTCGTCTGCATGGGGTGATGATGGTCACGTCTGGTTCAGGGGCCGCGAGGAGCTCGCAGTGGCCGCAGGCGGCGGCACGAAGGGCTGTCTCAAAACGAGTAACAAGTACCATCATCTTGCGTTGAGTCCTGTAATCAAAGCCACGCCAACGGGTGCGCATGCCATTTCAACGCTCCTGATGATAACGGATGGGTCGGGTGATAAAGGCTCGAAGGCAGAGTGGCAGGGTGGTTATGAGGATACATTCGTCAAAACGAAAGATGGCTGGCGCTTCAGTTCACGACGTCATGTCTGGCCGGGCTATGACTGGCCGGCCACGGCCGCCGACATGGCGGAGAGACTGGCGAAGCAGCGCGCGAACGACTGACGCATGAATATTTACACGTAAGCTTTCGCGAATGACTCTTTGTTCATGAGGTTTTAAGGTCATCAGGGGCACAATATGAAAAAAGTCTACATTTCAGGTTTACTGCTTACAGGTTTAATCCTGTCCATACCCGAAGTCTTTGCAGATGGGATAATGCGAGGCGATGGTCCGGCGCCGGAGCCCAAGCCGTTCCATATCAACAAGGCTGATCAGGCCTTGGACGATATCGTTGCACCCAATGCCAAACTGGAATTGATGGCGGACGGATTTGGGCTTAACGAAGGACCAGTATGGGTCAGGAACGGGAAAAGTGGGTATCTCCTTGTCTCCTCACTTCTAGACAACGCCATTTACAAGATAACGCCGGAAAAAGAAGTGTCCGTGTTCATGGAATATGCCGGTTACAGTGGAGACCTGCCCGAGAACGCCGGCACACAGACGAGGAGTGGTCGTGCGCATGTCCTTCTTATCGGACCGACTTGCACGAGCACCGATGCACAGGGGCGACTGGTCTGGTGCGCGGCGCAAGATTTTGCCGTGAAGCGACTGGAGAAGGACGGAACAATCACCATCCTTGCGGACAGTTATGAAGGCAAGCATTTCAGCGGCCCCAATGACCTGGCCATAAAGTCGGATGGAGCAATCTTTTTCACCGATAACGACTTTGGGCTTCGGGGCGCCGGCAATAGTCCATTGAAGGAAATCCCCAACGCTGTTTGGCTGATAAAGGACAGCAAGGTCACGCGAGTATTGCAGAGAGTGAAGTTAGGCGGCACTCCGAACGGCATCGCACTCTCCCCGGATGAAAAGTACCTTTACCTCAGCGCTGACACCAAGCTCATGCGATACGAAGTCAGGCCCGACGATACGCTGGGCGGTGGCGTCCTGTTCAGCGAGGGTGAAGGTATCGGTGATGGGATAAAGGTTGATAAGCGAGGTAATGTCTACTCTACCAGTGGCGCGGGCCCGGGCATCATTCGCATTGTGGCGCCGAGTGGTAAGTTTCTGGGATCACTTGTTCTGCCGATAATTGGGAAGGAACCGAAGAAACAGATTTGTGCCACAAACCTCGCGTTCGGTGACAGCGACGGAAAAGCGCTTTACATCACGGCCTGTGATGCCGTGTACAAAATCCGTTTGAAAACCGAGGGAATCGTTCCTGGCCCCGCCAATTGATCTTGCCAACAACGTCACTTGGGTATCGCGGCCGGATCGGACGGCTGATGCTATTCCGTTATACCGGCGTCGAGGCCGAGCACACATGAGCACATCATCTTCTATCGACTGGACTGCCAAGGCAGCCACAATGTCCCTGCCCGCTCGCATGCTGGTCGATGGCGAACACGTCGATTCGGCGGATGGTAGGTCGTTCTCGATCATCGGGCCGAGGAATGGACAACGCCTCACAGAGGTTCCGCAGGCAGGATCCACGGATCTGGATTTCGCTGTCAGGGCGGCTCGACGGGCGTTCGACGGCGGCGCATGGCGGAACAGAAAGCCCGCCGAGCGCAAGGTTGTCCTTCAGAGACTTGCGGATCTGATCGATCGCGACCGTGCAGACCTCGCGTTGATGGATAGCCTATGCATGGGCGCACCCATTGCGATGACCCATGACCATTGCGTTCAGTGGGGAATTGACAGCTTCCGCTGGTATGGGGAGGCGCTGGACAAGATCTATGACGAGGTCGCCCCCACGGGGCCAAACGTAGTGGCCATGATATTGCGGGAGCCTATCGGGGTCGTCGGCCTGGTGCTTCCTTGGAATTGGCCGACGGGAATGTTGGGTTGGAAGGTGCCGCCCGCGCTGGCGACCGGAAACAGCGTCATTCTCAAACCGGACGAGCAGGCGAGCCTCTCGGCGCTGCGCATAGCCGAGTTGGCGTTGGAGGCCGGCGTGCCCCCGGGTGTGTTCAATGTACTGACGGGCGGACCGGAGCTCGGTGAGGCCATTGGACGTCACCACGATATTGACGCGGTGGCATTCACTGGATCGACCTCCGTGGGTGCGAAATTCCTTCGCTATTCGGGAGAATCCAACAGCAAGCCGGTCTGGTTGGAATTGGGCGGCAAAAGCCCCAACATCATATTCGCGGACGCCCCGAACATCGATGCAGCGGCGGGCACCGCCGCTTTCGCGATCTTCATGAACAGCGGACAGGTATGTGCCGCCGGCTCGCGCCTGCTCGTCCAGAACAGTGTGTTGGAGCGGGTATTGGAGGGCGTAAAGGCCTCCTCCGCAATTTTTCATCCCGGAGATCCATTGAACTCGGCGACGGTAATGGGGCCAATTGCGAAGGCCGAGCAGTATGAACGAGTTCTTCGCTACATCGCCATCGGTAAGAGCGAGGGCGCCCGGCTCGAGTACGGCGGCAAGCGGTGCAAAACCGAGAGCGGCGGGTACTATATCGAGCCCACCATCTTCACTCATGTGGACAACCGAATGCGAATCGCGCGCGAGGAGATTTTCGGTCCTGTGCTGAGTGTCATGGGATTCGACGACGAGAAAGATGCCGTGGACATGGCGAACGATAACGATTATGGGCTCGCCGCCGGCGTGTGGACCTCCGATCTAGCGAGAGCGCACAGAGTAGGACGCGCGCTGCGGGCGGGATCGGTCAGCGTCAACGCATATGGAGCGGATGCCTCGGATTTGACGGTTCCGTTCGGCGGCTACAAAGGATCTGGGTTCGGACGGGACAAGTCGCTGCACGCGCTTGACAAATACGTGCAATTGAAATCACTTTGGATGGCAGTCGGCTGAGCCGAGCAGCCGCCGGGGCGCTTCAAGGGTGTTATCAGAGACCTACGACATAGCGCGTAGATGTCCTTGAGCTTCAATGGAGTAGACACGATGAAGCGCGCCCGTGTGATTCTCATTTCAATCGCGGCCTTGGTTGTCTTTGCAGCCTTAGCTTTGCTTTTCAGCGGGTCCTCGCCAACGACCCTGCTGGGCATAGTGATGAATACTTTTCGCAGCGCTGGTAACCCAACCGGCACGATGGAGTCGGAAGTACACGAATCTCCGGTCGGGAGTTCACCCATTACATCCAAGGCTCTCACGACGTCGGAAGCGAGTACGCAACAGCCCGATATCGGAAGCTGGTCAAGTTACAACGGGACGCTCACTTCCCAGCGATACTCACCGCTGAGCCAGATCAATACAAAGAACGTCAATGGGCTGAAAGAGCTGTGCAGCTATGACACCAAGCTGCACGAGAGTTTCGAGACCGGCCCGATCATGGTCAACGAGTCTCTGATCGGCACCACCGTTCACGATATTTTCTCGATTGATCCTGCTAACTGCAAAGAAAACTGGCGCATTCATGAGGACTACAAGCCAGTCGCATTGCTCGTCAACCGAGGCGCGGCCTACCTCGATGGCCGCTTGTTCCGGGGCACCTTGGATGGACGTGTACTTGCCTACGACTTTAAGACCGGCAAACGGCTATGGGGAACAACGATTGCTGATCCGCAGAAGGGCGAGACAGTGGACGCCGCACCGATTGCTTGGAATGGACGCGTGTATATCGGTGTTGCCTTCGGAGACTTCAAGGGAGTCAAGGGTCGTGTGTATGCCCTTGCCGCGGAGTCCGGCCATATTGTCTGGGAGACTTACTTGGTGCCAAAGCAAGAGGGTGACTTGACCCGCGGTCCCACAGGGTTGATGCCGGCATCCGCGGCCATGACCTGGAAGAACGCGCCCGATGTGCCGATCAGCGGCGGCGGCACCTGGACTTCCTATACGCTTGATCCAGTCACCGGCCACCTGTATGTGCCGACGGCAAACCCGTCGCCCGATTATGTGGACAGCTTACGTGAAGGCGAGAATCTTTTTACCAATTCCGTCGTGGTGTTAGACGCGAACACCGGGGGTTACGTAAGCCACTTTCAAATCGCCGCCAGGGATTGGCATGATTGGGATGTGTCCAATGCCCCTGCCCTCATCACGACCCAAGGCGGCAAGCGGCTTCTGTCATTTGCACCTAAGAACGGGCGTCTCTATGGCGTCGATATTGCGACCAACAAACTCCTTTATCGGAGTCCGGTCACAAGAATAGAGAATAACGAAGCACCGCTCTCTGCCGACAAAGAAACGCACTTCTGCCCCGGAGCAGCCGGCGGCGGTGAATGGAATGGGGTGGCCTACGACGCACCCGACAATCTGATCCTCACCGGCGAAACGGAGTGGTGCACGACCGTTAAGTTGCAGAGTAATTCAAAGGTCAGAGCGGTTGAGAATGGACATATTTGGATGGGCGACAATCAAGTCAACCCGCTCGATATCGCTGGTAGCCAAGATCCTCACGAGAACTGGGCCGGCTGGCTTTATGCGACGGACGCCGACACCGGAGAGTGGAAATGGAGGCTGAAGGCCAATTACCCGATTTTAAGTGGCATTACGCCCACGGCAGGCGGTCTAGTGTTCTTTGGCGACATGGGGGGGAACTTCTATGCAGTGGACGCAAGTAACGGTAAGCGACTTTGGACCCAAAAGCTCGAGGGCGCGATTGGCGGCGGCGTGATCAGCTACATGGTCAACGGCTCACAGAAGGTGGCAGTCGCCGCGGGCATGACCTCATTCTTTTGGCCGACCGAACAAGCTACCGGGAAGATCGTAATTCTCGGCTTGAACTGATCGCAGCCATGCGAGCGGATTGCGAGCTCAGGGAGCCTGCAGCTCAGGGCGCGCGCGTCACGCCCCGCTCTAGGCGACCATCAGGCGCCGCGTCCTCCCAAGAAGTCAGTGGCGAGTTCACCGGCCGCTTTGGCCAGAAGAGACATATCGATACCCACCGCCACGAAGGACGCCCCGAGTGCCAGATACTCCCGCGCCAGCCGGCGATCCGACGTCAACGTGCCGGCCGCCTTGCCCGCATGCCTGATCGTCCCAATGCCGTCCACGATGGCCTTTTGTACCGACGGCTCCCCTGGTTTACCGAGATACCCCATGGACGCCGCGAGATCAGCGGGTCCAAAGAACACACCGTCCACGCCCTCGACCGCCGCAATCGCCGCCAAATTCTCGAGTGCCTTGACGGATTCCACTTGCACGATGACGCACATTTCGGCATCGCTCTTTTCCAAGTAGCGATCGACGCGCCCCCACCGCGACGCTCGCGTCGTCGCGCTCGCCACGCCACGGCTGCCACGGGTCGGATAACGAGTCGCCGCGACCACGTAGGCCGCCTGTTCCGGCGTCTCTATCATGGGCACCAGAATCGTTTGCACCCCGACGTCGAGATACTGCTTGATGAGATCCTGCGTACCGTGCACCGGCCGCACCACGGCGTGCAC
>Ga0209008_1000551_pt1 | contig 11504 bp, 6 predicted proteins | sample JacPin_JW_Ref_O3_FD_187963 | JGI IMG/M metagenome (GOLD analysis project Ga0209008, IMG submission 187963) | Forest soil microbial communities from Algoma, Ontario, Canada - Jack Pine, Ontario site 1_JW_Ref_O3 (SPAdes) (version 2) | ecosystem: Environmental > Terrestrial > Soil > Boreal...
CGCTACGGTGATGCTGGCGAGTTGCAGGGCGCGCGTATTGGCTAAGCCGATGTGTCCGTCGACACGCTCCAGGTAAACTGGATGACTGCTGCTCACCTCGTCGACGTCCCAGCGCGAAGGCAGAGCCTTGACGGGCCAAAGAGTTTCGTCCCAACCTTCGCCGATGATCCATTCGCCGGGCTCGGCTTTCTCAACTCTCGCGAGGATGCGCTCGCGGAATTCGTCGAGCGTTTTCACGCCTACCAGGTCGACGTTCATTTTCTCGAGGCCGGCGCTGGCCATGTGCATGTGGGCGTCGTTGAAGCCGGGCATGACGAAGTGACCATCGAGATCGACGATCTTGGTCTCGGGGCCCTTAAATTTCATGACTTCGTCGCGCGCGCCGACGGCAAGGATGCGGTCACCCGCCAAGGCCAGAGCCTCGGAGCGCTTGCCTGCGCCTAACGATGCAGTCGTATCGACCACTCCGGTGTAAATGTTGCCGTGGGTGAAGATCACATCGGCTTTCGTTTTGCCGCTGGGTGCGGCGGCGGTGGTTTGCGCCGGGGTGCCAGTCTGCGCCCAAAGGCCTGTGGCGACAGCCAGCCACAGAACTGCAATTCGCTTCGTCATTCTCCGATTCCTGCCAGTGTCAACATTGTAAGCAGAATACGCTTTAATCCAAGCTCTCTTCCGTTGCAGTCGAACCATTCTTGCAACGTGTGCGCGCCGCCACCGGAGCCGCCTCCGCCGATAGCGATCGCCTCGCGACCGAGGGATAGAGGGATATTGGCGTCGGTCGAGGCGCGCTGGACCTGGGCTGTATTTCCGAGTTGGGCGTCAACCGCGCGAATGACCTTGAACAGGCGAGCATCGGGCGCCAATTCGCCGGCAGGACGATTACCGATTTCGACCACTTCGCTCTGCACGACTTGCGGCTTGCGGGCGGACTGCTGGGCGGTCCCGCGATTCTCGGCGGCAACAGCCTGGTCGAGGGCGCCGCGCAAAGCCCGCTCGAGGCGGTCGATTTCAGACATTGAAGTGGAACGTATGTCGACCCGCATGCTGGCCGATTCCGGGATCGAGTTAACGGAAGTGCCGCCGCGCACCACGCCTACGTTGAATGTAGTTTTCGGCGAAGCTGGCACCAGGGTTCGGCTGAAGGCTTCGATGGTGCGGGAGAGCGCGATGATCGGATTGGGGGTGCCGAAGTCGCTCCACGAATGGCCACCGGGGCCGCGCACGATGACCTCGAAGCGGCGGCTGCCGAGGGCTTCCGCGACTATGGTGTCCGCTCCGGCGCCATCGACGATGACGTTGTAGGCGATGGCGTCGCGCCAGCGCGGGGTAGCGAAGACATGGCGCATGCCGCGCAGATCGCCTTCGCCCTCCTCGCCGACATTGCCGATGAAGAGGAAGGGCAGGGCGTGCGAAATTTTCGCGCCGCCGAGGATGCCGGCTACAGCCAGCAGGGCGGCGATGCCGGCACCATTGTCGGAGACTCCTGGACCGTATAGGCGGCTGCCCTCCTGCCTTATGTGCAGCGGCGTGGCGGCGGGAAAGACGGTATCGATATGGGCGCTGAGGGCGACGAGCCGGCGGCCATAACCGGGGCGTACGCCAAAGACGTTGCCGACTTCGTCGACCTGCACGTCGATCAGTCCGAGCTCGCGAAAACGGTCGGCGAGCCAGGAGGCGCGGGCGGCTTCCCCGAACGGAGGCGCGGCGATGCGCGTGGCCTCCATTTGCCAGAGAGCGAATTGGGGTTCCTGGGAGCGGAAGCGCTCGAACGCAGCGCGGATTTCGAACGAGCCGGCGAGGCGCGCTACTTCTTCCTGCAACGGGGGATAAGAATCAGAGGCTGCCACTTGCGGAATGAGCTCCACCCTTGGCTATCTTACAACGTAAGAGCGAAAACGTCGGCTGAAGGCGGCGATCCATGCGATCCAGCGATCCCGGGGCGATCCACGGTACCTTATGATCGAGTCACCATGATCGAGTCACCCGATTTATAGGCAGCCGCTGAATTTTACGGAAACGCTGGCGCGTTTTCGAACATCCAATCCGTGCACCTAAAACGATTAGGAACGTGCCGAGCGCATGAAAGCGATTTTGATTCCTGCGACCATTCAACCTATTCTTACCATCTGCATGAAAGAGCGTTAGGAGGTTCGCCGTGAATACTATTCAGAAAAAGATTTTGAAGATTGCCGGCATTGTGGTCGCCGCGCTGATCTTGCTTGCTATCGCGATACCACTTTTTGTGAATGTCAATAATTATCGGCCGCAAATTGAGTCGAGCCTTAGCTCAGCTCTCGGACGTCCGGTGAAAGTAGGCAATTTGAGCCTTAGTATTTTGACGGGAAGCGTGGAAGCCGATCAGCTTTCTATCGGCGACGATCCCAAGTTCAGCAGATCGCCGTTTATAGAGGCGAAAACATTGAAGGTTGGAGTTGAGTTGCTGCCGCTGATTTTCAGCAAGAGCCTTGACGTTACGCATCTGCGCATCGATCAACCGCAGATCAGCTTGCTGCGCGACCGGGACGGCATCTGGAACTTCTCGTCTCTGGGCAATCATGCAGGACAACCGGCAGCGCAGAACACTACGGGCAGCGGGGCGGCCAACTCAAACATCAGCGTGGACACACTCGACGTGACGAATGGAATGGTCACTCTCGGTTCGACGACCGGGAAACGCAAGCCGATTGTTTATGACAAGGTCAATATTACGATGCGCAATTTTTCCTTTAGCAGTTCGTTTCCGGTAACAGCTTCGATCGAACTGCCGAGCGGCGGGAGCGTGAAAGTCGATGGCACTGCCGGGCCGATTAATTCTACCGACACTTCGCTTACGCCATTACAGGCCAAGTTGACTGTGCGCAAGCTTGACCTGTCGCAGTCGGCGCTGGTTGAACCGGCACTCGGCGTGGCGGGCACAGCGGATTTTGACGGCACGCTGACCTCTGACGGCGAGGCCGCCAAGGCCAGCGGCACTTTGAAGGCGACGTCGCTGAAGATTGTGCCGAAGGGCTCTCCGGCCACAGTGCCGGTGCAGGTAGCATTCAGCGTGGAGCACGATCTGAAACCGGTTTCGGGCAAGATTGTGCAGTGCGATGTCACGATTGGGAAGGCGTTGGTGAAGGTGACAGGCACATATGACATGCACGGCGAGACTACGTCGATCCACACCAAGCTCGACGGGCAAAGCATGCCGGTGAATGATCTCGAAGGCATACTGCCCGCAGTGGGTGTGGTTCTCCCGCCGGGATCGAAGCTCGAGGGTGGGGCGGTTTCGGTGTCGCTGGAATCGAACGGGCGGCTCGACAAGCTGGTCTCGACCGGTTGGGTGAAGATGAGCAACAGCGAGCTGGCAGGGTTTAACCTGGGCTCGAAGCTGTCGTCGCTTTCGTCGCTTACGGGCAAGCAAGTGGGCACGGGGAATAATACGAAGATCGAGAATTTGAGTTCGGATGTGCGTAATGCAGCTGACGGAACGCGCCTCGACAAGATCGATGTAGTGATTCCGTCCCTCGGGACAGTGACGGGAGCGGGCACGATCAGCCCGAGCAATGCGCTTGACTTCAAAATGATCGCCAATCTGTCGGGAATTGGAGCGGGGCTCTCGAAGACTATCGGCGCGGGATCGGGTGGCATTCCGGTGGACGTTGGCGGAACCACATCGAATCCGACGTTCACTCCGGATATGAAGGGAGTGGTCAGCGGTAAAGCGAAGGCGCTGGTCAAGGGCGGCAAGAGTTTAAGCGGCGGATTGGGCGGGCTGGTCAAGAAACCGTAGCGGTAGGTGACGGGCGGCCCCTGAAGGGGCGTGGTTTTTGGGCGGTTATGGCATCGCGAAAGCGATGTCCTGATACGAAGCGTACTTACGAAGCATGTTAGTGAACTACCATCCCCGCGGCCTTCGCTCTCTTGATCAGAAACACGCACGGAATCAGGCAGGCGATCACGATTCCCAGCACCCAGAAATTATCGATGTAGGCGAGCATGGTGGCTTGCCGAATGACGTTTCCCTGGAGCATGGCGTAGGCATGTTGCTGCGCCGAGGTGCCGCCGGAGCCGGGACCGGAGCCGGAAAAAACGCCGGTCATGTTTCGCAGCGCTGACTGGAAGCGCGGATTGGCCGGATTCAGCGTCTCGACGAGTTGGCCCTGGTGAACCTGAGCGCGGCGGGCCAGGCCAGTGGTGACAAACGAAATGCCGACACTCCCGCCGATATTTCTAGCTAGATTCATCAAACCGGACGCGGCATTATTCTTGTCGCGCGGCAGCCCGGAATAGGCTGCGGTATTGATGGGTACGAAGAGGAAAGCGAGTCCGAGCGCCTGATAGACGCGAGCGAACATGACGGTGCGAAAATCCACGCTCAGATCGAACGACGTCATATGGAATAGCGAAAACGAGAGCATCGCCAGCCCAAAGAGCATGAGATAGCGCGGACTATAGCGCGAAAGCAGAAAGCCGACAATCGGCATGGCCACCATGATGGTGAATCCGCCCGGCATCAGAGCCAATCCGGACCGCGCGGCGGTATACCCAAGCATGGTCTGCATGAACAGCGGTAATAAGAGCGTGCTCCCGAGCAAAGCGAATCCCAACATGAACATTAAGAAGTTGGAGGTCGCAAACGACCGGTTGCGAAATAAATGCAAATCGATGATGGGGTCTTTATGGTGCCATTCCCAGAAGATGACAAAGATGAGCGACGCGGCCGAGATCACGGTCAGCCATAGGATAAAGTGCGATTCGAACCAGTCGTCACGCTGCCCTTTATCAAGGACAACCTGCAGCGTTCCGAGGCCGAGGGCAACAAAACCAAGCCCGGTGTAGTCGATGCGTGTCTCGCTGAGCTTGCGGCGCTTGAAGTAGGGAGGATCCTGGATGAGCCGCGAGGTGAGTAAGAGCGAAATAATGCCGACAGGAATGTTGATGAAGAAAATCCAACGCCAGGTGAAGTTGTCGGTAATCCAACCGCCGAGCGTGGGCCCAATGGCTGGGGCCATGACAACGGCAATGCCGTAGACGGCGAATGCCATGCCGCGCTTTGCCGGAGGGAAAGTATCGGCGAGGATGGCCTGCTCGCTCGGCTGCAAGCCGCCGCCGCCCGCGCCTTGAAGCACGCGGAAGAAGATGAGCATGCCGAGGTTGGGGGCGAGTCCGCAGAGAAACGAGCTGATGGTGAAGACGGCGACACAGCCCATGTAGAAATGTTTGCGGCCGACGATCGAAGAGAGCCAGCCGCTTAATGGCAGCACGATCGCATTCGAGACGAGGTAGGAGGTCAGGATCCATGTGCTCTCGTCCTGCCCAGCGGAAAGACTGCCGGCAATATGAGGCAGCGCCACGTTGGCGATGCTGGTATCGAGCACCTCCATAAACGTGGCGAGCGTGACGGTGAGAGCGATGATCCACGGATTGATGGCGGGGCGCCATTCGGCAGCCTCGTTCATGGTGATGGCGGCAGCGCCCATTTACTTAATCCAAACCTTAGGCACGACCGACATTCCCGGGCGCAGTTCGTGGTTCTTGATTTCGCCTTGGTCGAAGACGATCTTCACCGGGATACGCTGCACGACTTTCACGTAATTGCCGGTGGCGTTTTCGGGCGGCAGCAGGCTGAAGCGCTCTCCGCTGGCGCCCGCGAGCGAATCGACGTGGCCATTGTATTTCTTGCCGGTGGCATCGACGGAGATCTCCGCGGCCTGGCCGGGCCTGACGTTTCTAAGTTGCGTCTCTTTGAAGTTGGCGGTGACCCATATGTCACTTTCGTCGAGGGGAATGATCTTCATCATTTCCTGGCCAGGCTGCACGTTCTGGCCAACTTCGACGGTGCGGTTGCTAACCGCTCCGCTGACGGGCGCGGTCACCCTGGTGTATTGCAGGTTTAATTCCGCCTGATCAAGAGCGGCCTTTTTTTGATTGGCGACGGCTTGGGCGGATTCGGCGCGCGCGCGTATAAACCTCATTTGTTGCGGAGCGCTGTTTGCGTTGCGGAGATCGGCGTTGGCCTGCTCCAGCTTGCTTTGAGCTTGCTTGATCTGGGCCGCAAAAGCGTCGGCATTGGCGCGCGCCGCTTGCAGGGTGGCGGCGGCTGAATGGGCGCTGTCGACCGCCTGATCGTATTGCTGCTCTGAGATTTCCTGTTTGTCGATCAGAATCTTGTAGCGAGCGAGATCGTTCTGCGCCTTGGTGTTATTCGAGTCTGCTTGGGCGACCTGCGACTTGGCGGCTTCGAACTGCTGGCGAGCGGCGGCGATTCCCGCTTGCGCCATGGAGACTCCGGCCTGCGCGCCGCTCACCTGGCTGGAGGTGCTGGTGTTAGTGATGGGCACGTTAATGCCGGCGGCAGAAGCTTGGGCCTGGGCATCGGCGTATTCAGCACGCGCCTGATCGACCGCGACCTGGTAATCGGCGGGGTCGATTTCAATGAGCACGGTTCCCTTCTCCACGTACTGGTTATCTTGCACGTTGAGCTTGATTACGTGGCCGCTCACACGCGCGCTCACTGCGTTAACGTGGCCATCGATTTGCGCATCGTCGGTCGACTCATAGCTTCCGAGGTAACGCCACAGGAAGAAGACGGCGACAAGAAGCACTAACCCGGCTACGATCAGTCCCCACTTGGTGCGCGGGCTGTTCAGGATAGCGGAGCGGCGCTGAGAGCGGGCTTCGTTGTCGGTGGGAGGTCGGTCGATGGGAGCCTGGCCCGCAGGAGATTGTGGCGACTGGCCTTGTGAGGGCGTGTTCTGTTGGCCCTGCGGCGATCGCGTTTCCGCCTGCGGATTGGGCTCGGCTACGACGCTGCTCGATTCCTCCATAGTCTACTTCCCTTTCGACAAGTATTCGCGAACGCCCTCTTCGGCGCGTCCGAGGGCGCGGGCGAAAGAAACTTTCGCCAGATTATTCATGTACAAACTTGAAATCAAATTCTCGTGGGCGCTGGCCAGCGCTTCCTGCGCCTGCACCACCTCGAGATTGTCGGTGACGCCGGCGGAGAAACGATCCTGCGACTGCTTAAGCGCCTGCTCGGCGAGATTGACTGAACTCTGCCCGACCTCGACTTGATCGTTCGATGACTTGAGGTCGAGCAGGGCGTTGCGAATATCCTGATCGATCTGGGCGCGTGTATCGGCCATTTGCGCCTGCGCCTGCCGCAATGTGGCTTCCGCCTTCAGGACATCGCCATGAACCTTGCCACCCTGGAAGATCGGAATATTTAATGTGCCAAAGAGAGCGTAAGTAGGCAACACGCTGCCGGGAGTGGAACCGATTTCGCCAAAATTAGCGGCGACATCGAGGCTCGGATAATAGCCGGCGGCGGCAGCGCTCAGTTCCAGTTGCGCCGCGACCAGACGGTCGTGCGCTGCTTTGTAATCGGAGCGCAGAGTATAGGCGCGCTGCACACTGGTTTCGAGGTCAGGCAGCGGAAACTCCCGGTAAGGAGTCTTATCGGCCAGCTCAAATTCCTGGCGGGTCGCGAGTCCGATGACGCGCGCCAGCGAGATCTTCTGTTTCGCGTAGTCGCTGGTGGCGGCGATCAGTTGCTGCTGGCGCGTCTGGTATTCGACTTGGGCGCGGAGCGTATCAATCGCCGGAGCGACTCCCGCCTGCTGCTGCACGACGGCCTTGTTGTACAGAGCTTTCGCGGTCTCGACTTGCGCTTGCGCAGTCTCGACGCGGGCCGCGCCAGCAATCGCCTGAAGATAGGCGTTCCCGGTTGCGAGTACGACCAGATCGCGCGCGTCTTTCAGAGTGTACTGGGCTACGTTTTCGCCGATCACGGAGGAACGGTATTTCTGGATCGACTTCCAATCGAAGACACGCTGCGTCGCCGAGGCACGCACGTCAAAGTAGGAGAAAGGGCCGATGACCGCGGGAATGCCAGGAAACAACGAACTGTTAAGTCCCAGCGCCTGCAGGCTCACTTTTTGCCTGACCTCCTGCACGTCACCGTTAACGTTTGGCAGCAAGTCGCTGAGCTTTTGCCACTTCTCGCCTCGAGCTTCAACGGTGTTGTATTGCGATAAAAGGCCGGCCAGGTTCTGGCGCAAAGCACGCTCGATGGCGTCGCTGAAGGTCAGCGGAAGGATGCCGGGAGTGGGCCTATCTTCCGGCACGCTGCCAAAGACTGGATTCTGAGCCGAGGTTTGAACTTGGGAGGGCACGAACTGCGGAGCCTGGACTGGCGGGGTTGGCCCTGAGCTGCCGCCCAAATCCGAGTTCGAATCCGAACTTGGGGCGGAGGGACTGGAGGTTGGACCTTGGCCGTAAAGCGCGGCCGAAAAAGCGGTAATGCACCCGATCAAAAGGATAATCTGCAAAGAGGACGCGCAAAAGCGTATCGGATGACGGGCAGGGCGGTTTGCGGAAGACATGAAGCCTGCGTGCTCTCCTCTACTAGACAAAAATAATAAGCTCTTTGGATTCGATTTTGCGGGGGAGCGATGCAAATTGTTGAAATAAAGTGTGATGGGCGCGGAGTAACCGGCTCCGGCGCGCGCCGACGCACCAGCGGGAGTGACTTTGGTCATCTTGTGTAACAGCGCCCCCAAAGCTCACTCTATGAATCGAGTCAACTACTTCCCCGTGGTCGGTAACCCGTAGGAGCATGCGTATGAGCCAACAAACGAAAGTACCGGCCCAGGGATCGGACTGGACTCGCCTGCTTACCGATCCCGACCTTGTCAGCCATCTGGGAAAGCTGTTACAGACGTATCGCGAAGTGCCCGCCGAACAGCGCGAAAGCGCTTTGCTGCGAGCGATGCGCGAGATCAAAGACGACGCGATCAAGGTTCGCGCAGCACGGGAAAATATTCCCGTGGCGGCCAACCCCGAGCCGCCTGCCGCGCTTCCTCGGCCCGAACCGATTCAACCGGCGCCGCCGTTTGAGCCGGATTTGTTTACGCCGATCCTGCAATCCGATCGGCGCCGCTTTCAGCGGATCAAGTGCTATGTGGCAGTGGAGATTCACATTGAAGGCGTATATGAGCCGGTCTGGGGCAATCTAGCCAATGTTGGCCGCGGAGGCTGCCTGGTGGAAACGGCCAGTGCTGTGCCTCCGGGCAAGGCTCTGGAGATCGGCTTGTGGGTAGCGAACGGCAAGATCTGGGTGAAGGGCGTTATCATCAACGGAGTGGCAACAAGCAGCGCGCCATCATTCGGCGTGCGGGTAAAGTTTTCCGCAGAGGAACTGTCCGGCAAGGAGCACCTGCGCGAGTTTCTAAAGTTCGTCGAAAATACCGCCCGCAAGTCGCAGAGCGGTAAGGCCTATGTGGCGCTATTAAAGGACTAAGCGAGTTTTCTTTGTAGGGTACCTCGGATTCAGTTATCTTAGATTTTAGTGACCTTGAGCCAAGCAACTTTTCCCGCCGGCTGGGTTCATTCTAGATGAGACTCAGCATGCCATCCTCTGTGCGCCGACGCCGCTTACTTGTGGGTGCCGTTTTGCTCGCGGCTGCTGCGATCACGGCGCAGTCGGCGCTCGGTCGCAAGAAAGATAAGCCGAACGCGTTGCCGCCGCTGGACGATCAGATGCGCGCCGTCCATGCGCTGAATCGGCTGACCTTTGGACCGCGACCTGGCGATGTCGATCGCGTCCGCCAGATGGGCGTCGACAAGTGGATCGACCTGCAACTCCATCCCGAAAAAATCAATGACTCTGCACTAGAGGCCAGGCTCGCGGCTTTTCCTACGCTGCGGATGGATACCGCCCAGATCATAGAAAATTTTCCACCGGAGCAATTGATCCGGCAGGTGGCGGACGGCAAAGCCGCGCTGCCACGCGATCCCATGCAGCGCGTCGTGTATGAGGCGCAGCTTCAGCGCCTGGAAGATAAGAGGGAAAAGAAAGAAGAAGCCAGAGGCAACGGGGCTGAAACGAGGGATGCGGCCGTTACGAAAACCTCCTGCGCGGAGGGAGCTTGTCCCGTCGCGATAAATAGTGACAGCGTGCAGATGGGCGATGCTTCTCAGAGAGTCAACGACGTCGAGACGCGACGCCGCGAAGCACGGCGGCGCGACAATTTGAAAACGCAGGAACTGGCTGACCTCGCTCCGGATGAGCGGATGAAGGAAATCCTGGCGCTGTCGCCGGAGGATCAGGTCGTACTGGCGGGTGCGCGGGGCGGGAAGGCGGATGCATTGCTCGAGGGGCTAAATCCGCGGCAGAAAGAAACCGTCGAGGCGCTCAATAATCCGGAACAAGTGGTGGTCAACGAATTGACGCAGGCCAAGCTGTTGCGCGCTATTTATGGCGAACGCCAGCTTGACGAAGTGATGACCGACTTCTGGATGAATCACTTCAATGTCTTCATCAATAAGGGCGCGGACCGATATCTGCTGACGAGCTATGAGCGGGATGCGATTCGTCCGCATGTGCTGGGAAAATTCGAAGATCTGCTGGTCGCGACGGCGAAGAGCCCGGCCATGATGTTTTATCTCGACAACTGGCTCAGCGTCGGGCCGGATTCGGAAAACGCCTTGGGCATCGCGCGGCATCCTCCCGGTCATCGCGGCAATCATCCACAGAGCCGGCGGCCTAACGGCAAGCGCAAGCAGGCGGTTGGACTGAACGAGAATTATGGCCGCGAGCTGATGGAATTGCACACGCTCAGCGTCAACGGCGGCTACACGCAAAAAGATGTCACCGAGGTGGCAAAGGTCTTCACCGGCTGGACGATTGACCCGCCGCAGAAAGGGAGCGCCTTCCGCTTTGATCCCCAGATGCACGAGCCGGGAACGAAGACGGTTCTGGGCCATCGCATCAAGGAGAACGGGGAGAAGGAAGGGCTGGAGGTGCTGCACCTTCTGGCGCGCAATCCAAATGCGGCGCATTTTATCGCGCAGAAGCTGGCGATACGATTCGTCAGCGACGATCCTCCGCCGGCGCTGGTCGATCGGATGGCGAAAACGTATTTGAAAAAGAATGGCGACATACGCGAGGTGCTGCGCACGATGTTCAAGTCGCCGGAGTTCTGGGCTCCCGAAGATTACCGTGCCAAGGTGAAGACGCCGCTTGAATTTGTAGTCTCGGCGGTGCGCGCCAGTGGAGCCAACGCCGATGACGTCCGCGCGCTGGTGGGCACGCTTAACAACATGGGTATGATGCCCTACGCCATGCTGCCGCCGACTGGCTATTCGATGAAGGCGGAGACCTGGGTTAACTCATCGGCGCTGCTGGGGCGCATGAATTTTGCCTTAGGCCTGGCGGCGGGAAAGATACGTGGGGTTAAAGTCGATGCCGCGGGCTTGGCGGCTGGGGCAACTTCCACAAGCAGTTCGGTAGGCGCCACGGCTGGGGCTCTACCGGACTCTTCTGCAAAAATGATGGACGCCCAGCAAGCGTTGGCGGCGTTAGAGAATTCCCTACTCGCAGGTGATGTATCGCGGCAGACCCACGATACGATCAGCAAGCAATTGGAGGACCCGAAGATCAGCCAGCGGCGGTTGGATGACCCGAAGCGTCCGCCCAATGTGGCGGCGATCGCGGGATTAATTTTGGGGTCGCCGGA
>Ga0209008_1000555_pt1 | contig 11434 bp, 9 predicted proteins | sample JacPin_JW_Ref_O3_FD_187963 | JGI IMG/M metagenome (GOLD analysis project Ga0209008, IMG submission 187963) | Forest soil microbial communities from Algoma, Ontario, Canada - Jack Pine, Ontario site 1_JW_Ref_O3 (SPAdes) (version 2) | ecosystem: Environmental > Terrestrial > Soil > Boreal...
CAGTTGGTCGCACGATAGGCCCGTAGCTCAGTTGGCTAGAGCGCCACCTTGACACGGTGGAGGTCTGCGGTTCGAGCCCGCACGGGCCTACCATCCTCCTCACCCCCATTTTTATGTTGATGTGGGAACCGTTACGCCAAGCAAAGAAGCTCCTCAAATTGAATTGACAACTTACGTGATATGCGTAAATATTTACGTGTTATGCGTAATTCGCCCGTCCTGGACGCGCTGTTCCCCGAGATCCGCCAGAAGCTTCTAGCGGCGGCGCTCCTTTCTCCAGAAAAATGGTGGTACCTGTCTGAACTAGCTGCTCACCTCGGGACTTCTCCCTCTAGCCTGCAAAGAGAGCTCGATTCACTTACCGAGGGCGGTGTTCTAACGCGGAAAAAAGATGGGAGAAGGACGTACTACAAGGCGCAAGTGGAGTCACCCGTTTTTGAATCTCTTCGCGGGCTGCTCTCAAAAACGGCCGGGCTCATTCCCACCTTGCAATCCGAGCTAGCGAGGTTTCGGGACAAGATTGGGTGGGCCGCAGTGTTTGGTTCGGTTGCGCGCGGCGAAGAGACGCCAGCGAGCGACATCGATCTCTTGCTGGTCGGCAATGTCGCCACTCCGGACCTGCTTCCGACTCTGCGGCGGATCGAACAGAGGTTTGGCCGGGAAGTCAATCTCGCCCGCTACTCGGAGCAGGAATTCCGGGATAAGATGCGCGCTCGCGATCACTTTCTAACATCGGTCACCAAGGGTCCGGTGGTCACGGTCATGGGTTCATCGAATGAGCTGGAAAAAACTGCTCGCCGAAAATAGGATCCATGCACAGAGCACCAGCAAGAAGGAGCTGGATGCACTTCGCGCTCATCACCCAAGACTTCGCGGATGCAGCAGTGAAGGAATTGTCGGACGATCGCCGATTTGTTCCGTAGCGGGTATGGACCTGAACTGACCCCTTACACGAACTTCCACTGGCGTCTCTGTTGGCTCGTCCGCTGGGTGAATCTATCGACCAATCATAGTGATTGAGGCGTGTCCGGCCGAATCTTGAATGACCGGCTGCGGGACCTCGTCGTCCTATTGAACGGACGGTAGGCCCTGCGTCCACGCCCGAAAGATCGCCGCGTACAGTGCCGGGTCCTGGCCATGCATCGAATGGCCCATCTCGGGAAACGAATGATATTCGACGCGCTGACCGGCGGCCTCGATCAATCTGCGGGCTTCGTCTACCTGGAGGTCGGACACTGCGCCCATTAGCGTTCCATTCACCGGGTTGATCTTCCGAAAATGATGTGTGAATAGAACCGGCACCTTTACGCTCTTGAGCATGCGCGCGTGATCACAGCCGACCGTCGCGGTCCCGCTCCAGAAAGCCCGCGCCCATTCGGGATCGTATTCCTTCAAGTTCTGCGGCGGCTCTTCGCCACGAGGCGCGAAGGCAGCCATCCATTCCGGCAGCATGGACGGTGCAGCGGCGACCATGCCTTTCCAATCTCCTACCGACCACTGGTCCCCAAGATAATTGGAAAACAATGGAAAGATGTTGCCGATGCCGCCCTGACGTATTGCGTGACCAATAGCCGGGGAAACCTCGGAATGGAACAGTGGCGCGTCTTCGTAGTAGGCGGCGCGAACCAGGTTCGGCGGGGAATAGGCCGAGAGCCAGCACGACAGTACGCCGCCCGAAGACAAGCCGGCGACAATGCACGGACGGCCGATGACCGATTGGATGAACCGCACCAGGTCGTTGCCCATATTGTCCAGCGTGTAGCGTCCCGGCGTGCGGCTGGACCGGCCCTGGCCGCGCAGATCAACCGCATAAATACGAAAATCTGCTTCGAGCAATCGCATCGCCGGCTCGTAGCCCCACCAGGATTCCGTCTGGCCAGGAATGAGCAGCAACGCCGGTGCTGTTGCGGTCCCTGTCGCCGCATAGTTCATCACAACTTCGCCGAGATCGACCGAGCGTTCGGGATACCCGTGCGGCACAAAGGTCTCGTTCGGGTAATCCAGCCCAAAGTGATATGTCATGGCAATTCCTCGTTTTCATTTCGCGAGCCAAGTCAATTCGCGCTCGCCCTGATTGTCCTACGTCCGTCACGATGAAGTTGAGATTCCTTTGATCGACCGCCGAGTCACTTTCTGGGGCTTGCCCACCTTGGCCATCTGTTTCAGCATGAATTTGGGTGCGATCCTGCTCATGGCCTTCAGCAGGTTGCTCAAGCCCGGGCGGATTTCCAGCTTGCCGGCCTCAATGCCGGCGATTGCGTGTTTGGCGAGTATCTTCACGTCCATTCCCTTTTCGCCTTGCATCTCCTTGGCGAACTCACCTCGCAGCAGCGGCGTCTCTACAGCGGGCGGGGCCAGCTCGATCACCGTAACGCCCGTGCCGTCGAGCTGCACGCGCAGGGATTGCGTGAATGAGTGAATCGCCGCCTTCGTCGCGCAATAAACGGGCGACAAGGGGAACGGTATGAAGGCCAAGCCAGACGAGACGTTGACAATCAATGCGCCGTTGCGGGTCTTGAGATGCGGTAGGAACTGCTGAATCATCCGCACCGGCCCGCTCAAGTTGATCTCGATTTCGCGGGTCACATCGTCCAGGCCGCGGTCCTGAGTGAGATTCAGATTTCGCATGATCCCAGCGTTATTGATTAGCGTATCGAGCGAGGGAAATTGCGATAGCACCCGGTCGTGCAGCGCCACTATTTCTCCCGGATCGCTGACGTCGCTCCTGAAGATATGAACGCCGCTCAGTACTTGGTTGGCTGTATCAAGTTTTCCTTGGTCACGGCCAGTGACGATAACCGTGTTTCCCCGCTCGAGAAGTTGCTTCGCGAGCTCAAAGCCGATGCCGCTCGTTCCGCCGGTTATCAGAATGGTCCTTTTCTCCAGTTTCATTCGAAGCTCCTTGCGTTTCGTTGAACCTGCTTGCTCGTTGCATCCTAGCGCGGTACACTCTCTAAATGAAAGTAGGCACTATAAAGTGCAATACTAACCAAAAAGAGAGTGTAAGAAACCGGAAAATCTCCCAGTTCACCGCAGAGCAAATCGCGATGGCGAAGGTTTACGCCGCCCACACTCCCCCCGACGATCTCGATCCCAGAATTGAAGCCCTGGTGAATGACCTGATCGGCCGTGTAGCCGACAAGTGGACAATGCTCATTCTTGAAGTGCTGGCCGAAAACGGCGAGCTCCGATTCACGCGCCTAAGCGAACTGGTCGAAGGCATCAGCCAGAAGATGCTTACGCAGACCCTGCGCCAAATGGAGCGTGATGGCCTGTTGACAAGGACTGTGCATCCCGTGGTGCCGCCAAGAGTCGAATACAAACTGACGCAGCTCGGCTTGAGCCTGGGCGCGGCCTTTTGCGGCGTGTGGGTCTGGGCGGCGGAAAACCTCAAACAGGTGGAGAAGGCACGCAGGAGATTCGACGAGAAGGCCCAGCCCATCGAAGATCACATCGGGCAGCGGGCCAAGTCCTAGGGCCTACCGTTCTCCACAACAACTTGCGGAACAGGCTTAAGTGGCAGCTGTCCCGGGACCCGCCTTGAATCCTGCCCGCATCAACTCCGACTCGCGCTAATCTACGTAGGGCGTCGTCCTCTCGACCTTGGCCCGGAAAAGGGGGAACTGATGTTCATCACGACTCGCGGAGTTGTTCTGCTCGTATCTCTGCTATGCGCCGTTGGAGTTTCGGCCCAACAACAGGCCCCATTCGCCCAGCCCGCCGGAAGTGTTGTGCTTGACGTGGTGGTGACTCCGAAATCAGGTCCACCGGTGAGCGGATTTGAACAGAAAGACTTCACGCTGCTGGATAACAAGGTTCCGCAGATGCTCACTTCCTTCCAGGCTGTTGACGGGCGGTACGCTCCCGTCAGGGTCATCCTTCTTGTCGATGCGGTGAACGTCGATTACTCAGTCGTTTCCTACGAGCGAGATGAGATCGACAAATTCCTTCGCACCGACGAAGGTCACCTTGCTCACTCTACTGCCCTTGCCGTCCTCACGGACAAAGGTGCCCAGATGCTCGGAGGTTTCTCGACCGACGGCAACGCGCTCAGCGCCTTACTGGACCAGTACGATGTCAGCCTCCGTTCCGTCAATCGCACGGCCGGCTTCTGGGGCGCCACGGAACGGTTCCAATACTCCCTTGATGGCCTCCGCGCACTTGCCGCGCACGAAGCCTCATCCCCTGGCCGGACTATCATTCTGTGCATCTCTCCTGGCTGGCCGCTCCTGTCCGGCCCCCGAGTAGAACTCGACGAGAAGAATCAGCAGCAGACGTTCGGTGAGATTGTCGGTTTTTCGACCCAGTTGCTTCAGGCTCGCATCACTCTTTACAGCATCGATCCTTTAGGTTCCCGTGACGCCGGCACCGGCCGCCTCTTCTACTGGGAGGAATTCGCCAAAGGCGTCAGCAAACCCAGCCAAGCTCAGCTGGGAAATCTAGCACTGCAGGTACTGGCGAGCCAAAGCGGTGGTGTTGTTCTTACCTCCAGCAACGACATCGCTGAAATGCTGCGAAAGTGCCTCTCCGATACGAGCGCCTACTACGAGCTTTCGTTCAATCCACCCCAGGGCGGCCAGCCCCACCAATACCACCAGCTGGAAATCCACGTTGCGCAGCGAGGCCTGACTGCTCGCACTCGTCAAGGCTATTATTCGCAACCCTGATTTCGGTCCACCCGCTCTGGTCAGATGGGAGAAGCTTTCTCCGAATCCGGCGAGACAGGTAGCTCTCGACTTGCACATCTGGAACGCCGTGCAGTCGTCATCGCGGTTGGGCGACTACTGCGTCACTTCCCTGGCGTGGTAGTAGAGGCGGTTGGCGCGGTGTCTTCTTTGATGCCCATGCGCGACGTGTCAAACGTGAACACGATTTGCTGCTGACTCAGAGCGAGCATTCGTTTGCCATCTGCGCTGAACTTCCACAACGAAATCGGAGAGGCGAAAGTTAATTGGCCTCGCTTCTGCATGGATGAGAGTTCGTAAATATCGATCTGCCCCGGCTGACTCTCGACGGTCAAGAGGCCCGCCTCGGAAGACAGCACCGACCTGGTCCCGAAGGCCGATCCTTTTTGCTCGCCGGTCGAAAGCGAATAAAGCCGAGTACGCCCGTCCGTGTCTACGATCACCATCCACTCCCCAGCTGCGTAGCCGTATTCGATGTGAAATGACCCTTTTCCCGTATCGACGAGAAGCGCTCCGGTCTCTTTTCCCGTACGCGCATCCATAGCCTCCATGAGCCACGCTGTTTTTCGGTCGCGCATCGCGTTCAAACGAGTCTGCAACACGGGATGAGTCTTGAACTCGTCCTTGGCAGCGTCGTCGTCGACGGGCCAGCCGATTAATACTGTTCCAAATGCCGGGGACCAAGTCATGCTCGGGACCTCCTTGGAGAACGTCCGGCTCCAAAGCGGGTTCCCGCCATGAACGTCACTGACGTCGATCGTCGCGTTGCGATAGTAGCCGCCGCCTTTCCCGGCAGGCTTTCGAGTAACGAGAACGTTTCCCCATTGCCGGACTCGCGAGTCGTCTCCGAGTTTGATTTCCGTTTGGCTACCGCGTCCGGCCAAGTCGAGCCGCGCAATCGATCGATCTTGAGGATCGAATTTCGGATAATCGGCGTACAGGGCCGCATCGCCGTCGAAGTAGGCGCCGTGAAAGCCTCGGGTGTAATACAGGCGCTCTGCGGTCGACAAATCCCATACCGCACCGCGGGTGGTTCCCGAGAGCGCGAGCCATTTCAAATCTGTCGACATAGCGGAGGCACGAAGAGGTCCCAACGGCGACAGTGAAATTGCCGTATGGGATTCGATCTTGGCGGAGTCCAGATTGTACAGAAAGATCTCGCCGTTGCGCGCCTGCATGACCAACATTCGATCATATGCATCGACTGCGTAATTGTCCTTCGACCCGAACACGAACTTGTTCGACGACAAATCCAGAACATCCGTCACGTAATCCTTCAGCGGCCCAACCATCACATAACCGCCGTGCGTGGCGGGCTGCAGCCTCTGGCCGCCAAGCGGGAGTCGCTGGAGAACTTCCCCGGAAGGGAACTTCAGGATTGCAGAGTCCTTGATGTCGCGATTCATGGCTGCAAGGCGGTCCGCATCCAAAAAAGCGAAACCGATTCCGGCCATTTCGGGAAGGGCCCCGTGCAGCGAGATCTGCTCGTGAGTAGCCAGGTCTATGGCGATTGCATTTCTGGGGCTTGCAGCGAGGAACTTTTTCGAATCCGTCGAAAAGCCGAGATGAACCCACTCGACATGAATTCCCGCCTCGGCCTCAACAAGTATCTGCAACTCGATAAAGTACATCTCCAAAGCGTTCGTAAAGAAAAAACCCTTCTTGGAGAAGATTTGATCGCCCTGCGCGACATCGTAGAGAGAGATTCCGAATCCGCGGTCCAGACAGGCGAGCGTCTTGCCATCAGGCGAGAGCTTGCTTTGGCTGCATCCTTCGGCTACAGCTACGTCATGCACCGCCGTTCGCTCCTGGTCGATTACGTTCCATTCCTCGACTCGCAATCCGGTTGTATCGAAGACGATATTTTGCGAGTCCGACGTGAACTGTGCCGCATGCGCGTCCGGAGAATCGATCCGGAAGAGCAGGCGGAGTGGATCGCGGGATAGCACGAAGATGCTGGAATCATCCTGGGCCAGCACGTATTTGCCGTCCGGGCTGAACCTGATGTTCGTCGCATCGTTGCGGAGCGGCGGATTGAGGAGCTTCTTGTCGATGAGTCCAGAAAGATCCTCCCGGCGGCCGAAGCCCGAATAGGCGATAACGTCGGATTGCCAGCTCAGAAACTCGTCCGAGGCCTTGGGCGGAGATTGCACGCGGCAAGCGGCCGGCATCGCATCGATTGACTTATGGATCTCCCGCAGCCGTTTTTCACTGGGCGTCGTATGCCCGAATAGATCGGAGAGCAACCCGCCAGTGTTGCCCTTGGTCTGCGCGAGCCGATCAAAGAACTCCGCAAAACTCTGCGGAGAATAGCCCGCATTGGCGAGGGCGTAGAGCGCTACTTCGTCGGCTTGGTACTGATGAGGCTCGTCCTCGCTCCGGGCTCGCTCGAGCACTTTCGGATCGCGCGCCACGTTGTCCATGAACCGGTTGTACTTGTCGAAAATGTCCTTCCGATCGCCCACCGACGTTACGCCAAGAACCTCGCGGAAGTTAAACGTCGTGTCGATCGCGCCTTGATGAGAGAGGACGTGCCCCATCTCATGGCCGAGCAGATCCGCAAGCTCCTGGTCGCTATGCGCGAAAGCAATCATCTTTCGGGCCACGTAAATTCGTCCGCCCGGCAGGCTGAAAGCGTTCACGACAGGCAGATCGATCAGCGTCACCCTGAAATTTAGATTTGTCGGCGGCAGTTGGGCAAGAAGACTGGCAACAATCTGATCCAGGTGGGCGGACAGCTGATCGTCGTGTATGACGTGCACTCGTCTTTCGATTTGCTCCGCTGCAATATCCCCCAAGTCCACCTCCTGCTGCGGCGTAAAAATGTTCACGCTCGGAGGAGCCAACAGTACGGGGGGAGGCGGACACCTCTGCGCGTTCGCAGCCGCGGCTAGGCAATGTGCGAGAACGAGCAGCAAAACGAATCGGCCAACAGGGTTCCCATTTATTACCTGAACCATTAAGGCTCATATAACATATTGGGCGACTCGATAAAAGTGCTCGATCCTCCCGCGGTTTCCATTCGGTACTGAAGGCAAACGAGAAAGAAGCATATCGCTGACATGCCGAAGACGCCGCATCGGACCCTTCTCTGCGCGTTATCGGTAATCCAGGAGCAAACCCCAGTAACCCCCGCAGGTTTCCACCACGCAGGGCAACGGATCATTTTGCCTTGAACCAAAGCAACTCGTTGCCCAAAGTGGCCAGCGGTTCTCCGGATGGCATCTGTTCGACGGAATGTCCTCCGCGGGCCTCGGGAACATCGAGATGCCCCAATATCTTGCCAGTCTTCCGATCGAGCTTCACTATCCAGCCAGGCGATCCCGGCGGTTGGTTGGTAGACCAGGATCCTCGACGGCATTTTCGAGTCACGCCCGCTCGATATAATGTGCGGCCAGCGGAGGTCAGACGCTTCGCTTAGTGGCGAAGTCGCTCCGCAGTATAACGGAAGTGGCAGCTGAGGCCCTGCGCGACCGGCAGCAGGACCAATCGTAGATTCACAAATCCAACTGCAGGCCACATTGTCGCGGTCCGGTTTCAAGCGTTCGACGCTGCCGCAGGTAACCACGCGCGAGAGGTTCGGCAACCATGACTCACCGGCATCGAAGGTCGCAAGTCCGCTGCAGTAGCTCCCTCACAGAGCGGTGGGTCAAGCGCACGGTCCTGTCGCTGCATAAGGCGGACGTTTGAGCCGTTGACAAAACGCGATCTTGTGACGACTATGGTGCGGGTTTTGTATAACGCGCGATGCCAGGGCCCCCGGACTCGGAACAGAAGAAGCACGACCGCCGACTGATGCATGGGCACTCCCTAGTGAGGGATGTGTCCACGCACCGCTGCATGCAATCATTTGCCCCGCTCGGGGATGGGTGCGTGCATCGGTCGCTCGAGTTCTACTGGCGATATCAGTGCACAAGAACGGACCTTCCGTTTTTCCTCACAGCGTCAGCCTCCCGGAGCAGGTATGTTACGCGGCTGAATATCCGGCCCGCGCGTTCCCTTATCAGCGCTTCGACGCCGGCCTTACGGGCGGCCCAGCATGACTCGAGTCCGAAGGATGACTTCTTTCGTTCACAACACCTCGCCGGCTTGACCGGCACACAAGGAGAATGCGCATGACTGAATTTTCAATGAAAGGAAAACCAGATGGCAGCGAGAATGACACCCAGGCCGAGAGACGCAGTTTCATGAAAGGTGCGGCTGCCGCTGGGTTGCTGGGTGCAATCGGGGTCTCCTCCACGATGGCCCGTGCCGCCGAGGCAGCCCCTCAGGCAGGTGCCGTGGATCCTCAAAAGCCGTCCTCCGGCCTGCACCCTCAAGGCCAGCTGGACGCCCGGTTTCCGGTGACATTTGAGGCCACCATTCCGCAAGCGATGAGTGTAATCACAGAATACTTCGCAGCATTGAATCGCCGCGACCTGCAAGGGATGGTCCGCACGCTTCATTTCCCCTTCGCTACCTATGAATGGATCGAGCCGGTTGTTTTTAACAGCGCAGAGGAGCTGATCGCGAATCCCCCTCCGTCCATGAACGTCACCGGGAAGGGAGACCACGTGCTGAAACCTGGCGCGTTCGATATTTTGGACAATCTCGAACTGATCGTTTACAACGCGGTGGGAGCAGGAATTTCTCTTTCCTACAGCCGCTTTGGACCGGATGGAAAGAAGCTCCTGGTGTGCCGCGGAATCTACTGCATCACGAACAACGACGGGAAGTGGGGCATACACTTGGCGTCGACCATCTTTACTCCGGCGGATCAGGCAGCGGTAACTTACAACGATGCCCTAGAAGGCTTCCTCCGCGAAACCGAGGGCGTGCAGTTGGGCTTTTCGCACCGCGATCAAGCAATGCTTCACAGCACTCACGTCATACAGGTAGGAAAACAAGCGCACGTCGATATCGGCAACCCGCGCCACCTTTCAGGGAACGCGCGCGCGGGGAAGCCGATGGACGAGTACCGGATCAAAGGCGTGACGAACCGGCTAACGCTCTCGGAGGTTACCGAAGAGAGTTTTGCGAAACAAGACGTGAACATTCCACAGTTCGTGGAATGGGCCGGAGGCGCGGTCGGGCCTTACGGATATACGATGAACATGCCGAACCAGCGCGTCCTGCACTATTCGCCCGACAAGATCCATGTCTTGGGGGGATACAGACGCTATGTGAACGACGGAACCTTAATCTCAGAAACGCACGCTACCTTTGCCACTTTTACATACAAGAATGGACGCTGGGGCATGGCCGGCTGGATGGGCGAGATGATGTACCACGACCGGTCGAACGATGTTCAGACCTGATTCAGCGGCGCGGAAGGGGGCCAACGGCTCGACGCTGCCGTTGCAGGCGGCTACGCATGACTTGGGGCCGATCTGTGTCACTACATCACAGTCGTATGACTTCTTTCATTCACCACAGCTCGCCGGTTCGACCGGCGCATAAGGAGAAACTGTATGACTGACTCTTCCATGAAAGGAAACCCAGACGGCAGCGAGAGTGACACCCAGGCCGAGAGACGCAGTTTCATGAAAGGTGCTGCCACTGGGTTGCTGGGTGCAATCGGGGTCTCCTCCGCGATGGCCCGTGCCGCCGAGGCAGCCCCTCAGGCCGCTGCCACGGATCCTCCAATGCCGTCCTCCGGCCTGCGCCCTCAAGGCCAGCTGGACGCCCGGTTTCCGGTGACATTTGAGGCCACCATTCCGCAAGCGATGCGTGTAATCACAGAATACTTCGCAGCACTGAATCGCCGCGACCTGCAAGGGATGGTCCGCACGCTCCATTTCCCTTACGCTACCAACGAATGGATCGAGCCGGTTGTTTTTAGCAGCGCAGACGAATTGATCGCGAATCCCCCTCCGTCCATGAACGTGACTGGAAAGGGAGACAACGTGCTGAAACCTGGCGCGTTCGATATTTTGGACAATCTCGAACTGCTCATGTACAACCCGGTGGGAGCAGGAATTTCTCTTTCGTACAGCCGCTTTGGACCGGATGGACGCAAGCTGCTGGTGTGCCACGGAATCTACTGCATCACGAACAACGACGGGAAGTGGGGCATACACTTGGCGTCGACCATCTTCACGCCCGCCGATCAAGCCGCGGTCAAATATAACGATGCCATCGAAGCCTTCCTCCGCCACGGCGAGGACTGGCAATTGGGCTATTCGCACCGCAGTCAGGCGATGCTAAATGCCGTTCACAACTCACAGGTGGGAAAACAAGCCTTCGTCATGATCGGCAACCCGCGCCACCTTTCCGGGAATGCGCGTGCGGGGAAACCGATGGACGAATATCGCATCACAGGCGTGACGAACCGGCTGACGGTCACCGAGGTCACCGAGGACGATCTCGCGAAGCCGCAAGACAACAATATTTCACAGTTCGTGGAATGGGCCGGGGGCACGGTCGGGCCCTACGGATACACGATGAACATGCCGAACCAGCGCGTCCTGCACTATTCGCCCGACAAGATCCATGTCTTAGCGGGATACAGACGCTATATGAAGGACGGAACTCCAATCTCGGAAACACACGCTACGCTGAATGCCCTGACCTTAAGAAATGGACGCTGGGCTATGGCAGGCGGCATGGGCGAGATGATGTATCACGACCGCTCGAATGACGTTCACACCTGATTCGGCGAGATGAACATCCCACGGGCAGTGACGTCGTGCTTGGCGAACGGGAGTTCAATCTGGTTAGGCCGGGAGGACTGGGTGACGTGCGGCTGAAGCTTTGTATGTCGATCCAGA
>Ga0209008_1000556_pt1 | contig 11408 bp, 10 predicted proteins | sample JacPin_JW_Ref_O3_FD_187963 | JGI IMG/M metagenome (GOLD analysis project Ga0209008, IMG submission 187963) | Forest soil microbial communities from Algoma, Ontario, Canada - Jack Pine, Ontario site 1_JW_Ref_O3 (SPAdes) (version 2) | ecosystem: Environmental > Terrestrial > Soil > Boreal...
TTCGCGGGGTCGCTGGCGTGGCTGAGGTATTTCGCGTGGATCAGCTTGGCGAGCTGGCGGAAAAAAATCCTTTGGCGCGGGCTGCTTTGCTTAGTGAATTTCCTGGGCGCGGGGGCGATCTTTTTGTGATCGCCAAGCCTAATTGGTTTTTTGACCGACGGGATAAATCGGGGAGTTGGGGCGACGGAACCACGCATGGGTCGCCTTATCCTTATGATCAGCGGGTGCCGATTATTTTGATGGGGGCTGGGATTCGGGCTGGGAAAAATGCGGATGCGGTTACGCCTGCTGATATTGCGCCTACTTTTGCTCAGCTCACCGGAATAACTATTGCGCGTACCGATGGGCATCCGCTACCCGCTACGGGCACTACGGAAAAACCGCGCTGAGCGTTTTCCACAGGCACCCGGTGTCTCATCTTGACTCGCGTGTTAGACTCTCGGGCGGTGAATTCACCGCAACCGGTTTCAGCGCCTGCCGGGCCCGCGGATGTTGACCTCAACGTCAGCGTCGGAACACTCCTGTTTCAAAATCCCGTAATTGCAGCTAGCGGAACTTTTGGGTATGGCGTCGAGTTTGCCGAGCTGGTCGATCTGGATCGGCTTGGCGGGATCGTCGTGAAGGGGCTTTCGGCTCAGCCTATGGCTGGGGCGTCGGCGCCTAGGATTTGGGATACACCTTCGGGGATGGTGAACGCGATCGGGCTCCAGAATATCGGGGTGCGGGCGTTCGTTGCTGAAAAGCTGCCTTTGTTGCGCCGTTACCACACTCTTGTGATCGCCAACGTCTTCGGCCGGTGCGTCGAGGACTACCTCGAAGTGATCCGGGTGCTCAATGACGCCGAGGGAGTGTCGGCTTACGAGCTGAACGTCTCCTGTCCGAATGTGGACAAGGGTGGCGCAGAATTTGGGAGCGACCCGGCCATCTTGGCTGGGATAGTTTCGGAAGCTAAACGAGCGGCAGTACGACCTCTCTGGGTGAAGCTGGCACCGACTGTTGGATTCATTGGAGTTATGGCTAAGGCTGCGGAAGACGCCGGAGCCGACGCTCTTACGATCGCGAATACATACCCCGCATTGTGTCTAGATCCACACACTCGGAAGTCCCGGTTGGGTAGTACGACAGGCGGATTGTCCGGGCCGGCTATAAAACCTATAACTATGAGGCTCGTGAATGAGGCCTCGAGAGCGGTGAAGCTACCAATCGTCGGCCTCGGAGGTATCGAAACGCCGGGTGACATAGTCGAATATATGGCGGCCGGGGCTTCGGCAGTGCAAGTCGGAACGGCCCACTTCGTGGATCCCAGGGCTAGCGAGAGGTTAGTCAGGGGACTCGAAAAGTGGTGCCAGGACGATAACACACTTAGATTGAGCGAATTGAGAGGCAGTCTACAGAAGAGTTAGAGATGGAAATTAGAGCTCAAAAACGGTATAATTCGCTCATTCAAAAAAGGTTAGGTGAAAATATGAGTCACAAAAACATCGCAACCGTGGGGGCCGTACTTTTAGGTACGCTACTCTTTTTCCTGGCCCCTGCTCTGAACGCTCCATCAGCCATAGCGGCAGCTGACTCGAAACTCCAAGCGGACGCCGTGCAGTTCACTCCAAGCTCCAACCTTGCACACCCCAACCCAGCCCTGGCACCGAAGCCGGGAAAAACCTGGGAATGCGTCTCAAGCTGGTACGGCGAGGACTTCGACGGCCGGCCGACAGCGAATGGCGAGACCTACGACATGTACGGCGTAACCGCCGCCCACCCAACCCTGCCCCTGGGATCGATCGTCCGGGTAATCAACCCGAAGAATAACCGCAGCCAGATTGTGCGCATTAATGATCGCGGGCCTTACGTGGAAGGACGCGGGCTGGATGTCTCTTACGAAGTCGCGCGTCGGCTAGGATTTGACCAGCGCGGAGTTGCCAAAGTCCGCTTGGTACTTTTGGAGGTGCCTTCACGGTCGTCCGTCCCGACTCCCGGCGAATAATCGTCGCCCTAGATCTCGACAGCGCCAAAGAGGCTTGCGCATTGGCGCGAAGGCTTCGCGGCCATGTCGGGATGGTCAAGGTGGGAAATCAGCTTTTCACTGCCGAAGGCCCATCCGTGGTGCGTGCTCTGGCCCGGATGGGCTTTGGTATTTTTCTGGATTTGAAATTTCACGATATTCCGAATACGGTGGGGCATGGCGTGGCTTCGGCTTGCCGGTTACCGGGGGTGCGTTTGCTTACGCTGCATACGCTTGGAGCGTCCGAGATGATTTTGGCGGCGCGGCGGGCGGCGGATGCTACGAAGAATCCGCCGAAGTTGCTTGGAGTGACGCTGCTTACTAGTCACGAAGAGGCTTCCATTCGCGAGGTGGGAATCATGGGGCCGCTTTCTGCGCGCGCGGTGAAGTTGGCGAAATTGGCTAAGGCAGGGCGATTGGATGGAGTGGTTTCGTCGGCGCGTGAAGTGCGCGATATTCGCCGGGCTATTGGACCGAAGATGTTGATTGTGGTTCCTGGGATTCGGCCTGCTGATTCGAGTAGCGATGATCAGGCTCGTGTTGCAACGCCTGGGGAGGCAATTCGGGCCGGGGCTGATTATCTGGTGATTGGGCGGCCGATTACTGCGGCGCGGGATCCCCGGGAGGCTGTGGATCGAATTGCGGCGGAGATTGGTGCTGCGCGGTCTTGAATTCGAAACTTCACTAAAACGAAAACCTCCTAATCCGTGCGTTTTGGTCCGTTTGTGATTTGGATCCTTGCCGTTATTCCGGTCGTAAGAGCCGGCGGGACGCCAGCGGTACGAACCTTCTCTTGTTTATCCTTCATTCGTAGCAAACTTCACACATTTTCATTGGCGGCGGTTGGGAGCTATCGGCTCGACTTCGGGGGCGCCGCACAAAGACGTCGGCTGGCAGCCGGCGCTACGGTTGGGACGCGTCGGCATTGGCTGGATTTCGGTTGCTGCTCACAAAAGAGCCGGCAGGGACGCCGGCGGTACTTTCGTGTGCCCCGACCGGCGATGCGGACGGGTATCGAACGCGACGCTGCTTGCGAGACTTTTCTTGGAGCCGGGCAGATTCAGACGGAGAATACTGCGACCAGCTCGTTGAGGATGCCATGGCCGAGGCTTGGAAGCAGTGGGAAGGACAGGCGGTCAATGGGGAGTTTCGGCTGGGCGAGTATTTGGGCAGTTCTCCGCTTGGAGCGGTTTTTCAATTCGTTTCTGACGATTCCAATTTTCAGACTGCTGCTATCAAGTTGATTGCCGAGGAATCGCCGGATGCGGCGAACCGGCTGGCATCGTGGAAGTTTGCTGCTTCGTTGTCGCATCCGAATTTGATTCGAATATTTCAGAGTGGGCGCTGCCGGATTGGCGACGCTAAACTTCTTTATGTGGTGATGGAACGCGCGGATGAGGATTTGTCGCAAATCATCCCGCGACGGCCGCTTACGGAAATTGAAGCGGGCGAGATGCTTCATCCGGCGCTTGGTGCGCTTGCGTATCTTCATGCGAACGGCCTAGTGCACTCGCGTATAAAACCCGCAAATATTATGGCGAGCGGGGATCAGTTGAAACTTTCAAGTGACGGATTGCGCCGCGCGGGTGAAGCGATCAGCGATCCAACCGAGTACGATGCGCCGGAGGGTACAAGTTTGCCCGCTGGAGATGTTTGGTCGCTGGGAATGACCTTGGTCGAGGTCTTGACTCAGCGTGTGCCGGCCTGGCACCGGAACAATCTGCAAGATCCCGCTGTGCCGGGGAATTTGCCGGCTCCGCTTCTCGATATTGCGCGGCATTGCTTGCGGCGCGATCCTGCGCGTCGTTGGACGCTCGCAGAGATTGCGGAACGTCTGCGGAATATCGCGCCTGTGCAGCAGCGGATGGGGCAGCCCATCGCGCGAAACGCTTCGTCTGGAAATACGTGGTACTTGGTTGCGGCTTTGATTCTGTTTCTGGTGTCTGCTGGTTTTGTGAGTTCGAAATTGCTGCACCGTTCTTCCAGGCATGGCGGCCGGCCTCCGCAAGCGGCCGCAAAACAATCTAAGCGGACCGTGCCTGAGCCTCAGCCCGTCGTAAATACTGCCTCGGTGGAGAAAAAATCGGCGGCGCCGAGTGAGGAGCAAAAACAAAATGTTATTTCGCCGGAGCCTGCGGCCGTTTCGCCGAAGCCAGCCGTTGCTGCTGCACCGCCCGCGCCAGCGCCTAAGATTCCTGCGATCGCGGCCACCGGGAATATTAGCGGCGTCACTCATCGAGTGATTCCCGAGGTGGCGCAGAAATCCTTGGATACGATTCGGGGGACGGTGAGGGTCGGGATCACGGTGACCGTCGATGCCTCGGGGCACGTGACCGATGCGGTGATCGATTCGCCGGGACCGAGCACCTATTTTGCGAATCTCGCTTTGCAGGCTGCGCAGCAGTGGAAATTTGCGCCGTCGTCTCACGGCGGCGCGAGCGATTGGAATTTACATTTCGAATTTTCGCCCGATGGCGCCAAGGCTTCTGCCACGCAGTCTGCTCCCTGATTGCGCTTTCCTTAGATTTTCGACGGAAGATTGAAAGTTCCCTCGACTAATTCTACGAAGTTCCTTTCTTCGCGGAGAATGATGCGCTTCGACTGCATCATCGCGGTATCTTCATGGAATTCCTGATCTGTCTTCAAGCGCGTGCGGTAGGCTTCGTAGGAAGTCAGACTGTCGAACGCGATCAGGCCCCAGGCGATGTCATTCGTTCCTTCGTGCGGCAGAAAATATCCGACTAGATGTCCGCCGCAGCGCGGAATGATGGTGATTAAATTTTCCGCGTGCTTTTTGAAGCCGCCTCTTTGGAATGGATCGATCTGATAACGGATCACGCAGAGTATCGTCATTGTTTTTCCTTTCGCGATGGCTTGAAGTGGCGAATCCGGGCCGACCGATAGCGCTGCAATTGTTACTGCGATGCTTTGAATGGCTTCTCGGCGGCTGACTGGTGCGGCTGAGACGTCGTCCGGTTGCATGCTCGGGAGTTTGCCCGTTGACGGACAGGAACGATTCGTTTACCGTCAAAGTATGAATGCAGAGCATTATGCGGATGCGGAAATTTCTAGAATTGCCGGGGCAATCGGCGAGCCGGCGCGGGCTCGCATGCTGTATTGCTTGATGGATGGGCACGCGCGAACGAGCACGGAGCTTTCGGTGGTGGCGGAGGTGAGCCCGTCAACTGCGAGCGTGCACTTGAGTCGATTGAAGATGGAGCGTTTGGTGAAAGTGCTGGTGCAGGGGAAGCATCGTTTTTATAGTCTCGAAGGGCCGGAAGTGGCTAGCGCGCTGGAAGGATTGAGCGTGTTGGCGGGCGGCTCGCGAAAAAAATTTGTGCCGAGCACGCCGAGCCGGTTGCGCGCAGCGCGTACTTGCTACGATCACATGGCCGGGGCGGTAGGCGTGTCGCTGCACGATCGCTTTAAATCGCTGGGATGGCTTTCGGCTGGCGCGAAGGATGTTGATGATGCTTATGAACTCACGCTGGGTGGAACGAAGGCGTTTGAGGCGCTCGGTATTGATATCGAAGTGACTCGCGGCTTGCGCCGGCGGTTTGCGTGCGCTTGCCTGGATTGGAGCGAGCGGCGACCGCATGTGGGCGGGGCGCTGGGCGCGGCTGTTTTGAAAATTGCACTGAAACGAAAATGGGTGATTCAGGATTTGGACAGCAGAGCATTAGGAGTGACGAGTTATGGGCGTCGCGAACTGCTGAATCGATTTGGGCTTCGAGTTTGAGCGTGAGTGGGTGGCCAGCTCACGTTGGCCGCGGGTATTGACAAAGGGGCGATTCGGGTTCATTTTCGCTGGGCGCTTCCCGGAGGTTCCTCTCCATTGACGCAGTTCTCTAGACGCCTGCTACTGATTCTCTGTCCGTTCGTTTTGCTGGGCGCTTTTCTTGGTTCACCGATTTACCGGGCACAAACCGCGGTTGAGGATTATCTCGCTTATGTGGTTTGCGAATCGGCGGATAAAGTGGAGCGCGTGCGATTTCATCCCGGCGATGCGCCTTCGCTGAAGCTCGATCACGAAATTCATATTGGGTTGATGCCCGCGGATATTAATGGCCCGCACGGGATTGCGATTTCGCCGGATCGCGAGTTTCTTTATGTGTCGGTGGCGCATGGGCGGCCTTATGGTTCGGTTTGGAAATTGAATACCGGCACGGATGAAGTAGTGCGCTTTGCGCCGCTGGGGCTTTTTCCTGCGACCGTGGATATTTCCAAGAGCGGGCGATTTATTTATGTCGCCAATGCTAATTTTCATGGCGATATGGTGCCCTCTTCGATTTCTGTGGTGACTACCGATGCGATGGTGGAGGTGAAGCGCATCACTACTTGCACGATGCCGCACGGGTCGCGGCTGAATCCGCAGGGGACGAAACATTATTCCGTTTGCATGATGGACGATATGCTCGCGGAAATTGATACGAACACGCTGCAGCTCTCGCGCTACTTCATGCTTTCCGCCGGGAAAGAAATGGGCATGCCTGCGCCGCTGGCCGCGCACGACGCCAAGCATCCGATGAACGCGACTTGCACGCCTACTTGGGCGCAGCCTTCGAATGATGGCGGCGTGATTTATGTGGCCTGCAATAAATCGAGCGAGATTGTGGCTGTGGATGCGGAAAAGTGGTCGTTGATTAAACGCTTTCCGGCGGGGATGGGCGTCTATAACCTTGCGATGACTAAGGACGGCCGCTTGATCGGAACGAATAAGCGCGGGCAATCGGTATCGTTTTTTGATCCGTTGACGGGCAAGGAACTTGCGCGTACGCCGACGAAGCGCAAGGTGGTGCATGGAGCGGTGGTTACTCCCGACAATCGCTTCGTTTTTATTACGGAAGAGGGCGTTGGCGCTGAGCCGGGGACGGTGGAAGTGGTGGACCTGGGGACGTACAAGAGCGTCGCGGTGCTTGATGTCGGCGAGCAGGCGGCGGGGGTGGATTACTGGAAGATGGCGCCGAGTCAGCCTTAGCCATGACGATGTGCAGGCTGCCGTGCGAGCAAGTTTGAACAGGAGAAAATTTAAATGCGCATGGAGATTTGCAGCGAATGGATTCGGAAATTTAGCGTCACTGTGCTCGCGCTTGTTGCGGTCTTCTCGACTTTTGCCGCGATTTCGCGCGCGCAGGAGCAGGAAAAAAAGCCGGAGGAGAAGAAAGGGCCGGCGGTGGCGTCGATCGAACTCACGCCGAACGCGGCGAAGGCGCAGGTGGGCGATACGCTGAAATTTAAGGCGGTGGCGAAAGATGCCGCCGGAAATGTGATGGATGTGAAAGTTTCGACTTGGTTTGCGGCGCCATTTGATGCGGCGACTGCGGATGTGAATGGAGTGGCGCACTTCACCAGCCCTGGAGAAATTACCGTGGGCGCGGTGATTGGCGAGCAAGTTGGATTTGCGAAAGTGATGGTTGCGGACGATCCGATCGCGCGGCTTGAAATTGCGCCGCTGAAAGATGTCGCGGTGGGCTCGACGATTGCGCTATCGCCCTCGGCTTACACTGGCGAAGGAATTCCGCGCCCTGACGCGAAGGTGAGCTGGAAATCGCTTACGCCCGCGGTGGCAAAAGTGGATGCGAGCGGAATGTTGACTGCGGTGGCGCCGGGGACAGCGAAAATCGAAGCGGCGTCGGATAAGGCGACGGCAGAAGCGAGCGTTCGCGTGGTGGCGGATTCGGTGCGGCAACTTTCGATTGAGGCTGCAGCGACAACGGCGCGGACGGGCGACGTAGTGCACTTTCAACTCACTGCGCGTGATGCCGGGGGCAAGCCGGTGAAGGAACTTGCGGCGCGCTGGTCTGTGAGCGGATTGGGGGGAACGGCGTTTCAGGACGGCGCGTTTGTTGCCGTGCGGCCGGGCACTTTTGTGATGACTGCGCAGATTGGTTCACATTCGGCGTCGGCATCAATTTCGATCGAGCCGCGAAATGCGGAGCGGGTCATTGAATATGTCGCGCACGTGCAGCCGAAAGGCGACGACGGCGCGCCGATTCAAGCTGCCGAGGAATGGGTGATCAACAATCACGTTTATCTCTCGACGATTGCGGATCGCGTTTTTCTTTATGACGTTTCCGATCCGTCGAAGCCGAAGCAATTGGACATGCTTAAGGTGGACGCGCGGCTGGTGAATGACGTCAGCACCACGCCCGACGAAAAGATTGGTGTGATTTCGCGCGAAGGGGCTTCGAATCGGAAAAATGGAATTGCGATTCTCGATCTTTCTACGCCGGGGAAGATGCAGATTGCATCGGAATACACCGAGACGGTGACTGGCGGCGTGCATAGCGCGTTCATTGATTCGCACTATGCTTACATTACTGACGACGCGACCGGCTCGCTGCGAGTAATCGATTTTGCGGACATCAAGCATCCGAAAGAAGTGGCGCGATTTGAAGTGCCGAATGCGCGGGCTACGATGGTGATCGGGCCGGAGGGTCCGCAATCGAGCGGTCGTTATTTGCACGATCTGATTGTGAAGGATGGGATCGCGTATCTGGCTTACTGGCGCGATGGATTGGTGATTCTGGATGTGGGCAATGGAATGAAAGGCGGCAGCCCCGAGCATCCGCAGGTGATCAGCCAATATAAATTCAATCATTACTCGCTGTATGGCGACAATTGGCTTTCGGGGACGCACAGTGTGTTTCGCTGGAAGAATTATCTTTTTGTGGGAGATGAAGTGCTGCCTGGATTTTTTAATATTATCAGCAAGGATCGCGTGCCCACGCGTGCGATCACTCACGTGATGGATATTTCGGATATTGAGCATCCGAAGGAAGTCGCGTTCTATGAAGTGCCTGAGGGCGGGACGCACAATTTTTGGGTTGCTGACGACAAACTTTTTCTTGGCGATTACGGCGGCGGCGGGCGGGTGATTGATATTTCCGGCGAGTTGCGCGGCGATCTCTACCGGCAGGGGCGCGAGATTGCGCGATTTTGGACTGGCGATGCGAATGGTTATCGCGTGAATATGCCGCTTACTTGGGGCGCGCAGCCTTCGAATGGGTATATCTATATCAATGATATTAATTCGGGTCTGTGGATCGCGAAATTGGGTAAGCCGGTTTACAAGGGTTCGACGACCGCGCCGCCTTTGCAGGAAAAAGCGCAGTAGCTCATTTATTGATGTCGGGCCGAATGACGGGAGGGTCTGAAGACCCTCCCCTACAAAACCTCTACATTCCATCCTGTGATGAAACACGTTATCGTCGGCACTGCTGGCCACATTGATCACGGGAAATCCTCGCTTGTTGCTGCGCTAACAGGGACGCATCCGGATCGCCTTGAAGAAGAAAAGCGGCGCGGGATTACGATTGATATTGGTTTTGCGTTTTTGAATCTCGGCGAGATACGCATTGGATTTGTGGATGTGCCGGGGCACGAGCGATTTGTGCGCAATATGCTGGCGGGGGCTGGCGGGATCGATTTGGTTTTGCTGGTAGTGGCGGCCGACGAAAGCGTGAAGCCGCAGACACGCGAGCATTTCGATATTTGCCGGCTGCTGGGAATTCGCAGCGGCGTGATTGCGCTCACGAAATCCGATCTGGCCGAGCCGGATGTGCGTGGGTTGGCGAAACTGGAAGTGGAAGATTTGGTGCGCGGGTCGTTTCTTGAGGATGCGCCAATTATTGAAGTGAGCGCGAAAACTGGCGCGGGGCTTGATGCGCTGAAGCTGGCTCTTGAAAAGGCCGCCGAAGCCGTTCCCGGGAAGAATGCTGGCCGCCACTTTCGTTTGCCGATTGATCGCGCGTTTGTGATGAAAGGTTTCGGTACCGTGGTTACCGGCACGCTCGTTTCCGGCTCGGTGCGCACTGAGGATGAAGTCGAGATTTTTCCGCAGCAGCGGCGATTGCGCGTTCGCGGATTACATTCTGGCGGCTCAGCTGTGGCGCAAGCTGTGGCTGGACAGCGGACCGCCATCAATCTCGCTGGAATTGAACTCGAAGAATTGCATCGCGGCATGGCGCTCGCTGCGCCCGGCAAATTTCTTCCCACGAAGCGGCTTGATGCGCGGCTGGAGTTGCTGCCATCGGCGTCGTCGCTGAAGAATCGCTCACGCGTACATTTCCATCACGGAACAACCGAAACCATCGCCGAAGTTGTGCTTCTCGAAGGCGAAAAACTGGCGCCTGGCCAAACTGCGTTTGCGCAGTTGCGTTTGCGCGAACCGATTCTCGCATTGCCGGGCGATCGCTTTATCATTCGCCGCATTTCGCCGGTGACCACGATTGGAGGCGGCGCGGTGCTAGATCCGCTGGCGCCGTTGCATCGCCGCAAAGACGCGAACGTAGTACCGCTTCTCTCGACGATTGAGCGCGGCGACAAAGATGCGATTCTCGCGATGCTTGCTTCAGCGGAGCCTCGAGGACTTTCGCTCGCGCGGTTGATCGCACGGACTGGTTGGCTCGAAGCCGAAGCTCGCGAGTCCATTTCGCGTCTTACTGCAAATGGGAAGCTGGCAATTTTGGACGAAGAGCCGCTCATGGTGATGCCTGCGTCGGCGGTGGACGCGCTGGTGCCGCGAATCCGGCAGGAACTTGAGAAATTTCATCGCGCCAATCCGTTGGTGGTGGGTATTCCGAAAGAGGATCTTCGCGGGTTTGCCGGTGCGAAGCCTGAAATATTCCGGGCGGCACTTGCGAAACTTACGGCTGCGCGCGCTGTGGCTTTCGCAGGGGATCTGGTGCAGAGCGCAGGGCGGGAAATCGCGCTGCTCCCTGAAGAAGCTCGAGCGAAGGAATTGATTTCCGCGGAATTTGAACGCGCCGGGCTAGCCGTGCCTCGCTTCGAAGAAGTGCTGGGCAAGCTGCCGGTGGAAAAACAACGGGCGCAGAAAATCTTGCAGATTTTGTTGCGCGAAAAGACGCTGGTGAAAATCGCCGCCGATCTGGTGTTTCATCAAAATGCGGTGGCGCGGCTGCGCGAAATGATCGCTAACTACAAGAAAACTAAGGGTCCGCAACTGCCGATCGGGGCTTTTAAGGATCTCACCGGCGTGACGCGTAAGTACGCCATACCACTGTTAGAGTATCTGGACCGCGAGCGCGTCACGCGGCGCGTCGGGGACGAGCGTGTTATACTCTAGTTAGCGAAAGTCACCCCGGAATCGAGTTAGGCTGGAATCGAGCTGTCTTTCGGGGCGTCGCGAGGAGTTCGAATGGAATTCAGTCTGCCTCACATACTAATTTTGCTGCTGATCATCGTAATTTTATTTGGCGGGAGAAAAATTCCCGAGGTGATGAAGGGGCTTGGGCAGGGCATCCGCGAATTCAAAGAAGGAATGCGGGGCGATCAGCCGCCGACGAATCCGCCGCCTTCGAATACTACGACTACTGCTACGAACGCTCCGCCTCCACCGGCGCCTGAACAGAAATCCTAAAGTGCAGTCCGCGGTCGTGCAGCGCCT